>ERZ773216.845-NODE-845-length-41102-cov-5.743806_pt1 | contig 41102 bp, 17 predicted proteins | sample MGYA00511259_ERZ773216 | MGnify/ENA primary metagenome ERZ773216 (study PRJEB29015, sample SAMEA2737764) | human gut metagenome | biome: human gut; feature: human-associated habitat; material: faeces | place: China | collected 2012 ... | reverse complement strand
CATCCTCGCGGAGCGTTTTTATATGATAGGACGCAATTTCCTATCATATAAAAAAAGACTTATTGTATAAGAAAACTGTACAATAAGTCTTTTTAAAAAGATATTAACCAAAAGTTAGGTTTTCATTATTCCATCATGTTCAGAAGCTTAACCCGCTTGGTCCTGGTATCTCCCGCGATCTGGAGCTTGGAGTAAATCTGATTGATATACTGCTTCACCGTTCCCTCTGACAAAAACAGCCGGTCTGCAATTTCTTTGTTGCTGAGCCTTTCTGCCATCAGGCCGATGATCTCCCGCTCCCGGTCCGTAAGGCTTTTGAGAGGCTCCGGGAAATCATGCATTCGTTCCTGCTCTGCTCTCCGGCGTTTCCATGTCTCACCAAGTACCAAAATCCGGGACAGAAAGTGATCTGGCCTGCTTTCCTGTATGCTCTGATACACCTCCGACAATCCCGGCATATTTTCCACAAAGGGCATCAGAAGCCCGTCCGGCTCCGCCTGTGAAATTGCCTCTCTGATCAGCGTCCGCGCTTCCATTCGTTTATCCAGCTTTTCATAAGCCATAGCTGTCTGGATCTTTCCATACAGCGCCACCAGTGCATAATGCAGTCCGGAACACTGGATCTGAAGTCCGGCATTACGGCCTATCACCTTTGCATATGCGCCCTGGGCCAGATAGACCTGATTCTCGATCAGCTCCATCATAGGTTTGCCCGGTGCGAGAAAATTCACAGCAGACAGCCGGTGTTCCCGGAACAGTTCCGGAATTGCTTCCGTCTGGCCGCTCAGGGCATGACAGTAGGCGCTTATGCTGTCCAGCATATGGAGCCAGGCAATGTTGTGCTGTCCAAGCAGCTCCTGCCGCCGCTCTGAAAAGGAATAGCGCGGGTTCAGACCGGCTGCCAGTGACAGCCGGTACATCAGAAAATCACAGCATAAAGCCATGTTCGGCTGTCCGTTTCCCGCAATCTCCTGAAACGCATGTTCCAATCCGATCTGGGCATCTACAAGCTGTCCGCGCATATATGCCGCTTCCGCACTCATGATTTTCTCTGCCCCCTGCCCATGGCCGTTTGTGATCTTATAATAATGCGGCATGCAGTCGTTCATTTCCTGCAGTTCTTTTTCCAGCTCACCGGAAGCCCGGTGAAACATCATGAGGATGGACGGTGAACCGAAGGTCCAGCCGCCCTGCCTCTGAATGCTGATGGCAGGCCGTGACATCTGCCTGCTGGCGCTGCGGTGAAGCCGGCTCATCTCCGTAATATCATTATATTTCAGGAAGCTTAAGATCAAGTCGCATTCGCCCAGCAAATTGCCCCGCTCCTGCTCCGGCATATCCGGATGTTCTGCGATCGACTCAAGCAAAATTTCCTTTAACTCCAGCATTTTCTGGATCTGCTTCCAGTTAAACATGCTGCGCATCAGGACAAGGATCGCGAAAGGATGCTCTTTTAACACCGCAGTCGGACACTGAGCCAGATACTGCAATACATCTGCCGGATTTAACGCAGTCATCAGGATTCCCGCATCCTTTCGGACCACGTCCAGTACCGCGGCATAGTTTTCACTTTTCCGGTACGCAGTCAACGCGTGTATGTACTGTCTGTGGGCTTCATACCAGGCACCATACCGGTTCTGGTATGAAGCCTGCTTTTCTTTCCCAAATCCGGAAAAATCCCGCTCCGCACATTCCTTCATCATATGATGGAAACGAAAGCTCTGACCGTCCGGCAGGCGGCTCACAAACGCATTCTGGCCGGTGAGTGCCGCAAGGATCCTGGAGGTATCCGGATTTTCCGTGACAAATTCTGCCATCTCCGCAGTAAATTCATCTGCCATCCCCATCACCGCCAGAAATTCCCGATAGCTTTCCGGCAGCGGATCCATCATGGCCGCAGAAAACATCTGGTAAATATCAGAGCGGTTATCCGGCAGCTCCCCTGTCTTTGCAAAGGCACATAAATTCAGATAGACTGCTGAAAACCACCCCTCGCTGGAATGCAGAAGCGCATCAATCTGCCGTTCGCTCAGATTCGTACCGCACCGACGTGCGTACACAGAAAGCTCCGTGTGGTTTAAGCGCAGATCATCCGCACTGAGCTGATGAAGCTTCCGCCCCAGACGCACAACCGCACCGCCGGAAAGGAAACGATCCCTGCTTGCAGCGATCAGGTGGACATTGGAAGTCATACGATTTGCCAGCAGACACAGAAAATCCGCGACACGTCCATCGGTCAGAAGATGAAAATCATCAATAAAAATATAGTACGCAGTCTCCCCGGCCAGCTGATGGCAGAAAAGATCTGCAAGGAATCCGGCCGATGCCGCATCTGCCGGACACTCATAGCCATTTAAAAAGTCCAGTCCGGCAAAGGAAAACGCGGTTTGCACGCTTTTCCAGAATACCGGCAGATTGCTGGAATAGATACTGATGCGGATCAGCACGGTTTTCTCTGTTCTCATCTGCTTTTCCAGATACCAGTTCACCGCCGTGGTCTTTCCGTACCCCATCGGCGCAATGAGCGTAGTCATGGCACAGTGCGAAATCGGGCGAAGGCATTCCTGTAATCGCTCAGACACATAAATGGTATTCAGACTATTTTTTTCTTTTGCCATATGCTCAGTTCCCCCACCGTTACAGATTGTCTGACATTTTTACTGCGGAGAAAGGATCTTTAGTAATTCCTCCCGGCTGAGACTGCCGATGGATACCTGTTCTCCGGAAATGATCTGATCTGCCAGATCCCGCTTCTGTTCCTGAAGCAGTAAAATATTCTCCTCAACCGTGTCCTTCATGATCAGTTTAAATACCGATACCTGCTTTTCCTGTCCAATGCGGTGGGCGCGGTCGGTGGCCTGATTCTGGGCTGCCACATTCCACCACGGATCATAATGGATCACGATATCAGCTGCCGTTAAATTCAGGCCGGTACCACCTGCCTTTAAAGAGATCAGAAAGACCGGCGTATCATCGGTCTGGAAGGCTCCGGCCATGCGGATACGCTCTTCCTTCGGGGTTGCTCCCGTCAGAAGATGGAACGCGATTCCCTCTTTCTTTAACCGCTGGCCGATCAGCTCCAGCATAGATGTGAACTGGGAAAACAGCAGGATCTTGTGGTCTCCCGCAATGCCGCCCGTGATCAGCTCCATACAGGTGTCAAGCTTCGCGGAGCCGCCCTTGTAGCGCTCAAAGCACAGGGACGGATCGCAGCAGATCTGGCGCAGCTTTGTGAGCTCTGCCAGTACCTGAATGCGCTCAGACCCGTAGACATCTCCGCTCATCTGCTCCAGCTCCTCTTTCAGCGCCAGCGCATGGGCCGTATAAAGCTGCTTCTGTTCTTCCTCCGCCATAGAGTAAACCACGGTTTCCAGCTTGTCCGGAAGGTCTTTTAAGACATCCTTCTTCAGGCGGCGCAAAATAAACGGACCGCTGAGCCGCCGCAGGCTTTCCAGTGCATACCGATCGCCGGCTTTGGCAATTGGCGACTCGAACTGTTTGCGGAACCGGGAATAGGTGAATAAAAATCCCGGCATCAAGTAATCAAAAATGCTCCACAGCTCTGATAAACGGTTTTCGATCGGCGTACCGGTCAGCGCATACCGGGTCTGCGACTTGATCAGTTTTACCGCCTTTGCGCTCTGAGTCAGCGGATTTTTGATGTACTGCGCTTCATCGATTACCTGGAAACGGAACTGAAATGGTTCGTAGCAGGCAATATCACGCTTCAAGAGATCGTAGGAAGTGATCAATATCTGAGGGTGTGGGATCATTTCTGCTGTTTTCAAATCCTCTACTCCCGTTTTTGCTGCAATTTTCAGGATTTCCTCCCGCTCCGGCGCAGTGCCGGTCACAGTCTGCACGGCAAGTCCCGGTGCAAAGCGATTCAGCTCGTTCTCCCAGTTGTAAACCAGAGAAGCCGGACAGATGATCAGGGACTGAGACTCCGGATGCTCCTGGGCCTCGGCCTGCAAAAGTGCAATGATCTGAATCGTCTTTCCAAGGCCCATATCGTCTGCCAGAATGCCGCCAAAGCCATTCACATCCAGAGTCTTTAACCACCGGTAGCCGGTTTTCTGGTAGCCGCGCAGCACCTGCACAAGAGACGCCGGAACCACATAATCACTGTCCTCTACGGACTTCATGCCGCGTACCACAGCCCGGAACAGATTATCCCGGTAAAAGGTGATGCCGTTTCCCTCTTTTAACACACTGTCCAGATATAAAGCCCGGTACACCGGAACCTTTACCACACCGGACAGAAGCTCTTCTCTCCCGATGCCGAGGCTCTCGGTCATGCGGGCCACAGTCATAAGACCATTCTCATCTACATTTAAAAATTCTCCGCTGCGCAGGCGGTAATACCTCTTTTTCGGATCATAGCCGGATAAGATATCCAGAAGCTCATCCCGTGACATTCCTTCCGCGTCTACATTTAATTCCAGCCATCTTCCTGTGCTCTGCACCCCGACCTTTACCTGCGGGGAAGGCAGCACCCGGATTTTCCTTGCCGCATCGGACACCAGAACCTGTCCCAGCTCCATAAATTCTGCCATTCCCTCGGACAGCAGACGGTACAGAGCCTCCTCATCATCCCGGATGACCAGATACTCTGACTCCCCATCCCGGTACTGGAAATATTTTGTAATGATCTGGCTGATTTTAAACTCTCCCGGCACATCACGGCAGATGATCCGCGGTACCTTGTCATCGTTTAACGGAGAGAAAGAAAAGTCACCATAAGACAGCAGCGGCTTCATGGTGATCTCATCCGGTCCGGTACTGTCAAAGGAGAACTGTGCCTTCAGCTCCTTCGGACGATAGCTTTCCAGGTTCACATCGCGAACCGTAAGCTCCGCGTAGGGAAGGATTTTCTGGAGCACACGCTCATAAAACAGCGGAATATCGCGGTCCTGAATATCCAGGGTATGGCTTTTTTTATCTTTCAGCACCTGCTCCAGAAATACGCCCAGCTCCCGGGACTGCGTCTCGTCCAGGCATACCAGGCTTGTATCGTTGCCCACATACCAGCCCCGCTCTCCCGGGATGCCAAACAGCTCCTGGTCTACAGAAACCGCAATGCCGTCACGGCCTGCCCGGCAGATATGTACCGGAAGCCGCATGCAATCCTGGCTGACCTTTACCATACAGTGCGTGCCGTCGCCAAACTCCACCTCCAGGTCGCGGTTCTCCATAAGCTGAAAAAAGCGGTCTCGGTTGGCACGGTTTAAGTTCAGGGTACGAAGCCCCTGCATGGTGACGAAGGAGCTTTTCCGAAACTGTTCAAAATGCTCCTGATAAACCTGCACCAGCTCCAGCAGAAGGGCGCAAAGCTCCCGGTCCTCTTCCGCAAAGGCGTTCAGGCTGTGATGAAAGGTCAGCTGCTTTCCGTAGGATACGCTGGCCCCCGTGCGCACAGCCTCAGCAAAGGCCATCAGGTCTTTTATAATATAAAAACGATCCCGGCCAAGCTTAAATTCCAGACTGGCAGAACCGTTTTTTAACAACAGGCGAGGCACCAGCCGGATCTCCGTTTTCTCAGCATCTTCGATGATTTTTGCCACTTCCCGGTTGGTATATTCCCGGATCATGGTACGAATTTCCTGAGACGTGGAGACAGGACGGCCGGAATGCTGCTCCTGTTCTTTTTTCCACTGTTCCCACACAAGCTTTGCATGCGCGCACATGCCTCTGCAGGAATTTCCATTTACACAAGAACAAGAGTAGTCACGAACCTGACTACCCTTGACATATAAACTCACCTTATATAAAGTATCTCCGTCCTGGACAGAAGCCCGGATTCCCTGCTCTCCCTTCCAGAACGTGCTGGTGGCGGACTCCGTTATCTTCATAAAGCGCCTCCTTGTGCAGAATACCGGTGCAATTCGTGACATGCTGCTCAGCTCGATTCGTGACATGCTGCTCAGCTCGATTCCGCTTCGCTGCATCTCGCTGCGCGGGCTTCGCCCTATAGATGACAGCAAATCCTGAAGGCTCTGTGCGCAAGCTCACCGCCTTCGAAATTCGCTGTCATCTGCATGTCACTGCTGTAACGTCACATCCGTTCCGGGGCTTCAAAGCCAAGTACCTGGATACATGCCTCGAGCACGCGTTTTACCAGAGTAATGAGGGCGATCCAGCCTGCCTGGCGCGCTTTGTCTTCCTCTGCCAGAATACGGGTATCGTGGTAGAAGCTGTTGAAGGCGTTGGACAGGTCGAAGATGTACTGACAGATCTTGTGCGGCGCGGTCTCTGCAAACGCATTCTCCATAACATCGTTGTACTTGGACAGCTCCAGCATCAGAGTCTTCTCTGCGTCACTGGCTGCCGGAAGAATGGTCTCTGCCGTTGTGCCCGGGTTCTGTGCCTCATACTTGCCCAGAATGGATTTGATACGAACAATAGTGTACAGAATGTACGGACCGGTATTTCCCTCAAAGGAGATGAATCGGTCAATATCGAACACGTAATCCTTCGCCGCCTGGTTGGAAAGGTCACCGTATTTTAAGGCTGCAAGACCAACGATCTTTGCAGTCTCCTTTGCCTCTGCCTCGTCCATGCTGCGGTTTTCCATGATACGGTCGTATACAGCCGCATCAATATCCGCAATGAGGTGTTCCAGGCGCATTACACCGCCCTCTCTGGTCTTAAACGGCTTGCCGTCTTTACCGTTCATGGTTCCGAAACCGATATGGATCATAGGAGTTTCCGGTTTTACATAACCGGCCTTCTTCGCCACACGGAATACCTGCTTAAAGTGAAGCTCCTGGCGCTTATCGGTGATGTATACATATTTGACCGGCTGGAAATCCTTCTCACGCTGGATGATGGTTCCCAGGTCCGAGGTGGCGTACAGTGCAGCCCCGTCAGACTTGCGGACAATACACGGCGGCAGCTCCTTAGAGTCAGTCGGTTCGGTGACATCTACGACCAGGGCGCCCTGGCTCTCGTATGCAAGACCCTTGTCCTGCAGATCCTGGATCAGCCACGGAATATACTCCTCAGCATCACTCTCACCTTTCCAGAGTTCAAAATGAACATCCAGATTGTCGTAGTTTCTCTTTAAGTCTGCCAGGGAAACGCTCATAATATGTTTCCAGATGGCGGTATATGGCGGATAACCCTTCTGAAGCTTGAAGGTCGCGGTCTGCGCGCGCTCCTTGAAGGCCTCGTCCACTTTGGATTTGCCGCTTGCTGTCGGATAAATATCCTCCAGCTCGCTGATGGTAAACGGAGGCTCGGACGGATACTCGCCGGTATAGTTCTCATCGAAATAAACCAGATCCGGCTTGCGGTCGCGCAGTTCTTCGATGATGAGTCCCATCTGCAGGCCCCAGTCCCCCAGATGTACGTCACCGATCATATTGTAGCCCAGGTAACGGCCCATGCGCTTAACGCTCTCACCAATCACGGCAGAGCGAAGATGACCGACATGCAGCGGCTTTGCCACGTTGGCTCCGCCGTAGTCCACGATGATGGTCTCTCCGTGGCCCTCTTCCTCCACGCCAAGCTTTTCTTCCTTTGCCATGCCGTTCATGAAATCAGCCAGGTAAGCGGCATTCAGGCGGATGTTGATGAAACCAGGCATCACAGCGTTGATCTCGGAAAACATGCCGTCTCCGTTTAACTTCTCTACGACTTCACTGGCAATGTCGATGGGCTTCTTTTTATAGGCCTTGGCTGCAGCCATAGCGCCGTTGCACTGATACTCACATAAGTCCGGCCGGTTGGATAATACAACCTTTGCGTAGGACGCGTCGTAGCCACAGGCGGTAAATGCAGACTTCATCTCGTCTGCGATCAGATCCAGAATTTTCTTCACCTTTTTCTCTCCTTTGATCTTCATTGTTCCTTTTATCCTGATGTATTATTATACCCGATTTACGGGTAAAATGCAAGAAAAGGGATTGTACCTCAATGGTGCAATCCCTTTCCTTTGTTATGCGATCCATCTTCCGGAGTCATCCACAAAGCAACCGTCCGGTGTATGTTCGCTGCGATACATTCTGCCAGCCGGATATTTTGCATGGTCATACGGTGCGAAATAATACCACACACCGTCGAGCCACTGCCATCCGGTCAGCATCGAGCCCTCACCCGGAAGCAGGTAATACCACTGACCGCCAGATAAGATCCAGCCGGTCTGCATGATGCCTTCTTCATTGAAGTACCACCACTTGCCGCCCCGGTACATCCAGCCAGTCTGGCGTCCGCCGGTCTGCTTTTCAAACTGCCAGGTTCCTGCCCCGGTCAGAATCCAGGTTCCCTGAATTCCACTCACAACCGGCCGTCTGTTACCTCCAGATGACGGGAATCCGATCTTTGTGATGTTTCCGCCCTTACTTGAAATGTTGTAATGAGGGGTTGCAAAGATTCTCGTATTTCCATCCTTATCGGTAACGGTGAAGGTGTAGCGTATGAAGGTATCATGGCCGGTTCCGCCTTCCAGGTAGAACGGAGCGCCGCTCATCCACAGATGCCAGGTGTTCTCTCCGCCCTCGGTGGAAATATCCAGCTTATGCTGATTTCCTGCACCCATCATGCCGCTCTGGGCCTCTCCGCCATTTTTACCGGAGTAATCAAACGTGTACTCCATGTCTTCTTCATCATTCACTGCTCCGCCAAGGATAAAGGTATCACTGCCATTTCCGGTCCGGATGATGGTCTCTGCCATAGTGGTTACTACGTTAATCCGGTTATTTCCAGCAGGTACCAGAACAAACAGGCTGCCAGGTGTCCGGCTGAACCGTAAGAGGGCATTGTTTGCGCCGCCTGCGATTTTCACGCGGTTTCCAAACAGATCAATGTTTTCGTCCTCCATGGTGGTGGTCAGCTTTACGCTGCCAGGTGTGCCTAACGTAAACTGCTGTTTCTCAGAAGAGCTTTCCATATCCAGGGAAATACCGGAAGTTTCACTCTCTGAAGTTGTCACATCCAGATTTCCGATCTGATCGGTCACGCGGACATTTACCTGATCTGCACCGGAAAGCTTCGTATTCTCCGCTTCCAGGCTTCCGCTGATATCCAGAGTACCTCCGCTTGTGCGGATTTCCACGGTATCACCGGCCTGCAGACGGTCTTTCACGCTGAGGCTTCCCTCATTCTCCAGAACCAGATTTCCGGCAATTGTTCCGACAATCTCATTCACGCGTGTCTTTAAGTCTGCGTTGTCCGCTTTTACAACCAGGTGATCTGCTTTCACAGTTGTACCAGCAGATGTCAGGTTTCCGGATACTTCCAGTTCCATATCTGCTGCTGCCTCTGCCTTACTCAGATTCAGGCTTCCCTGATTCTTTAAGTAAATATTTTCTGCCGCGAGAGCTGCTTCCCTGGCCTCAGTCAGAAGCGCATTGTCCTTCGCGCCGATATTTCCATCTGTCCGGAGGGAAATCTCCTCTGCCGATACATTTACGGTGCTGCTCTGATCCGGGAGACCATTTACGATATCTCCGGTGGCTGCCAAGTCGATCCGGTCATCTGCCTTCAGGCTGCCCAGCTTCAGCGTGCCTTCTGCTGCTGCCTGGATCTGTCCGGTGGATGTCATGTTCACCAGTCCAGGTGCCGCAAGATGATCAATACTGATATTACCATTTATTACAAGATCGATGCCGCCCTTTCTGGATACCAGATCTTTAAACGCTGCTCCGGTATTATTGGTGATACGGATATCATTTTCAACCATCGCGCTGACTTTACCGGTGGCCTTGAGCTCCTCAGCCGTCAGGCTTCCGGCTGCTTCCAGAACCACATCCGTTCCCTTCGCCCCGGTGATCACCAGATTGCGGTCGGCTTTCACCGATACGCATTCTCGCTTACTCTCAGCCTTCACGGCTGCTGTTCCTTCGGTTCCGATATCGTGGATATTCATAGCGCCATCGGTTTGTACGGTTAAAGAATTCTGATCCGCCGGCAATGTTTCATCTTCCACCAGGTTCGTGGTCAGAGCCTTCTCACCGGTTCCGGCACTTTCTGCCTCCAGAATGATATTTTTCGCTGTCACATTCGCGTCTGCAGCCTCATCCTCCAGATCATTTAACAGCGCTCCGGATGTCCGGATCAGTACGTCATTGTGATCGGAAGAAACGGTCTTCAGTTTCAGGATATTGCTGTTGTCCCGGATATAAACACCATGCGCGGCCTTCGCCTTCAGCATCAGCTCAGCCTTGCTTCCTGCTTCTGCAGCGACTCCCTCTGTCGTCAGATTCTGTGATTTCTCACCGATCTGATCTGCCGTGATTTCCAGTGACTTCGTCTGAATATTGGCACTTCCGTCTGCACGGCTGCCCGCTGTCAGAGTTTCTGCCACATTCAGGCTGATATGATCCGGTGCCTCCAGACGCTCTGCCCGGATGCCGCCCTCCGGCACGGTAAGACAGATTTCTGATGCTGCCTCTGCTTTCAGGGAAGTTCCCTTCACCTTCATGGCATTCTCCGCACTTCCGATGCTGCCCTCTGTGGCTGTCAGCCGGATATGATCTGCTGTCACATCCGGAGCGCTGCCCTCCGTGCTGCTTACAAAGCTTTCAGCTTTCAGAACTGCTTCATTCTTTGCAGTTACACCGGTTACTTCCAGTGCCCTGCCGGATCTGGTGCCATCCAGCCAGATGCTGCCATTTGCTGCCTCAGCCTTCAGGCTGTCCACCTTTGTGAGCAGCGGACTGTCTGCCGTACCGATATTGCCTTCGATACTGGTAAGCTTTGTCCGGGCTGCTGTCAAAGCCGCTTTATCCGGATCGGTTCCGGTAATGCTACCCTTCGCCTTCAGCCAGCTCCGGTCTGCTGCGTTTAAGCTGCCGAGCTTCATATCTCCGGAAATGTTTTCCAGATACATGCTGCCTGCTGCCGATCCACTGAGCACACCGCTCTGGTTTAAGGTCAGCATTCTGGATTCACTGCCGATATCTCCGTTTTCTGCCTTCAGAAGAATATCTTTTGCCGTAATGGCTGCAGCATTTCCTGCCGCTGTATTCCGGATACTTCCGGCAGTCAGATGAACATTACCCTTCTTTGCAGTCATGTTCTTCACCTTCGCCTCGCCGCACTGGTTCAGCCAGATGGTGTCCTCTGCAGTAATATCAAGATTGCCGGAAATATCAGTCCGGAGTGCCGCTTCTGTGCTTCCGACGTTTCCGCCGACAGCAATCTTCAATGCTTCCGCACGGATATTGGTCTCTGTTCCGGTCAGTGCAAGAACCGCGCCTTCCGTCTTCAGCCCCACTTCCTTTTCCGAAGCAATGCTTCCAATCCGAAGATCGCCCTTCGCCTGCACATACACTGCACCCTGATTCACCGCAGTGGTTGAAAATCCGCCATTTCCGGCTTCCACGCGGATCCGGCTGCTTTCCGTTCCAAATCCATGACTGGTCTGGACCAGAATCCTGTCTGCCTTCACATCCGTCCGCTCTCCGTCCTTCCGGATTACGGTATCTGCCTGAATATCTGCGGTATTTCCTGCCTGGACCGTTCCTCCCAGGACAAGAGTTCCGCCCGGCATCAAAATCTGAAGATTCTCATCAACCGTCAGGTCGCCAGTCTGATAAGCCCCCTCTTTGTCATAGGTGAAAAGCAGAGTGTTGCGCTTATCGGCAGACTCTGTCCGCTGCACTTCTTCCTCCGTTTCCACCACTCCGTAATAGGTTCCATCCGCCGCATCGTAATACAGAGAATCGTAGGCTGCCAGGATGATGCCGTCCTTGATCACCTCATATTTTTTTGTTGTTTCATTATAATGAATGCTGTCAAAGCTCTGGGATGATCCCGGATGGTACTCATACCTGATCTGATCTGAAACAATCCAGAAGGTACGCTCTGTCTCGGTGGTGTAACCCCCTTGTCCGTCCGGCTTCAGATACTGGATAAAGGTGACGGTCTCATCCACAGTAACCTTTTGTTTGTTACCGCCAACCATGATCCAGGCTTCATTCGTATACGCTCCATCTGCATCAAGAACATATTCCGGTGCCTGATCCAGTCCGGTATACTTCCAGGTTCCATCCTCATTTTGCTCTTTGAGGTAATACCCGAAACCAGTCGTATCATACTCCGTTTCCACATGGCTACCATCTGCTATCACGTACTGATTTGTGCATGCCTCATCAGTATAGTAGCGGGTCTCCCAGTTTCCGGTAGCATTATGAAATTCTGTCCGGCTGTACAGGATTCCCTCATACTTTGTCTTATCCTTCACTGCGCTGGCCACAATATCCAGTGCGGTTTTCTCTGTTTTGGTCTGGGTGTAGGTATACTGGAAGTTTTCCTTATCTGTAACGATCACACCGACCAGAAGTTTCGGAGAATCCAGCTTCAGGCGGATGTTCTTTCCGCTGATGCTGCTGAGCAGTGCACGGTTTACATTCACAGCCTGTGCAGCCTTCGCATCTGCAGCTGCCCGGGCTGATGCCGCATCTGTTCCCTGGATCTCCAGATAACGCACCAGGCCGATTTCCGCAAAGATATCTTCCAGAGCCTCAATGGTGAGCTGAGGCTTTTTCAGAGTTCCGTTCTCATCTTCCGTCGCATACAGTTCTGCCCGGAAATACCGGTCCCTGCTTCCTGCCGAAGCTGCATTTTTAATATGCAGCTCTGATACCTCCAGCTTTCCATTCTTTCCAAGGTAAACATTTCCGCGATCTCCATTGAAGATGATGTTCAGGATTGCCGTGTAGTAGGAAATCATTCCATCCAGTGTAATATCTGCTCCGCAGTTGGATGCAATATTGATGACCGGCTGTCCTGTGCTGTCCACTACATCCGTCATGGTAAAGCGGCTGTAATCATTACACAGAAGCGTATAAGCACTCTTCTCCGGATCCGATTCCGCGTACAGATCCAGATCCTTCACAACCAGATGCATCATGGATCTGTTGATGATGCTTAAATCCGTGATCACATTGTTATTGTGTACAGTCACATTGCCCTTTATCTCACCGAGAAGCGCCTCAAGCTTTAAGCTTCCGCTTGTTTTGGATACAAAGGAATCGATCACGATTTTTCCATCTTCCACATGCCATGTCACATCCGGATTGGTGATCTGTCCGTTTTCGTCGATGATAATGCTCACCGGCGCGTTGTTTCCGTAGTAGATGTCACCGTTTAAGATCACGTTGTTGGAGGAGGTATAGCTGCCCTCTTCCTTCGCCTCTGTCTTACTCTGCAGGACCTTCTCCACCAGGATTTCTTCCGTCCACCGGATTACCCTGACCACGGTCTTGGTAATCCACTTGACGATCTTGTTGAACGGCCACGGAAGCCATTTGATGACTTTCTCCGCAACCTTTTCAATCGTCGTGGTAATACGCTCCACCGTCTGCTTCACGAATTCTGTCACAGTCTCTGCACGGTACTTCGCTTCCTTCCGGTACTGCACTTCGCTCTCGCGCGGCGCGGAAGCACTGACGTAAATATCTTTGCCATGCAGCTCGGACTGATCGCCCAGAATATCAATCTGGCCATACAGCTTTGTGTTGTTGACTGCTTTAGAAACCACAGAACCGGTTCCGCCTGCGGTAAAACCATAGCTGTAGGCTTTGGTATAAATATTGTTGTTTTCTGCCGTTGCTGCCACAAGGCTTAACAGATTTGCAGCGGAAAGCTTTGCATTTTCCGCTCCCCGGATCCAGGCCTTTGCAGTGACGTTCACCTCTGCCGTCGGCCGGGACTGGGTATTGATGATGGAGCCGGTCTCGGAATATGCACTGGCCAGCGCATAGATAGAACCAATGAGGGCCGCAATGGAAAGATCATTTCCTGCGGACAGCTCTGTGTACGCTCCAAGGTTCACCGTCGATGCGATGTTCATCCTGTTCTCCACATCGGTGGAGAGGAAGCTTAAGCCGTCTACCGTAAATTTGATCTGTCCAAACACTTTTGCTGTCGTATCGGTTCTGGTGTTCACCAGGATATCTCTTCCCGGTGCGCTTACCGCTGCATGATTGCTGCCTGTTCCGTTTAAGAACTCCACAAAAGCTGTTACCGTCATATCAGAAGCTGCTTCCACGCTGCTTCCTGCGGCAACGCCTCCGGCACCGCCCATGGCCTTTAGCTGGTTTGTGGTATCCTTTGCCAGAACGCTGATGGTCACATCGTGGCTGTCAGCCCGTATGGTGGCCGGATAAATGGTAACCTTCACCGTATTCTTCACCGTCTGCTTTGCGGTTGCCTTGCCCTTGGCCAGAATTGCTCCTGCCACTGCAGTAGCATAACCATCGAAGTGGTTGTCTGTCTCAGCCACGAACATCACATCTTCCCGGGCTGTCAGGCTGGTGTTTCCAGCTGTGCTTCCCTTGCTTCCGATCACGGTAGCCGTGGTATTGGTAACCGTAATCTCATCGGAAACACTGTTGGCAGATCCGCCCACTGCTCCGGCCGAAGCCGTTGCCGTGGAATCTTTCTGAATAGAGGTAGAACTCTTTACCAGAATGTTCTTTGCCGTTACAATGCTCTGATCCACACCTGCGGTCGTCGTGTTGATGATGGTCACCTTAATGTTCGTCAGACCGCCGGAGGCTCCCCCTGCAAGGCTCCAGCCTGTTGCTTTGGCTGAAATCTTATGGGTATCCTGGGCAGTTACGGCAAAGGTTTCCGATGCCGCAGCCTTGCTTCCTGCTGCCTCAGCTGTGGTCGTGATATCCTCGGTAATCTCCACGTCCTGGGCGCCGGCACCCACTGCGAATCCGCCGGAAGTACCTTCTGCCTTTCCGGAGACTGCCGCGTCATAGCCTGCAAGGATCAGAAGATTCTGTACCTGGTTCACGGTAGTGCTCCGAAGTGCCGCTATAGTGGTAAAGGTGTTGCTGATGCTTACCTTCACACCACCCACAGCCGCAATACCGGATACGGAAATACCCTTGACGGTCCCGCTTACACTGCCGCCGGTCTTTGCCGTGATCTCGGCATTGCCGGTCAGATCCAGAACGGCGTTTTCCACCAGAGCCGTGCTACTTCCGCTTAAGGTAAGGTCTGACAGAGCGCCGCTCACGCCTGCCATCAGTCCTGCCGCACCTGCAAGAGCCTCTGCGCTTACAGATCCAGCAGAAGAGTAATTGCTGTCATTCTTTGCATTATAGAGGGCTTTCACACTCAGCTTCTTTGCGGTAATGGTTCCTCCGCGTACTGCTGCCAGAACCGTTGGTTCCACGTTAAGCTTCGCAACTGCTCCTCCGATACCGCCGCCAACTGCCGCTGCGGTACCGCTGGCCTTCGTCTTCGCGTTCAGGATCAGCTGGGCCAGAAGATCGAAGGAACCGTTTTTCGCTGTTACTATTGCATAGCTTTCTGCCTTGACCGTACCTGTGATATCCACAAAGGCCAGGGCCGCTGCGCCGGATACCGCGTAACCGCCGCTTGCGCCGATGGTTTCCGGATTGGAGGTAATGGTCTGCAGTGCCGTTAGGCTGATATTGCCATTTTCTGCCGTCAGGCTGCTTCCCTGTGCAGACAGGATACTGGTGGTTCCGCTGACACACAGACGGGAAGCTGCGAGGCCGGCTGCTGCCCAGCCAACGCTTACTCCGCTGGTTACCGGACTTGCCTTAACCGTTAAATCCGCTCTTACCGTAGTATTCCTTCCGCTGGTTATGGATGCGCCGCTTCCGATCAGAACGCCGGTGATTCCGGTTACATCCACATAGGCAACCGATGCGCCCAGTGCGCCGATCAGACCTGCCGTTCCAACCTTTGCCTGAATACTGCTGCCATTGATGGTATTCTCCGCGCTGATGCTCACGGTGTCTGCTTCCCGGATCGTACCCTGGATTTCTGCCTGAGTGGTTCCGTTTAGGATGATTACCGCAACCGAACCGCCTGCTCCCACACCGCCTGCTGCCACCGCACCGGATACTGCGGTGAGATCTGTTGTTTCTTTTGCTCTTATGAATGCCTTACCGGTCAGGATGATCGTGGTTCCGGAGCCGATCCGTGCTGTGGTGGTATCTGCTGCCGCGGATGCGAAGTATCCTTTTACATCCACGCTCGGGACGCTGTTTCCAGCTTCACCGGAACGTTTCAGGGCTGCATTTACCTGCCCCTGTGCTGCCGAAGCGGTATTGGTATTGCCGTTTTTCAGTGCAGTATCTGCGTCTGTGCTGGTTTTACTTCCAACCAGGAGCACCAGGACACTTCCGCTGACCGCGCCGCCTCCGGCACTTCCGGCCACAACATAAGACTTGATCTTTCTGGCAGACTCTGCCGTCAGGGTAAGGCCTGCCGCTTGAATGGTATTGCTGCCTCCGATCTCTGCCAGAACCGTGTTCTTAAAGATCAGGACTGCCACTGCGCCGCCTGCTGCCTTGCCACCTGCTGCCACACTGCCTGCAGTCATGCTGATGGTAACCAGATCTTTCGCCTGAACTGTCAGATTGCCGGTCAGGCTGATGGTACAGCTGCTTTCAGTCAGGGCCTTTGTCTCTGCATTTGCCACAATGACTAACAGAGAACCTGCGCCTGCACCGCTGCCGCCTGCCGCTGCTGCCACTGCACCGGTGATGGTTTCTTCCGACTGTGCAGTTACTGTCAGGCCTGCTGCGGTTACAGTTGTCTGGCTTAACAGTTTTGCGGTCGTCTTGCTCTTAAAGATGATGCTGGCCCCGCTGCCGCCTGCTGCGCTTATGCCGCCTGCAAGGGATGCCGCACCAGCGTCCACATACTGGCGGTTTTGTGCCTGTACCAGGACCTCTGCTTCCCGGGCCTCAATGCTTCCGCCCAGTGCACTGTGTACCATGTTCTGAATATACAGGACCGATGCGCTGCCTGCGCCTCCTGCAAGAGCTGCGCTGGCACTGACGGTTGCCAGGAATACGTTATTGTCACTGACTGCATTCACTTCCACGCCGCCCGGTGCATAGATGGTTCCTTCCAGAACCGCCTCCACCGTCTTGGTAAGATGCAGAACAACAACGGTACCTGCGGCACCGGCGATTCCGATGGCTGCGCCGCCCGCCGCCGCGTCTGCCTCCGTCGCGTCCATGGCGATCACTTTCACTTTAGACTGCTTCGTTACATGTTCGCGGTTATTCTGGTTGATCTTTGCGCCGCTTTCCACCTTCGCCTGCACGCTGTTTTTCGCGATCACGGTTACCGTAGCCGCTGAACCGGAAAGTCCGGTTCCCACGGATGCAGACGCCGCTGTTGTTACCAGCAGGTTCTGGTTAAATGCTCCGATCAGGACACCAGACTGCTCCTGCATCTGGCGTTTCCGTCTGCGGTTTCCATTGCTGCCATCCAATGTGCCTGTATAAAAGCTGATGCCCGCATTGCCATAAGCGGTGAGTTCAGCCAGTATTTGAACCTGAGCACGCACGATATTCTCTGCCCGTACCACAGCCACTCCGGCTGCTCCGCTGACGCTTGCGCCAGGTGTGAAGCTAATGGCTGCACCGGCTGCTCCTGCGATCACATACAGGGTCTGGCTGTCTTCTGACCAGACTGCAATGCTGCCGTCCGCAGTCAGTTTACTGTTCGACATGACTTCTGCCAGGGTCTGGTTTTTGATCACCATAGTGGAGACTGCACCATTTACAGCTCCTGCTGCCGCGCCTGCAGCAGCACCGGCGCTGACAACTGCCGTCAGATACGTCTCGTCACTGTTTGCGCGGATCACAATGTTTCGTCCGCTGCTTAAGGATGCGCCAGCTCCCACATAAGCTCTTGTAAGCTTACTAAAGGTAATGGTATCGCTTGCAAGTCCCGCACTCACTGCTCCGCTGGCCGTTACGTTTCCGGTTACGGTCTGAAGTGCTGTGCTGTCAGTAGCGATTACCCGGATATCTCCCTTGTTTCCAGCTATGACAACCGCATTTTTGCCGATCCATGCTGCCGTGCTGCTCTCAAAGATCACAACATTGACGGAGCCTGCCGCTGCCACAGAACCGGCTGCGCTTCCGCTGATGACCCAGGTGCGGATCTGCTGTGCGGATTTCGCATTGACCAGAACACCGGTCATACCGGAGCTTCCGGCTGAGGAGGATACATAATCCATGTTCTCTGTAGAAGCGGAGCCGTTTAAGTTCTTGCTGTACCCGTCTTTCACGGAAGAGCTGATGCTTCCATCTGCTCCCGCCTCAGCGCTGCCGTTTGCGTTTGCTGTCACCTGTGCGCCGTCACCAATATAGGCCTGGGTCTTGTTGGCGATCTTAAGCACATTGGTTGCCACGCCAAGGCTTGCTGCCCCTGCGCCGCTGACGCTGCCGTTGACCACCAGGATCTTCTGGCTGCTGTCCGCAAGAATGATCACATTGCCGCCTGCCGCAACCACTGCGTTCGGAGCAATATAAGCTTTCGCCTGCTCTCCTACCTTCAGGATCGTGATGGTTCCCGCCATGGATGCAGAGCCTGCTGCTCCACCGCCAATGGCCATCATGTTGTCCACATTCAGGATGTTTTCTGCAATCACGCGGACGTTTCCTGCATCGGCCTGTACATTTCCGCCAAGCCGTGCCTCGGCTGTTCCGTTTAAGATCACAAGATTTAAGGAGATGCCGCCGGATGCGCTTCCGCCTGCACTTGCCGCACCTGCCGTGGAATCCAGCGTCGTTTTTTCCGTAGCTTTCACGGTAACATCCCCCGCCGTAGCAGTGGTGCTTCCGTTATTGCCAATTCCCGCAAAGGTTTTATCCTCCACGGATGCGCTGTTTAAGTAACCGCTGATGAGATTCTGGTTTTGGCCTGAAAGACCTGCCAGCGTTCCATTGACTTCGGTTACATAGGAATTATCCTGTTCCGTTGTTACGGTCTGGCCATAGCCGTATTTCAGGGCTGCGTCGCCGCGCGCGGATGCTTCCCTGTTTGCATTTGTGGAAGAACCTCCTGCGCTGCTTCCGGTATTGGCATTGTCCGCGTCCTGGTCGACCGGCATTGCGCCAACCGAAAGAACAAGAATACTTCCGTTTACCGCTGCGCTTCCGCCTGCACCGGCCATAATGGCGGTTGCCTTGATGGTCCGGTCAGCAGATGCCTGTACCAGAATGGATCTTGCCGTTACGCTGTTATAATTACCAATCAAGGCTGTCACCGTATTCCGGTAAACGGCTGTCTCAATGGCTGTTCCTGCGCCAACTGCCGCGCCTGCTGCCACACCTCCGGTATTTAAGGTCAGACCGGTAACATCTCCTGCCTTTACCGTTACATTGCCGTTAGCTGCACTCAGGCTGCCTTTGTTCAAAGCGCTGCTGTTTTCCACCAGAGCCTGGGTAGTCACATTCATGACCAGCACTGCGAAGGAACCACTGACTCCCACGCTTCCGCTCACGCCTGCTCCGAGAACAGTCATATTGACCCGTTCTTCCGATCTGGCACAGATCAGAATATCTCCATTTGCAGCAATCAGTGCTGTGCCCGGGCGAACCTGCGCAAGGGTTGTTCCCTTAAACACGATGGTTCCAACTGCTGCGCCCACGCCAACCGTTCCGCTTCCTGCAGCCGAAGTTGCGGAAAGCTGCAGATTCTCATAAGCTTCTGCCTTTACCGTAACGGAGCCTGCCGTTAAGCTGCCACCCACACTGGCTGTGGTCATATCCTGCAGGACAATGACCGATACGGTTGCGCCGACACCGGCACTTCCGCCTGCTGCCGCGCCGATCACGTTGGCATAAATGTGGTTTTCTGAGCGTGCCCATACTGCAAGGCCGTTTTCTGCATAGAGCTCCACGCCGTCTGCGATCTTCGCGGTTGTTTCCTTCATTCCGGTATAAACCACCACCGCACCAGAGACACCTGCGGTACCGCCTGCCGCTGCCGAACCACCCGAGACACTCTCCACAGTGTCACTTAAAGCCAGCACAGAAACGGAAGCGCTTCCGCCCTGCCTTGCTGCTGTCCGGTTGATCTTTGCTCTGGAATTGATGATTGCCTGTACCTTTGCCTGTTCCACTACAGTAGCGGTGGCTGCGCCAACGCCTGCCCCGGAACCTCCGGCTGCTGTCACAGCCAGAATATGAATGGAAGAGGTATTGAATGCGCCGACCACCACGCCGTTGATGGTCATGGTGCCGCGGCTTCCTTTTTTATAGCTTGTCTTTACATCGTTTCCGTTCGTGCCCGGTGTAACGATCGTCACATCCGATACATTCATGGAACCAAAGTTTCCGTTTACCGGAGTTTTTCCAAGGGCATCCAGAACAGCATTCTTTCCGGCTTCTGCCCATGCACGGTGGGAATCGGTTACTACAACCACACCGGCTCCAACGCCCGCTCCGCTTCCGCTTACTGCTACAGAACCGGCTGCTGAGAGAAGCTCCTGAATGGTTTCCGCTGTTACCCGGATGCTGCCGTCTGCCCGGATCACGGTTCCGGTGGCATCCGCATAGCTGTTATCAGAACCCGGAATTCCGATCAGGGCAAATACATTCTGCTTCACCACGATCACAGCCACAGAACCGTTTACTGCCGCGCCGCTGCTTCCAACGCCGACACCGATTACCAGATCCACCAGCTTGTCATTGCTCACTGCAGAGACAATCACATTGCCGCCGGCATCCACTGTCGTGCCTTTTCCAATTCCGGAATAAACCTTGCCGCTGTAAACAATCGTATCAATGGATGCTCCAAAGGCATTTCCTCCAACACCCAGGCTTCCCACGATATCAATGATATCGGTCGCACCTTCTGCCATGACACTCACGGTTCCCGCTGCCTGAACCTTTGCGTTTTCCTCAATCAGCGCGATGATACTGTCACCCACAACCGCAATGACTGCCGAGCCGGTTACTGCTGCTGAAGCTCCGCTCACGCCACCGCTTACAGCAACGTTCACAAATCTTTTGCCGGAATCTCCTTTGACGGTTACATTGTTTCCATAAATCACTGCATGGTCACCAATGGATGCCTTTGTGGTTCCATCCGCGATCATATCAATGTTTGACAGACCAACTGCTGCCGAGGAAGCGGATACAGCCACACCACCTGCCACAACCACGGTCAGCATATTGTCAGCCGCGATGACAGATACATTTCCGCGGTTTCCTGCGTTTCCGACTCTTGTGTAGCTTCCAATGTGTGCTTCCACCTGATTGGAAATGACAACCACGCCGACAGAACCGGATACCGCTGCGCTCTTTCCGCCGCCAAGTCCCATCACAAACAGCCACAGCTGTTCGCCGGAATCTGCTTTGACGGTCAGTCCGCCCGGAGCGTAGATTGCTGCATACGCGCCGCCTGTTCCATCCGCGATGAGTGCCTGAACAGTCTTTAAAATGACATCCACCTGAACAGAGCCGCCCACGCCTGCTTTGCCGCCGCTTACAGCAGCGCCGCCGGAAATCACAAGGATCTTTGTCACATCATCTGCGGTTACCTTCATGCTTCCGGTCAGATTGTAAGTTCCGGTTCCAACACCGGCCAGGGTACTGGTCCGGATCACGTTGACTGCCGGACTGACTGCTACAGCAGAACCATTGGAGCCTGCTGCCGCGCCGTTCACGATGATAGCTGTGATCTTTTCTTTTCCGATGGCGGAAACCGCAAGATTCTTTGCTGTAATCTGAACATTGTTTCCGATGGCAGCTGCCGTCTTTGTGTTCACAACGATCACACTGACAGAAGCTCCCACTCCATGTCCGCTTCCTGCTGCTATACCACCGGTAATTCCGGTGTACTTCAGTGTGGAAGCTGCTAAGACGAAAATGTCTCCGTTTGCTTTTATGACACTGCCGTTTCCGATCTGTGCGCCGGTGGTGTTGCTGCTTACAAATACCTGGATGACGCCATCGCCGGCCACGGAAATACCGTTGCTCTTTCTATTAGAAGAAACACCTCCAGCTACCAGAACAGAAGTTACACCCAGATCACTGTCTGCGCTGATGTTCACATCACCGGACATATTTCCGGTCACGTTTCCATTCGCATCCACTGTACCTCCGGCTTTCACGTTCTCGCCAAGAGCTGCCTTCACTGCCATGTTGTTTACAATCGTGCTGATGGCCACTCCGGCGCTCTTGCTGCCGCCGTACGCCACAGAACCGGTGATCACTGCCGCGTTCACTTTGGAAGCGGCCGTTACTTTCAGTCCATCGGTCAGTACCAGCACCACACTATTTCCGACCAGTGCCTCTACGGTGTCCTCCATGACCAGAACGGTAAAGGAGCCTGCGCCGGTAAAGCTGCTGCCCACGGTAGATGCAGATCCGCCCACTGCCTCCAGATAATAGTTCTGGTTCGAGAGCAGATTTAACAGATCCATGGCTGCACTGCTTAAATCAGAGAGCGTCAGTTCGTTGTCGCTCTGTGCCTTATCCGTGGTATTGATATAGATTTTTCCGCCCGGAAGCTGTTTGGAACCGCTGCTGATGGTTCCGTTGATCTCTACATCTTTGTTGGTCCAGGTTGCATTGACTGCCTTTTTCTCTGCGTTGACCGTCAGGGACTTTGCATAGATTCTGGCATTGTCGCCCACCTGGGCTTTTGTCTTGTTCTTTGCATAGATGATGGCAAAGGATGCACCAACGCCTGCTCCGCTTCCTTTTCCTGAACTGCTGCCGGAAGACGAACTGCTGCCGGAGCCGTTTCCGCCATTGTTCTGCTCATCAAAAGTACTGCTGGTGAGGGTTGCTCCCCATGCCCGGGCAGCAAGCCTGCTCTGCTCAATGGCTTCTACCGTTACCTCTCCATCGGAGTAAACCGTTGCATTCCATCCGATCTCTGCCGTGGTCTCAGCACTGGAGGAAATAACTGCCACTGCGCCTGCTACTGCCGCACCGCCATCCTCAGAACCATTTCCAGCTCCTGCAATAGCTTCCGCGCCAAGCTTTGTCCGGAAGTTATCATCCATGTTGGTCTTGGTGAGAGCCTGAATGGTTACATCGCCGGCTCTGCTGCCTGCGGTTCCCAGATTCCCCATCAGCGCCCCACGGGTCTTGCTGTTGTTGACGATCACTGCCACACCCAGAGCGATGGAAGTCTTTTTGGAAACTGCTGCGCCAGTTGCCAGCATCTCGAAGTTATCCAGATTCTCTGCCTTGATTGTTACGGTCTTTGCCTTCGTGATGGTTCCGGTCATCTCAGCAGTTACATCGTGGGATACGATGGACACACCTGCAGCTGCTGCCACGGAAACCGGATTTTCCTGTTTTGTGGTAGAACCGGTTGCTGCCGCATCCTTCTTTGCCGTGCTGCTTCCTGCAGCGCCGTTTCCGGTGGTTCCTACAGAGCCGGTAGAAACCGTTGTGGTTTCATCGGTCTTTGCGCCTGCTGCGGAAAGGACCTTGGAAGAAAGGCTGGCATTGTTGCTGGTGGTATCACCGTTGTCTTTTAACGCACCGTTTAACCGGTCATTAGCCTTACTATTGTCAGAGCCGGTTTCTGTGCCGCTGCTTCCACTGCCGGAATTGTTTCCGGAGGCTGAGCTGCCCGTGCCGCTTCCAAGTCCAAACGCCTTGCCGGATAAGATATCCGCAATACTGCTGTTGTACTTATCTTTATAGCGCTGCAGATCCAGCCCGGAGGCCGTCGCATAAGCCTTAGCCAGATCCTGTGCTTTTGCTCTTGCGGTTACGGTGAAGTCTCCGCCCACTGCTCCATTGCCCGCCATGCGCGCGGTAACGTTTTCTGCTACCAGGTTGACTGCTACGGATGCTCCCACAGCAGCATTGCTGGCTTCTGCCTCGCCCTCTGCAGTGGTATTGGCCGCGGAAACACTCTCCGCATTCAGGGTCAGATTACCGCCTGCATCCACGTAGGCACCCTGTTCTGCTTCTGCGCGTACCTTGTTGGAAACCAGGGATACGGAAACTGCCGCATCCAGGGAAGTATATTTATCCTTCTCGGACTGGTTTGTTTTGCTTAACACAAAAGTCTTTGCAAAAGCAGTATCATCTTTCGTTAAGGTTACTTTGATCTTCCGGTCTTTTGCAGCCGGAAGTTTATAGCCGTTCGGTACAGCTTTGATCTCGATCGTGTATACGGTATCTTTCGTGATGCCGGATGTCGTGATCTCAATCTGACCGTCACTGTTGGTTTTATGATCTGCAGATTTGCCATCCGCAGTTACCGTTACGGTTACACCGGAAAGAGCTTTTCCTGTGGAATCCTTCACGGTAATGGTAAGCTTTCCGTTCTCAGCCGGTTCCTCAAATGCATCCGTTCCGGCCTGCACATAAGTCTCCACCGTGCTGTTTGCCAGTGCTTCCACGGTGAAATTTCCGCCGGTTCTGATTTTGCTGTTTCTGGAAACCACTGCTTCTGCCGAAGCATCCGCAATGGTCAGTCCGAAGGATGCTCCCACGCCGGTACTCTTACCGCTACCGGAGGTATTTCCATCTCCTGCCAGGTCTGCAGAAGCGCCTGCCTTTGTAGACACCTTCTGGTTTACCTTTGCGCTTACTTTTCCGCTTCCGGCAGCCGTCAGATCTGCGGTGTCATTTCCATATCCGGCAGATGCCAGATATGCGGTATCAAACAGATTGATGGCTACCGCACCGGCCACACCTACATTCGATGCGCCTGCACCGGAAATGCTGATGACGCTGATCTCGTTGGTATCCCCGTCATTTCGCATGCCTGCACGGATCTCAAAGCTTCCGCTTGTATGCTTGCCTGTAATGATGACCCGGTTCAGCAGATTTCCTGCCAGGATCGCCACGCTGACACCCACACCGTTTTTGCTTAATGCTGCGGATGCATTGGAAACTACCTTTACAGAGTTGGCTGCCTTTGCTTCCACAGTCAGCTTTCCGGTGGAAGTGGTATCTGCCGTTACCTTTGCCTCGATGGTATCATTCCAGACATCCACTGCAATGGCTGCTGCTGCCATGACCTTGCCATCCGCTGTCTCTGCGGACTGCGGGGTTTTGGAACTGGTTCCGGTGATACTGCCGGTTCCGCCTCCGGTTTTCTTTCCGGCTGCCAGCGCATTATTCACTAACGCATCCGAGGTCTTTTTCGAGGCTGGGTCGGAATCGTCAGAACCGGAGCTGTCATCCTCGTTCGCCGGTGCGCCGTTGGCGCTGGCGATACTGACAGTCTCTGATGAGTTTCCACTCTCCGCAGTTACCTGAATATTCCTTGCGGAAGAGATCTTCCGTTCCATATACGCGTACTGGCGCATATGCCCTGCCGCTACGGTTATAGCTCCTCCAAAACCTGCGCTGCTTCCGGCTGCCTTTCCGTTTGCCGTGGTCTTTCGTTTCTTTTCTGACTTTGCATGTACAGTTAGGTCTCCGACCAATGCAATGATGTTATTTGCTGCATTTGCGTTCCTTGCTGCTCTTGCCTTCGTTGTGGTATTCACAATGTTCACGGCCACCACCGGAACCACTGCCTTGCCACCTGCCGCGCCGGCAATGGCGCTGGCCTCAATGGCACCCTTGGAAGATGCATCAATGGTCAGGCTTCCGATGGTACCGCTGGAATTATTACCTTTTACCAGAGCCGTCTCCCCCAGCTCTGCGCTGGTGGTATGGCTGACTACGCTGACTGCAATAGCCGTTCCCACTCCAACCGACTTTGCTGATTCGTCATCGGAAGTTGTGGAGCCTGCACTGGTTCCGGAATCGCTTTCACTCTCTGCCTTGATGGTAATATTTCCGTTGTTTCCTATGTTAATAGCTGCGCCACTGATATAGGCCTTTGTCACATCGTTGACTACATTGACAGAAACCGCTCCGCCGAATCCGAAATTGCCGGAATTAAATCCTGCTACAGAACTGACATCCGATTTGTTATTGTATGTAGTCTTCACAGTTGTGGTCTGTCCATTTTCTGTCTTCGTGATGCTTTCCTCGTAGCCGCCTGTCTTTGCGGATACGGTAAGTCCGTTTGCCTCAATATAGGCATTCTCAATGTAGGCCAGGTTGCTGCTGTTTACCACATTCACACCAGCTCCGACTCCGGCAGAAGTACCAGTACCAGATGCTTCGGAGGTCTCTCCGTTTGCTGTCATGGTAATGAGCTGCTTTAATCCTTTTAGATCTGTTCCGCCTGCTGTCTTGGCAGTCAGTGTGATGTACATCGTGTATACGTTATATTCCTGTCCGGTCGCTTCGTCTGTGATTTTTCTGGAAGTGATGGAGGAATCCTTCGGTTTGAATCCAAAGCTGGACGGAAGCTTAAACTCCAGTTTGTAGCGACCTGCTGTCAGTTTCTGACTTCCTGCACTGATGGTTCCATCCGCATTCTGGGTGAAGCCACTCTTAAAGGAGATCAGTCCGTCTGCATCTTTGAGAGTCTCACTGTACTTGTTTGCTGTGTCTTCCACATCTCCGCTGGTTCCCTGCAGCTTTGTCAGGGTAGCTGTAGTTGGAAGTGTGGTAGAATTGTCTTCCGTTACCAGGGCAAATGCAAATTCGTTGTCATCAGCATCCCGGTCAAGATCTGATGGAATGGTGGATGCATCTGCCACGGTGGTGTTGTTGGAAACTGCATTCGCGATTACTTCCACGGTTCCGCCTGCTGTGATCTTTCCGGTTGTTGTAACAGAAGCTTCGTTGCTGGAATTTACAACCGTCACAGCAATGGCTCCAACCATCTGGTTCGCTGTATTTCTGGTCTTTGCCAGCTTGTAGGTACCATTAAAGCCCTTGCCCCCGATAATCCGGAACACCTGATCTTCCGGCACTGCATAGCCACTCGGAACGATGATGGTCAAAGTGTAAGAACCTGCTGTGAAACCATCACCATTGTATATTCCATTTTTGCCTGTTGTGGCAAGGCGGTTGGTTCCGGTCGTTCCTTCATTTGGAGTAATCTTTACGGTTACACCTTCCACTACATTTCCCGTGGACCGGTCTACAAATTTCAGATCTACCTTGTTCGCGATGGAAGCCTCAGCCTCTTCAAACAGACTGCCGATTCCGCTGTCTTCCTGTGCGGTATTTAAGGATTCACTGATCTTGCCTTCTACCTCATCTTTCCGAAACCAGCTGCTCACCTTCGTCTTAACTGCATTTCCGGCCGCATCGGCTTTGGATTTCAGACGGGATGTAAGCTGAATGTTATCCAGAGAATTATGGATGATCCCCAGAATTTTCTGAATACTGGTATTCTCGGAAGTCCCGCTCTCGGAGGACTTTACCGATTTCACGGTAGTTCCGTTGATTCCATACTGTCTGGAATTCACGGTTACATTCCCGGCTGAAGTAACATTTACCGTTCCGCCAATATTCGCCCGTGTATCATAATTTACAACAGACACACCGGCAAAAGCACCGCTGCGGTTATCACTTGTTTTCTTTCCGGTTGCGTTGGTTGCTGCTTTTGCATTACTATCTGCGATAAGCATTACATTTCCTGCTGAAGTAATGGTTCCGTTTCCATCGACCACTACTTCTGAGGTTCCGCCAACTACCGCCACACCAACCGCAATGTTGCCTGCCTTTGCCTCTGCGTCCGCAGTGGAATTGATAATGGATTTTGCAGTCAGCTCAATGTTGCCTGTTCTGGAAGTCAGATTGCTGTTTTTTACCAGGACCACGGAAGATGCATTTCCCACATTGACTGCCACGCCAATGCCGATTCCCTTCGTATTCATATTCAGGGTGTTGCCGGATGTCATCTTAATGCTGTCTGCTGTCAGGCTGCTGTCTTCAATCTCAACGATCGTTTCCATGTTTTTTACATTGGCAAGAAAGCTTCCGAGGGATGCCACCCCGCTGTCAACGTTCTGCCAGATATTCGTATCCGCAGAAGCGCCGTCTGCTGCCGTGGTGCTGTCCGCATTCGAAGAAGCAGTATTGGAAGCAGAAATCACAATGGTGGAACTTCCGCTGCTGCCTCCGCCGGAATCTGCTATGATCGTCATATTCCGGATTCCCACATACCTCGTATCGGAATCATATACTTTCTTGACAACATTGGAAAAAACCTCTCTGGCTGAGCCGCTGTCATTGGAATCATCCGCCTGCAAGGTAAGCTGTTTGACTTTCAGGGTTACCTGCTCATTCGGCTTTAACTCAATCTGCTTCGCGATCAGCTCCACAATTGCCTGGGACAGATCCAGCAGCCAGTTTTTTCCGGAGGCGAGATCGTTTTTAAAACTGATCTTATCTTTTGCCCGGATACTGAGGTTGGTAATTCCCGTCGTGTTGGTGTAGGTAGTCTTATAAGCACTGTCATTGAGATAAATCTCAAGCTGCTTCCCTTCATTGACTGAAATTTTCACCTTATCACATCCGGTGATCGTAATTGCCGTATCGGTGCTTGTCGCATCTGCCGCCAGCGCTGCTGCCTGCACTGTGGCAGGTGCTGCCGCCTGTAATGCCTCAGGTGCTGCCGCCTGTAATGCCTCAGGTGCTGCCGCCTGCAATGCCGCAGGTGCTGCCGCCTGCAATGACGCAGGTGCTACCGCCTGTAATGCCTCAGGTGCTGCCGCCTGCAATGCCTCAGGTGCTGCCTTTGATCCCGCTGCCGCTTCCGGCTCTGATTCCGCCGCTGATCCCGGCTCCGATGCCGCCGCTGGTCCCGTTGCCGCTTCCGACTCCGATGCCGCCGCTTCCGGCTCCGATGCCGCCGCTGGTCCCGCTGCCGCTTCCGGCTCCGATGTCACTGTGGATTCCGGAATCGACAGTTGTTTCTGGATTTCCGGTGATACCGGCGTTTGCGGGGATGCCGGCGTTTCGGATGTTTCCGGTGCTTTTCCCCCGTCTGCGATTCCGGCTTCCGGTGCTTGATCTGAATCTTCTCCGGTTACGTTTCCGGTTGCCTGACTGTTTTCCTTCTGCCCGGCTCCGAAAGCAGTTTCCTCACTGGACGCTGCTGTTTTATCATCACCGCTGTTTTCTGCCTCCGTGCTGCTCTCACCGGAAGGATTCCCGGATTCTGTGTTTTCGTCTTTTTTGTTTTCCCGGCTGTCTCCGGCGCTGTCCTCTGCTTCAGAACCACCTGGTTCTGCCTCTGTGCCGCTGCCTCCGGAACTGCCCTCTGCTTCAGAAAGGCCTGACTCTGAATCCGCACCGCTGAAGCCAGAATCGCCTCCCGTCTCCGGGCTTCCGCCCCCTCCTGAGCCGCCGCCAGAGCCGCCACCCAGGCTGTCTCCGGCTTCAAAGCTGCTTCCGCCAGTATCCGCACCGGCGCTTTCTGTATGCTCCTGGCTGCTTTCATAGCCGGAATCTCCCGTATTACCAGACGCCGAGGCATAGGAAACCGACGTTCCCGCAACTGACATACACAGTCCCAGAACCGCCGCCATTCCCCTCGCTTTCTTCATGGTTCTTCTGTACTCCAGCATTGCTCTTTCCTGTATACCCATAAATCCGCCATTCCTTTCTGAACATCACTGACTCGTCTTTTTCGCACATTCTGCCGCTCTTATGTTTTCTGAATTCTTTATCATTTTATTCAAAAGCACAGATTACTACTTTGATTATACATAAGTTGACTTGTCTCTTCAATGTTTCTGACACGAATGGCGCCGCTGCGGACACCAAAAATTCAATTTGAAAGAATCATGAACATCTGGTTCTTTATTTCAGCCGCTCTAACAGCATTTCCCGCACTTCCCGGTATTTTTTTACCGGAATCGGGATCGCAAATTCATTCAGCAGTACCACTTCATATTTCCGGATCATGGAAATACATTCCGTATTGATGATATAGCTGCGATGAACAGCCATGAAACGCTGATCTGCCTTTTCCTGAAATTCTGCAAGATTCATCCGCATGATTGTTTTGGTACCGGAAAGGGATGTAATGATGCAGTTGCGTCCGTATGCCTCTGCATACAGGATATCTGACAGCAGGAAAATATGTTCCCGGTCATCTAAGTCTGCAGCTACCAGCCTGCTTTTATCCTGCAGGGTAGCAAAACGGCGCATCAGATATTTATGTGCCATTTTTCCCATGGTAGTTGGGAACATCTCGTCCCCTGCTGCTTTCAGCTCTCCAAGCGGATTCGATATATGCATGTGCCGGATTTTTAAACCCTCCGGCATCTGTTCCCAGACAAAGGTACAGCGCTGCTGCACCTGCAGAAAGAATTCTACGCTCTCATCGGTTGTAACCAGATACCGTCCGGCCACCGTACAGATAGTTCCCGTATTCTGTACCACAAAAAACTCCTGTTCCATCAGATAGCAGGGTTTCAGATCACGCATAGTTCCGCGCAGATCCTCTGCGGTTGCTTCTTTTCCTACAATAAACTGTTTCTGCAGGGCCCCTGTCCACAATACATCCTCCGCACAGCAGGAAATCACCAGTTCCGGATCCAGCTTCCAGTAACGGCTTAAGCACTCTCTCGTCAGTTCCAATGCTTCCTGTACTACTTTTTTCTGCATATACACGCTCCCTCTTCCTGTTGTCACACTGCCCGCAAGTTATATTGTCATAAATTATAACATTCCACGCAGTTTGGTGTCAAAGTTTGTCAAAGTTTTATCTTTTCTGTTGAGTTTTTAGATTACTTATGATACTCTGAGATTATTAATCCATAATTCCAGGGCTTATAAGCCCACATAAGAGAAAGAGGCGCCTATGAGACATCACAATGGACATACCGGTTTTTTCTTCAAAATCCATACACGCAGAAAAGAAATTGCCCTGATCCTCGTCATTTCCATGTGCCTTCCCTATCTGTCTGCCACATTTCTGGAGCATTATGAACAGCGCAGAGCACGCCAGGCGGCAGAATTACTTCAGGAGCAGCAACAGCAGGCCCTGGAGGAACAGAATACGGCCCTGGAGCATTTTTCAGAACTTGTTACCCGCAGCGACTATACCGCGGCACTTGATGAGATCAACCATCTGCTCTCCCTGGACAGTGCCAATCCACAGTACTATCTGAAACGTGCCGGACTGCAGGTTCTTCTGCATAATACAGATGCGGCAGTGACCGATTTAGACACAACCATACGCCTTGATCCGGCCCTCTACGACGCTTATCAGCTCCGGGCACAGCTTTCTGAGGAGAACGCTGATTATCAGAATGCTCTTGCCGACTATCAGACCATGTACGCGCTTGATCCGGCACAGGCAGATGTGCTGATGTATATTGCAGACTGTTATCAGCAGCAGATGGATTACGAAAATGCTATCAATGCGTACAATACAGCAGAAGCCGCACTGCCGGAATACAGAGAAGCCATCGCTTACGCCCGCGGTGTCTGCCGTTATTCCACGGAAGACTTTAAACAGGCCCTTGCTGATTTTCTCAAATATGCTGACACAGATCCGGCAGATGGCGAACTGAATTTTCTGATCGGCTCCTGCTACATGAATCTGGAACAGGGCGATTACCCTGCCGCGATTTCCTATCTCACAACCGCCATCGAGGCCGGATACTCTGCCGATCTTGCCTCCTACAATCGCGGGATCTGCTATCTTCACACAGATCAGGCTGATCTGGCAGCAGCAGATTTCGAGTACGTCATGGCAAATTCCACAGACAGTCAGCTAAAAATCGATACACAGAGCATCCTGGACCAGCTGAAGCAGTAAATACCGCGAAAGCAGGAAACTGACCCCAAATCCTGCAAAAAGGCAAACAAAACGCCTGGAAAGCCTGAAAAAACAGTTGAAAAACAGCGGCTTTTAGTATAGAATATAGTAGATTAATCGCGAGTACGCAAATTCAAGGAGGAATATCACATGATTTCAGCAGGTGATTTTAGAAACGGCATTACCCTGGAAATCGAGGGTAACGTATACCAGATCGTAGAGTTCCAGCACGTAAAACCGGGTAAGGGTGCTGCTTTCGTAAGAACCAAAATCAAAAATGTTATGACCGGTTCCGTAGTAGAGAGAACCTTCCGTCCGACTGAGAAGTTCCCGTCTGCAAGAATCGACCGTGTAGATATGCAGTATCTGTACGAGGATGGCGATCTGTACAACTTTATGAACATGGATAACTACGAGCAGATGGCTCTCGCAGCAGACGTGATCGGTGATGCATTAAAGTTCGTTAAGGAGAATGAGATCGTTAAGATCTGCTCTTACAATGGTAAGGTATTCTCCGTAGAGCCGCCGTTATTCGTAGAGCTTGAGATCACCAACACCGAGCCGGGCTTCAAGGGTGATACCGCACAGGGCGCTACCAAGCCGGCAACCGTTGAGACTGGCGCAACCGTATACGTTCCGCTGTTCGTTGACAACGGTGATAAGATCAAGATCGACACCCGTACCGGTGAGTATCTGTCCAGAGTTTAATATTCTGAATAAATGCACAAAAAAAGAAGCTGCGCGCAGCTTCTTTTTTTAATGCTTTTGTTTATAAAAGTACAGCACGATAGCCTCCAGATACCGCTTCAATACAATCTGGATCTCTTCCTTCGGATTGATGGGCTTCACCAGAATGCCATAGATACCGGCCCGGTTGGCACCGTACACATCAGTAAAGAGCTGATCCCCAACAAAGAGAACCTCCTCCTTTGCAAGTCCCATCTGCTGTACCGCCCGGTTGTAATTTCTCACCCCCGGTTTTCCAGCCTTGTAAATATAAGGAGAATGCACCTGCTCCGCGAAGGATTTCACCCGCGGCTCCTTATTGTTGGACAGTAGGAGCGTCTGAAATCCCAATCCATGAAGACGCCGGAACAGGAGCAGTGCCCGCTCATCCGCCGGAGCTCCGTGAGGCACCAGGGTATTATCGATGTCAAAAATGACCCCCTTTTTCCCCTTCTCTTTCCAATCTTCCCAGTTTATTTCGTAGGTACTGTCCACCCACTCTTTCGGATAAAATGGTTCTAATATCACGTCTGTATTCCTGTCCTACTTTCGCTTATTTTCCAGAAGCTTTCCCAGCTCCTCCATAAAGGTATTCACATCTTTAAATTCCCGATAGACTGACGCAAAACGTACATAGGCGACTTCATCCAGCTGCTTTAATTTCTGCATGACCAGTTCACCGATGGCAGAAGTTTCCACCTCCCGGTCCTCCATGGTAAAGATCTCGTTCTCGATCTCATCGATCATCTGGTTGATCTGCTGGATGGAGACCGGCCGCTTGTGGCAGGAATGCACTACGCCTGCCTCAATTTTAGAGCGGTCATACGGCTCTCTGGTCTGGTCTTTTTTGATGACCATAAGCGGCATGGTTTCCAGTTTCTCATATGTGGTAAAGCGCTTTCCGCAAATGACGCACTGACGGCGGCGACGGATGGAACTGTTGTCCTCAGCCGGACGGGAATCAATGACCTTGGTATCTGCTGCACTGCAAAATGGACATTTCAAGTTTTCTTCCTCCTGTATATCACTGGATTCTTTGTCATCATTTTAACCTATCCGGGCATTGTGCGCAAGCAATTTTAATCACACTTGCAGGGCTTCTCAATTTCCTTCAGTTTTTTTACCTCCACCAGAATGATATCATCCCCGATCTGGCATACATTCTGAAACGGAATCATATACTCTTTTTCCCGCCCAAAGATTCCGCAAAGGCATCCGGGGCCGGGAACGATCAGGTGGGTGATGCAGCCGTTTTCCGGATTGAACTCCAAATCACCCACAAAGCCCAGCTTTTTACAGTCACAGATGTTGATGACTTCTTTTTTTTTAAATCAAAAATACGCATAGACCACATCCGGAATGAAACGTCCTTACTGTAGTCTATGCGTATGGTTTCCGGCCGGTTCCCGCGAACTGCCCGTTTTTATTGTTGTTTACTGATTAGAATAACGGAACAACTGCTCCCTCATAAGTCTGCTCCATGTACTCTTTCACTGCGTCGCTGGTCAGAGCCTCAATGAGTGCCTTTGTCTTCGCATCCTCTTCCTTGCCCTCTTTGACTGCTACCACATTGCCGTAGGTAGTTGCTGCCTCAGAATCGGAAGCTTCTACTGCCAGAGCATCCGATACCTTTAAACCTGCCTCAATTGCGTAGTTGCCGTTGATGACTGCAACATCAACATCCGGAAGTGAACGCGGAACCTGTGCTGCCTCAACCTCAAGGATATCAAGGTTCTTCGGGTTTTCCACAATATCTGTCTTGGTTGCCTTTAAGCCTGCGCCATCTGCCAACTTTAACAGCCCCTGTGCCTCCAGAAGAAGAAGGGCACGTGCTTCGTTGGTTGCATCGTTCGGAACAGCTACCTTTGCGCCGTCTGCCAGCTCATCTAAGGAAGCGGTCTTGCCTGCGTAAATACCAAACGGCTCATAGTGGATCTTGCCTGCGCTGACTAACTTGGTCCCTCTCTCCTGATTAAACTGCTCCAGATATGGAAGATGCTGGAAGTAGTTTGCATCCAGATCACCGGCCTCCAGTGCCAGGTTCGGCTGAACGTAGTCGGTATATTCCACGATTTTTAAGTTGTAACCCTTCTTTGCCAGCTCTTCTCTTGCTGCCTCCAGGATTTCTGCGTGAGGTGCAGGACTCGCGCCTACCGTCAGATCTTCCAGATCTCCGGTGGTTTCCTCTGCTGCTTCGCTGCTCTCTGCCGCGGAAGTCTCTGCTGCCGCTGCACTGCTCTCTGCTGCGGAAGTTTCAGCTGTTTTGCTTCCTCCGCAAGCGGTCAGGGCTGCTGCTGCCAGGATTGCTGCTGCGATTACACCAATGTTCTTTTTCATAATATGGATCCTCCTCGATCAATAAATTTGATTTATATGGCCATTGGCCGACAGCCGTGTCACCGACTGCTAAATCCGTTGTCTGTTTGTTTCCGCTTCTCTCCAGTCAGATCTTCATCCAGCCGTTTTCTTTCCGGCCAGATTCCTTACCTGATCCGTTTATCACTCTTTCTCGCCAGTCTCATGCCAATCTCCTGAATGATCTGTACAATGATGACCAGGATCGTCACTGTCACCAGCATAATGTCTTTCTCATAGCGGTAATAGCCGTAGTTGATGGCAATACCGCCCAGTCCGCCGCCGCCGACCGCGCCTGCCATGGCAGAATAGCCGAGTATGGTGGTGGTGGAGATAGCCGCTCCGATCAAAAGAGACGGCTTTGACTCCGGAAGCAATACCTTCCAGATGATCTGGGACGTGGAAGCTCCCATGGATTTTGCTGCTTCAATAACTCCGGCATCGATCTCCTTAAAGGAGGATTCTACCATGCGGGCAATGTAAGGTGCTGCAGACGCCACCAACGGCGGTACCACTGCCCTCCAGCCCAGGCTCGTTCCCACCAGCTTTCTGGTAACCGGGATCATCATGATCAGAAGAATAAGGAAGGGCACCGACCGGAGCAGGTTGATGATAAGTCCCAGCACCTTCTGTAGTGCCGGAATGGGGCGAATGCCCTCTTTATCTGTTACCACCAGAATGATGCCCAGCGGAATTCCGATCATATAGGAAATAACGGTGGAAATGATCACCATACATAAGGTTTCTCCGATTCCGTTCCGGATCAGTTCTAAAATCTGCTGGCTAAATAACATTGCCGTTCACCTCCTCATAGGGCACTTGCACGCTCTTTAAATAATGCAGGGCTCTCGCCGCATCCGTTTCGTCCTCCGGCAGCTGAATGATCATCTGGCCGTAAGCCGTGCCGCCAATATCCTTCGTGGAAGCATACAGGATGTTTACCGGGACCTTGCTGGCCAGGATCATATTGGCCAGGACCGGCTCCATGGAAGAACGTCCGTCAAAGGTGATGCGGATCTTTCTGGATTTGTCGAACCTTACATTTTCCACCGCATCGCCCAGAATTAACTGACGGCCAATCTTAGACTTTGGCTCAGAAAAGATTTCTGATACCCGGCCGTACTCAGCAATCTGGCTATGGTCGATGATGGCCACCCGGTCACAGATGGCTTCAATGACCGCCATCTCATGGGTGATGACAATGACGGTAATGCCTAAATCACGGTTGATCTGTTTGATCAGCTCTAAAATGGACTTTGTGGTGTTCGGGTCAAGGGCACTGGTAGCCTCGTCACACAAAAGCACCTTCGGATTTGTTGCAATAGCCCGGGCAATAGCCACTCTCTGGCGCTGTCCGCCGGAAAGCTGTACCGGATAAGCCTTTGCCCGGTCCTCCAGTCCCACAAGCTTCAACAGCTCCATAGCCCGTTCCTTTGCCTGCCGCTTCGGAACTCCCGCAATCTCCATGGGGAAGCATACATTCCGGAGAATGTTTCTCTGCGCCAGCAGATTAAACTGCTGGAAGATCATGCCCATGGACTGTCTTGCCTTTCTCTGTCCGGCATCATTTAATGCTGCCAGGTTTTCTCCCTCAAACAATACCTGGCCGGAGGTCGGGATCTCCAGCATGTTGATGCAGCGGACCAGCGTACTCTTTCCTGCTCCGGAAAGTCCGATAATTCCGAAGATTTCTCCACGCCTGATTTCCAGATTAATGTCATCCAGGGCTTTGACCGGCCCGTTGGCCGTTTTGAATTCCTTGCCCATATGCTTTAACTGGATAATGGTTTCCTCTAATGCCATACTCTTTTCCTTTCCCTGTGATACGGAAATGACGGATTTTCCTATGAAATAAAAATGCCGTAAACCTGCAACAGGCTTACGGCTTAGAATGCGTTTTCGTCTCTGATTTTATGCTTCTTCTATGCTCTTTCCTGACCCTGCAGATTACTGATGAAATTGATTGCATACAAACATACGGCACATGTCCATCATCATGCCGCACATCATAGCCATATTCATCTGCATGGTCTTAAACTGAGTCATAGCTGATCCCTCATTTCCGTAGTATGTTTTCACTACCCTATGTGGCGTATTCTACGCCAGGGGAAGTGGTTTGTCAAGAGATATCTGTAAATTTGCTGAGACCGTTTTTCTCCGCGATGCAGGCTCGAAAATGCTTCGCATTGCTCATTTAAATCACATAGTCGCCGCCATCTTCGGTCTTCATCAGATCGGCAATGGTATAGCTGTCAAAAAATTCATTGATCACGCTGTTTAAACGGGTCCACATAGGCAGGGTCCGGCAGTGCGGCGCTATTTCGCAGAGCTTGGCACCTGCCTCCAGACAGCTTACCGGCGCCAGGGAGCCTTCCGTCAGGCGCAGGATTTCTCCTACTTTATAATCTTCCGGCGCCCTGGACAGGCGGTATCCGCCGCCTTTTCCCTGGGCACCTTCCACAAAACCGGATTTCGACAGGTTGGACATGATAGATTCCAGATATTTCTGAGAAATGTCCTGCCTCTGTGCCACCTCCTTTAACGGAGTAAATGTCCCCGTGGCATGTTCTGCCAGATCGATCATCACGCGCAGTGCATATCTTCCTCTTGTTGAAATCATCATAATCCCCAACCATCCTTCTCATAGTCAATCTATAGTTCTATAACGCTCCGTTACCCTCACAGCTTCCTGTTAATCTGCAAATAACGGAGTAGACAGGTAGCGGTCTCCGGTATCCGGGAGCAGCACTACGATTGTCTTACCCTCATTTTCCGGGCGTTTTGCCAGCTCTATGGCAGCCCAGAGAGCCGCGCCGGAGGAAATTCCTACCAGTACGCCTTCATTCTTTCCAACTTCCTTTCCGGTTGCAAACGCGTCATCGTTGCTGACCGGAATAATCTCATCGTATATCTTGGTATCCAGCACTTCCGGTACAAAGCCGGCTCCGATTCCCTGGATCTTATGTGCTCCTGCCACACCAGTGGAAAGCACTGCGGAGGAAGCAGGCTCTATCGCAACCACCTTGACATCCGGGTTTTTGGACTTTAAGAAACGTCCGGTTCCGGTGATGGTGCCTCCGGTACCGACACCTGCCACAAAATAATCTACCCGGCCATCGGTATCCTCCCAGATTTCCGGTCCGGTGGTCTCAAAATGTGCCCTGGGATTTGCCGGATTCACAAACTGTCCTGTCACAAATGCATTCGGAATTTCCCTGGCCAGTTCATCTGCCCTGGCAATCGCTCCCTTCATGCCCTTTGCCCCCTCGGTGAGGACAAGCTCTGCACCATACGCCTTCATTAACTGGCGGCGCTCCACAGACATAGTTTCCGGCATTACGATTATGATGCGATAGCCGCGGGCTGCAGCCACAGACGCCAGACCAATTCCTGTATTGCCGGAGGTCGGTTCAATGATCACGGAATCCGGTTTCAGCTCACCGCTTGCCTCAGCAGCATCGATCATGGCCTTGGCAATGCGATCCTTTACCGAACCTGCCGGATTAAGATATTCCAGTTTTGCCAGGATTTTTGCCTTTAAAGCAAACTTTTTCTCAATGTTTGTGAGTTCCAGAAGCGGGGTTTTACCAATCAGCTGATCTGCGGAAGTATAAATGTTTGCCATCCCGATTTCCTCCTTGCATTATACACCGTTATTATTTTACTGCTTCAAAGCCATGTTTCAGGTCGTCAATAATATCATCGATATGCTCGGTACCGATGGAAAGACGGATGGTAGTCGGCTTGATACCGCATGCCAGCAGGCCTTCCTCATCCAGCTGGGAATGGGTGGTGGATGCCGGATGGATCACCAGAGACTTCACATCAGCCACATTTGCGAGCAGGGAGAACAGCTCCAGACTCTCCGTAAATTTCTTTGCGGTATTGACATCGCCTTTGATCTCAAAGGTAAAGATGGAGCCTGCTCCGTTCGGGAAATAGCGGTCATACAGTTCTTTCTGACGACCGGTAGACAGGGACGGATGATTTACCTTTTCTACCTGTGGATGATTCTTTAAGAAATCTACAACCTTCAGTGCGTTCTCTACGTGACGCTCTACTCTTAAGGACAGAGTCTCCAGCCCCTGCAGTAACAGGAAGGAGTTGAACGGAGAAATGGTAGCACCCAGATCTCTCATCAGAGTTGTACGGAGCTTCGTGATGTAGGCAGCATTCCCGCATGCCTCAGTAAATACGATGCCATGATAAGATGGGTTTGGCTGGCTTAATCCCGGGAATTTGTCGTTCTGTGCCCAGTCAAACTTGCCGCCGTCCACAATAACACCGCCCATTACGGTACCGTGGCCGCCCATAAACTTGGTTGCGGAATGTACCACGATATCAGCACCATGCTCCAGCGGACGGAGCAGATATGGAGTAGCGAAGGTGCTGTCTACAATGAACGGGATGCCGTGGCGGTGAGCGATCTCTCCGATTGCCTCGAGATCGACCACATCTGAATTCGGGTTGCCAAGCGTCTCTGCATAGAGCAGCTTGGTATTCGGCTGAATGGCTTTTTCAAAGTTTTCCGGATCGGCCGGATCCACCAGGGTAGTAGTGATTCCCTGCTCCGGCAGTGTGTTTTCAAACAGGTTGGTGGTTCCGCCGTACAGGTTGGTGGAGGATACGATATGATCTCCTGCCTTTGCAATATTCTGGATTGCGTAAGCGATCGCTGCGGAACCGGATGCGGTTGCCAGTGCTCCGATACCGCCCTCCAGGGCTGCAACTCTCTTCTCGAAGACATCAGAGGTCGGATTCATCAGTCTGGTGTAAATGTTGCCCGGCTCAGTCAGAGCGAAGCGTCCTGCCGCCTGTGCGGAATCCTTGAATACATAAGAGGTGGTTGCATAGATCGGTACAGCTCTGGAGTCTGTTGCCGAATCTGCATTTTCCTGTCCTACGTGAAGCTGAAGAGTCTCAAACTTGTAATTCTTGCTCATGGTATGTACCTGCCTTTCCATTCATCCATAACGGTTCCGTTACTTAAGATCGTGTTTTAAATTACCCTGTATTTCCATAGGTGATTCGTTGTTCTGTATTATAGCCACCATAACCTACTATGTCAATAGGTTTATCGGTGTTTTTTTGAAAATACAACAGAATACAAAAAAGCAGCAGTAAAATGAATCACATTTTACTGCTGCACTCTCATCCATTTCGTATTCGTTTTGATAACAGATCAGCAGCACAGATCCACAATCGCCTGCGCGAAGATCTTTGCGCTTACCAGAAGCTCGTCTACAACTGCGAACTCATCCGGTCCATGCATCTTGTTGTCGGTCTCCGGCATAGCTGCGCCGAATGCCACGCCATTTTCCAGATGATGAACATAAGTGCCGCCGCCCAGTGCCTGACACTCGCCCTTACGGCCGGTATACAGCTCGAACGCAGCCAGCAGGGTCTTTACAAAATAGGAATCTGCAGATACATGATGCGGTGGGATCAACGCCTTGTTTAACAAAGTAAGACCCTGCTCTGCCATGCGTGCTCTTACAACCTCAAGCACATTCTCATCGTTTCCGCATACCGGGATACGGCCGTCAAACTCACCATCCATGCTTGCCGCATCTACACTCAGCATGTTGAAGGAGAGGGTAAGATTTCCGGACAGCTCATCCTCCATAGCCACACCCAGGGTCTTTCCGTTTACATCGCCATGTGGGAACAGGGATGCTGTTTTTCTGACCATGTCAACCTGCGGGCAGGATGCAAAATCCAGTTTTCCAAGGAACACCAGAAGGCCGGTCAGCGCATTATTGCCCACATCCGGAGTAGAGGCGTGAGCACCGATTCCGGTGGCGGTAATTTCAGTCACTGTTCCTTCTGCCGCAAACTCAAAGCTGATGCCGGTCTCTTCCTTTGTCTCGGCCGCAGCTTTTTCCAGTGCTGCCATCTCAAAGCCCTCTACCGCAGCCTTCGCCTTGCCAGGAACAACATTCACCTTAGTTCCTGCCTTGATAGAAACCAGTCTCGGAAGTGCATCGGATGCTTCAAATCCAGCAGTAAAATGGCCCGGGAAGCGTCCCTTTTCCGTGTTAACCAGCGGATATTCCGCATCCGGAGAAAAGGTCATCGGCGCTTCTTTTTCAATGCTGTAGTAATGGCGGATATCGCTGCTGCCGCACTCTTCATCCGTTCCCAGGATCAGGCGCACGTTTTTCTTTAACGGAATACCAAGCTCTTTGACTGCGCGCATCGCATAAAGGGCAGCCACTGCTGGTCCCTTGTCATCTGCGGTGCCGCGTCCGTACAGCTTTCCATCCTTTAATACCGGCTTGAACGGCTCGGTCACAGTCCAGCCTTCCCCGGCTGGTACAACATCGAGGTGTGCCAGGATATCCAGCTGATGAGGAAGCTCATTCATATCCACACAGCCTACATAGCCATCGTAATCGCAGGTCTCAAAGCCATAGCCTTCTGCCATGTCCAGTGCCATGTCCAGACACTCAGCAGTGCCAGGCCCAAACGGCATATCCTCCTCTGCCGGCATCTTCTCGCTGTTGACACGGCAGAGCTCGCAGATATCTTCCAGCATCTCGTCTTTATGCGCGTCTACCCATGCGCTGATTTTCTCTTTATACATAACAAATTCCCCCTGAATTATTTTGTCATTGCTGCCAGAGTCTGGTTTACCAGTTTGCCGTCTGCCTTACCTTTTACCTTCG
>ERZ773216.842-NODE-842-length-41160-cov-4.775331_pt1 | contig 41160 bp, 37 predicted proteins | sample MGYA00511259_ERZ773216 | MGnify/ENA primary metagenome ERZ773216 (study PRJEB29015, sample SAMEA2737764) | human gut metagenome | biome: human gut; feature: human-associated habitat; material: faeces | place: China | collected 2012 ... | reverse complement strand
GGACGAGGGTGTCACTAAGGTTACAGAAGCGATCATCCGTTCCAAAGCAGGTATCAAAGATCCGACAAAGCCGATCGGTTCGTTCCTGTTCTTAGGACCTACCGGTGTTGGTAAGACGGAGCTCGCAAAGGCACTTGCGGCAAGCCTGTTTGATGACGAGTCTAACATGGTGCGTCTTGATATGAGTGAGTATATGGAGAAATATTCCGTCTCCCGTTTAATCGGAGCGCCTCCAGGATATGTCGGATACGATGAGGGCGGTCAGCTCACCGAGGCAGTCCGCAGAAAACCATATTCCGTTGTACTGTTTGATGAGGTGGAAAAAGCACATCCGGATGTATTCAATGTGCTGTTACAGGTACTTGATGACGGACGTATCACCGATTCGCAGGGCAGGACTGTGGACTTTAAAAACACGATCATTATTATGACGTCAAACCTTGGTTCGGCGCATCTGCTCGAAGGAATCGACGACAACGGAGATATCAACCCGGAGTGTGAAGAGGCAGTCATGAACGAACTGAGAGGACACTTCCGTCCGGAATTTTTGAACCGTCTCGATGAGATCATCATGTTCAAGCCACTCACAAAAGGCAATATCGGAAACATCATCAATCTTCTGATCACAGATCTCAACAAACGTCTTTCTGACCGTGAGATCACTGTGGAGCTGACAGATGCAGCAAAGCAGTATATCGTGGACAACGGATACGATCCGGTTTACGGTGCAAGACCGTTAAAGCGTTTCTTACAGAAACATGTGGAGACACTTTCTGCAAAACTGATTCTTGCAGATGAGGTAAGGGAAGGCGATACGATCCTGATTGACGTGGAAGGAGACCATCTGACTGCGCGCGTAAAGTGACAGATTGTGGATGGTAGCGAGAGAATCAGACAATGTGCCTGAAGAGATAATTGTATAGATACAAAATAGAAAAAGAAGGACTTTATCCCCAAAACGGATAGAGTCCTTTTTTCAATATTTGTATTTTGAAGATGAAGGAACATGATGAGGAAGAAATCTGAAAAAATTTGTTTATTTGCTGTGTACTTTGCGCAGCAAAAGCGGCAGCTCCACGATCAGCATGGCAATCCAGCCGGCAAGGTAGGAATACGGCAGCGCCTCAATGCCAAGATGCATTTTAAAGACGAGAGGTGCGGCGGCAAGCACGCGGATTCCCATATTTACAAAACTGCTGATAAGTGTGATCTTTAAATCGCCGATACCGCGGAAATACCCCTGGATCCCGTTTGTGACAGCCGGCAGTATATACATCAGGGAGATCAGATGCAGGTAGATAACACCGTGTCCGATGACTTCCTCATCTTTGATGAAGCAGAGCATAAATTCTCTTGCAAATAAAAAGCAGAGCACAAACACGATCAGACCATAAATGATCTCAAGAATCATACCGCAGCGGAATCCCTCCCGCATGCGGTCTTTTTTTCCGGCACCTTTATTCTGTGCCATCAGGGCAGTCATGGCGTGCGCAATATTCTGTTCCGGCGTGTAGGCAAAATCATCGATTCTGTTTACGATGGCAAATGCGGCAGCAACCGAAACGCCCATGGTGTTGACGATCGCCTGGATCCCGAGTTTACCGAGCTGTACAGTTGCCTGCTGTAATGCGGATGTCCAGCCATAGGCGATCGTGCGCATTAAGAGCGAGCGGTCAAATACCAGCCATTTCTTTCCGAGCCGGAGCAGAGGCACTTTTTTCTGGATATAGATGACACAGAAAACGCAGCATAAGGCTTCACTCAGCACGGTAGATACCGCGCAGCCGTTGCTGCCGGCTTTCAACACGACAACAAAAAAAAGATCACCTAAAATATTTAAGATGGCACTGATCATCAGAAAATAAAGTGGTGTGCTGCTGTCACCGAGTGCACGCAGTGTGCTCGAAAAAAAGTTGTACAGAAAAGTAAAGACCAATCCTAAAAAGATGATCTGTAAGTATTCTGTTGTGAGGGATAGAATACTTACATCTGCCTGCATTAAGATCAGGATCGGTCTTGCAAACAGGATACATGCTATGGATAAGACAAATGAAAAAATAACGCCGGAGAGCATGGTGGTACTGATCTGGCGGTGCAGCGTGTCGTAATCTTTTGCCCCATACTGCATTCCCATTAAAATGCTGGCACCCATGCACAGTCCGTTTAAAAACAGGATCATCAGAGTGGAAATCGGATTGCAGATGCCGACAGCGGCAAGTGCTTCTTTTCCGACAAAATGCCCGACAATGATACTGTCTACGGCATTGTAGGTAAGCTGGAACAGGTTGCCGAGCACGAGCGGGATCGTAAAGCGGATCAGGATCGGCATGATTTTTCCGGTGGTAAGATCTTTGGTCATAGTGGTAAAAGTCCTTTTATTTGTAAGATAAATTAGTTCAAAAAATGTTTCAACTCTTCTGCGCGGGCTTCATAATCTGCAACTCCGAGATCATAAAGATCCTGTTCTAAGGCAGCATCCTTGGAAAAAGTACTAAGCGGCATATGGCGGCTTGGTGCAAAGATAAAAACATAGCCTTCTTTTTCTAGCCGGCTGGCAAGGTCGATGGATGCCTGATAATTAATATGCCGGTTGTCGATGCTTTGGATTGTTTTCGGATATTTATGCAGCATATGTTTATACAGCGGGCGGTGTGCCTCTGGTTTTTTTACGAAGTTCCTTGGATTTGAGAGGATAACGACCATTTTGGTACAGCCTTGTTCGATCGCATGGTGCAGCGGAATCGAATCGGCAACACCGCCGTCGTAATAGTAACGGTCCCCTACTTTTACAGGACGGCAGAAACCAGGCAGGGCGCAGCTTGCCATAACAGCACGGTAGTCGTCACGGACAATGTCGTATTTGGAAAAATAAGCTGCACGCCCGGTTGCGGCATCGGTTGCAGGCATATAAAATTCAGCCGGATTTTCCATGACGGCAGAGTAATCAAGCGGATCTGCCCCATCGGAATTTGTCAGTGTCCCGTAAATATACTGCAGGCCAAATAAGTTTCCAGTATGTACTAAACTTCGTACGCTTAAGTAGCGCGGATCCCTTAGATGTTCCGTATAAAAACGGAGATTACGTCCCCGTTGTCCTGCAAGATAAGACAGCGTATTTGCAGCACCCGCAGATACGCCGATGCAGTAGGAAAATGTGATATCATCGTCTAAAAATTTATCCAGAATGCCGGCACTGTATGCGCATTTCATACCACCGCCTTCTACTACAAGTCCTGTTTTCATAGTGTTCCTTTCTTTGTATTTTGATAGGTGTCAAAATGAGCTCATGGACATTATACTTTATTTACTACAAATCGTTCAATACCAATATAAACAGATTTGCCGGTGTTTTTGTTTCGCCGGATGGAAGTATGGAAAGAAAGGCTTGTCTGCTGTAAAATTCAACCGCAGTTTTTGCAGTACATGAATTTTATTGGCAATTTACCAAAACGTTGTTGATTTTTAAAATAGAGGATGATAATATAAATTTACCAAAACGTTTTGGTAACTGGACGCATGAACATAGACAAGAGAGAAGACACACAGGATGATATCGGAAAACTAAGAGCGAGAGAAAGTATAGAGGTGTAGAAATGTCATTAAAAGGACTTATTTTTGATCTGGAAGGGGTGATCGTGTTTACAGATCAGTATCATTATAAAGCATGGAAACAGATGGCGGATGAGAAAGGTATTTACTTCGATCAGGAGATCAACAACCGGCTGCGCGGAGTGAGCCGTATGGATAGCCTGGAAATTATTCTGGAAAGATATGAGGGACATCCGTTAAGCGATGAGGAGAAACAGAAGATGGCGGAAGAGAAGAATGATATTCGGATGGAACAAATATTAAAAAATCCAAACCAGATCCGGAAGTTTTCTTAAAAGCAGCAGAGTTTCTTAGCTTGAAGCCGGAAGAGTGCGGTGTTGTGGAAGATGCATATGCGGGAATTGATGCAGCAGTTTCCGGTCATATGACAGCAATTGCGATCGGCGATGCGGCAGGTTATGACAAAGCAGATTATAAGCTGTCTACATTTAAAGATTTACTGGACATTGCAAAATAAGAATTACAAGTAATATAAACAGGAAAAATATGGATGGAATTGCTTGCTTTGCAGTTGGAATATCATGATAAAATGTGATAAGATGGTTACAAATCACTGAAAAATGTAATGCAATGGGGGATCATATGGCGAAAGACAGAAAGTTATATCTGAATGAAAGAACGACGATACGTGATGTTGCACAGGAGGCAGGAGTATCACTGACTACGGTATCCCATGCACTGAACGGCTATAAAGATGTGAGTGAAAAGACCAGACAGAAAGTCATGGAGGTGGCAAGACGACTGGATTATATACCGGATGAGGCTGGCCGTTCACTAAGAGGCATACAGAAGAAGACAATTGCACTGCTGCTTGCCGGGGAATTGCCGGAAGAAGATCCGAGCGGTATTATGTTTGGACTTACGAGTGGAATTTATAAGATTGCCCAGAAAATGGAGTATGAATTTACGATTCTTACAATGCCGACAAACAAGCAGATAAAAATCAGTTTTGGGCAGATCTGCAAGAAAAAGAAACTGGCTGGAATCATAGTTGACGGGCTCGCTATGGATATGCCGTACTATGAGCAGATTAAAAACAGTGAGATTCCCTGCGTCCTTGTGGATGTTGCGCTGGAAAGCGACCATGTATGTGAGGTTTCCGTTGATAATGAGAAAGCATCTTTTGAAGAAGTAGAGCATCTTATTGAGAATGGATGCCGTAATATTGCAATGCTTTCCGGTAAGAAGATGGCGCAGGTGTCAGAACGCAGAGAGTGTGGATACAGGCGTGCATTAGAGAAACATGGACTCCACATCCTGGAAGAATGGATCGAGGACTGTCTGTTTGAGCAGAAAATAGCAGTTCAAAAGTCAATAGAATTAAAAAAAAGTTATCCGGAGATTGATGCTTTTTTTTGTGTGAGTGACAGCATTGCGATTGGAGCAATTGAAGGCATGGGACAGCTTGGAGTACGGGTGCCGGATGATGTAGCAATAGCAGGGTTTGATGATTATACGGTTTCACAGTATATTCACGGAGGGATTACATCGATTAAGCAGTATCCTTACAAAATGGGCGTAGCGTGTGCGAATACGGTCATCAGCATGATTGAAGGAAACCGTGTACCAGACTGGATACCAATGGAATACAAACTTATGAAACGCGCATCAACAAAGAAATGAGCTTGTGAAAATTATATAAAAGTAAACAATAAAATTCGTGAAACATGATGAAAAAACAAAAAAATGCACAAAAGACTTGAAAACCAAAACGTTTTTGGATATGATTCGTTTATCAGTTACCAAAACGTTTTAGTTTTTTACTTTATACTAATATTTCAAACAGTTTTTTCTTAAAGAAGATTTTTCAAAATGTAAAAATACGAAAGGATGTGTAATAGACGATGAAACAGCAGTTCATATGTGAAAGAAGACCAAAAGCAGATCCGCGGAATATTGTTCTTGGAAAAAATTACCGTATTACATTTCTGACGGACAGGCTGGTCAGATTTGAATATAATGAATCCGGTGCATTTGTGGATGAGGCTTCGCAGGTAATATGGTACAGGGATTTAGAAGAGGTTCCTTTTGAGATAAAGCAGAAAAATAACTTTCTGGAGATCCAGACAAAAAGCATACGGATACGCTATGATGAGAGAGCATTTGATGAGGGCATCCTGAGTGTGAAGCTGAAAAAACCGGACAATGGATGTGATCTGGAATGGTATTATGGCAGAAAAGAGGATCGTAATCTTTTCGGAACTGCCCGTACGCTCGATGAAGCAGACGGCAGGATCAGACTGGAAAAAGGAATTCTTTCCAGGGATGGATTTGCAGTATTAGATGATTCAAAAACGATTTTACTTACCGAGGATGGCTGGATCAAAGAGAGAAAACAGGGAGGAGAGGATTTCTATCTGTTTGCCTATGGTCATGATTACCGGGGCGCGGTAAAAGATTTTTTTAGGGTTACCGGCCGTGTCCCAATGCTTCCAAAATATGCACTTGGAAACTGGTGGAGCAGATATTACGAGTATTCACAGGATGAGTATCAGAGACTGATGGATCGTTTCTTAGCGGAAAAAATCCCGTTTTCGGTGGCAGTCATTGACATGGACTGGCATATCACAGATATTGACAAGAAGTATGGTTCCGGCTGGACCGGTTATACATGGAACAGGGATCTGTTTCCGGATCCGGGGAGTTTTATGGATAATCTGCATGACAGGGGAATGAAAGTGACTTTAAATGTGCATCCGGCACTCGGTATCCGGGAATGCGAAAGTATGTATAAAGAAATGGCAGAGGCAATGGGAATGGATCCGGCAGCCGGAGAACCGGTTGAATTCGATATTACAGATCCGGAGTTTCTGGAAAATTATTTTGAGATCGTACATCATCCGCTTGAGGAAGAGGGGGTTGATTTCTGGTGGCTGGACTGGCAGCAGGGTGGACATACGGCAGTGAAAGAGTTAGATCCGCTTTGGATGCTGAATCATTACCATTATCTTGACAGTGGACGGGATGGAAAAAGAAAAATGACATTTTCACGTTATGCAGGTCCTGGTTCTCACAGATATCCGGTAGGTTTTTCCGGGGATACAGTTGTAACGTGGGAGTCTCTTGATTTCCAGCCTTATTTTACAGCAACGGCATCAAATATTGGATATGGATGGTGGAGTCATGATATAGGCGGACATATGCTTGGAATCCGGTCAGATGTTATGGAGGCACGCTGGTATGAGTTAGGGACATTTTCCCCGATCAACAGGCTGCACAGTACAAAAATGTCGTTCAGTGGAAAAGAACCATGGAATTTCAGACCGGAAGTAGAACATGCGATGGGAGAAGCCCTGCGCTTAAGGCACCAGTTACTGCCTTATCTTTACACTATGAACTATCTGGCATACAAAGAATACCGCCCGGTCATTGCACCAATGTATTACGATTATCCGGAAAAGGAACAGGCATATCCGGTTCAGGATCATTCTTTTGTTGAGGGAGTAAGCAACAACCAGTATCTTTTTGGAACAGATATGATTGTTGCACCGATTACAAGTGACCAGATAGCGAGTTTAAATCAGGGAAAAGTAAAAGCGTGGATACCGGAAGGCTGTTACCACGATTTCTTTACCGGATTGATCTATAAAGGTGAGAAAGTAATGTGGATGTTCCGCGGCATTAACAGTATTCCGGTGCTTGTAAAAGCAGGAGGCATCATTCCGATGCAGAAAGAACTGTTCGGAAAAGATTTTCTGAAAAATCCGGAAGAACTTATCATAAGAGTCTATGGCGGAGCGGATGGCAATTATACACATTATGAGGATGACGGTGAAACCGAGGATTATAAAGATGGCAGGAGCTGTTGCTTTACATCCATGCATTTTGACTGGGAAAGAGGGGCGTTCACAATCGAAGGGGCGGCCGGACAGACAGATCTGATCCCGGAATTCCGGGATTATACAGTGGAACTGTGCGGAGTGAAAGAGGCAGTGCCTAAAGTATACATAAGTGGAAAAGAAATCAAAATAACGTATGAATATCAGTGGAAGAAGGGATGTATCAGAATCCACATTCCGAAAGTGTCAGTGGATGAAAAAGTGGAAATTGTTTTTGAACAGAAACTGACATTAAATGACAACCATACACTGGAGCGTGTGTATGATCTGCTGAATCAGGCACAGGACAGTAATCTTGCAAAAGAGTCTGCATACCGGCTTTTAAGTAGTGGAAAAAATCTGGCAGATATCTTAGGCGAGCTTGAGACGACGAATTTAAAAAAAGAGATCAGACTGGCAGTCATTGAGATCATGACCGCTGATTTATAAGGAGAAAAAAGATGCAGAAAGCATGGTGGAAAGAAGCAGTTGTTTATCAGATTTATCCAAGGAGTTTTATGGATAGTAACGGAGATGGAATCGGAGACCTTCAGGGGATCATAAAAAAATTAGACTATATAAAGAATCTCGGTATCACAGTTATCTGGGTATCCCCGATCTATAAATCTCCAAATAAAGATAACGGATATGATATCAGCGATTATCAGGATATAATGGATGAGTTCGGGACAATGGAAGATTTTGATGAATTATTAAAAGAAATTCATCAAAGAGGAATGAAACTGGTAATGGATCTGGTTGTTAACCATACATCTGACCAGCATAAATGGTTTCTGGAAAGCAGAAAATCAAAAGATAATAAATACCGCGATTATTATATCTGGAAAGATCCGGTAGATGGTCATGAACCGACAAACTGGGGATCATATTTCAGTGGATCTGCATGGCAGTTTGATGAGACAACCGGACAGTATTATCTGCATCAGTTTGTGCCGGAACAGCCTGATCTTAACTGGGATAATCCTGTGGTAAGAAAAGAAGTTTTTGATATGATGACATGGTGGTGTGAAAAAGGCATTGACGGATTCCGGATGGATGTGATCAGTCTGATCAGCAAGCCGGAAGAATACAAAGATGGTCCGGTAAAAGAAGGGGAAAAATATTCTTTTTGTGGTGCAGTCACAGCCAATGGACCTCATGAACATGAATATCTTCAGGAGATGAACCAAAAAGTATTAAGCAGGTATAACCTTCTGACAGTGGGTGAAACATCATGCGTTACGCTCGAAGAGGCAAAAAAATATGCGCGAAGCGATGGAAAAGAGTTAAGCATGGTATTCCAGTTTGAGCATATGGATGTGGATTCGGATGAACATGGAAAGTGGACAGATAAGAAACTTTATCTTCCGGATCTCAAAGAAGTTTTAAACCGCTGGCAGAAAGGGTTAGAGGAAGTAGCATGGAACAGTCTGTACTGGAACAATCATGACCAGCCAAGGGTTGTTTCGAGATGGGGAAATGATTCCGGGGAATACAGGGAGCTTTCAGCAAAGATGCTTGCAACCTGTCTTCACATGATGCAGGGAACACCGTATGTATATCAGGGGGAAGAACTTGGAATGACCAATATGCATTTTTCGGATGTGTCTGAATGTGACGATATAGAGGAAAAAAATATTTATATAGATCTTGTTACCGATACAAAAGTATATACGCATGATCAGATGATGGACATTATCAGTAAGAAAGGACGGGATAATGCAAGGACACCTATGCAGTGGGATGATTCAGAAAATGCAGGATTTACCACGGGAACGCCATGGTTTGCCGTGAATCCGAATTATAAAACGATCAATGCGGCTGCTCAGGTGGAAGATCCGGATTCCATATACAATTACTACAGGAAACTCATAGAACTGCGCAAAGAGGAAGAAGTGATCGTTTATGGAACGTTCGACGGACTTGAAGATGCAGATGAAAATCTTTACATTTATACAAGATCATCCGAGAATAAAAAAATACTGGTAATCTGCAATTTCACGGAAAAAGAACTGGATGTTCCGGCTTCTATTGCGGATATGGTAAAAGAAAACCGGGGAATTCTGATAGGAAACTATAAAGATATTTCAGAAAAAATCCGTCCGTATGAAGCGGTAGTATACCTGACAAAATAGGATAATTTACGAAAAAAAACGAAAAAATTAACTGGACGAACTGAAAAGGGAGAGGTATACTAGGCGGGTAACAGGATGATTCTTTGAACAGACAGGGCTATTAAGGATGTATGGTATCGATGAAAAGAAAGATTGGTTCTACTTATTTTAATGATGAATTGGTATATGACGGTAACGATCTGGGGGCTGTATATACAAAAGAAAAGACAACATTTCGTATATGGACACCTGCTGCCGGGAAAGTATCGCTTAACCTATATGAGCAGGGCGATGGTGACAATTTGATAGAAACAATTCCAATGACAGCAGATGTCAAAGGAACCTGGGTGTGTGAAAAGACAGGAGACCTGAATGGTGTATATTATACTTATTCAGTACAGATCGGTAATAAAGTAAATGAAGTTGTTGATTTATATGCAAGAAGTGCAGGCGTAAATGGCAACAGAGGTGAGATCCTTGATCTGAAAGCTGCCGATCCGGATGGATTTGATGCAGATGTCAGACCGGCATTTAATAATGCTACAGATGCAGTGATTTATGAAGTACATATTCGTGATCTGTCTTCCGATGCTTCTTCCGGGATTCGGAATACAGGTAAGTTTCTAGGACTGACAGAGCGCGGAACAAAGAACAGGGAAGGGCTGGCTACAGGACTTGATCATATTCTGGATCTTGGAGTGACTCACGTACAGATTCTGCCGAGCTTTGATTATGCTACGGTAGACGAAACAAAACCCGACACAGCGCAGTTCAACTGGGGCTATGATCCTAAGAACTATAATGTGCCGGAAGGTTCTTACAGTACAGATCCATATCATGGGGAAGTACGTGTCAATGAAATGAAGCAGATGATTAAGACACTTCATGAAAATGGAATCCGCGTGAATATGGATGTTGTATATAATCATACTTATCATCTGGCAGATTCATGGTTTCAGAAGACAGTGCCAGATTATTACTACAGAAAGAATGGCGATCATTATTCAGATGGTTCAGGCTGTGGTAATGAAACAGCCTCGGAGCGTGCCATGATGCGCAAGTATATCGTAGATTCTGTTGTATACTGGGCAACGGAATATCATATAGATGGTTTCCGTTTTGACTTGATGGGCGTACATGATCTGGATACCATGAAGGCTGTCAGAAAAGCACTGGATCAGGTGAATCCTGACATTATGGTATATGGTGAAGGATGGACTGGAGGAGAATCTGCATTGCCGGCAGCACAGCAGGCAACGAAGAACAATATTTACCGGCTGGATCGTGTGGGTGCTTTCAGTGATGATATCCGTGATGGGATCAAAGGCAGTGTACTTGATTTTCTGGACAAAGGTTTTGTAAGCGGCAAAGATGATATGGAAGAAAACATTAAATTCAGTGTTGTAGCAGCGACCCCGCATTCGCAGGTTACGCTCACAAAGGCTGGTGATAAGTGTACGAACTGGTCGGGACAGCCGGGACAGAGTATTAATTATATATCCTGCCATGATAATCTGACATTCTGGGATAAGCTTGCCATTTCCAATGCAGATGACAGTGAGGCTGACAGAGTGAAGATGAATAAGCTGGGAAGCGCGGTTCTTTTTACTTCGCAGGGTGTACCATTTATGCAGGCTGGTGAAGAGATGCTTCGCTCTAAGCCAAATGAGAAGTCTGAGACTGGATTTGATGAGAACAGCTATTCTTCCCCTGATGCAACGAACAGCATTAAGTGGGATAATAAAGGTAACGTAATGGATGTTTATGAATATTATAAAGGTCTGATCGCATTCCGTAAGGCACACAGTGCACTGCGCATGACAACAGCCGCTGCAATTCAGAATAATCTTACCTTTATGACTGGACTTGATGCAAATGTCGTAGCCTATACCATTCAGGGTGAGGTACAGGGAGAAACGGCACAGAATATTGCAGTCATCTATAATGGAAATCCTGATGCAGTCACAGTAAACTTACCTGCCGGGACATGGGATATCTGTGTCAATGGTAAAAAGGCAGGATGCAGATCTCTTGGAACGGCGGAAGGTTCTGTTACTGTCGAAGGTATCTCTGCGCTGGTTCTGGTACAGGGAGATGATACCGTAAGCAAAGTGCCGGCAGAGGATGCATAGGCAGACACGGCAGTCAGATAGACAAAGAGAGAAAATTGTTACTGCTCACAGGCAGGCATTTTCTGAACTGAAAATGCCGTATGATACAGTGGTGGTAGCAGATTTTGCCGATTTGGAATGCGAAGCATCGGCAAAATCCGTTACTGGAACGAGGTACGAGTGAACAGTAACAGAAAATTGTATGAGATTGTATGAGATGTGCGAAAAAAATTGAATATTTATCAGGGAGACGATATAATAGAATGCGGAGGAAACAAAGCATGTCATTTACGCATCTGCACGTCCATACAGAGTACAGCCTTTTGGACGGTTCAAATAAGATAAAAGAATATGTTTCAAGAGTCAAAGAACTCGGGATGAACAGCGCCGCCATCACAGATCATGGTGTGATGTACGGCGTGATTGATTTTTATAAGGCAGCAAGGGCAGCAGGGATTAAGCCGGTCTTAGGCTGCGAGGTCTATGTGGCGCCGGGATCACGGTTTGACAGGGAACTTTCACACGGGGATGACCGTTATTATCATCTGGTGCTTTTAGCGGAAAATAATCAGGGGTATCAGAACCTGATGAAAATAGTTTCAAAAGGTTTCGTGGAAGGATATTACTACAAACCACGCGTGGATATGGAAGTCTTAGAGACGTATCATGAGGGTATCATTGCCTTAAGTGCCTGTCTTGCCGGGGAGGTGCAGCGCTACCTGGTGCGTGGTCTTTATGAGGAGGCAAAAGAGACTGCCTGTAAATATGAAAAATGTTTTGGAAAAGGCAATTTCTTTTTGGAATTGCAGGATCATGGAATCCCGGATCAAAAGACCGTTAATGCAGGTCTGATGCGGATGAGTGAGGAGACGGGTATTGAGCTGGTGGCAACAAACGACGTACATTACACTTACGCTGAGGATGCCGAGCCGCATGATATTTTACTCTGTCTGCAGACCGGAAAAAAACTGTCCGACGAAAACCGCATGCGTTATGAGGGCGGGCAGTATTTTGTGAAATCTGAGGAGGAGATGCGCGCGCTGTTTCCATATGCGGCACAGGCGATTGACAACACACAGAAGATCGCGGACCGCTGCAATGTGGAGATTGAATTTGGAGTGACCAAGCTGCCGCATTTTGACGTGCCGGAGGGGTATGATTCGTGGACTTACCTGAACAAACTCTGTCATGAGGGGCTGGTAAGACGTTACCCGGACAAGCATGAGGAGCTTTTGCCGAAGCTTGACTATGAGCTATCTGTCATCCAGAAGATGGGGTACGTCGATTATTTCCTGATCGTATGGGATTTTATCAACTATGCGAGAACGCACGGTATTCCGGTTGGCCCTGGAAGGGGAAGTGCGGCGGGAAGCCTTGTGTCTTATACAACGGGTATTACCAATATTGATCCGATCCGTTATAACCTGCTGTTTGAGCGGTTCTTAAATCCGGAACGTGTGACCATGCCGGATATCGATATTGACTTCTGCTATGAGAGACGAAGTGAAGTCATTGATTACGTTATTGAAAAATACGGAAAAGACTGTGTAACGCAGATCGTTACCTTCGGTACGTTAGCGGCGCGCGGTGTCATCCGTGATGTCGGACGTGTCATGGATCTGCCGTATAATTTCTGTGATACGATTGCAAAAAATATTCCAAACGAGCTCAATATCACGATCGACAAAGCACTCATAATGAACCCGGAACTGCGTTCCATGTATGAGTCGGATGAGACGGTAAAAAGACTGATCGACATGGCGAAAAGACTAGAAGGTCTGCCGCGCCATACCTCCATGCATGCCGCCGGAGTCGTAATCTCCCAGAAGGCGATGGACGAATATGTGCCGTTGTCGCGAAGTTCTGACGGTACGATCACGACACAGTTTGTCATGACAACGATCGAGGAACTCGGACTTTTAAAAATGGATTTCCTTGGACTGCGTACCTTAACTGTCATCAGTGATGCAGTCAAACTTGTGGAAAAAAATCATGGAATAAAAATTGATGTGGATAACATTGATTATAACGATAAAAAAGTATTAGATTCGATCGGAACCGGAAGATGCGACGGTGTATTCCAGTTAGAAAGTGCGGGCATGAAAAACTTCATGAAGGAGTTAAAACCGCAGAGTTTAGAGGACGTTATCGCCGGTATCTCCCTTTATCGTCCGGGCCCGATGGACTTTATCCCAAAATACATCAAGGGAAAAAATGAACCGGAGAGTGTGACCTATGTCTGCAAAGAATTAGAGCCGATCTTAGAGCCGACCTATGGCTGTATCGTCTATCAGGAGCAGGTTATGCAGATCGTGCAGAACCTCGCCGGTTATACAATGGGACAGGCTGATAACATCCGCCGCGCCATGAGTAAAAAGAAACAGTACGTCATCGACGCGGAGCGTCAGAACTTTGTCTATGGCAATGAAGAGCAGGGCATCAAAGGCTGTATCGCAAACGGAATCAGTGAGCAGGCGGCAAACCAGATCTACGATTCCATGGTCGATTTTGCCAAATATGCATTTAACAAATCCCACGCGGCAGCTTATGCGGTGGTTGCTTATCAGACGGCGTATTTAAAATATTATTATCCGGTTGAATTTATGGCGGCGCTCATGACGTCTGTGATCGACAATACAAGAAAAGTTGCAGAGTACATTTATTCCTGCCGCCAGATGGGAATTAAGGTACTTTCCCCTGACATTAATGAGGGAGAAGGACGCTTTTTGGCAACAAAAGATGGGATCCGCTACGGCATGTACGCAATCAAGAGCATCGGCAGACAGGTTATTGATATCATTTTAGCTGAAAGAGAAGCGAACGGAAAATATACCACGCTCTCTGATTTCTTAAGCCGTGTGGCGGGGCGTGAGGTCAATAAGCGTGCGGTCGAAAACCTGATCAAAGCAGGAGCCTGTGACGGGTTAGACGGCAACAGGCAGCAGATGCTTTTAGTATATAATACGCTGATTGATAACCTGAATCAGGAAAAGAAAAATTCGCTTGCCGGGCAGATGTCTTTGTTTGACCTTGTCTCAGAGGAAGAAAAAAAGGCGTATGAAGTCCGGTTCCCGAATGTGGAGGAGTACACCAAGGAGATCAAACTTGGTTTTGAGAAGGAAGTTCTTGGCATTTATTTAAGCGGACATCCGTTGGAGGAATATGAGGAAAAATGGCGCAAAAATATCAGCGCCGTGACAGCAGATTTTATGCTGGATGAAGAAACGAATGCCGTAAAGATCAAAGATAACCAGAGTGTTGTCATTGGGGGCATCATCACTGAAAAGACCATCAAATACACCAAGCAGAACAAAGCGATGGCATTCATCACGGTTGAGGATCTGTTTGGAACGGTGGAAGTTATTATTTTTCCGCGCGATTACGAGAAATACAGCCGTTATTTGAACGAGGATGAAAAAGTCTTTGTCGCCGGACATGCCAATGTCGAGGAAGATAAAAACGGAAAACTGATCTGTGAAAAAATCTATTCCTTTGACGACACCAAACGGGAGCTGTGGCTTCAGTTTGCGACAAAAGAATCATATGAGGAAAAGGAAAAAGAACTGTATTCCCGGCTCTATGGTTCGGACGGAAATGATGAGATTGTGATCTATATTGCCTCGCCGCGTGCCATGAAAAGATTAGGCCAAAATTACAATATTCATATCAATCCGGAGCTTGTTGGTAACTTGACGGAATTTTTGGGCGAAAAAAATGTAAAAATTGTTGAAAAGAGCATTGAAAAGAAATAATAAAGAGATTAGAATAATAAAGATTAGAAAAATGGGTATATTATTTTAGGAGGGAACGATAAATGGCAAAAGAGATTAATACAATCGGTGTGCTGACAAGTGGTGGCGATGCGCCGGGAATGAACGCAGCCATTCGTGCAGTTGTAAGGGAAGCAATTGCAAAGGGAAAAAAGGTAAAAGGAATTAAGCGAGGTTACGCAGGACTTCTTCAGGAAGAGATCATTGATATGGAAGCAAAAGATGTTTCCGATATCATCCAGCGCGGTGGTACGATCTTACAGACAGCACGCTGTATGGAGTTTACAACAGCAGAAGGACAGCAGCGTGGTGCAGAGATCTGTAAGAAACATGGCATCGACGGAATCATTGTTATCGGTGGTGACGGTTCTTTCAAGGGAGCTCAGAAGCTTGCGGGACTTGGAATCAATACCATTGGTCTTCCGGGAACCATCGACCTTGATATTGCATGTACCGAGTACACGATTGGATTTGATACAGCAGTAAATACAGCAATGGAAGCAATCGACAAAGTTCGTGATACATCAACCTCCCATGAGCGTTGCAGTATCATCGAGGTTATGGGACGTGGCGCTGGTTATATCGCATTATGGTGCGGTATTGCAAACGGTGCTGAGGATATTTTACTTCCGGAAAAATATGACTATGACGAGCAGAAATTAGTCAACCACATCATCGAGAACCGTAAACGCGGTAAACAGCATCATATCATCGTAAATGCTGAGGGAATCGGACATTCTTCCAGTATGGCAAAGAGAATCGAAGCTGCAACCGGTATCGAGACACGTGCAACCATCTTAGGTCACATGCAGCGTGGTGGAAGCCCGACATGTAAAGATCGTGTATATGCGTCTACCATGGGTGCCTTAGCAGTAGACTTACTCTGCGAAGGAAAGACAAACCGTGTAGTTGGATACCGTCATGGTGATTTCGTTGATTATGATATCGACGAGGCACTTGCAATGAAAAAAGAGATTCCGGAATATCAGTACGAGATCAGCAAGAACCTTTCTCTGTAATCTGATTTTACATAGAATCATATATTTTTGCATTTTAGAGAGAAATCCGTTATACTTAGCGACAGGTATAACGGATTTTTTAGTGAGGGAAAATATGATTACAAGTACATCAAACCAGCAGATGAAAAATTTGACACTGCTCATGAAAAAAGCAAAAGCCAGAAATGAACAGGGTGTTTTTGTGGCAGAGGGAAGAAAAATGTTTTTAGAGGCCCCGGTGGAGTGGGTGAAACAGGTTTATGTTTCCGAGAGTTTTTATGGAACATGTACGCAGGGCAATATGCAGGATTGCATGGAATCCTGCACGCCAAAACATGGGGAAGAAAAACTGAACAGAAAAGTACTGGAGCGTTTGAATGAAACCGGCTATGAGATCGTCTCTGACAATGTGTTTAAAAGTGTTTCCGACACACAGACACCGCAGGGAATTCTCTGTGTGATAAAGAAACCGGAGTATGCATTAGAGGAAATGCTCAAAGGGGAACAGACACATCTTCTGATCTTAGAGAGCATCCAGGATCCGGGAAATCTCGGCACGATGGTGCGCACCGGTGAGGGGGCAGGCATCACGGGTGTGATCATGAACCAGACGACCGTGGATCTGTTTAATCCGAAAACAATCCGTTCCACGATGGGAAGCATTTATCGTGTTCCTTTTTTCGTCACGAAAGATCTTCCTGGGACGATTTCATCACTCAAAGAGCAGCAGGTCAATGTCTATGCGGCGCACCTTAAGGGTATGCTTTCCTATGATGAGCCGGACTATAAGAAAAAGACGGCGTTTCTCATCGGAAATGAGGGAAACGGATTGTCGGATGAGATCGCAGATTTAGCAGATACTTATATTAAGATTCCAATGCAGGGACAGGTGGAGTCGTTGAATGCGGCGATCTCTGCATCACTTCTGATGTATGAGACGGGACGGCAGAGAAGACATTGATCAACAATAAAAATGGAGAGATAACAATTCATGAGAATCTGGTTTAAAATGATGAAGGGTACGCACCTGATCAAAGACATGACAGTGACAGATGAGTCAGATGATACGAGAACGCACAAAATTTTCAAGGCGTTAGATGAGGTATGTTATGCATTTGACCTTGGAAAACCGATCTGGTTAGATGCGAATGTGGAAGAGTTTAAGAGGCATGCAAAGACACGTTTTACGCAGGATTGTTTTATTGAGCATGTGGATTTTGATTTTCTGGAGATGCATGTGATCGAGGAGGATTAAAGGGAGAACATCCCAATATGGAGGACATGTTGTATGGCGCTGGAAAATAAGCTTGGAATTAAAAGTTCCGCAGAACTCGCGCGTGAAGAGGAACGTATCAGTAAAAAGAAGGCAGTAGAACTGTTTGAAAATGGTATGCTCGAGAAACTTGAGGCGGGAAAGTTTCAAACGTTATGTGAGATCCATAAATATTTATTTGATGATATCTATGACTTTGCAGGAAAAATCCGAACCGTAAATATATCAAAAGGCAATTTCAGGTTTGCACCGCTTATGTATCTTGAAGCAGCGATTGAAAATGTAGACAAAATGCCACAGAACACATTTGATGAGATCGTTGAAAAATATGTGGAAATGAACATTGTGCATCCGTTCCGCGAAGGAAATGGAAGAAGCATGCGCATCTGGCTGGATATGATGTTAAAAAAACAGATCGGACAGGTAGCAGACTGGAGTAAGATAGAAAAAGAAGATTATCTGATGGCGATGGAACGCAGTCCGATCAAAGATATTGAAATTAAATATATTTTAAAGGCAGCACTTACCGATCAGATTAATGACCGGGAAATTTATATGAAAGGTATTGACCATAGTTATTATTATGAGGGATATGTCACGTATAAGACGGAAGAGTTGTAGGGACAACATCCCTTGCTTTTTTCTCCCCTCTGTGCTACACTGTCACAAGCTGACAAGACACATGTTAATCACATGAAAAACAGCAAAGAGGAGTAAGAAACTCCGGATTGGAGAAATTATGGAAAAAGTAAAGGCATTTTGTAAACGGAAAAACATTGAGATATCCGTCAAGCGCTACCTGATTGATGCACTTGGTGCGATGGCACAGGGATTATTTGCATCGCTTTTGATCGGAACGATCATCAGTACACTTGGAACGCAGCTTAATATTCCGATTCTTGTGACAGTCGGAACTTACGCGAAAGCAGCAGTCGGACCGGCGATGGCGATCGCAATCGGATATGCACTGCAGGCAGCGCCTTTAGTACTGTTTTCACTTGCGGCAGTCGGTGCGGCGGCAAATGAACTTGGCGGGGCAGGTGGGCCGCTTGCGGTACTTGTGGTTGCAATTTTTGCAGCAGAATTCGGAAAAGCAGTTTCCAAAGAGACAAAAATCGATATTATTGTCACTCCGTTTGTGACCATTTTTGTCGGGGTCGCGCTTTCTATCTGGTGGGCTCCGGCGATCGGTGCGGCAGCGAGTGCAGTCGGTAATGCGATCATGTGGGCAACCGAGCTGCAGCCGTTTTTCATGGGAATCATTGTATCTGTGATCGTCGGGATTGCACTGACACTGCCGATCAGCAGCGCAGCAATCTGTGCAGCACTTGGACTGACCGGATTAGCCGGTGGTGCAGCACTTGCCGGATGCTGTGCGCAGATGGTCGGATTTGCAGTGGCAAGTTTCCGTGAAAATAAATGGGGCGGACTGTTTGCACAGGGAATCGGTACATCGATGCTTCAGATGGGAAATATCGTAAAAAATCCACGTATCTGGCTGCCGGCAACTTTAGCATCCGCGATCACCGGACCAATTGCAACATGCGTGTTTCACTTACAGATGAACGGTGCAGCAGTTTCATCCGGCATGGGAACCTGTGGATTAGTCGGACAGATCGGTGTTTATACCGGATGGATCGCAGATATTGAGGTGGGAAGCAAGGCTGCCGTAACACCGATGGACTGGATCGGACTTGTTTTGATCAGTTTTATTCTGCCGGGCGTTTTATCATGGCTTTTTAGTGTGTTATTCCGTAAGATCGGCTGGATCAAAGAAGGCGATATGAGGCTGGACTTATAAATCCATAAAAGTTTAGAAATAAATCCACCATAATGAGGAAAGTATGGTATACTGTAAACAGTAGTCATTACAGGAATAATATGCATGAAATTGCATTTTACTCCGCAAAACAAGGAGGATTTTTATGGAAAAGCCATTCACCTTAAGTGAGGGCGTTGACAGTTGGAATACGATTATTTTTTTATATAATTCCGCATTGAAGGAAGTACGCACAAAAGTTGAAATCTTAAACGATGAGTTTCAGCAGGTACATCAGTACAACCCAATAGAATATATCAAGTCAAGGATCAAGACGCCTGAGAGTATTGTGAAAAAGTTAAAGCGTTACGGATATGAGTCATCGATCGATAACATGGTCAATTATGTCAATGACATTGCAGGTATCCGTATTGTCTGCTCTTTTACTTCTGATATTTATAAGCTTGCAGAGATGATTGGAAAACAGAATGATCTGACCGTTATTTCCATCAAGGATTATATTAAAAATCCAAAGGAGAGCGGTTATAAAAGTTATCATATGCTTGTGACTGTTCCGATATTTTTATCGGACCGCGTGATCGATACCAAGGTGGAGATACAGATCCGGACGATGGCGATGGATTTCTGGGCAAGCTTAGAGCATAAGATCTATTACAAATTTGAGGGAAATGCACCCGGCTATATCAGCAGGGATCTAAGAGAATGTTCCGATATTGTTTCTATGCTGGATGCAAAGATGCTCCAGCTAAATGAAGCAATTATACAGGCGAAAGAAGCACAGGAGGAGCAGACGGGTGCAGTATAATTATGACTTCGAGATTATGTCGCTCGTCATTTTTGTGGTTATCAGCGGTCATTTCCTGTTGATCAGACAGTTTCCAACGGTTAAGTCAAAAGTATTTGGCAGACTGCTTGGGGTGTGTCTTGGCGAGTGTATCGCAAATATTTTATCATGTATTGGACTGGCAAATGCAGCAATCGTTCCATTAATCTGGAACGAATTGTTTACGTTTGCTTTTTTTGCGTTAGAGGGAGCGACTTCTTATCTGATGTTCCGCTATATGGAAGAGGTATGCAGCTTTTCCGGAGTAGCAGGTCGAATGATAAAATACATGGGAAAAGTCCCGTTTTTCTTTTTCGAGATCATGCTTTTAGCGACACCGTGGATGGGCTTTTTCTTTTATTTTAAAGATGGCAGCTATTATCAGGGAAATTTTGCATGGTTTGGCTATGTGTATATTGGATACTATTTTTTTATGAACCTGCTTCTTATATTTTTGGGGAGAGCGCGTATTGAGACGCGGATCAAGGTAATCGTTATCTTATACAGTATTGTGGCAGTTCTTATGGTGGTGCTTCAGTATGAGAGAAAAGAAATGCTGCTTACCAGTGCGGCAAATATGCTGTTTATTCTGATGATCTATATGGCAATGCAGAATCCGTCTGCTTATATTGACAGTGAAACCGGAACCAGTGATGAGCAGGCATTTCTGATCCAGATGAAAAATGTAACGGAGCAATCCGGGAAAAAAGTATTTCTTGTGGTACATATCAGACAGATGCATCATATCGAAATGCTTTTAGGATATGAAAACAGCAGGCGGCTGCTTGCCGAAGTGGGACATTATCTTACCGCACTGTGTGGAAAGTTCTGTGTGTTTCGCAATGCGGAGGATACATTTACCATCCTGCTGGATGAGGGAAAAGAAGAACACATAAAGGGGCAGATCAAAAAAAGATTTGAACAGGATTTTCATGTGTCTGGCAATTCGATTTCTTTAAACGAGGTCATGATCACCCTGCATTATCCGAGAGATTTTTGTTCTCTGGCAGAGTACAGGGCACTGTATGGATATTTGCTGGAAGCGGCACAAAATTCAGGGAAACAGGTCTTTTTTGAGGTGGATGAAGCCGTAAAAAAAGACTATTACCGCAGAAATAAGGTAGAGCAGGCGGTGGATCGTGCAATTACGGAAAACAGATTTGAAGTATATTATCAGCCGATCTATTCCCTGAAAGAAAAATGTGTTGTATCATTAGAGGCGCTGGTGCGTCTGAAGGATGAAAAACTTGGAGCCATTCCACCGGATGAGTTTATTCCGTTGGCGGAGCAAAACGGAACGATCACACAGATCAGTGAGATCGTACTTGAAGAGTGCTGTCGTTTTCTGGCAAAACATGTGCTTCCGAACCCATCACTTGGAATACGGACGATCCATGTGAACATTGCTGCAGCGCAGTGTCTGAACCGGAATCTGAAAGAAAGCATACTGCCAGTGTTAGAGCGTTATTATGTGCCGGCACATATGATCACGCTGGAACTGACGGAGCGGACAGCAGTTGAGGCACCAAAGCTGATGTTATGGCACATGCAGGAGTTTGGCAAAATTGGCATGGGGTTTGCGATGGATGACTATGGAAGCGGCAATTCGAACTGTTCTTATCTGATCCGTTTTCCATTTCGGGAAATTAAGATTGATAAAAACATGACCTGGTCCTATTTTGAAAATCCAACTGCAAAAATCGTGATTGAAAATGAAATAAAGACGATACAAAAACTCGGTCTCCCACTGATCATGGAGGGCGTGGAAAAGAAAGAACAGAGTGATGCCTTAGAGGCGCTTGGTGTGGATATGATCCAGGGATATTATTACGGGAAACCGATGCCGGAGACGGAGTGTCTGCGCTATATCAGAAGAATGCATTTTGCCAAAGAGGAATATGGAAAGAGTTGATGGAAAGTTTATGCTAAAAATAGCATTTTGTGATGATGATTTAGAGATATTAAAAGAACTTGGTATCTTATTGGACAAATATAAAAAAGAAAGAGACGAAGACCTTACCTATACGGTATTTCAGAGTCCCTTAGAGTTACTGGCCGCGATTGAGAAAGGGTTTTCTTTCGATATTTTATTTTTGGACATTTTAATGCCGGGGGAAAACGGAATTGAGACTGCAAAAGAAATCAGACAGTATGATAATAATATGAAAATTATTTTTCTTACCTCATCTCCGGAGTTTGCAGTACAGTCTTACACGGTCGGGGCATATTTTTATCAGTTAAAGCCAGTCTGGGAGGAAAGTTTTTTCCAGCTGATGGATTCCGTGCTTGCAGAGTGCACAAAGACACAGGAAAACAGTCTGATTCTGCGGAGCAAAGAAGGAATTACAAGAATTGACCTTGAAAAGTTAGAATATTGTGAAGTGATAGGACGGACGCTCTTTTTTCATCTCGGAAATGGAAAAGTATTTGAGAGTGTTGGCAGTTTAGACGATTTATTTTTGCAGTTAAAGCCTTATGGCAATTTTTTACGGCCACATCGGTCATTTCTGGTAAATATGGATTATATACAGAATATTTCTTACCGTGCAATTAAACTGATAAGTCTTGAAGAAATACCAATCCCGCATGGGAAATGCTCGGAGATAAAGAATAAATATCTCGAGTATGCGTTTAACAGAAAGCAGGTATTTTTATCATGAATCTTCTTTATGTAACAAATGGTGCAGCAGTCGGGATATTCGGCATGGTTTTGTCCGGGGCTTTTTGTGATATTCACTGGACGAAAGAAAAACGGGAATTTCTTGTTGGAAGTATTTTTGTGCTGCTTGCCATACAGGGCGTGATGTATCTGTTGTCCGGGGCAGCGACGATCCGTTATCTTTATCCTGTGATCACACATGTCCCGATGTGTATTGCCCTTTACATTTTAACGAAAAAACGTCTGTGGACAGTGATTTCCGTGCTGACCGCTTATCTCTGCTGTCAGCTTCGCAGGTGGGTGGCACTTTTTATAATGGCTGTGTTTGTGAACAGTGAAACGGTGCAAAATGTGACGGAACTGATTGCTACGCTGCCGTTATTATTTCTTTTACTGCGTTTTGTGGCACCCTCGGTGCGGGCAATATCAAATTATCCCGTGTCAATACAGCTTCAGTTCGGGTTGATTCCGGCATTGGGCTACGGCTTTGATTACCTGACGAGAGTTTATACGGATTTACTTTCAGAAGGCATACCGGCGGCAGTGGAATTTATGCCGTTCGTCTGCTGTATTGCTTATCTGGTGTTTGTGCTTCGTACTTCGGAGGAGGAGCGGAAGAAAAATGAACTTGAGCAGATGCAGAGCTGTCTGAATCTGCAGATTTCCCAGGCGGTCCGCGAGATTGAGGCTTTGAGGGAGTCGCAGAAAGATGCCAGTACCTACCGTCATGATTTAAGACATCATATGCAGCATCTGTTATCATGTATCGAGAATGGAAAAATTGAACAGGCAGAAGGCTACATTCATGAAGTATGTGCGCAGATTGAGGCAGGCAGGGTAAAAAATTACTGTGAGAATGAGACGGTCAATCTTATTTTTTCCTCTTTTGCAGGAAGGGCGGAAAGTGCTGGTGCCACAATGAACATAAAAGCGGTGGTACCATATATTCTTCCGGTTTCGGAGACAGATTTGTGTGTGCTTTTATCAAATGCGTTAGAAAATGCACTCCATGCGTGTACTGCACAGGAGCAGAAGGGAACGATAGATATTTTAGCGTATGAGAAGAACGGGAGGTTCTTTTTTCAGGTCACGAATCCATGCAGAAAAGAAGTAGTATTTGAAAACGGTGTTCCGGTTACCGACCGGCCGGGGCATGGAATCGGCGTACGCAGTATTTGTGCAATTGTTGACAGGTATGGCGGTATGTACAGCTTTCTGGTAGAAGATAATAAATTTATTTTACGCGTTTCTTTATAAGGTGCAGCTTTTTGCTGCACTTTAAAAGAAATAACGAAACTACAGATGAAAAATAAAAAATGTCGATTGAGTGCGCATTATAGTCGATTCAGAACAAGTTAATCCACTGTAGCACAAAATACGGTACATTAATGTCAACAGAGAGAAATGAAAAACAAATGACAAAGGAGAGAAAAATTATGAAAAGAAAAATTTTAGCAATTATGTTGAGTTCAATGCTGGCATTCTCTTTTACCGCCTGCGGGAATACCGAGGAGACTGCTGATGGCACAGTGACAAACGCAGAGGCAGATGTAGATGTAGATGTGGCAGATACTGGCACTGATGTGGAGACCGATGTGGCAGAGACCGATGCAGCAGATATTGTTGTGGACACAGAGGTAGCAGATGCACAAAGCGAAGATGTGGAAACAGATTCTACCGAAGACTTATTCTGCCTGCTTGATGTGCCGATTTTAGAGATGCCGGACTTAGCAGGAACAACCTGGAGTTTCTGTGGGGGTAACATTGGCGGTGTGCAAATGACACAGGACGATTATGATGCTGCATTAGAGCAGTATGGCGGAAAATTGGAGATCGTGTTTAGCGATGATGGTTCCACTGTACAGATGGTACAGGGAGGTGGAACGTTAGACGGTGTCTGCGAATATCATTATGAGGATGAAGGTGTGCGTTTAACATTTGACAATAACGGCACAGATCTGGTATACGCCTGCGTGTTTGCAGATTTTGACGGACTGACAATGGTAGCATTGTCCGATACTTCCGGATACAATGCAGTATATTTTGTACAGTAAAGGAGTTTTTGAATGGAGATCTCTGTAATTGTTTGTTTGCTTGTGATTTTACTTGCCATATGGATTGTTTCTGTACGGAAAAAATTAGCAATCATGGATGAAAATATCAATCATTCCATGAATCAGATCGGAGTGCAGCTTTCGTCACGGTTTGATGCGTTACTTTCCCTGCTTGATTTTACAAAAAAATATGCAGGATACGAGGCACAGACACTTACAGATGAAGTAAATGAAAAACGGTGTATCATTATGGAAACTTCCACACCGGAGGAGGTTTTGCGCCAGGAAGGTGTGATAAACGAGGTGCTTTTCCGGACACAGACGGTTTTAGAAGAATATCCGGGTTCGACTGATGAAAATGAATACATCAAATGTATGGACGCGGTAGAGTGTTATGAAAAAATGGTGCAGACCAGCCGGCTGATTTATAATGATTCGGTGACAAAATTAAACAGAGAGCTTCACATTTTTCCAACCAGTGTACTTGCACATATGCTCGGATTTGAAAAACGGGATTATCTGGTAGAAAATTAGCAGAAAAGGAGATGCAAAGGATGAATAAGTTACACAGAAGCAGGTATATAAATGTAGTTGTATCAATGATGATGGCATTTTTGATGCTTGCTGCAATGGGAACGACACAGGTACATGCAGCACAATATACAACAGGAACGATTGATCCTGCCGAATTGAAAGCTGGAGATGTGGTTTACAGGGGGGTTCAGTTAACGGTAGACAGACAGATTGTGGTTTGTAAAAAGTGCAATATGATATGGATTACGACGGGCACGGATTACGGTACTGGAGACATGAAACGCTCTGAGGTGGTGGCTACGGAAGCCCATAAGGATCATCCGGATAAGGTGGGGTATAGCGAGTTTAACTGGTATTTTAATCTTGACAGCTCCGGCCCATTGTTAAAAAATACGCCATATACGATCGTAGAAAATGCTAACATTAAATACACGATTACCTATAATACAAACGGTGGCAGTCAGATAGCAGAGGGAAATCAGACGAACCTGCCTGATCCGCTGCCAGCTGCGACGAAAGATGGATATGATTTTGCCGGCTGGTATACAGATGCAGATTTTACGGCGATTGCGCGGCCGGGACAGGCACTTACTGCCGACACGACTCTTTATGCAAAATGGGTAGAACACAGGCACACATTTAGGGATGAGTGGAGCAGCAATGATACGTCCCATTGGCATGCTGCCACGTGTGAACACACCACAGAAAAAAAAGATGAAGCAGCTCATGTTTATGGAACAGCAGGTGCGGAAAGATATACCTGTAGTGTCTGCAAATATGTAAGTGAAACAAGAAAAAGAGAAGCTGAGGCAGCAGATAAAAAGAATACGGAAAGTGAACCGGTAAAAGTAAAAAGGACAGAGGCAAAAGACGCAGCATTAAATTCGAAATTTAATGTGAAAGCAGGAAAGACGGTCAAGGTAACTTGGGGAAAAGTTAAAGATGCAGATGGTTATGATGTTTATATGGCATACTGCGGAAAAGATAAGGAAAAGGTTGTAAAGTCCGTAAAGGCAGCGGATAGTTTATCTGTTGAGATCAGCAAATTGAAAAAGAAAGGAATCAATCAGAAAAAAAATATAAAATGTCATGTTCTTGCATATAAGATGGTTGATGGCAAAAAAGTAACAGTTGCGAAATCGATCACGATACATGCAGCAGGAAAGAAGAATAAATCAGTAACAGATGCAAAAAGCATTAAACTGAAAAAGACTTCTTATGTATTGGCAAAAGGGAAAAAAGCTGTCGTAAAAGCTTCGATTGTCAAGAAGGATAAGAAGCGTCCGATCATTAATCATATATCGGAATTCCGATATGCTACATCAGACAGTAAAGTGGCAGTGGTATCTAAAAATGGTAAGATCACCGCGAAAGGAAAAGGATCCTGTTCCATATATGTATATGCATCAAACGGATGTGCACAAAAAATAAAAGTTGTGGTCAAATAAGAGAGACAGGTATAAAGTGAAAATGAATGTGTAGGAGAAAAGCTGCCAATGATAGTGATAATATCATTAGGCAGCTTTTTATAATGAACAAAGGAAAAAGAAAACGTGTATTTTGACTGGATTATATAGTATAATATATTCCGTGTCTGAGAGAGAAATAAAACATAAGAGGATAGTGCGTGTGAAAAATAAGATTTTTCACACGCAAGAATGGGGATTAAGATGAGAATAGGATTTGATAATGACAAATATTTAAAAATTCAGTCGGAGCATATCAAAGAACGCATCAGTCAGTTCGGTGATAAGCTTTATCTGGAATTCGGTGGAAAATTATTTGATGATTACCATGCGTCGAGAGTATTGCCGGGATTTGCACCGGACAGTAAACTTCAGATGCTGATGCAGCTTTCGGATGTTGCAGAAATCGTAATTGTGATCAGTGCGGCGGATATTGAGAAAAACAAGGTGCGTGGAGACCTTGGCATTACTTATGATGTGGACGTTGTCCGTCTGATCGGAGAGTTTGAGAAAAAAGGACTCTATGTTGGAAGTGTGGTCATCACACAGTTTGCCGGACAAAATGGTGCAGTGCAGTTTCGGGAAAAACTCGAAAAACGTGGAATCAAAGTATATCAGCATTATAGGATCGAGGGGTATCCGTCGAATATTCCACTGATCGTCAGCGAGAATGGTTTTGGAAAAAATGATTATATTGAGACGACAAGACCGCTTGTGGTTATTACTGCGCCGGGGCCTGGAAGCGGAAAAATGGCAACCTGTCTTTCACAGCTTTATCATGAAAACATTCGCGGAACCAAAGCCGGCTATGCGAAGTTCGAGACATTCCCAATCTGGAATCTTCCGTTGAAGCACCCGGTCAACCTTGCATATGAGGCTGCAACAGCAGACTTAAATGATGTGAATATGATTGACCCGTTCCATCTGGAAGCATATGGAAAGACCACGGTGAACTACAACCGTGATATAGAAATATTTCCTGTTTTAAATGCAATTTTTGAGGGAATATACGGTGAAAATACCTATTACAAATCGCCGACTGATATGGGAGTAAATATGGCAGGAAACTGCATCATCGATGATGAAGCCTGCTGCGTGGCATCTAAAATGGAAATTATCAGACGTTATTATACTGCAGTGAATAAGCTGGTAAAAGAAGAAGCGACCGAAAATGAAGTTTACAAGATCGAGCTTCTAATGAAACAGGCGAAGATTACAACAGACGACAGAAAAGTTACCGTTGCCGCAAAGAAGCGTGCGGAGGAATCAGGTGTTCCGACCGCAGCAATTGAACTTTCGGATGGAACGATCATTACATCAAAAACGTCTGATTTCCTTGGAGCATCAGCAGCATTGCTTTTAAATGCTTTAAAATATTTAGCCGGAATTGCACATGATGAAAAGCTGATCCGCCCGGAGGCAATTGAGCCGATTCAGGATCTGAAAGTACGTTTCTTAGGAGGAAAGAATCCAAGACTTCACACAGACGAGGTTTTGATTGCGTTATCTCTTGCAGCAGCTTCCAATGAAAATGCAAAATGCGCCATTGAGCAGATCCCTGCACTCCGCGGCTGTCAGGTGCATACATCGGTTATGCTTTCCGAGGTGGATATTAAAATTTTCAAAAAACTGGGTGTGGATCTGACAAGTGAACCGGTACGCAGTGGATTGAAGCTGTACTAAATTTATTTGATGTATCATGAGCCATAGAATAAAGTAAAAGAGGAAATAACATGAATCTGATTAATATAGAAGATCTGACAAAGATCTATGCCGAAAGAAAGCTGTTTGATGGTGCATCATTTTCATTGCAGGATGGGGAGAAGATAGGTGTTATTGGCATCAATGGAACCGGAAAGACAACGCTTCTGCGGATGATCATGGGGGAAGAGGAGACGGATGAGGGAACTGTTACGACTGCTAACCATGTGGTCATGCGTTATCTGCCGCAGCATCCGGAATTCGAACCGGAAAAAAGCAGTCTGGAATGTGTGCTGGAAGGAAATGTAACGGATGAAAACCGCTGGTCTGTTGAAAGTGATGCCAGAGCAATGATGATGCGGCTTGGCATTAAAGATTTTATGCAGCCTGCAGGACAGTTATCCGGTGGACAAAGAAAGCGTCTTGCGCTGATATCCGTACTTCTTTCCCCGGCAGATATTCTTCTGTTAGATGAGCCTACAAACCATTTAGATAATGATATGGCAGACTGGCTGGAGGATTATCTGAAAAAATGGAGAGGTGCGCTTATCATGGTAACACATGACCGGTATTTTCTGGACAGTGTGTGCAACCGGATCGTGGAGATTGATAAAGGAAAAATTTATAGTTATCAGACGAATTATTCCGGGTATCTGGAATTAAAAACCCAGCGGCAGGAAATGGAAGCAGCCAGTGAACGAAAACGTCAGTCGATCCTGCGTGTGGAACTGGAATGGATACGCAGGGGTGCAAGGGCACGTTCCACAAAACAGAAAGCACATATCCAGCGCTATGAAGAGCTGAGAGACCGTCAGGCTCCGGTGCAGGATTCGCAGGTAGAATTAAGTTCTATTTCTACAAGAATGGGAAAAACGACTGTGGAGTTAGAAAACATCTGCAAGGCCTATGGAGAAAGAAAACTGATCGATGATTTTTCTTATATCTTTTTGAAGGGAGACAGGGTTGGATTTATCGGACCAAACGGTTGTGGAAAGTCTACTTTAATGAAAATTATTGCAGGCATTATTCCACAGGATTCCGGGCAGGTTATCATCGGACAGACTGTGAAAATGGGATATTATGCGCAGGAAATAGCCTCAGAAAAAAATGAGGATGAAAATGAAATTGATCTGTCATATATGGACCCAAATCAGAGAGTGATTGATTATGTAAAGGATACAGCAGAATATATTCAGACTGTGGACGGAGTCATATCTGCATCTGTTTTATTGGAGCGTTTCTTATTTCCGCCGGAAAAACAGTACAGTCCGATTGGAAAACTGTCCGGCGGGGAAAAGAAAAGATTAAATCTGCTTCGGGTACTGGCGACATCCCCGAACTTTATTCTGCTGGATGAGCCTACAAACAATCTTGATATAGCTACGCTGACAATTTTAGAGGACTATCTGGATCGTTATGAGGGCATCGTTGTTACGGTATCGCATGACCGTTATTTCCTCGACCGGACAATGAAACGTATCTTTGCCTTTGAGGGAGACGGAAAACTGAAACAATATGAAGGCGGCTATACAGATTATGTAAACCGACTTGCGGCAGAGGGCAGGACACCGGGAGAAACCGGACTGAATCAGTCTGCAGGTGCAGCAGGTAGTACACTGGGAAATTCCAAAAATCAGGAATCGGGAGAAAATGGAACCGTGAAAGCCGATTCGACTGCAACCTGGAAGCAAAAAAAGAAACTGAAATTCAGCTATAAAGAGCAGAAAGAATACGAGACGATCGAGGATGATATTGCAGCACTCGAACAGAAGTTGGAAGATTTAGATAACGAGATGGCAGAGAATGCCACCAATGCTGCAAAATTGCGGGAGCTGGTTGAGAAGAAAGAAAACGCAGAGAAGATGTTAGAAGAAAAGATGGACAGGTGGGAGTATTTAGAAGAGCTGGCGGCAAAGATCGCAGGGCAGCAGAGCTAGTGTACTGAATCATTGATACAGTACACTAGAAAGCCTGCCTGTCAGTCCACGTTCAGGACAAATGTATTCTTGCCGTTCTCTTTTGCCTGATACATTGCCAGATCTGCCTTGCGGATTAGCTGTGTATAGTCAAGCGTATCGCCCTGGGACATGACAATGCCGATACTGCACGGCACCGGCAGCACCTCGCCGGTCTGTTCGTTGACATGCTGCGTGCGCAGAATCTCAAGAATTTTGTCGGCATTATGCCGGATGCGTTCCGGTTCTAACTCACCGGCATAGCAAAATGCAAACTCGTCCCCTCCGATCCTGCCGACTGCACCGTGTATGTTTTCTTTAAGTGTCTGCGCTACGAACTGGATGACAGCATCGCCCTCCTGATGACCGTAATTGGTATTATAATCCCTGAAATCATCGATATCGACAAAGCCGAATGTGATCTGTTCATGGCTTTCAACCGCCCTTTGCACCATCGAAAGCATCTCTTTTTCAATCGCTTTTTTATTTTTGATACCGGTCAGAGGGTCGTTCTCTGCCATCTGTAAAAGTTTCTGCTGACGCTCTTTTTCTTTCCGGTCTGCCTGTTCCACATAGTCTAACAGCTCGTTGATACCCGCAGCCAGTTCACCTGTCTCATGTTTTTCCTGAATGTGAACGCGCAGGGAATAATCCTCACTTTCCCTGATTTGCGCAAATACCTGCAGAATATGGGTAATCGGTGCGAAAATTTTCTTTGTCATAAAATACTGTGTACAGCACACGCCGATGATGAGTGCAGAAAGACCGAGCGTGATCAGCATGCCATAGGTTCTTCCAGTCTGCTTCTGTGCACTCAGATTTTCAGTCACACGGATGCCCCAGCAGGTATTTTCCACATCGGAATAATATGTAATATAATCCTGTCTGTGATAGCGGTAGCGCACATAACCGGACGGATTTTTCTCATGGTCGATCGCATCCCATTTTTTCTGAAAATCATTGCGGTCGGAACTTTTAGAGACAAATGTCTTTAAGCTTCTCTTGTTTTTTGTGTCACCTGCCGTGATGATCGCCCCATTGCCGTCGAGAAGATAGAAAGTTCCATCTGCAAGAGTGTCCATATTCAGCCGCAGGTCGTCAAAATATGCCGTATCCAGCTCCTCCATCACATAGCCGATCAGTTCATTATTATAATAGACGCCGGTATAGGCGGGCACGACATTTTTCCTGCCGTCATCTGTTATACGCTCATACACGTCACCGATCATAAATTCACCGGTCTGATATTTAGGATCGACGTCTTTCATTGCACTGACAGTGCCCGGTTCGTACTCTTCACTTGAACTGACCACATGAAAATTCCGGTTTACCACAGAGATGCTCGCTACAAAGATACTGTATTTTTTGCGTTCCTTCAGCAGATTGTCTACATAGTTTCGTGCCAGCGGGCTCTCTTTTTCACCGAGACTGTAGAGAATCGCATCCTGCGTCAGCTGATAGTTTGCGATGATGTCCATCTCGTTATTGCGGTCCTGCGTAAAGTTTTTGATATTCATCACCTGATTTTCGCTGATCGCCCGCACATTCTGCTCCGTCAGCTCATCAATCTTGCGGTTCGTTTCATAAATGGAAAATATTCCGAAGATACCAAGCGGTATCAGGGTAAAAAGTAAAAGTAACCCTAAAATACTATGTTTTAATTTCATGCTCGCAGCTTCCTCCATCTGTTATCTATTTTATAGCTAAACTGCTGTTTCCGTCAACTGTTGCCCCAGTGTTGTACACAACCCCTGAAAAATATCGAAAGGATTTTTTTCCCCGCGTGGATAAGATTTCGATATGATTGAAAACGGTCATAAAATCAATCGTAAAAAAATACGATTGTTTTTATGATTGATTTTGCATATAATCAATACAATGAAATTGGAAAGAAAACAGTTAGTATGCAAAGGCAGGAAGGACACTCACAAATGAAAGACAAAAGCGAAACTTCAACAACAGATTTGATTATACTTTTTTTCCTTCTGTTCATTATTTCAAATATTTTATTTGCTGTTGACTGTATGCTGCTCAGTGATGACGCAGAGTCGAATTTGAAGCTGATAAAAGATTTTGCGATCAGCACGGGAAGTCTGGTCGGAATAAACATAGTCGGATTGATACTGATTGAATGTTTTGAAAGAATTGAAAAATATATTTTTCGGCGAAAAAACCAAAAGGAATGTTTCGGGGAAGGTAATTTTCAGGTATTGCGGTGTAGCAGCAGATACTACATGCTCCCGATTGCAGTTACTGCGCTGGATATGATGTTTGTATTATCTTTTTTGCATGAGAGAAACAAAGATGCACAGGTGATGATAGAATTTTTTCAAGGCAGAGATGGAATTTTTCCACTGTTTTGTATGGGATTTTTTAACATCTATGGCGTTTATGTGCTGGCGCATTACTGCTGTTATAAAGTGTATTGTACAGGATATTTGTTAGAGGTAATCCATTTTTTGAGGAAAAAAAGCATACCGTGGAGTGATATAAAAAGCATAGAATTTTTCTATCTGGATCAATACAAGAAACAGAGGATTGTGATAAATCTTGAGAAGAAAAAGATTGTTTTTCGCGCAGAGGTGTTAAACGATGGCTGGGATCCTTTTGTGAACTGGGTACAGGATATGGCAATGAGATATCATATTTTGTTTAACGGTAAAATCCTGACTGTTTGACTTGCAAATAAGATAAAAATCCAAAACTACACACCAGATACAATGCATTACGGTATGCTCAAAAGAAAAGGGATATAGAGCGTAAAACGGACAGCACACCAGGTTGACTTTGCCTGCGGGGGAAGGTAAAATACAGCTTAAGATAGTATAAACCCGGGGAGAAAACTGCAATGCTAAATATAACCATTGACAAGGTCAGGCACATTGAAGACAAGGATGCCAATGTACGCGAAACGCTTGTCGAATTACAGCACGCACTTGATAAATCTGAACAGGAAAGACATTTTTATGACGCTCTGTGCATTGACTACACTGCGGCATACTTATGCGACCTGATGGCAGATACCATGACTGTCATCAAGAAAAAATCATTCTCCCACTGTGCTGCCGAAGAACTCCAGTCTGGCAGCATACAATGCTATTCTCAATGGATACGGCATTCTTATAATACTTTTGTCGTGAAAGAGTCGGCCCCGGGCTTTATGGAAATGTTTGACAACAGGAATCTGATGGCATATCTGGATGATCATGAGAGCTTTGTATACCGGCACAGAACACTGCCGAACCGTGCAGGAATGGAATTTTGAAGCGCGGGCAGTGCGTCTTTATTCAGATGATGACAGCTACAAGATCATTCTTGGCTACCGTCCGATCGATGACATTGTCGAAGAGGAAAGGGAAAGCCGTCAAAAATTAGAGCAGGCGTTAAAGAGAGCCGAGGAAGCAAGCCATGCAAAATCAGCCTTTTTGTTTAATATGTCCCATGACATCCGCATGCCGATGAACGCCATCATTGGTTATACTGATCTTTTAGAAATATATGGGGATGACGTGGAAAAACGGGAGGACTATCTTGGCAAGATCAAAAGTTCCAGTGAATATCTGCTATCCCTTCTCAATGATGTTTTAGAAATGGCGCGTATTGAAAGCGGAAAATATATCATGGACGAAACGGTAACGGATATCAGGGAGTTTGACCGGTCTATCTGCGATGTATTTGAGAATCAATTAGAGCAGAAGGGGATCCGTTTTGTTTTTCTGTAAGTTCTTTTGCGATGCTGGCATCAGGCATGGCTGCTTTGCCGTTTTGTCCGGTGCTGCAGTGCGTTAAACCATGCCTGCGGCAGGGAAAATCCGAAGATGATACCGAGTACGATTGCTCCGGCAACTTTGATTGTCTCCATTCCGTAACGTGAAAATTCACTCATGTTATTCATGATAAAATAATAGGAAGTATAATAAATACCAGCCCCCGGCACCAGTGGAAAAATACCTGCGATCAGGTAGATGGTCACAGGATTTTTCCGCAGGGCTGCAACCACCCTTGAAAAGACTGTGAGGGCGAGCGTTGCAATCATGTTTGCAATGACGGTTCCGGTGTCAAACTGCAGGCAGATCAGATAGACGATCCATCCGATCGCACCGGTAAGTCCGCAGAAGAGAAGTTCTGATTTTGGTGCACAAAACAGCACGGCAAAAGAAAGCGTTGCGATCATACTGACAATAAACTGAATAAACATAGTATTACAAAATACCTCCTACTATAAGATTATAGATCGTCATGACGGTTCCGACACCTGCCGCAATACAAAAAGCGGTGAGAACCGCATCGATCATGTGGATCGCGCCGGAGAGATAATCGCCGTTAAAGAAATCGCGGATTGAAGTCGTTAATGCGATCCCCGGCACTAACGGCATGATTGCACCGATGATGATCTTGTCATACAAAACCGGCAGTCCAATGGAAAAAGTGATCAGACTGACGAGTGTCACAAGTGCGCTGCCGAAAATGTTGGTGATAAATTTTGAAGTTTTCCGCTGTGAAAACTTTTTTAACATCATATTTAAAATTGCGCCGGCGATAAATGCAATCACGCCGTCTAACGGAGTTCCGCCAAACAGAAATGAAAAACTGCCGCTTCCAAGACCGCAGAAAAAGACTTCTGTCCATTTGCTGCAGGTGGGGATTGCTTTGCATTCATCCAGACGTGTCCACGCATCTTTTAGGGAACATTCGTGGGAACAGATTTCCCTCGAAAGCTGGTTTAAGGCTGCGATACGCCCAAGATGTGTCTGACCGAGCGGGACATGACGGATCATGCTGCACGCGTCATCTTTATTTTCATTTGCACTCGCAAAAATTCCATTTGAGAGCACATAAACGTCATATTCTTCAATTTCATATGCCTTTAAGATATGCATTACGGTATCTTCTACACGGTACACCTCCGCGCCATTTCGAAGAAGTGCATCTCCGGTCTCTACCGCTAAAGATAAAATTTCTTTTGTGACTGCCATATTGCAGTTCCTTTCTATCTGTGAAATCGATCATTATAGTTGTTCAACTGTTATATTAAAATCCAATTCCTGTCAGGCAGGAGTTTTTCTTAAGAACACTCATGAAAAAATAACATGTTTTTTGCTAAAAAGCAATCTGTCGTGTGTAAAAAATTATATACTTTCCAATAAAAAGTAAGATGCCATATGCAATAATTTCCTGTAAAAGTAATTTTACATATTCTAATGCTTCTATTTTGTTTATACATAATATCCCCAAAAAAAGAGATAATAATTTGCAAAGTCAGAAATCAATGGAGGCTTAGTGTGAAAAATAAGCTCGATAGCTTATTTTTCGCACGGCTATTTGTTTCTGAGCAAAAACAAATAGCTTCTATGACAAGGCATAAAAAAACATGCCTACGAGAATTTGAGATTCTCGTTGCCTCTTCGCAACAAGTTGCTCAGAAATGAGGTTTACTATGAATTGTAGAAAATACAGAGCAGTTTTACTTGGAGTGATAGTTATGATACTGGTGGTCGGGGTTTGTTTCTACACAAAATATCGGAAAGAAAATGAGATACCGACGGATGGAATGTTGGTATATGACAATTCGGAGGATGAGGATGTGAATAAGATATGGGCGTAAATAACGAAACACTTTATTTGAAAATCGAGCAGAACACGATCGTTTATGACCGGCATGTCGTGCTGAACGATATTGCAAAGATGGAGTGCACGAACGAAGCGGTTCTGCGTCAGTTAAAACAGAAAAAGATATACAGTTTTACGAATCAGAAAGATGAGAAAAAAGAGAAAAACCAGATGCAGGTTTTTTCTGTGTTAAAGATCATTGAGCAGATTCATGAAGATTATCCGTCGCTGACGATTTCCAATGAAGGCGAGAGTGATTTTATCATAGAATATATTCCGAACCCGGAAAAGCCAAAGGTAATGAATACAATCAAAACTGTGCTGCTATGCATTATCATTTTTTTTGGCTCCGCATTTACGATCATGGCATTTAACAATGATATTTCCGTGACGGATGTGTTTGACAAATTATACGGACAGGTGACGGGGACAAAGGCGGACGGTGTGAATGAGCTTGAAGTGTGCTACTGCATCGGACTTGGACTTGGCATCATTTTATTTTTCAATCATGTCGGAAGAAAGAAGATCACGCCCGATCCAACGCCGATCCAGATCGAGATGCGGAAATACGAAAAAGATGTGGATACCACATTTATTGAAAATGCAGGCAGAGGAGGTCACAGCATAGATGTTTCTTAATCATATTCTGCTCGGATTTTTAGGAATTGCGTTTGGCGGTGCGGTCGCTGCGGGAACGTTCGCGTTTGTGATCGTCATCGGTGTCGTTCCCCGTATGATCGGAAAATGCAACCGTGCGGCGAATACACTCTGCTTTGAGCAGGCGATCATCCTTGGTGGGATACTTGGAAATATCGTCTCCGTGTTTTTGCAGATGCATATTCCGCTTGGACAGGTATCAGGACATATCTTTCTCGGATTGTACGGGCTCTCGGCGGGAATGTTTGTCGGCTGCATCGCGGTGGCTCTTGCAGAGATATTAAACACATTCCCAATCCTGTTTCGCAGGGCAAAACTGAAAGTTGGTCTCCAGTGGGTCATGTGGACGATGGCGGTCGGCAAGACGTGTGGGGCGCTTTATTATTTTGTGAAAAAAATCGGGGAAGGGTTGTCATAGGAGAGGTTTGACGTGTGAAAAATTTCAGATTAAAATGATAGAGGTTTGGAACAATTTTTTGTTCCGGATTTTTCATAATGAATACAAACAGGGGGAATGAGAAATGGTCACATCCATCGCACGTCAGAGTGTTATCATAAAATGCAACATGCAGAAATCTGTCCTGACCGGCAACTACGAATTTTATTATGCTGCAGGGCTTATTGCAAAATTATCCGGGGTTGAGATTTCAGATGACATCAAACCGATCGAACTGGGGGTACTTTTACATCAGGAAATCGAAAATACAGAGCCGAAGGATGAACAGGAAAAGTACCTGTTTTCGATGCTAAAGGACTATAAGCCGACCGATGAGTATGATGAACAGATGAAGGAGCTGCTCCTGTGGGGAAAAGGCGAGCAGTATCTGTGGACGGTGACGATTCTGTGAATCAACTGTTCAGGGTAATTTGGATTGGAGTCATAGGGAGCATCTGCCCATTCTAAGAGTTCTTTTGAAAAGCTGCGAATAAATATAGAAAAGATCTGACATACTATTCCAATAAGAGGAAAATATACGGGAGGAACAACCATGGCGCAACCAATCACCAAACAGAGCAGTTCGGTCAAAACATCAGATGAGCAAAAGCAGAAAAATTTATCCAAAGTGTCATACGGCGCAGACAAAAAAGTACGAGACCAGGCATACAATGACTATGTGGAGTCCATCACCCCAAAACACAACCTTGCAGCAAATATGGCAAAGGCATTTGTGATGGGAGGGATTATCTGCTGCATCGGGCAGTGCATTTTAAATATCTGTAAAAGCCTTGGACTTGATAAAGAGATGTCGGGTAGCTGGTGCAGTATCCTGTTGATCTTATTATCTGTGATCTTAACAGGGCTTAATCTGTATCCGTCACTTGCAAACTGGGGAGGTGCCGGTGCGCTCGTGCCGATCACCGGATTTGCCAACGGTGTTGCGGCACCGGCGATCGAGTTTCAGAAAGAGGGACAGGTCTTTGGAATCGGTTGTAAAATATTTACGATCGCGGGACCGGTCATTTTGTATGGTATTTTTTCGAGCTGGGTATTGGGACTGATCTACTGGGCGGCAAAAATGTTTGGATTTTGTTGACAATAAGCTGATTGCTATGCTTTACTAAAAGAGTAAGGTTTCTTTTCGATATATTAGAAGTCAGTGAAACCACAGAAATAGTCTCGCAGAGTGAAGACACTGTGACAGAGCAAGCGGTGACAGAAGAAACCGCAGACAAAACAGAAAGTACAGAAAGCACAGATGCGACAGAGCTAGACGAAACAACGGAAATATCAGATACAGCAGAAACTGAAATATCGGAAGAAACAGAAACTGAAAAAGAGTCTGGCACGACACAGATCTTAGCAGGAACCTACGATGCTGTTATCGGCGGAACATATTCAGGTGTGTGTGAAAATCAGGGGGATTATTACCTGTACTATGTTACACTGCCGGAAGCAGGAAAACTAACGATTGCGATGACGGCACAGATGGAGAAGTGTGAGGTATCCGTATATTCTACGGATGAGGAAGAACTTTATTCACATACGGAAGATTGTAATGAAAATACGAAAAGAGTTGTGGCATCCTATGAAGTGTATCTGACTGCCGGTACATACTATATCAAGGTAATGGAAGCTACAGCGGTGTTAAATCTGTAACAATAAAAAAATAAGCATGTAATAACGCAGCGATAAGGAGACGTGGATATAAAATCTGCGTCTCTTTTCTGCATAAACTATGGCTGCTTAAAACGTGATATTTCTGAGACTGAAACACCGGTGAACTTTGAGGTGAATTATTTTTTCACCGGTTTTGTAATCTTTAGCCCAAAATGCTGGATAACGAGGAAAATCGAAAAGATTTGGATGAGATAGGATCTATCATCACAAATAAGATCAATCAGCAGCCGTCTTGTTCACAAGATGGATTCCCAGATACAGTTAAAAGGTACACTGGGAAGGGAAGCAGATTTTATTTTACATTGCAGTTAAAATCGGTGGAAAGTGATCTGCTGCATGAGATGACACCGGATCTGTCCATGGATTTTACCGGAAAAGGAGTCTTTGTGGTGGAGGATAATGCATTGAATATGGAAATTGCATGTATGCTTTTAGATACATTTGGCATTGAAGTTAGGGAGGTGTATAATGGAAAAGAAGCAGTGGAAGATGTGCGTACTACACCGCCAGGATATTATGATGCAGGAAATGGATGGACTGGAGGTAACGCGAATGATCAGACAGCCTGACAGGGAGGGCTGCAAAACACTTCCGGTCAATGTCAGTCTGTTAAAGGAGACACTTGCGTCAATATTGGGTTGATATTTCAGAGTATTGGTTAAAATAATTTAGAGAAACAGGGTAGTGAAAAGGAGAAACAGAATGCAGACAGGAAAAGGTATTTCAATACCATCCATCTTAAAAGTTGGAAAAGGTGCTTTAACTAAAATAGGCAGTTATTTAAAGAATGAAGGAATCGAACAGGCCGTTATCTTTTTTGGAAATGGTCTGATCGATATGTTTGGAACGGATGTGATGAATTCATTAAAGCAGGAGGATATCAAAGTCTTAGAATACAGTGAATTGGATACCGTGGATATCGACGAAATCATTACACTGGCGTTTGCAATGCCAAATAAGACACAGGCGGTCATTTCCATCGGTGGTGGAAAGGTCATTGATGCGGGAAAATATGCGGCATTTTTACGCAATCTTCCATTTATCAGTGTGCCAACTTCCAGTTCGAGTGATGGATTTTCCAGTGCGAGTGCATCCCTTCTTGTCCACGGAAAGCGCACTTCGGTTCCAGCACGGCTTGCTTACGGCATTATTGTGGACACACAGGTCATAAGAACTGCACCGGAGAAGTTTATCTATTCCGGGATCGGCGATATGATCTCAAAGATCACAGCACTTTATGACTGGATCTATGAGGAAAAATGTGGTTATAGTGAAGTGAATGACTTTGCTGTCATGATCGCGAAAAAGGCGGTGAACAGTTTTGTGCGGACACCGTATGAGAGCATCAAAGATGAACTTTTTTTAAAGGAGCTGGTGGATTCCCTTGCCATGAGCGGGATCGCCAATGAGATCGCAGGAAGCAGTGCACCGACAAGCGGAAGTGAGCATCTGATCTCACACGCATTGGATAAAATATTAGAAATTCCGCAGTTACATGGGATTCAGGTCGGAATCGCAACTTATATCATGAGTAAAGTGCAGGATCACCGTTATGTGCGTGTGGAGACGGTTCTGCGGGAAACAGGATTTTTTGATTATGCCGCGACGTTAAAGATGAAGCGTGATGATTTTATCAAGGCAATCGATATGGCACCATCCATCAAGCCGTTCCGCCACACTTATCTGCATGAGGAAAACTACCGTGAAGCGGCAAAAAAACTGGTACTTGAAGATGAAGTTTTAAGTAAGATTCTCGTATAAAAACAGAAATACCGGAGAAAACTAAATAAAAATACAAATGAGAAAAGTAAATGTTCCTGTGATGGGGCATTTACTTTTTTTATTTATGACAATAGAATGTTCGCGGAGCGTGCATTCTATTGTTGGAAACAAGGTGAAAAACAGGGAGGAAAATCCTCTGCTCGCTAATGAGCTCGCATTTTCCTCCGGAAAACAGGGAGGAAAATCCTCTGCTCGCTAATGAGCTCGCATTTTCCTCCGGAAAACAGGGAGGAAAATCCTCTGCTCGCTAATGAGCTCGCATTTTCCTCCGGAAAACAGGGAGGAAAATCCTCTGCTCGCTAATGAGCTCGCATTTTCCTCCGGAAA
>ERZ773216.835-NODE-835-length-41385-cov-4.114541_pt1 | contig 41385 bp, 40 predicted proteins | sample MGYA00511259_ERZ773216 | MGnify/ENA primary metagenome ERZ773216 (study PRJEB29015, sample SAMEA2737764) | human gut metagenome | biome: human gut; feature: human-associated habitat; material: faeces | place: China | collected 2012 ... | reverse complement strand
CTCGCCGCGGTATTTTGCGCCGGCCACCAGCGCGCCCATGTCAAGGCTGAACACCTTGCGGTCCTTCAGGTTTTCGGGTACATCGCCGCGCACGATACGCAGGGCCAGGCCCTCGGCGATGGCTGTTTTGCCCACGCCCGGCTCGCCGATGAGCACAGGGTTGTTTTTTGTCTTGCGCGAAAGGATACGGATGACGTTGCGGATCTCGGCGTCGCGGCCGATGACGGGGTCCAGCTTCTGCTGACGGGCCAGCTCCACAAGGTCCTGGCCGTATTTGGCCAGCACGTCATAGGTGCTTTCGGGGTTGTCGCTGGTGACGCGCTGGTTGCCGCGCACCTGCGCCAGCACCTCCAGAAAGCGGGTCTTATCAAGGCTGAACTGGCGCAGCACCTCCTTGACGGCGGCGTTGGGCGCATCCATCATGCCCAGCACAAGATGCTCCACGGAAACGTATTCGTCCTTCATGGCGGCAGCGGATTTTTCGGCGGCCGTCAGCGCACGGTCCAGCTCCGGCGTGATATACACCTTTTCGGGGTCCCGCCCGGTGCCTGTTACATGGGGCAGCTCACCCACCTTTTTGGCAAAGGCGGCGGCAAGGTTGCCCGGCTCGGCCCCCATCTTCTGAAACAGCTGGGGGATGAGCCCGTCCTGCTGGCTCAGCAAAGCGCAGAACAGATGCTCCGGGCACAGGGCCTGGTTTTCATACTCGACGGCCAGCGACTGTGCAGCCTGTAATGCCTCGAGGGATTTTTGTGTCATTTTCTGTGCATTCATATCATTTCACTCCTTATCCGCATATTTTGTCGGATGAAGTTCGAGGAATGCCTGACCAAAGCAAGCGGAGAAGGTCGGTGTCGGCTCTGTAATTCCACGCTCGGTTCCGGCAAGTTTTGCTGTGAAACCGGACAGAAAGTAGTATTTTGTCTGCTCCGGAGTCAGGATGGATACCGGCGGAAGTACGCCGAATGCATCTGCGGAGAGGAAGATCACGTTCTTTGCTGCCGGACCTGCGGAGATCGGGCGGACGATATTTTTAATATGGTCGATCGGATAGGAGACACGGGTGTTCTCAGTTACGCTCTTGTCAGTGAAATCGATCACGCCGTCCTTGTCGAGAGTTACGTTCTCGAGAAGAGCGTTGCGCTTGATCGCATTGTAGATATCCGGCTCGGAATCTTTATCGAGGTTGATAACCTTCGCGTAGCAGCCGCCCTCGAAGTTGAATACTCCGTTGTCGTCCCAACCGTGCTCGTCATCACCGATCAGGAGACGTTTCGGATCTGTGGAAAGAGTTGTCTTACCGGTTCCGGAGAGACCGAAGAAGATTGCGGTGTTCTTGCCTTCCATATCAGTGTTTGCAGAGCAGTGCATGGAAGCGATGCCCTTTAACGGAAGGTAGTAGTTCATCATGGAGAACATACCTTTCTTCATTTCTCCGCCGTACCAGGTGTTGATGATAACCTGCTCGCGGCTTGTGATATTGAAGACAACGGCTGTCTCGGAGTTTAAGCCGAGTTCCTTGTAGTTCTCAACTTTTGCCTTGGATGCGTTGTAAACAACGAAATCCGGCTCGAAGTTCTCGAGTTCTTCAGCAGTCGGTTTGATAAACATGTTCTTTACGAAGTGTGCCTGCCATGCGACCTCAACGATGAAACGGATCGCCATGCGGGTATCTTTGTTTGCGCCGCAGAATGCGTCGACAACGAAGAGTCTCTTATTGGAAAGTTCTTTTAATGCGATATCTTTTACTGCCTTCCAGGTTTCCTGAGAAGCCGGATGGTTGTCGTTCTTGTATTCGTCAGATGTCCACCATACAGTATCTTTGGAATTTTCATCCACAACGATAAATTTATCTTTCGGTGAACGGCCGGTGTAGATACCGGTCATAACATTAACTGCTCCGAGTTCGCTGACCTGTCCTTTTTCATAGCCTTCGAGTTCCGGTTTCATTTCCTCCTCGAATAACATTTCATAAGACGGGTTGTAGACGATCTCTGTGGTTCCGGTGATGCCATACTTGCTTAAATCAATCTTTGCCATCGCTTATCTAACCTCTTTTCATAAATTTGATGAAAATTTTGTACATGTTCAGATTTGAACAGGTACCATTACCTGGAATTTTTACAGGCAATAATGATATCTTTCAATTCCATTATACATGAAAATTGGACAAAATCAACAACAAAATAGCAAACTTTGTTAAAATAATATCATTCTTTTGCTGCGATATGTTTCTTGCACTGAAATTCTAAGAAAATAAAGGAAAGACGTTATTTTCGAAGGAAAAGAAACAAATTGCAGTTGACAAAATTAGATAGTTGCACTATCATCCAAATTGGTTGATAGTACAACTAAAAAGTATACATCTGCGGGCGGGACCGGAGACGGCTGCAATAGCGGGAGAAGCGCATAGAGCGCGTTTTGAACAGGCGGAAAGGTTTGACGGAAAGAATTCTGCCAGGAAGGAGATCATATATGGATCAGACGGAGAGAAAGATGACGAAGATCGCCCGTGAGGTCGGGAAATTTACGGTGCAGACGATGAAAGAAGAGGGGATCGGAACGGCGGAATTCGATTTTATCCATCTTGTCCGCCACAATCCGGGGATCACCCAGACGGAGGTCCGGGAAAAGTTAAAGATCGATAAGGGCGCCGCTGCAAGACGGGCAGCGAGCCTCGAGGCGAAAGGATATCTGGAACGGAAGCCGAATCCGGCGGACGGCCGGAGTCAGCTGCTCTTTGCGACGAAGAAGGCGGAGGAGCTGAAAAATTCAAAGGCGGAGATCGAGACGATCTTTTATGAATGGCTTTTAGCCGAACTTCCGGAGGACGAGAGGAACAGATTCTGCGAGACACTGGATAAGCTTTACTGGCGTTCGAAAAATGAGAGGCGTGCGGGGTTTGAAACGGTCTCTAAGCTCGTCGCAGAGCGGCAGAAAGAGGGAAAAGAAACAGAATCCGGAGATTTCTGATCTCTCAGAATGGAAAACTTTAAAAGCGAATTCTGAAAGAGAAGATTGTTGTCATGAACACTGCGGCCGGTATACAGACCATCAGAAGGAACAAGCAGTGAAGCATGACAAAAGAGGAAACGATCATCATGAATAAAAAGAAACTTCATCCGGACCGGATCCTGGATTATTTCCGGGCGGAATGGAAGGTCCTGGCGCTGATCACGGTGTCTGGACTGATCTACAATCTGGGGCTCATGGCGGGACCATGGTTTGAGGGAAAAATGGCGGGCTGCCTGATGAGGATCCTGAGCGGGGCGGAGCGGTTCCCGGCAATGCTCCGGCTGGCGTCTGCTTACGTGATCGTGATCGGGCTGGTGCAGCTGGCCAGATACATCAAGCGGTTTTATGTGCGCCGGTTTGCCAACAATGTGAACAGGAGAATGAAGAGGATCCTCTACCGGACGCTGGTACATAAATCGCGTGTGGAGCTGGAGAAAGAGGGCGCGGGAAATGTCATCACGAAGGCGATCTCCGATGTGGACGACTGCGTGGAAGGCATGAGAAAGTTCACGACGGAGATCTTTGACACGGGCGTGGCGCTTCTCGGCTATATGGGAATGCTGTTTTACTACGACTGGAGACTTGCACTCTGTTCACTGATCTTTCCGCCGTTTTCCTATATTATTGCGGAGAAGATGAAACGGATCGTCCAGAGAACGGGGGCTGTTTACAAGGAACAGACCGGAAAACTCAATGCAGCGACACTGGACCGGATCACAAACGCGATCACATACCGGGTGTTCGGATGTGAGAAGGAGCGGGGAGAAGATTATGAGGTCCATCTGAAAGAGTATGAGCGTGCGGCAGTCAGGGCCAATATCTGGAACGCGGCCCTGCCGCCGGTCTACAAGGTGATCGCGATGGCGGGGACTGTGATGATCCTGTATTTTGGCTCTAAGAACATCCTTGGAAGCGGCTGGACGAGCTGGGATGTCGCAGCATTTACGACCTTCCTCGCGTGCTATACGAAGCTCTCCGACAAGTCCTCGAAGGCGGCAAAACTCTTCAATGCGGTCCACAAGGCACAGGTGTCCTGGAAGCGGATACATCCGTATATGGAGCGGGCTGCTCAGGCTGCGGAGGAGGACGAGATCGCGGAGCAGACTGAAAAATTCAGTGCAAAAACAGGCGAAAGTCATACGGAACACGGCGTCATTTCTGCAGATCATCTGACATTCAGCTATCCGGGCAGTGCGCCGATCTTTGAGGATCTTTCCTTCACCGCGAAACCTGGACAGATCATCGGCATTACCGGTCCGGTGGCGTGCGGAAAATCAACGCTCGGAAAGATATTTCTCTGCGAATATCCGTATGAAGGCCATCTGACATATGGCGGCAGAGAACTCTCCTCCTGTACGGAACAGGAGCGGAGCAGACTCATCGGATATCTCGGACATGATCCGGAACTTTTGGGCGACAGCATCAGAAATAATGTTCTTTTGGGAGATGACAGTGATGTCTGGACATGGCTGCGGGCTGTATGCTTTGACGAGGAGGTCCGGGAGATGGAGGACCGGGAAGATACGGTTGTCGGAAACAGCGGCGTCCGTCTCTCCGGCGGTCAGGCGGCGCGCCTTGCCCTGGCGAGAATGCTTTGCCATGGAAAGCCGGTGATGATCCTGGATGATCCGTTCTCGGCGCTGGACAGGAGCACGGAGAAACAGGTGTTTGAACATCTGAAGGAGCTCTCGAAGGACCGGATCGTATTCCTGATCTCCCACAGACTGTATCTGTTCCCGGAGTTCGACCAGGTGATCTGGATGGAACACGGGACGGGAACATGCAGCACGCATGAGAAGCTGATGGCAGAAAATAAACAGTATGCCGAGTTGTATCACGCGCAGGCTGCGGAGAAAGAGTCTGATGGGAATGAAAATAGTGGGGAAAGGAGGAAAAAGCAATGAGTGGAAAGAAGAATATCAGTGCGGCATCGATCATCGGAAAAACGGTCATGCGGGAAAAATGGCTTTCCATCGGGATCGTTCTGACGGTGACGGGGGCGGTTGTCGTTTCTCTGCTTCCACCTCTTGTTCTCGGAAAAATCATTGACCGGATCGCCGGCGGGAATTTTTCGGGATTTTCCATGGCTGCGGAGTATTTTCTGCTGATCTTCCTGACCGGGGCGCTGGAGTCCCTGAGAGAGAGCTTCCTCACTGTCTTTGGTCAGAAGATGACGCATTCGTTCAGGAGCGAGCTCTCCGATAAGCTTGTCCGACTGAGTGCAGACACATTAAATAAGGAAGAACCAGGAGCTGTGGTTTCCAGGTTTGTCGGCGATGTTGACACCGTGGAAGCGCTGTTTACCTCCGGGATCATCAGCATGTTCGCGGATGCATGCAGAGTCGTCAGCATTTTTGCGGTGATCTGGTTCCAGAACCGGGGACTCGCGCTGCTTTTGATCGTTCTGATCCCGGTGATCTTTGTGTTTACGAGGATCGTACAGAAGCGGATGTTCACGGCGCAGCTTGCAAACCGTGTGGCGGTGAGCCGTGTCACAAACCATGTTCCGGAGACGATCCGCTGTATCCGGACGATCCACACGCTTGGAAAAGAGACGTACATGGAGAAACGGTATGATGACTATATCGGGGAGAGTTATTCCGCGATCGAGAAGACAAACTTCTACGATGCAGTCTACTCACCGGTGATCCTGTTCCTCAACGCGGTCGCCGTTGCAGCCGTGATGCTGCTCGCCGCGTCCGGAAATGCGAAGGTCCTGGCTTTGTTCGGCATGTCCGTGGGAACGTCGGTTGCAGTCATCAATTATATTTCCCAGGTGTTCTCCCCGATCGAGAATCTTGGAATGGAGATCCAGACGATCCAGTCGGCGGTTGCCGGTGTATACAGGATCAATGAGTTCCTGGAGAAACCGGAGAGGGAGAGCATGAAGGAGACCATGCCGGAAAATTCCGGGAAATCGGAGCCGGGAAAAGAAAAGGACAGAGAGACTGATACCGGAGATGAGCGGAAGGAAAAGAAGAACACAGAGGGAAAACCGTGCATGGATCACGGGGGATCGAAAGAAGAACCCTGTGTAGAATTTAAGAATGTCACGTTCGGCTACGATGACCATGTTGTTTTGAAAAATTTAAGTTTCGCGATCTACCCGGGCGAGCAGGTGACGCTGACGGGGCGCACCGGCGCCGGAAAGAGTACGATCTTTAAGCTGCTTCTGGGACTTTACCGGCCGAATTCCGGTGAGGCGCTGATCGAGGGCGAGGAGGCATACCGGATCCCGGACAGGGAGAAGCGGACGAAGTTTGGTTATGTGGAGCAGTCGTTCCACATGGTCCCTGGGACGGTGCGCGACCAGATTACGCTGTTTGATGCGGCGATCGGGGATGAGGAGGTTCAGGTAGCTGCAGAGCTTGTGGGACTTCACGAGACGATCATGGGACTGGACCAGGGATATGACACGTTATGTAAACCGGAAATCTTCTCTCAGGGACAGTGGCAGCTTTTGTCTATCGCAAGAGCGGTTGCGGGAGAGCCGAGGATCCTGCTTCTCGATGAGATCACGGCGAATCTGGATGCAGATACGGAGGAGATGGTGCTCCGGGCGCTGAAGAGTGCGTCTGAGGGGCGGACGGTGATCTCGATCTCGCATCGGGTTTATCAGAGAGATGCGGGGGAGAGAATCAGGTATTTGGAGATTTAATTTTCATTTACAAATTAAGGAAACGGGAATATAATAAGCCGAAGAAAAATACCGCTTTTTGTCAGGTTTGCATTTGGGAATCTTTGGTTCCGGAGGGCACTTTCCTGGCAGGGCGGTCTGACGGGAGGTAAAAATGCCAATTTTATTTGCAATTGTATTCCTTGTGTTGATCTTTAAATGTGTCGGTCTTGTCCTCGGAGTCTGCGGAAAGCTTCTTGGTGCGGTCCTCAGTCTGTTTGGATTTATCGTATCGGTCGCGATTGGAGCTGTTGTGTTCGGACTTTCTACGGCATTTGCGCTGGTGCTGTTATGCATCGCGGCAGTATGGCTTTTGATCAAGCTGATCGTTTAGAGTTTTGCTGAAGCGCTAAAATCCGCGGCGGAGTCTTGACAAACGGGAGAAAATCCATTAAAATCCATCATATATGCATATCAGACAGGCCTTGAAGAGGGAAAGTAGATGAAGGGCGGCATTTCAGAGAGAAAGCGGATGGTGAGAGCTTTTATGTGCGCGTCGTTGAACCGGCCTCGGAGCTTTGTGCGAGAGATGGAAAATGTCGTAATGGACAGCTAAGATCACGGAGATCGGGATTGCTGCGGAACGACTGCATCGTTAAGTACAGCGTAGATCCGGCGTTAACGGATATCAGAGGAGAGTTTCCGCGACAGGCGGAAGCTAATTTGGGTGGTAACGCCGGCTGTCGGTCCCTTGTGTGGGAGCGGCAGCCTTTTTTGTTTCACAGGAAATTCCGATGGAACTTCCTGTGAAACGAAACAAACAGGAAATTCTCCGCATCTGAAACAGAGAGACATGCAGACAATGAATTTTTATATAAAGGAGAAAACAATGGCAAGAGACAAGAAACTTGTGGAATCCATCACTTCCATGGAAGACGATTTCGCGCAGTGGTACACAGACGTTGTAAAAAAGGCAGAATTATGTGATTATGCGAGCGTAAAGGGCTGCATGGTCATCAAACCGGACGGATATGCGATCTGGGAGAATATCCAGCATGAGCTTGACAAGCGCTTTAAAAAAGCAGGCGTAAAGAATGTTTACATGCCGTTATTCATTCCGGAGAGTTTACTTGATAAAGAGAAAGACCATGTCGAAGGTTTCGCACCGGAGGTGGCATGGGTGACTCAGGGAGGTCTTGAGCCGCTTCAGGAGCGTCTCTGTGTCCGCCCGACATCCGAGACTCTGTTCTGTGATTTCTACCAGAAAGACATCCACTCCTACCGTGATCTTCCGAAGGTTTACAACCAGTGGTGTTCCGTTGTGAGATGGGAGAAGACGACAAGACCGTTCCTTCGTTCCAGAGAGTTCTTATGGCAGGAGGGCCACACAGCTCATGCGACTGCTGAGGAAGCTCAGGAGAGAACGATCCAGATGTTAAATCTCTATGCTGACTTCTGTGAGGATTTCCTTGCGATCCCGGTTGTCCGCGGACAGAAGACAGACAAGGAGAAGTTCGCAGGTGCAGAGGCAACCTACACGATCGAGTCCTTAATGCATGACGGTAAGGCACTTCAGTCCGGAACCAGCCACAACTTCGGGGATGGTTTTGCGAAGGCATTCGGAATCCAGTATTCTGATAAAGATAACCAGTTAAAATATGTTCACCAGACATCCTGGGGTATGACAACCCGTATGATCGGTGCGATCATCATGGTACATGGTGACAACGAAGGTCTTGTACTTCCGCCGAACGTAGCTCCGACACAGGTTGTGATCGTTCCGATCCGCCAGCAGCAGGAGGGCGTTCTCGAGAAGGCAAGAGAAGTGGAAGAGGTTCTCTCCAACTTCCGCGTAAAAGTTGATGATTCCGACAAGAGCCCGGGCTGGAAGTTCTCTGAGTCCGAGATGAGAGGAATCCCGGTTCGTGTAGAACTCGGACCGAAGGATATCGAGGCAGGACAGGCAGTTCTTGTCCGCCGTGATACTCACGAGAAGATCACAGTTGCATTAAGCGAGATCGCAGAGAAGGTTGACGAGCTCTTAAAGACGATCCAGCACGATATGTACGAGCGTGCGAAAGCACATCGTGACACGCACACTTACGATGCCCACAACATGGAAGAGATGAAGGACATCGCAGACAACAAGCCGGGCTTCATCCGTGCAATGTGGTGCGGCTGCCAGGAGTGCGAGGACAAGTTAAAAGAGCAGGTAGGCGTTACATCCAGATGTATGCCGTTCAAGCAGGAAAAGCTTGCTGATACCTGCGTATGCTGCGGCAAACCGGCAACCAAGATGGTTTACTGGGGCAAAGCATATTAATGAAACGATGGGATATCAAAGACCTGACGCTCGGGGGGCTGTTTACAGCCCTCATCGCCGTCGGGGCTTTTCTTAAGATCACGATCCCTGTCCAGCCGGTGCCGATGCATTTTACGCTGCAGTTTTTCTTTGTCCTGCTGGCGGCTCTGCTCCTGGGATCAAAGCGGGCGTTTGCGAGCGTGATCACATATCTTGTGATCGGACTCTGCGGACTTCCGATCTTTGCGACGGGCGGCGGACCGGCGTATCTATTAAAACCGACGTTCGGATTCCTGATCGGCTTTGCGGCGGCTGCTTTTGTGACCGGACGTGTATATGAGATCAGAAAGAGCACATCATTCTTCTGGCTGTTGTTTTCCGCGTTCTGGGGACTTCTCGCGGATTATGCCTGCGGAATGATCTATTTTTATGTGTGCAGCAATTTTGTCCTCGGCGTGAGTGTCGGCTGGAAGCTTGTGTTTATCAACTGTTTCCTCCTGACGGTCGGTGAGGATTTTATTTTATGTATTCTGGCGGCTGTGCTTGCAAAACGGCTGATCCCGATCCTAGGGAAGCTTGCAAAGTAAGAAGAAAATCCGGGTCGGTCTTTTGAGCACCGGTTCGGCGTGACAGGCAGTACAGACAGAACCTTGTGGAGTTTCGAAATGAAATTTCCGATAAAGAAAAAGGAGGTACCGGACCAGTGAGAATTGAGACGCCTTATGAGGCGGAATGGATCATTGACAATATACGAAGCCACGGATATGAGGCGTTTATCGTCGGCGGCTGTGTCCGGGACGCCGTTCTCGGAAGGATCCCGGGGGACTGGGATATCACAACCTCTGCAAAGCCGGAGCAGGTGAAGGAGATCTTCGGAAAGACGGTCGATACGGGATTGAAGCACGGCACGGTGACGATCATCAAGCATGGAAAAGGCTATGAGGTGACGACATACCGGATCGATGGGGAATATCTGGATGGGAGACATCCGGAGACCGTGGAATTTACGCCGGATCTGAGGGAAGATCTGAAACGCCGGGATTTTACGATCAACGCCATGGCATACAGCCATGAGACGGGGATCGTGGATGAATTTGAGGGCATGGAGGATCTGAAACGCCGGGTGATCCGGTGCGTCGGCTGTGCGAGGGACCGCTTTACGGAGGACGCGCTGAGGATCCTAAGGGCTGTCCGGTTTGCCGCCCAGCTTGATTTTGTGATCGAGGATGAGACATACCGGGCGATCGCCGAGATCGCGCCGAACTTGGTCCATGTCAGCAAGGAGAGGATCCAGGTGGAGCTCACGAAACTCCTGCTCTCGGATCATCCTGAGAAGATCTGGATGGTGGAGGAGACCGGGATCGCATCGTATGTGGCCCCGGGATTTCCGGAGGTCTTTGAGCGGGAACTCCGGGAGAATGAGCCAGAAAGCGGAAGCATGATGCAGGAAAAACGGAATGACCGGGAGATCCTTAAAACATGCTGGAAGGGCGTTTCCTCCCTCACGGCGGATAAGTCCCACCGGTGGGCCGGATTTCTGCGCCATATGAAGCCGGAAGAAGCGGTGAAGATCTTACGAGGCCTGAAACTTGATAATGATACGATCGGGAACGTGAAAAACATGCTGAATGTTTTTCAGACACCTCCTGGTGCGGATAAGATCGAGATCAGAAGAGCCCTGAGTAAGGTTACGGAGTACCAGTTCCTAGGTGCCATGCAGTTAAAGAAAATGGACGGAGACCAGAATGTCCCGGAGATCCTGCATCTTTTTGAGGAGATCAGGGAAGCTGGGGACTGCGTAAGTCTGAAACAGCTTGCGGTCAATGGCGGTGATCTTCTTGCGATGGGACTGGAACATGGAAAAGAGATCGGAGACGGACTCCTGTATCTTTTGAACATTGTGATCGAACATCCAGAACTGAATAAAAAAGATATATTATTAGAAAAAATTAGCCAATTCAAATAATACCAGAAGAACATTGTATGAAGGACATCTGCCGGGAATCCGACAGGTGTCTTTTGCTGTTGCGGATGTATGCTTGTGGGAATAATCACCATGGTTTTCTCATATCTTGTGCAGAAAGCTGGAAAAGGTCAGAACGGGATATGGGGGGATCAAATCGTGATCGACTGGAAAGAAGAGGCAGAGAAAACGTATGGATTTCAGGTGAATACACTGCGGCGGGGACGCGGGTCCTGGATCCTGGAGACGGATCAGGGGCTGCGGCTTTTAAAGGAATATCGGGGAAGCGTGAACCGTCTGGAGTTCGAGGAGGCAGTTTTGCAGTCTCTGGACGGGATGGAGACGGTAAAGGCAGATCAGTATGTGAGAAACTCCGAGGGAGAACTTTTATCTTCGGCGGAGGATGGAAGCCGGTATATTGTGAAACAATGGTATGCGGACCGGGAATGTGATCTGAAAGATGAGAAGGAGCTCCTCTCGGCGGCCCGGGCGCTGGCGCTCCTGCACCGGCAGTTTCGCGAAGTAAAGAGGCAGGCTGAATGGAATATGAGATCCATGGTCTCGCCGCCGCTTTTTGAAGCGATGCGACGCCATAACCGAGAGCTCAGGAGGGCGAGAACGTTTATCCGGGGAAAGCGGAAGAAAAATGAGTTTGAGCTCTGCGTGATCAGGAATTTTGAGTGTTTCGCGGTGCAGGCAGAGGAAGCGGAGCAGGGAATGGAACGGCTGTATGAAAAACATGGTGAGGAGATCATGAACGGATATGCGGTCTGCCACGGGGAGCCGGACTACCACCATATTCTGATCGGAAACGGATATACGGCAGTGACGGAATTCAACCAGATGCACCTGGGTGTGCAGATGGAAGACCTGTACTATTTTCTCAGGAAGATCATGGAAAAACATGACTGGAATGAGCGCCTGGGGAGACAGATCATGGAGACGTATGAGCGCGTGCTGCCGATCACGGAGCTGGAACGGCAGGTGCTTTACTATCTGTTCCGGTATCCGGAGAAATACTGGAAGCAGATCAATTTTTATTACAATGCCAACAAGGCCTGGGTGCCTGCGAAGAGCACGGAGAAGATCAAAAAACTGGAGGCACAGCAGAAGATGCGCGAGAAGTTTATCCGCTTTTTTTCCTAGTTGGGAATTTTCTGAACCGGAAATTCCGTATGATATCGTTGGAGTCGCGGATTTTTCCGATTCGGAATGCGGAGCATCGGCAAAATCCTGTTACAGTGTGCGGGCATGGAGTGTCCGTGTACTGTAACATGTTTATCCGGGTGCCTGAAAAATAATGAGTGTACAGGCTTGCGGAACAGGATTGTTATATGATAAGATATGGTATAAAAATGCGGCTGTGACCGGAATATAACAGACAGCCGCACAAAGGAGGAAATCCCATGAAATGTCCATTTTGTGGTGCACAGGATACAAAAGTCATCGATTCGCGCCCGGCGGATGACAACAGTTCGATCAGACGCCGCCGTCAGTGCGAAGAGTGCGGGAAACGTTTTACGACGTATGAAAAATTAGAGACAATGCCGCTTATGATCATCAAGAAAGACGACTCCAGAGAACCGTACAACCGGGAGAAGATCGAGAATGGGATCCTTCTTTCCTGTCATAAGCGCCCGGTCTCCTCGGAACAGATCACAAAGATGATCGATGAAATCGAAAAACAGATCTTCAGTATGGAGGAGCGGGAGATCCCGTCCGTGACGATCGGTGAGCTTGTCATGAAAAAGTTAAAGATGGTGGACGAGGTTGCCTATGTCCGTTTCGCGTCCGTCTACCGGGAGTTTAAGGATGTGAACGCATTTATGGAGGAGCTCGCGAAGTTCCTGAACAATAAATAAGAGATGGGGAGAAAACTGCAAAGGGCTGAAAAATTCAAGCCGAACGCAGGGCAGCAGTATGTTTGAGACATTTTATCCGGGAAACTATGTGGACAGTGCATATGAGATCCCATACGAAAAACTTTATGAGAGAGGATATCGCGGGATCATCTTTGATGTGGACAACACGCTGGTTCCCCACGGTGCACCGGCAGATGCGCGGGCGATCGAATTGTTTGAGCGGCTCCGCGCGATCGGGTTTTCGACCTGCATCCTTTCCAACAATAAAGAGCCGCGGGTATCTCCGTTCGCTGACAAGGTGGGGAGTCCCTATATTTTTAAGGGCGGAAAACCGTCGAGAAAAGGATATGAGCGGGCCATGGAACGGATGAAAACAGACCGCGACACGACATTGTTCGTCGGGGACCAGCTTTTTACGGATGTCTGGGGCGCAAACCGGACAGGCCTCTACTCGATCCTCGTAAAGCCGATCAATCCCAAAGAGGAGATCCAGATCGTCCTGAAACGCTATCTCGAGGCGGTAGTTCTCGCATTTTACAGGAAACGATTGAAAAAAATGGGGCAGACAGCCGGGGATTTTTGCAAAAAATAGTTGAAAACCGCAGTAGAATAGTATAGAATAGGATAGAATCAGCTATTAGCGTGAAATGTGAAATAAAATAATTGGAAACAGTTTTAAGGAGGATTATCATTTATGGTATCAGCAGGTGATTTCAGAAATGGCGTTACACTCGAAATTGATGGACAGGTCGTACAGATCTTAGAGTTCCAGCATGTAAAACCGGGTAAAGGCGCTGCTTTCGTTAGAACAAAATTAAAAAATGTGATCAACGGCGGTGTTGTTGAGAGAACTTTCCGTCCGACCGAGAAATTCCCGGCAGCAAGAATCGACCGTGTGGACATGCAGTATCTGTATGCAGATGGTGATCTTTACAACTTCATGGATGTAAACACATACGAGCAGATCGCATTATCCACAGATGTTGTTGGCGATGCATTAAAGTTCGTAAAAGAGAACGAGACTGTTAAAGTATGCTCCTACAACGGCAAGGTATTCTCTGTTGAGGCTCCGTTATTCGTAGAGCTTGAAGTAACAGATACAGAGCCGGGCTTCAAGGGCGATACAGCTACAGGCGCAACAAAGCCGGCTACTCTTGAGACAGGCGCTCAGATCAACGTTCCGTTATTCGTAAACCAGGGCGATCGCGTTAAGATCGATACACGTACTGGTGAGTACCTTTCCAGAGCTTAATCTGCAAAAACAAGTTTCAGAATCCCAGGGAACCAGGTGTTTCCTGGGACTTTTTTTACCCTTTTTTGTGCGAAAAATTGCGTAACAGGTTGCCAATTGGGTAAAATTTTCTTATAATGGAAAGGACAGAGAAAGGAAGTGAACACATAATGGAAGGTCGAAGTCATACGATGGAGGCAGACGCACACCCTGAACCGGTGGCAATACGCATGACCGGGGGCTGCTGTTATGTGTGTTGCCGAAATCAATCTGTTCAGTTGTAACCGGTGTCTTTGGATTTACCGGATGCAATGGCTTTGTCTCCATGATCGCATGAATCTTTGCCGGAAATTCCGGGCAGAAATAACAGATTGTGGGGGAAAAGAAAATGCCGAATGATGGAAATGAAACATTTGACATGGAGCATCTTCTGGAGCTGGCAGAGGAAAAAAAATACCGCCTGCTGAAGGAAGAGCTTGTGGAACTGAACGAGGTGGATATCGCATCGTTCATCGAAGAACTGGACTCTGAGCGCACCGTGATCGTGTTCCGGATGCTGCCGAAGGCGCTGGCGACCGAGGTATTTGCCGAGCTTCCGGTGGACAAGCAGAGCCACATCATCAACAGCATCACAGATAAGGAGCTTTCCGAGATCGTGGATGAGCTCTATGTGGATGATGCCGTTGACCTGGTGGAAGAACTCCCGGCGACGGTGGTCCGCCGTGTTTTACAGAACACGAAGCCGGAGACGAGAAAGCTCATCAACCAGTTCTTAAACTATCCGGAGAACAGTGCCGGAAGTATCATGACAGCCGAGTATATCGGACTGAAAAAGAACATGACGGTGGAGCAGTGTTTCGCCTACATCCGCCATCACGCAGTAGATTCCGAGACAATCTACACCTGCTATGTGATGGACGAAAAAAGGATGTTGGACGGTGTGATCACGGTAAAGGACCTTCTCCTTCAACCGTATGAGCGCCAGGTCGGCGATATCATGGACACGCACGTCATCAAAGCGAAGACGACCGATGACCAGGAGCTTGTGGCCGATACGATGAACAAGTACGGACTTCTCTCCATGCCGGTCGTGGACAGTGAGGACCGTCTGGTCGGGATCATCACGGTCGACGATGTCATGGAAGTCATGGAGGAAGAGGCGACCGAGGACTTCGAGAAGATGGCGGCGATGCTGCCGAGTGAAAAGCCGTATTTAAAGACGGGCGTATTCACACTGGCGAAGAACAGGATCCCGTGGCTTCTGATCTTAATGCTTTCCAGTACGATCACAGGTGGGATCCTTGTAAAATACGAGAATGCCTTTGCGGCGATCCCGCTTCTCGTGAGCTTTATCCCGATGTTAATGGATACCGGCGGAAACTCCGGAAGCCAGAGCAGCACGATGATCATCCGTGGTATGGCTGTCGGTGATATCGAGCCGAAGGATATCCTAAAAGTCGTGTGGAAGGAAGTACGGGTCGGTCTGATCGTTGGATTTGTGCTGGCGGTGGTCAATTTTATCCGCCTGATGATCCAGTACCCGGGAAATACGATGATCTGTCTGACGGTTGTGATGAGTCTTTTCTGTACCGTTATCGTCGCGAAGACGATCGGATGCACGCTGCCGATCGGGGCGAAAGTATTAAAACTTGACCCGGCGATCATGGCGTCGCCGATGATCACGACGATCGTGGATGCGGTGAGCCTGATGGTGTACTTTAATCTGGCGTGCCATCTGCTGGATATGACGGTGTAGAGGATGGAAATGATAAGAATGTCTGTCTGCGGACTTATCCGCGGATAAATATATATTAACAGGAGTATGGATTATGGAAAAAGTAAGAACAAGATTTGCGCCGAGCCCGACCGGCCGGATGCATGTAGGTAATTTAAGAACAGCTCTTTACACATACCTGATCGCGAAGCACGAGGGCGGAGATTTCATTCTCCGTATCGAGGATACAGACCAGGAGCGCCACGTTGAGGGCGCCGAGGACATTATCTACCGCACACTGGCAGAGACTGGCCTGGTCCATGACGAAGGTCCGGATAAGGACGGCGGCTACGGTCCGTACGTTCAGAGTGAACGTCAGAAAGCCGGGATCTACATGGAATATGCGAAAAAACTTGTGGAAAAAGGTGAGGCTTACTACTGCTTCTGTACCCAGGAGCGCTTAAATACATTAAAGAAGACCGTAAACGGTGAGGAGATCATGGTTTACGATAAGCATTGCCTGCATCTCTCCAAAGAAGAGGTAGAGGCAAACTTAAAGGCGGGAATGCCGTTCGTCATCCGCCAGAACAACCCGAAAGAGGGAACCACCACATTCCATGACGAGATCTACGGAGATATCACAGTAGACAACGCAGAACTCGACGACATGGTCCTCATCAAATCTGATGGATACCCGACCTACAACTTCGCAAACGTTGTGGACGACCATCTGATGAAGATCACACACGTTGTCCGCGGAAATGAGTACCTTTCCTCCTCTCCGAAATACAACCGTCTCTACGAGGCATTTGGCTGGCAGGTTCCGATCTATGTACACTGCCCGACCATCACAAACGAGGAGCACAAGAAATTAAGTAAGAGAAGCGGACATTCCTCCTTTGAGGATCTTCTTGAGCAGGGATTCTTAACAGAGGCGATCGTAAACTTCGTTGCCCTTTTAGGATGGTCTCCGGCAAACAACCAGGAGTTCTTCACACTGGAAGAGCTTGTAAAAGAGTTCGATTACCACAACATGAGCAAGTCTCCGGCTGTCTTTGATATGACAAAGCTCCGCTGGATGAACGGTGAGTACATCAAGAAGATGGATGATGACAAGTTCTTCGAGATCGCAAAACCGTACCTTGAGGCTGTGATCAAGAAACCGCTGAATTTAAAGAAGATCGCCGGAATGGTAAAGACAAGAATTGAGACTCTGCTCGATATCGCGGATCAGATCGATTTCTTCGAGGAAATGCCGGAATACAGCGCAGATATGTATGTTCATAAGAAGATGAAGACAACAAAAGAGAACTCCTTAGAGACATTGAAGGAAGTTCTTCCGATCCTTGAGGCGCAGAATGACTTCAGCAATGACGCTCTCTTTGAGGCTCTTTCCAAATACGTTGCCGATAAGGGCGTAAAGACAGGCTTCGTAATGTGGCCGATCCGTACCGCAGTGTCCGGAAAGCAGATGACTCCGGCAGGCGCTACTGAGATCATGGAGATCATCGGAAAAGAGGAGTCTCTGGCTCGTATTAAGAAGGGAATCGAACTTCTGGAAGCAGCAGAATAATGGATTTTAATCAGGCACAGATGACGGCCCTGGAACACCGGGATGGACCGATGATGGTCCTCGCGGGTCCGGGGTCCGGAAAAACGACAGTAATTACACACAGAATCAAGAGACTGCTGGAGGCGGGCGTTGACCCCTCCGGCATTCTTGTCATTACGTTCACAAAAGCGGCGGCCACGGAGATGAAGGAACGGTTTCTGAGACTGGCGAGGGAAGAAGACGAAAAACGGAAACAGGCGGAGCAGGGAGCAAAGTGTGCACAGAGAACAGGCGGGAGCCGGACGGGGGCGGAAAAGCCCTTTTTTGGAACTGCTGATCCTGGTCCCCGGAGGCGCGAAGCCTGCGGGACGTCTCTGGAGGCGGCGGGTTCCCGTGTGAGCTTTGGAACCTTTCACTCGGTCTTTTACCATATCTTAAAGTGGGCGTACCGTTTCCCTGCCGGAAATGTGATCAGCGGGGAGGAAAAACGCCAGTATTTTAAGAAGTTTCTCGATGAATCGGAGATGGAGGTCGAGGACGAGGCGGAATTTATCTCCTCCATCATCAATGAGATCAGCTACGTAAAAGGCGAGCGCCTGGATCTGAAATACTACTATTCCCAGAACTGCCCGGAAGAGTGGTTTAAAAAGCTTTATGACGGGTATGATGAGATGCTGAAAACGACGGGAAAGATCGACTTCGACGATATGCTCGTCATGTGCCATGAGCTGTTTACGGAGAGGAAGGACATCCTGGCAGCATGGCAGAAGAAGTTTAAGTATATTCTCGTGGATGAGTTCCAGGATATTAACCTTCTTCAGTATCAGGTTGTCCGGATGCTGGCACTGCCGGAGAACAATCTCTTTATCGTCGGAGATGATGACCAGTCGATCTACCGGTTCCGCGGGGCGAAGCCGGAGATCATGCTCGGCTTTGAAAAGGATTTTCCGGGGACAAAACGGGTGCTTCTGGGAACGAATTACAGGTCTACAAAGGAAATCGTGGAGACCTCTCTTCGCCTTATTGAGCACAATAAGGTCCGGTTTGAGAAGAAGCTGGAGCCGTTCCGGGGATCCGGACGTCCGGTGGATTTCCGGGTTTTCGACAATCCCGGACATGAGATGGACACGGTGGCGCAGAGTATCCGCGCGTACCATGACGCCGGGTATCAGTGGAGCGAGATCGCGGTACTGTTCCGAACAGGGGCAAATTCCGGCCTGATGGCGGAGCGGCTGATGGGCTATAATATTCCATTTAAGCTGCGGGATGTGATCCCGAATCTTTACAGCCACTGGATCGCGAAGGATCTCTTCGCCTACATGGAGATCGCGGCGGGCAGCAGGAAAAGATCCGATTTTTACAGGATCATGAACCGGCCAAACCGGTATTTCAGCAGGGATGCCTTTGATACGCCGATCGTATCCTTTGACCGCCTGAAATCCTTTTACCAGGATAGGGACTGGATGGAGGAGCGGATCTGTGACCTGGAGGCGGATCTTCGCGCAATGGCGCCGTTAAAGCCTGTGGCGGCAGTCAATTATATCCGGAAGGCGATCGGATACGATGACTATCTGCGGTCCTATGCAGAATTCAGGAGAATGAAGCCGGAGGAACTTTTCGAGACGGCAGATAAGCTCGCAGAGAGCGCGGCGGAATTTGCAACCTTTGTGGAGTGGAAGGAACATGCGGCCCGGTATGAGGAAGAATTAAAGAAGCAGAATCAGGAAGAGCGCGAGGAGGCGAAAGACCGCGTGACTCTGTCAACGATGCACAGTGCAAAGGGACTGGAATATCCGGTCGTCTTTGTGGTCGATGCGAATGAGGGGATCGTTCCACACCATAAAGCGGGTCTGCCGGCGGATATCGAGGAGGAGAGACGGCTGTTCTATGTCGCCCTGACACGTGCGAAGGACCGGCTTCATGTAGCGGCGGTGAAGGAGCGGTATCACAGGAAGACGGATGTTTCCCGGTTTGTGGAGGAAGCAGGACTGTGATCAAGTCGAATGTACGTGGGACCTGGTGAGCAATTCTGGTCAGCGCAAGTTGACAAATTCCTCACGGAATTACTGCACTTTGCACTCTGTTTTAAAAAGCGAGGAGAAATATGGGACTTGTTCATATTTACTGCGGAGATGGAAAAGGAAAAACGAGCGCGGCGGTCGGACTGGCCGTCCGGGCGGCAGGATGCGGAAAACGCGTGGTGATCGCGAGATTTTTAAAGACGGACAATTCCGGGGAAGTGGAAATTTTAAAGAAAATCCCGGAGGTTACGCTGATCCCGTGCCGGAAAACATTTGGCTTTGTCCGGTCGATGGATGAAGAGACGAAAAGGAAATGTGCGGCATACCACAGAGAGCTGTTTGGCGAAGCGGTGAAACTCGCGGAACATGCGGATCTGGTGGTGTTTGATGAGATCATGGCGGCTGTAAATTACGGGATGGTTCCGGAACGCGATGTCCTGGAATTTCTTGAAAACCGCCCCGGAAGAGATCAGACGGACGGGCTGGAGATCGTTCTCACTGGGAGAGATCCGTCGGAGAAGCTGATCGCGGCAGCGGATTATGTGTCGGAGATCTGTAAGAGAAAGCATCCGTTTGACCGCGGGATCATGGCGAGACGGGGAGTTGAGTACTGATCGCTTCTTTTTAAAAGTAGCAATTCTTTCTATTGATTTTATGGCAGTTTACTGGTATCCTATAAAAAATGGCAGCCGGGACAGAAAAGAACCGCTGCAAGAAACGGCAGGATGCCGGAAATGAGAGGAATTTGAGCTTATGGCAAAGGACAAAAATATGAATCAGGATGCTGCAAACGATGAGGAGATGACTGTGACTCTGACACTGGATGACGGAACCGAGTTAGAGTGCGTGGTCCTCACGATCTTTGAGGCGGCTGATAAGGAATATATCGCGCTTCTTCCGTTAGACGGAAATGAGGCTGAGGATGGCGAGGTATACTTATACCGCTACACAGAGATCAATGGAACTCCGGATATCCAGAACATCGAGAGTGACGAGGAGTACGAGATCGTTGCTGATGCGTTCGATGAACTTCTCGACACCGAAGAGTACGACGAGATTGTAGGCGAGGACGAGCTGGACGACTGATTTAAAAAATGAGAAACAGCAATTTACCATAATATGAACCGCTAAGGCGGCGTTTCCGACTTCCGATAGAGGGAGAATGGGGACGCCGCCTTTTTACGGGCAATATACGTGCGGGGCGTGGGATAGCGGGAGCAAATGGGAGATAGAACATAAGTTCGAAAATAACTGTACATTTCTATATAGACATGGTATACTTAAAAGCAGTTAAATATATTTTTAATTCCAGGATGCGAGACCGGAATAATATGAAAGAAGCATGAAACTAAAAAAGATGAAATAGACCGAATCAGGAGGAAACCATGGATCATTTTGAACTTGTATCAGAATATCAGCCGACCGGTGACCAGCCGCAGGCAATCGAACAGCTGGTAAAAGGCTTCAGGGAAGGCAATCAGTTTGAGACACTGCTCGGTGTGACTGGATCCGGTAAAACATTTACGATGGCGAACGTGATCCAGCAGTTGAATAAGCCAACGCTTGTGATCGCGCACAATAAGACGCTGGCAGCACAGCTTTATTCGGAGATGAAGGAGTTTTTCCCAAATAATGCGGTGGAATACTTTGTATCCTACTATGTGAAGGCATAAAATCTTGGCCTAAAGCGTCCAAAAACACCTGATTTATCCATGTTTTTTGATATATATATGATAAAATGGATGGGTTGGAAGAGAGTGGAAGTAGTGGAATTGTGAACGAAATTCGTCGTGGCACAAATTTTTTGGAGAGTGCTGAGAAGAATATAATTGCTTGGGGCTTTTAAGGGGCAGGGGAGAGAACGCCAAAAACAGCTATATAGCTATAAAAATAGGTTGTATTTATCCTATAATTTGAGTATAATATAAATGAAAGAGAGGTGCATATTATGACAATAGATACTAATACAATGATTTCTATTACAGAAGCAAATCAGAATTTTTCAAAGGTTGCCAGAGTGGTTGATGAACATGGCACAGCAGTTATCTTAAAAAATAATGTGCCACGCTACCTTGTAATTGACTTTAGTAAAGCAGAGCAGGAGAAGATGGCATCAACGGAAGATGTGCTTGCTATTTCAGAGCGTCTTATTAAACAAAATATGGAGGCATACGAGGTGCTTGCTAAATGATAAGATTAAGCAAAGAGCAGGTTATTTTACTTCATCAGAGATTGATTGAAACGACGGGTGGAAGTTCAGGCATTCGTGATGAGGGAATGCTTGAGTCTGCGCTTTCGAATCCATTTCAATCTTTTGGAGATGTAGAACTATATCCAAGTATACAGGCAAAGGCAGCACAGCTTTGTTTTGGTATTTAGCTGCGGGAAAAATAGGATTTGAAACTATATTGCAATGGATTATCAGCCATCAGAAGTAATGATTTTGGGAGAGATACTTTTACGGTATCTCTCTTCTTTTATTAAAAGAGGAACGAAATAATAAGATAACAATGGAAAGCACTCGACAGCGTAATATGCCGGGTGCTTTTTTATTGGGAAAAGAGGAAGAATGATTAAGTTGGCAAATGGAAGATACATTATTGGATTTGATAATGGCTATCAATATGGAAAGACTGCAAATGTTATGTTTGAAAATGGAGTGCTTGCTCTTGGAAAGGTTGAGCCGAGCATTAAGGAGCATTCTTTAAAATATCAGAGAAAATATTATAAAGTCGCAGAGGGACGTGCAGCGATTACAGAAGACAAGGTATCAGATGAGAATGCACGGCTGCTTACGATGGTGGCGATAGCGAAAGAACTTTCAATAGAAAAAGTTACGAGGGCAGAAGTAATTTTGGCAGTAGGGCTACCGTTTTCAGATTTCGGAAGGGAAAAGAAAGGACTAATACAGTATTATGAGAAGAATCTGGATATGAAATATGATTTTGAGGGAGTTCGATATGAGGTTACAATCGTCAATGTGTTTGTGTTTCCACAGTGTTATGCAGCTATTTCACAGCGGCTCGGAAATATGAAAACAGACTATTTGATAGTGGATATTGGGAGTAAAACGACGGATATTGTGTATATTCAAAAGGGGCTTCCAGTAGAGAGCAAATCTATTACGGTTGAACGTGCTATGGTAAAGTGGATTAGGCAGATTCAAGGAGGCTTACAAATACAGTATGGGAAGAATATTCCAGAGCATGAAATTCTGAAAGTGATTTTAAAGTATAAAACAAAACTTCCCAAGTCATTTGTGACATACATTCGGAGTGAAATGAAGAAGCAGATAGAGGCGTTATTATTGGAACTTGAAGAGCGAGAATATGACTTGACGTATACAAATGTGATTTATGTGGGAGGTGGCGCTATAGCGGTAAAAAAATTTATAACCAACAGAGATAATTTTGCATATGATTGTGATATTTTGGCGAATGCGAAAGGCTATGAGTTTCTGGCGAGCCAGATGATGAGAAGGGGAGACTTGATAAATGACGGAGAAAAAGACAATTAGTGTTCGGTTTTGTATGGAAAATCAGGACGACGAAGATCTTTATGAATGCATAGAGCAAGAAGCAGGCGGGGGGAGTTCCTTAGCGTCGATTGTAAAAACGAGGCTCAAAAGATCTTATGAATACGAAACGGAAGTTAATAAAAAACAGGAGTTTCAAAATGAAATGATAATGGCTGTGCGGGATGAAATACAAAATTCTGGAATGAGACTGATTGGTGTATTGTTATCCAGTATAAATGGTGGAGCTAGAGATAGTTCAGCTGAGCCGGAGAGAGAAGAAGAAAAATTACCAGAGAAAGGAGGGGAGCTACCAGAAAATTTATTCGAATTTCTTAGGTAGAATATTGAAAATGTGATTCTGAAATGGTGCAGAGTGCTACAGAATTGCATCAAAAGAACTTTTTCGCATGAAAAAACGAAAAAGGTGTAGCAGTTCTGTAGCAATATGAAGCATAGTTGCTAATAAAACGATGGATAAATAAAAGAAATTGTTAATCGTCAGTTTGCTCGAACAGCTCTCCAACGGGAACCTGTAAAAGGGTGGAGAGTTTGTCAAGGGTATCAAAGCGAATAGAAGCCGTATCATTCTCTATCATTTTCTTAAAGGATACATAGTGCATATTCATATGTTTGTTGAGCCAATAACGGGTTTTACCCTGCTCTTCTAAAATTTCCATAACACGCAATTTGACCATGGCAATACCTCCATTTTGAAGTCATACTTCTATAATTATAAGAAGTTTTTACTCTTAAAATAACGTATTGCAAACTAACTGTGTTAGAACTACTATATTTAGACGAAAGTGATAGTAAGTCAAGGAGGAAAAAATGTTTGATTTAAAGAAGTACATATATTCAACAGCATTACAAAAGAGCAACCAGAACAGAAGTTTTACTCCGCTGGAGCAGGCATCAATTATAGCGCGGAGTGATAAATGCTCTCTGAAAGATAAGATAGAGGACTTAGAAATATTGCTTGATTCTTATGATGAAAAGCAATTCAATGATGGAATTATATGGAAGAAAAATGGATATACCCAAAAAGATATATACTTGATGATACAAACATGGAGAGATGTATGGAATGAACGACTTAACAGTAAGAATGCGGTTTTCGGGGCAGATTTGCGAGAAAAGTGTGAAACGGTATATCACATTTGCGATTTCAGATTTTATTCTGACTATGCTCGGGCATTGGAATTTCTTAACAGTGAGAAGGAAAGTTACCTGAATAGTGAACATCTGAAGGATATAAAAACGTATGGAGAAATCTGGAAAATTGTATTAAACGATGATGACCCGGACTGCTATATATATTATTATGATAATCAGATGAAATTGATAAAAATGGCATGGAGTTCGAAAAAGTTTCGCTTAAAACGAGATATGAGAGAGATGGTGCTACCTAATTTTTATGTACCATTCAAGGCAGGAGATTGGATAAAAATAATTTCTCCGTTTTACGAAACGCAATATGGAATACTAGAAGTGGATGCCCAAAGTGAATTGGATAAGGAAAGAGAGTTTTTAGAACGTTTTGGAGTGAATGATACAGATATGAAACTTCCGGTTAAGATGTATGATTCTTCGTCAAACAGTCTGAGTTATATGAACCATATAGAATGTTGGGATATGGAATATTGTACGATGGATGAAATAAAAGAACTATTAAAAGAAAAATAGATGAAATAGAACTCCAAGAGGATTGAGTCCTCTTGGAGCTTTTTAATGTACGGTTTCGTTTAACTGACTTTGTGTTAAGATGAAATGTTCGATTGCAACACGGCTTATTTTCCATACACGACCAATTTTAAATGCTTTGATTTTCTGCTCATTCAGTAGTCTGTATGCTGCGTTACGACCGATTGAAAGAATTTCACATAATTCATCAATGCTTACTAAGTCACTTGGATCGTTAACCATCATTAGCTGACCTCCTTAATATTGTATATTATATATTTGTTGAACCCAAAATAAAATTTGTAATTAAAAATAAAAAAGTATACATAAAAGTAATAAATGATAGATAATCAATCGAAAAGTTAGATGAGGTAAGATGAATATAGAGAAGTATAGATAATGTATTACATTTTAACAACATGTTATACCTGCCGAAAGTTCGGATTTAAAGAAGACGAACTTTCGGCAGGTATTATTCTATAAATTCTCAAATATTAATGATGGAGGAATATTATAATGGGAAACCTTAGAAAAGGTAATGAATATAAAAAAACACAGACTATTTCTATTAGAGTAACAGAAGCGGAGAAAAGTAAAATTGGAAAAGAGGCAAAAGCGAATCATATGAGTGTATCTGATTATATGGTAAAGAAAACTACAGAGAAAGGAAATGTGGCAATTAATAGAGAAGGAAAAAGAATATATAGATTGGTAAAAACAGAAGAGGCAATACAAAATCTCTTAAAAACGATGAGAAAGTTTGGCATGAATACAGAACTCTCAAGCGCTGTTTATAATTTGGAGAAAGAGGTGAACCTGTTATGGCACTGTTAATGGTATCTCATGGTGCATATAGAAATCCGCAGGCAATTTCCAATGTGATTAAATATGTTACGAGAAGTAGGAAAAATGAAACACGACGGAGAGAATTGTTATCGTATGGATGTATAGGAGCCTCTTATAATCCAGAAATGGCAATAGAGCAGTTTAAAGTTGTACAAAGAATGCTTAGAGATGATGGAAACATAGGAAAAAGAATTTTTCATGAGACTCTACAGCTGAACGAGGCAGATTTGGCTTTATTGAATGGTTCTCCAGATTGTGTTGCGGGGTATGCGAGGAAATGTGCATCTTATTATTATCTTCGCGGATTTCAGGTTGTTTATGCGGTTCACTGGGATAAGGAGAAAAAATATCATATTCATTTTGTAATCAATGATGTTAGCTTTGTGGATGGACATAAATGGAGCGGGAATTATCCTGGAATCAGAGAGGAGCTTTTTAGATACTATCTTATTTGGTATCACAATATGTACATTGAGCCAACAAAGAATATTGTGAACCCGATTTCGTTTGACTATGGGCTGGTAGAGCAAGTGGCTGCACCTGCCAATCCGAAAACTTTTTATGCGGTTGCCAGCGGGAAAAACTGTGGTATATATGAGGATCATTACGATTGCTTACAACAAATACAATGTTATGTAAACTCTAGGTTCAAAAAGTGTACCTCATTAGATGATGCATATGGATATTTGCTGCGTGAAGCTGAGTATCGGGAATATTATGAGATAAAAATTCATGGTTTCAGCAGGTGGTTCCAGGAATATCATTCGTTCTTTGATTTTTTAAAGATTTTTAAGGACAAGTATCGGCTGCTGGGATGGTAGGGGGTGTTCACAGATGAGGTATCTTTAAATAAGGTTGCTTGACCTACCATATCATTAGTGATAAGATAAAACTAGTGAAATATATTGAATATTTAACAGAATATATGTTTTGATATTTTAATTGTGTCTATGAAAGGGGAGTTGAGGGATGGCTTTGGTAAAATGCCCTGATTGTGAAAAAATGGTATCCGATAGAGTTGATGCGTGTCCTTTCTGTGGTTGCCCGGCAAAATTTTTTACAACGGGAGATAAAAAAGTTGAAGTAAATAAGGAACGAGAGATTCCTAAAGCGGAGAATAGTAGTTCGATACGACAGGCGGAGCAGAAAAAAAATAAATTTGTAGAGGAAATTCATTTATCCTCGATAGATACACCGTATCATATATTAGCGAAAGAGAGGGATGAGAAGTCTAATAGTAATGTATTTAAGTTTGGAAATGAGACAATTATATTCTCTAATAGCGTTATGTATTATCGAAAAGTATATTTTTCGATGAAAAAAATGATTGAAAATGAAAAAGATGATTTTTCCAAGTTTGTTGAGTCTGCATTAGATAGTACAAAAACAACAGAACAATTTTTGAATGCAGTTATTAGGTATGGGCAGGATGGAATTGATGCGTGTCTTGACCAAGTGGTTGCAAATCTGATAAAAAATCAAATTTTAACTTGGAACCGAGAAGCTATTAAAAGTAAATATCCAAAGAAATTTGTGTTAAAAAATACTTCTATCTATTGTGAGGTTATGAGTCAATATAATAAGATTGATGAATATGCTGAACAATTAGCGACTCAAAGAGAGATTGAAAGAAGCAGCAGATCGCAATGGCAAGGCGGAGGATTTGGAATTAGAGGAGCGATAAAAGGGGCAGTAAAAGCCGGGGCAATGAACATGGTTACCAATAGTGTTAGGGGAATTGGTGATAGTGTGACTGATTCTGCTGACGCAAGAAAGATAGAACAGGCTCGTCAGGATTTCCTTTCGGAAGATGTGATTATGATGCTGGTTATTGGATATGAGAGCTGCCTAGAGAGTACAATAGATTTTCTTGCGGAACAGTTGGCTGTAAATAATGGAATTTCTTCATCTGTTATAACAAAACGTTTGCAGGAAGAAGTAAGCAATAGTCTCTCAAATTTGAGAAACCTTTCTACTGTTCAAAAATATAGGGCGCTTAAAGAACTGATAGAGAAGTATCCATATAATGATGAGGTGATTGAGTACTTATTATCAGCATCTGAAAGCGTAGGTGTTTCGAGAGAAGAGGCAAGAGAAATAGCGTTATATATAAATAGAGCAGCATTTGATGAATATGAGATAGATGAGCAAGGACTTGATTGTACAAATAGCATAGAAAAGTATAAAGATGAGTTATTACAAAAAGACATTATAGACGAGGATGGTTGTTTAACTAATATTGGGATAAGAAGACTACATAAAATTCAGTTGAAATATTTTGAAAAATTAATTCGATTTGAATGGATGTCAGAGGCAGATATAACAGAAGAGAATATAAAGAATATAAATTCTCTTCCGGCAGATAAATGCATAGATGTATATAATACATTTATCAAAATCGCTGGAGAACATGGCGTTTTATATAGTTCTTCAAAATTTGAAGTGATGAAGGAGTATAAAACAACACCTGTCAATGCAGTTCAGGAATTGGTATATAGTGTAGGAAAACAGTATGAAGAGGCACGGACGGTTGATGGAATTACATTTACTACATTAAAGGAAGCAATTCAATATCGAAAGGAACTGGAAAAGTTTGAGGATATTTATTCAAAAGAAAGTTATGCAAATTACGATTCTAAAGAATTAGAAAACGTTATTAATCAGTTGAGTTCGTGTGAGTTTAAGAATCATTTGATACAAGAAAAGGTTGAAAAACTGCGAAGCTTAAAAGAAGCATTAAAAATTCACGAAAAAGATATTTCATATCAAAATGGTCGAAGATTAATAGAAAAATTAAAAGATGGAGCAGATGGAGACTTTTTTGTATATGGAGGAGAAAACTTTTTAAGGGATGCTAATCTTGCAGTTCATGAAAAGTTGATTTCCTCTACAGAAGCGTTACCTATACCGATAGCGATATACAATAAAAATCATACGACAGGTGGAATAAAGGGATTTGTCATAACAGATAGCTATTTTTATAACTTTAATACATTTTTAGGATTGGGAATAGGAAATCAACCGGTTCGTTTGGATGAAATTGAATATGTTGATTCAAATGGTAATACAGTTTTATTCCATATGAATAATGGGAAATGTATAAAAGTAAAGATGATAGATAAGGAATCTGTTGTTATAAATGCAATTAATGAAGTCTTCGCGAATGGAAAAAATAACATAGCAAGAGAGGAAAAACAACCTTCTGGAGAAAAGAAAGATGAAACGAAAATATTCTGTCCTTACTGTGGCAAGATAATATTGCGGACGGCAAAATTCTGTAATTTTTGTGGAAAAGAAAATACTTATGGGAGGAACGTAAAAAATGAAATGTAAAAATTGTGGTGCTGAGTTTAATGAAGGTATTTTTTGCCCCGAATGTGGAACTAGGGTGTACGAAGATACAAATAGTGAAAAGAACATAACAGCAGAGAATCAAACAAAGCCCAGTGAACAAGTAAAGTTACAGGAGGATGATAAAAGAGCAGAAATTGAAACAGTAAATTCTCCAAAGAAAAAAAGCAATGGTAAAGGGATGGCTATAGCGTCTCTGATTATGGGAATACTGTCCATTTGTTCATTGGGGGGATTACTGATTCCGGAAATTTTAGGAATAGTATTTGCTTTTAAGAGTAAAAAAGGAGAAAAAATGAGTGGAATTGCCAAAGCTGGCTTTATATGCTCCGTATTATCGATAATTATTCTTGTTGCTATTTTTGTATTATAGAATTTACCAAAGTTTAAAACGTAAGGAGTGTTAATAAATGGGATTGCTGGTATTGATATATTTTATTTTGGGATTGGTTGCATATCATGCAATATTTGATATTTGGTATTTTAATTTTAAGAAAGCTATAATTAATGAAATTATTGGAGCATTTATCTTTGCAGCGTTGATGACGGGAATAACATTAAAGTTTTGGTTGATTTCCGTAGTTGTTTTATTGATAGTAGGTGGATGTCTAAGTGCGAAGTGTTCTACAAAACAAACTAAAACGCTTGTTATGATTGTAACACTCATTTGTATTGTTTTGGTTGCTGTACAGGGAAGAAACTTTAATAAAACACTTAAAGACAATAATACAGATTCTCAAAGTGCTGAAGAAGACTACGAAGAAGACGATGATGAAGATGAAGCCACAATAGAAAGTGATGAGGAGGAAGAGAAAAGCGAGAGTGAAGATGAGGACGAGGATGTAAATGAAAGTGAGGTAGAGGAAACAGAGTTTGAAGCTGATGTGACGGTATCTCAAAATGATGCAGCTAATAATGGAATAATAAGTATTGTATATGGTACATATGAAAATCATAACGAAAATTATATTTGTGATGCAGAGGTTGGCTTTTATACATCGGATGAAGATGTAAACTATGTTTACTTAGAGGGAGTTAGCACAGGTAACCATGGAGCAACAGAAGAAACACTTAACTTATACTTGCAGAATGACGGATCTTATCTTGGAAAGGGAGATGGAACGGATACGGTAGCTATCATCAGCTTTTCAGAGGGATATATGAACGTAGATATACAGTATAGCGACAATTCAGATAGTTATAATTTAACAGGCACATATAAACTAACGAGCGAGTTGGATATGAGCAATGTTGGATAAAATATATTCCAAATGTAAAAATTAAAAATATCAATTATATAATATAAATATGTAAAGGGTACAAGCTTCGAACAGGCTTGTACCCTTTTTTATCAAAATAAGAAGAGGAAGTGATGCAGTGAAAAAAATATTATTGGCAATCTTGACCGCATTAATGGTAGTTGTAAACGAAGTTTGTAGAGAAGAAAAATAAGGAGGAAACGTTGATGGCAGCGAATGTAGAGACAATGTTTAGTGTAAGAGAGAAACCTTGGCATGGACTTGGAACGATTGTAGCAGAGGCACCGGATTCGGGAGCGGCACTGGAACTTGCAGGTTTGGATTGGAATGTGATTCAAAAAAGTATTGTAACAGCGGATGGAACAGAAATTGATGGATTCAAGGCAAATGTGCGGGATAGTGATAATAGTGTGCTTGGCATTGTGACGGACCGCTATAAGGTGGTGCAGAACAGAGAGGCCTTTGCCTTTACGGATGCGTTGCTTGGAGAAGGGGTGAAGTATGAAACGGCCGGAGCACTACAGGGCGGCCGGAGGATATGGATGTTAGCCAGACTTCCACATCAATATATTATTGGAGGGGATGAGATTTCTCCCTATCTTGTATTTATGAATAGCCATGATGGAACGGGAGCAATTAAAGTAGCCATTACGCCGATTCGTGTGGTCTGCCAGAATACATTGAATATGGCATTAGAGACGGCGAAACGCAGTTGGTCTTGCAATCATATCGGAGATATTGAGGATAAGATGGAAGAAGCAAGAAATACACTGCTCTATGCTAACAGGTATATGGTGGAATTAGGGAAGAGCATTGATACGATGCAGCAGATAAAGCTTTCCGATAAAAAAGTATATGAATTTCTTGATGAGTTATTTCCTATTAGCGAGGATGCAACTCGTCAGCAGAGAAAAAATATTATGAAGATGAAGGAAGATGTAAAGGCGAGATATTATGATGCACCAGATTTACAGCATGTAGGACATAATGCGTATCGATTTGTAAATGCAGTTTCTGATTTTTGTACGCATGCAAAGCCGCTGCGAGAGAGGGCGAATTATAAGGAGAGCCTGTTTGCAAGAACAGTAGAAGGAATCCCGATGATTGACAAAGCATATCGTATGGTTTCATCGGCGGCATAGAAATGTATTACAAGCAGATATTGTAATCAGTATCTTATAAAAATTTTGAGTGGAGGAAAATATTAGATGAGAGTCGTTGTGAAAACCAATCATTTGACAAGGGAAGAATGGCTAAAGTATCGTACACATGGAATCGGAGGTTCCGATGTGTCCAGCATCGCGGGAATCAATCCGTTCAAATCAGCCCATCAAATTTGGTTGGAAAAGACGGGGCAGATAGAGCCAGAGCAGGCAGAAAGCGAATATGCTTATTTTGGAACATTGCTGGAACCGATTGTGCGGAGGGAGTTTACGGCACGAACCGGAATTAAGGTTAGGCAGAAACATATGCTTTTACAGAGTGAGAAGCACCCATTTATGTTTGCTGATTTGGATGGCGTGATTAATGATGGTGGAGAAATAGTCATTTTTGAAGCAAAAACAGCATCACAGTACAAATTAGACATTTGGAAAAATGGAGTACCAGCTGAATATATCTTGCAGGTACAGCATTACATGGCGGTTACAGGAGCGAAGAAAACATATGTAGCGGCGTTGGTTGGTGGAAATCATTTTATATACCATGAGGTCAAACGTGATGAAATTCTGATTGCCAAAATTATTGCTATGGAGAAATACTTCTGGGAAACCTATGTAATTGGTGGTGCGGAACCTATACCGGATGGCACAGAGGCAACAACAAATTATTTTAACTGTAAATTCAGAGAATCAAGTGGCAGGACAGTGGAATTGCCGGAGGAGGTACTTGTAGTATGTGAAGAGTATGAGAAAGTATCACAACAGCTAAAGCAGTTGGAAACAGCAAAAAATGCAGCGGCAAATCAGCTTAAGAGCTATTTGAAAGATGCGGAAGTCGGAAGGGTGGGAGACTATAAGATAACATGGAAGCAGGTTTACAAAAATTCTTTAGACCAGAAACGGTTAAAAGAAGAACAGCCAGATATCTATGAAGGCTATATAGTCCAAAACAGTTATAGAAGATTATCTGTAGCTTAAGAGAAAACATCTATATTGCTGACAGGTAACAGAAAATACAAAAGGAGGATATGGAACATAAACATGGAAGAAAGAAAAATCCGGTTGCTTACGGCGGATGAAATAGAGTGCCGTGTAGGAATTATTAGCGAAAAAGGATTATCGTTGCTGCTCTATAAGGACGCAAGAGCAGATATGAAAATATTGGATGAAGTATATGGTTCAAATAACTGGCAGAGAATACATGAGATGATCGGTGGAAATTTGTATTGTACTGTGCAGATTTATGATGAGCAGAAAAAACAGTGGATTTCCAAAATGGATGTTGGAACTGAAAGTTATGCTGAAAAGGAAAAAGGACAGGCTTCGGATAGTTTTAAAAGAGCTTGTGTATCCGTAGGAATTGGTCGGGAATTGTATACAGCACCGTTTATATGGATACCTGGAACAAAGGTAAATATCCAGACAAAAGGGGACAAGTATTTTACTTATGATAAATTTAGGGTAAGTGATATTACGTATAACAATAAGAGGGAAATCACAGGACTTCTGATTTTAAATCAGAATGGGGAAGTGGTGTATTCCTTACAGGCAACGGAGACGGGACAAGGAAAGAAAAAAGTGGAAGAACAGTCGAAGAAGGTTAGGGCGGAAAGAATGAAATTACTGAACGCAGAATTGAAACGTACAGGAGTGGCGTTGGATGCTGTGCTTGCACGGTATCAGATAGGAAGTGTTGATGAGATGTCGGAGGCTATGTTTTCTAACGCGATGAGTAGCTTGAAAATGACGAAGAAGAAAGCAGCATAAAAAATAAAGCGCAGAGGGAGATTATTGCCTCTGCGCTTAAATTTATTTTGGATATCGTTGTTGAGCAGCCTGCTAGTGATAGTCAGCAGGAGATATTAATTTGATATTTCGTGAATCAGCATAGTCAAGAATGGGAGCTTCAAGCTTTTTTTGTAAATCGATAAGTTCAGGATTGCTTAACTTGGAAGGCTCAGGTATTTTTTTTACTATTTTATCGAATTCTGCTGTGTGTTTTTTCCAATCCCTGTCTACGTCTTTTAGCTTGGATATAGCCATTTTAAGAGGTGAAAGGGTTTGAAAACTTGAATAGTAAATTATTTTTATGTATATATCACATGCGTCCCTGTAATGTTTACATCTTAATTTCCGCTCAGCTTTATCTAGTTCAAGTGTCATTTTAGTTAATTCAGGACTCTCTGTTTCGAGAAGATCTACTATATATCTTAAGCCGGTCTCAGTGAGATGGTCTTGCCGTTCTATCAGTGATGTTATGCGAATGTTATCACATATTGAGTTGAAGGAGGATAACATATTGTCACGAATACGTGGCGGAAACTTATATAATAAAAGATATAAATTATTTAAAGTTGTGTAATTGCGATTTAGGAAGTCTATTACAGCATCTACTTTCCGATCACGCATCTCAAAAGATATGGGCGAAGATACAGATTCATTATTCCTTGTCAGGTTTGGGTCGTTAGATTTACATATCAAATAATCAAGAGTGCAGTCAAAGAGTTCTTGCATACGTTTAAGAAGGTTTGTTTTGATATACGTATTCTTTTTATAAATGATGTTTTTGTAGGCATCAGTACTGATGCCTAGTGAATCAGCCATCTCTGCATTGCTACGCTTTTTGGGTCTGGTATCCTGTGATAATTTGATTCTCTGTACGATGCCATCGGTCAATCGTATTTTTTTCATATCGTATTCAACAGGTCGTTCAGTCTTTTTTTCGCTTGTAGTCATAATGACCCCCTTAAAAATGTGGTGAATATACAAATTTAAAGTGTATTTAGATTTATAGTCTCATAAAATGACGAGAAAGTAAATCAAAATTTGAACAAAATTCATGATTTTATAATAAAACAGAGGTGTATATACCAATAAATATAGGGTAAATACGTTTTTGATAAGACGAAGCAAGATGAACTATAATAGGCGCATCTCGAGACAAGGTAACCAATAACTAGTGTGCCATGGCATATGGTACTGCGTATAATGTCCCATGTTTTGGAAAAACGATGGAAAAAAATTACCGTAAAGTCCGGAATTACCGTAAGAAATTCCGATAGTAAAGAAAAAACATGGGACAAAAGGAGGAAAAGAAGATGAACAACGTTACACAGGCAATTACATTTACTAATATGAATCAGCAGGCGGGGGGAGGCACAGGATTTAATCCGGCACCAGCAAATACTAATATTCCTTTGAATCAGCCAGGAATGGGCTACGCTGGAATTGTTAATCCATGTACAGGCTACCCTGTAGATAAAGTAATTGCTGATAGGCTTTATATGGAAGCAGCTCTTTCCAGCCATAAAATGGAATTGGAGATGAAACGGGAATACTTTTCCAATGAGTTAAAAAAAGAGCTTGAGGACAAAAAAACTAAAAATGCAATGAAAAGAGACGAGGCTATTGAAAATAGAAGGTTGAACAGAGCGTTATCTTGGGAGGCACTTATTGAAGATGAGAACGGATTCTTACGTATAGTAAGACGCTTTCCCAATAACACAGCTAATTATTCAAAGCCGATTATTAATCATGCGCATATTAGAATGACCCGGTTTCAGGACTGGGAAAATCCTAGGAATATAGCTGATATTATCAAGATGGATGGCTTTTCAGGACAGATAGTTATGTATGGAAAGAGCCTGAGCGCAAAAGGACTTGCAAGAGCCTTGGAACAGAAGGGAGTACGGATTACTGTTTGCCGGGAAAAGAAAAAGCAAACGGAGGAGATGCTGTACACGTATCTTATTGAGAATGCGACCCAAAAAGAGGTACCAAGCTCGACAGGGTGGTATCAGAAGGATAACCAGTGGTTCTTTGTAAGTAGCGAGGCTCAGACGATTCGAGGCATTATGAAAGGAGTGTATATGTTTGATTAGCGAATGGATTCTTATATTGAAATCGTTAGCACTGAATTTACCTATTTTACAGGCATGGAATTTTACCTTCCCAAGAACGATAACTGTGGTTGCAGAGAGAGGGACAGGGGCACTTCTGGTAAAAGCGTTATTAAACTTTCCGGAGAATCTGGATAATCCGGAAGAGTTTAAAAATTCGGATTTTGTATTTTTCCATGTTCGGAACCTGGAAAGATTAGGTACTTGCTTGGAGAGCATCGGGAAAGAGCAGTATCTGAATATCAGAGGGAATAGAGGTTTTCCTTTAATTATAACAGAAAATCCTATTATAGAGGATAACGGGGAATGCTTCTTTATTTTCAGCGAAGAACGTATCTTCCCCAATATGCCGAAGGCAGAAGATATTGTACCGCATTTATCAGAGCTGAAGGCAATCAATAGTAAACTGAAGGATTTATCCGAGAAACCTATATCTGAGGAAGAAAAGGTACTTCGAGCGGCGGCTTTTTTTCTGGAACCGTATTTATATAGAAGTAACTCACAGGTTCCAATAGAAAAGTTAATGTCTGTGGCACATAACATGTGTGTGCAGGATGAAGAAGTGAGAGATACGTATGATATAGGAGAAGCGTTCATGAAAGAATTGACCGAATGGCAGAGGCAGACAAACTTTCATGATGTATATGAAATGAAATTAATGGATAAATTGACAAGCATAGAAGATGACACCATGTTTTATGATGAGGACTTTCTGTATATGCCTGAAAAGCTGTTTAAACAGATTGCAGTTTCGTTGTTAGAGTATCTGCCGGTGAATCAGCTTAAAAGAGGGCTGAGTGAATGCGGAGTTATAGTTAAGGAAGGCTCTGACAGTGCAACATATACAGTGAAAATCAGAATTAAAGCAGGAGATGGAGGATACGAGCGCTTAAGGATGCTGAGAATGAGAAGGGAAAAGTTGAGACCTTTTGGAATGCTCGATTTCGTAGACATCTGCAATATAAAGAAAGAGGAGAGATAAAAATGATTGGAAATATTAAAAGTATAGAAATCGGAGAAACAGTTGGTACATCAGTTCAGTGGGATATTGAGCATTCTGCGAATGCACACGTGGCACTGATTGGTGCTTCGGGAAGTGGCAAGTCTGTACAGGCACAGAAGATTATTTGCGGACTTGTACAGGCTGGCGGAACGGTGCTTATTATTGACCAGCATGGTTCATTTACGGATGACCAGATTCTGCCTGCATATAGAAATGACATTGATAGCCAGCGCAATGATATTGACGCGTGTATCGAAGGTATTCCGTGCCGGCTTTTCACTCCGGTTGAGTACCCAGATGGGAGCGTAGAACGAGAAACGGATACAGTAAATGCCATTACGGATGTTTTAAGCCGTTCCATGAAACTTGGAATTAAGCAGAGGACAACACTGCGCTATGCGATTCAGCGCGTAATGCAGGAAGGAACTTACATGAAAGCTGGATTTGCAGCAATAGGGGATGCGTTGCAGGAAAATGATGATAAGACTTCTTTTGAATTAGTGGAAAAAATGAGCCCTCTGTTTGAACATAATGTGTTTAAAGATGAGGAGGGACTGATTATTGACAATAAAATTAACATTGTTCATTTGAGCAAACTGGCATTAAATACACAGAAAATCGTAACGGAAGTACTCCTATCATATATCTGGAGACTGGGAAATGCAGAACAGTTCAAAGAAAAAAACTTTTACCTTTTTGTGGATGAATGCCAGAACGTGGATACTTCTAGTGAAAGTCCGCTGGCACTGATGATATCTGAAGGGCGTAGAATGGGGATCAATCTGATTTTAGCTACACAGATGATTTTACAGGGAACAACTAATTCAGTTCAGCAGAGAATATCACAGTGCGGTTTGATTCTTTATTTTAAACCTGCGGCAAATCGGGTGGGACAGACGGCTCAGTTAATCAGCTCATCTAATAAAATTCAGTGGGCGAGAACCTTGACTGGATTGAAGGTTGGTGAGTTTATTGCAACAGGAAATCTGCTTCTTGTGAATAGACCTATCAGATACCCAGTGACGGTTTCTGCATATGAACCTGATGGCGAGTGCTGTGAGAACATTATTACAGAAGGGTTATAAAAAAAGGAGGAAGACTGAAATGATGGAGAACGAAACAATGGCGATTGACCAGCAGGTTTATCTGGCAGCGGATATCCAGAGAATCCTTGGAATAGGGAGAAGCAGGTCTTATACCTTTTTGGAAGATATGTACCAGCTGAAGAATCCCCCGTTCAGGGTATTAAAAATTGGCAGACTTTATCGTGTCCCTAAAGAGAGCTTCGATAAATGGTTGAAAGGACTGTAAGGAGAAAGGATGAACGTACAAATGAAAAAGAAAGGGGTTGCCTTCTATGAAGGCACCTCCTGGTTTCATAGAGTAAAAATATTGCAGGAAGATGGTACTGTAAAATATAGCAAGCGTGGAGGCTTTCAGAGTGAACGGGAAGCGGAAGCAAGCTACTATAAATATGAAGAAGAATTTAAGAAAGCGTCTCGTAAGTATCAGATGGAGAAAAACAGAGACAAGGATATTGGTCTGAAAGATTACTTGAGATACTGGTTTGAGGAGGTGTTTTCAGAGAGAGTAGAGAGTTCTACGCGTATGGTATGTGCATATGTGTTGTATGATTTGATTCTGCCTAACATGGTGGAGGATGTAAAGCTGCGGTATGTCAATGCGGGATATTTGAACTCATTACTGGCGGTTACGGCGAAATCTTGTGAATCGGCGGGAAATAAAGCCAGGGAGTTCTTGAATATGGCATTGAAGGAAGCGGTGATTCAAGGATATATCAAGGATAATCCAGTTGCAGCTACGGCTGCATATCCAAGGAAGAAGCCGACGATTGTTATTTTGAATAAGCGGAATATCAAAAAACTTCTCAGTGCAGCGTATTATAGTAAATGGTATCTGGAGATTTTGCTCGGATTGTTCTGTGGTCTTAGAAAAGGCGAAATTTGTGGACTGAAGTTCGGAGATTTTGACGCAGACAACAGGACCATTTACATTCAAAGGCAGATTACATCTAATCCGGTCGTACAAAAAGGTGGCAGTAAGATTGTATCATATAAGGTTATAGAAAAGCCTCCGAAGACGGATAACAGCTATAGGAGGTTGAAAATTCCAGATATGGTAGCTGATGAAATTGAGAAGAGGAGAATTCAGGTTGAAGCCGACAAGAAAAAATATGGAGAGGACTATGTGGACTGTGATTTTATTTCATGTCAGGAGAATGGTCTTCCCCATTCCGTATCGGCGATGAATAGTGCATTATCGAAACTGTGTTCCCGGAATGGCTTACCGCATATATCTGTGCATAGCTTACGACACCAGTATGCTACGATTTTAATAGAGCAGAATGTTCCATTGGTAAAGATTTCAGCTCTGTTAGGTCATGCGAGCGTCAGCACAACCTTCGAGTATTATTGTGACGTTATGGATGAAAATGAGCAGATTATAACGTTTATGAACGATACGTTTGTTTCGGAAAGGGGAGAGGTATTTGATGGATAAGAATCTACAGAATTATGTGGATTGGCGAGTCGCACAGGTTATGCCTGTGCGCTCTGGCTTTGGCTACAGGGTGTTTTTGAAATATCCGGATGGAAGTGAAAAACCGCAGCAGAAGTCAGGTTTTAAAACAAAGAAGGAGGCTAATAAAGCCAGGGATAAAACGATAGCAGAGTTGTACAATGGTACATATACCGTATATAACAGAGTTAGAGTGGTTGATTTTATGAGTCTCTGGCTGGAAGAGGATCTTAAGAAACGTACAAAAAGCCACGAAACTTATTATAATTATTGCGGCGTTGTAAAAAATCATATTAATCCAGTTTTGGGCAAGAAAATGATGGCGGATGTTACTCGTGGAGATGTTCAGAAACTGTTTAATGCGAAGGCGGCATATTCGCGGTCGGTGGCAGAACAAGTAAAGACAATCATGAATGTTTCTTTTGGGTATGCAGTAACCAAGAAGGTTATTCCGTATAATCCGGTATCAGGAATCTGCCTGCCTAAAGAGCGTAGAAAGCAGAAATCTGAATTTAGAAGCAGAACGATAGATACAAGCAGAACATTGAATATGGAACAGATTTTTGTGCTTCTGGAGAAGAGCAAAGAAACGCCTATTCATATGCAGGTACTTTTTAATGTACTGATGGGACTTCGGAGGTCAGAAATCAACGGAGTGAAATATTCGGATATTGATTATGTGAATCGGACTTTGACGGTAAGCAGACAGCTGGGAAGAGTTCATAATGTTCCGAAAGAAAACTTCGCTCCGAAAACACTGACGAAACAGGAAATTGGGTTAAAAACGGAATCAAGTTATAGAGAGATTCCCATACCGGATTATGTGTTTGAGGCTATTTTGAAAGAGCGTCAAACGTATGAAAAGAACCGGAACAGAAGAAAAAGGGAGTTTCAGGACTTGGATTATATTTGCTGTTCGTCTTATGGACGACCGAGGAGCAAGGGGTATCATTGGAAGTATTACAAGGAGCTTTTGGAGAAATGTGACCTTCCAGATATTCATTGGCATGATTTACGGGCGACTTTTTGCACATTGCTGTTGAAGAATGACTTCAACCCCAAGGCGGTATCTCAGCTGATGGGACATGCCAAGGAAATTATAACGATGGATGTTTACGGCGATAATAGCAATATAATTGAGGATGGAGTTCCAGAGATAAATGCTTATCTGGAAGCTGTATCGCCAAATCTGAAGGAGATGAGACGCTTTAAGGAAGAGTTACTGGAAGTGACGGTTGATGTAACAGAGTGGCTGCCGGAGAATGCCTAATTGTGAATGAACAAATGTTTGTTCTCTGCTATACATCTAAAATTAATTGTGATATACTTGCACTATGATTTAACCTTGAAATGCTATGGAGTCCATGCAGGCACATTCGGTGCTGTGTGAGCGGTTAAAATGGGAACTGTGAACAGAATTCGTCGTGAGCCAGTTTTAGTCTCAAAAGGACAGATTCTACGACGAAAGCATGCTCCCCCACGACGAATTTCGGTCGAATAGGCGTCCATTTTTCCTACGAACCACAGAGGTGTTATTTATGCAAAATGAACAAAAAAGATTCAAACTTCATTCCGAATACAGCCCGACCGGAGACCAGCCGCAGGCGATTGAGCAGCTGGTGGAGGGCTTTAAGGAAGGCAATCAGTTCCAGACATTACTGGGTGTAACGGGGTCTGGTAAGACGTTTACAATGGCGAATGTGATTGAGCGTCTGAATAAACCGACTTTGGTAATAGCGCACAATAAGACGCTGGCGGCACAGCTCTACAGTGAGTTTAAAGAATTTTTCCCTGAGAATGCGGTGGAATACTTTGTATCCTATTACGACTACTATCAGCCGGAGGCCTATGTGCCGTCGACGGATACTTATATTGAAAAGGACTCCGCGATCAACGATGAGATCGATAAGCTGCGCCATTCTGCGACAGCGGCCCTTTCTGAGCGGAATGATGTGATCATTGTAGCTTCGGTATCGTGTATCTATGGTCTGGGAAGCCCGATCGATTATAAGAACATGGTGATCTCGCTGCGCCCTGGAATGGAAAAAGACAGAGATGAAGTGATCCACAAACTGATCGATATCCAGTATACAAGAAATGAGATGGATTTTAAACGAGGAAGTTTCCGTGTGCGAGGAGATGTGCTGGAAGTATTTCCGGCATACTCCGGAAGTGAGGCGTACAGGATCGAGTTCTTCGGGGACGAGGTGGACCGGATCATGGAGATCGAGGCGCTGACCGGAGAGGTGAAGGCACAGTTGGAACATGTGGCGATCTTCCCGGCATCCCACTATGTCGTTCCGAAGGAAAAGATGATGCGTGCGACTGAGAATATTCTTGCAGAGATGAAGGAGCAGGTAACATTCTTTAAAAGTGAGGATAAGCTCCTGGAGGCACAGAGGATCGCTGAGCGGACAAACTTTGACGTGGAGATGATGAGGGAGACTGGATTCTGCTCCGGGATCGAGAACTATTCCCGCCATCTCGTGGGTTCCGCACCGGGGCAGCCACCGTGTACGCTGCTCGACTATTTTCCGGATGATTTTCTGATCATCGTGGACGAGTCCCATATTACGCTTCCGCAGGTCCGCGGCATGTATTTTGGCGACCGATCGCGAAAAAAGACACTGGTGGATTATGGCTTCCGTCTGCCGTCCGCACTTGATAACCGTCCGCTGAATTTTGAGGAGTTTGAGACACATATCAACCAGATGATGTTCGTGTCGGCGACGCCGTCCACTTATGAGGCGGAACATGAACTCCTGCGTGCGGAGCAGATCATCCGCCCGACAGGGCTTCTGGACCCGGAAATCTCTGTCCGTCCGGTGGAAGGACAGATCGATGATCTGGTGGGCG
>ERZ773216.832-NODE-832-length-41418-cov-5.996567_pt1 | contig 41418 bp, 48 predicted proteins | sample MGYA00511259_ERZ773216 | MGnify/ENA primary metagenome ERZ773216 (study PRJEB29015, sample SAMEA2737764) | human gut metagenome | biome: human gut; feature: human-associated habitat; material: faeces | place: China | collected 2012 ... | reverse complement strand
TTTTCATAGCCGAACGTAATTCGGCACATGCCATGAATAATGACAAAGTAAAAATCGCCTTATTTGCCAAACGCAAGAACCGGAATCCGGAAGGTGAAGTGATAGAAATTCTGGAACGTGCCAACGATACCTTTGTCGGTACACTGAAAGTGGAAAAATTCTATGCCTTCCTGCTGACCGAGAACCGCACCCTGGCAAACGATATTTTTATCCCGAAAGACAAGCTGAAAGGCGGAAAGAACGGAGACAAAGCGGTTGTGAAAATTGTAGAATGGCCCGAAGAAGCAAAGAATCCGATCGGACAAGTGATTGATATTTTGGGAAAAGCAGGAGAAAACACGACCGAGATGCATGCCATTCTGGCTGAATTCGGCTTACCTTACGTATATCCCAGGAATGTAGAGACCGCCGCCGAAAAAATTCCGGCAGAGATTAACGAAGCGGACTATGCGGAACGTGAAGATTTCCGCAATGTCACAACTTTCACCATTGACCCGAAAGATGCCAAGGACTTTGATGACGCACTTTCTATCCGCCTCATCAAACCGGGATTATGGGAAGTAGGCGTGCACATTGCCGACGTTACTCACTATGTAAAAGAAGGAAGTGTCATCGACAAAGAAGCCGAAAAACGCGCTACTTCTGTTTATCTGGTAGATCGCACCATCCCGATGCTGCCCGAACGGCTGTGCAACTTCATCTGTTCCCTCCGCCCTGACGAAGAAAAACTGGCATTCTCCGTCATTTTCGACATGAACGAAAAGGGAGAGGTAAAAGACTCGCGCATCGTGCACACCGTTATAAAGAGCGACCGCCGTTTCACCTATGAAGAGGCGCAAAAAGTGATTGAAACGGGTGAGGGCGACTACAAAGAAGAAATACTGGAGTTGAACAAGCTGGCACAAATCCTGCGTAAACAAAGATTGGCCGCCGGCGCTATTGACTTTGACCGCGTAGAAGTGAAATTTGAGATAGACGAAACCGGCAAACCGCTCAGTGTCTACTTCAAAGAATCCAAAGAGGCCAATAAGTTGATAGAGGAATTTATGTTGTTGGCCAACCGCACGGTTGCCGAAAAAATCGGTAAAGTACCTAAAAACAAGAAAGCCAAAGTATTCCCTTATCGTATCCACGACCTTCCGGACCCCGATAAACTGGAGAACCTGAACTGGTTTATCAATCGCTTCGGATATAAGATACGTACCTCGGGTACCAAAACCGAGGTATCCAAATCCATCAATCGTTTACTGGACGACATAAAGAACAAGAAAGAACAGAATTTGGTAGAAACCGTATCCTTGCGTGCCATGCAAAAAGCCCGTTATTCCACTCATAATATCGGTCACTACGGTCTGGCGTTCGACTATTATACCCACTTCACCTCACCTATCCGCCGTTTCCCGGATATGATGGTGCACCGTCTGCTCACCCGCTATCTGGCAGGAGGACGTACGGCACAGGAAACGAAATACGAAGAACTGTGCGACCATAGTTCTGAGATGGAGCAAATCGCTGCCAACGCAGAACGTGCGTCTGTAAAATACAAACAAGTAGAGTTTATGAGCGAACGTCTGGGCATGGAGTTCGATGGTGTCATTTCCGGAGTTACCGAATGGGGACTTTATGTAGAACTGAATGAGAACAAGTGTGAAGGTATGATTCCCATGCGTGACCTTGGTGACGATTATTATGATTTCGATGAAAAGAACTATTGTCTGACAGGCCGCCGGCATCACAAGAAATTCAGTTTGGGAGATCCGGTTACGATTAAAGTAGCCCGCGCCAATCTGGAGAAAAAACAACTTGATTTCGCTTTGATCGAAAAATAAAGATTCATATCCTGTTGCAGGGGCGGATAAAGCCTGCCCCTGCAACCCAATTACAGTTTCATTTACTTCACCCTTCTATTCAATTGGTTATTCGCTTTATCCGGCTTGGATTTGCCTACCCGTTTACCACCCGTCTTCTTTTTCATTTCCTGTTTCGCCTTAAAGGCAAATGGATTCTTCTTATTTACCATAAATATGCTCTTTTTTCTGCAAAAATAAAGGATTAAAGTCAATATTCATTCTATTTATTGGCAATAATATAGAATTTACTTACTTTTGTCCTTCTAAAACATTCTGTTCATGACTACATTCAATTACACGAGCATATTAACGCAGGCAGTAGATGAATTATCTGACAGCCAGTCCTATAAAGGATTATTCCACCAACACAAAGATGGAGATCCCTTACCCTCTGCCAAGTCTCTATACAAGATCGTAGAACTGGCACGCGCCATTCTCTTCCCGGGATACTTCGGAAATTCCACCGTCAACAGCCACACCATCAACTACCATATCGGGGTAAATGTAGAAAACCTGTTCGGCCTGCTGACTGAACAAATCCTGGCAGGACTCTGTTTCGGACAGGAAAATAATAAAAATGCAACCGGTGACAATGAACCATGCAGAGAAACAGCCACCTTACTGGCAGCTCGTTTCATCAATAAACTGCCCGAACTCCGCCGCATTCTGGCCACCGATGTGGAAGCCGCATATTACGGTGATCCCGCTGCCACATGCTTTGGCGAAATCATCAGTTGTTACCCCGCTATCCGCGCTATCAGCAATTACCGCATCGCACACGAGCTGCTAATGCTGGGAGTGCCCTTAATTCCCCGTTTCATTACAGAAATGGCACATTCGGAAACCGGCATCGACATCCATCCGGGGGCACAGATAGGACATCATTTCACGATCGACCACGGCACAGGTGTGGTCATCGGAGCAACCAGCATCATCGGAAATAATGTGAAACTCTATCAAGGAGTGACATTAGGAGCCAAGAGCTTTCCGCTAGACGACAATGGAAATCCCATTAAAGGCATTCCACGTCACCCTATTCTGGAAGATGATGTCATTGTATATTCCAACGCTACCATTCTGGGACGTGTCACCATCGGCAAAGGAGCTACCGTAGGAGGTAATATCTGGGTGACAGAGAATGTACCTGCAGGAGCACGTATCGTACAGCGGAAAACCAAAGACGAATAAAAACAGCAAAGGGATACCGGCATCCCGGTATCCCCTGCTCCTAAACTAAAGCAAATCAATGATTACTTTGAAGCGTATGCACACAACATCCACACCATTTTCTCCTGTTCTTTCAGATAGTCACTCATTACAGCTACAGTAGCCTCGTCACCAGCCTGTGAAGCGACGGCCAGAAGTTTACGCTCTTCCACAATGAAATGACTGTAAGTCTCCAGAATGTTGTTCAATGCTTCGTCACCGCTTGTAATCCCCTCTACCTCTTTTATATTCGACACTTTCAGATAATCACTGTACTTGTTCTTCGGAACGCCTCCCAGCATCAGGATACGTTCTGCCAGTTCGTCCACTTTCCCGGCTGCATTGTTATACAAATCCTCGAATTTGCTGTGCAACACAAAGAAACCGTGCCCTTTAATATTCCAGTGGAACCCACGGAGATTAGCATAAAATACTTGGTAGTCTGCCAATAATTGTTGCAATGACTCCACTACCTTTGCAGCTGCAGCTGAATCCAGTTTGATATAATTTAATGTTCTCATAATGTTCTATTTTTAAATTGATTACTTTTATTTTTTTCTCTGATGCAAAGATAATGGAGAAAGTAATGCGTGTCAAACTGATAATTTCTATCTTTGTATAGACAAAATCTATTAAGCTGAAAATTATGAACCTGCAACAACTGGAATATATCCTTGCCGTGGATGAGTTAAGGCACTTTGCCAAAGCTGCCGAATACTGTAATGTAACACAGCCCACCTTGAGCGCCATGATACAAAAGCTTGAGGATGAGCTAAACACCAAATTGTTCGATCGTACCACCCAGCCCGTCCAACCCACACTGACAGGACGGAAAGTGATAGAACAAGCCAGAATAGCCTTACGACAGACCAATCAGATAAAAGAAATAGTAAAGGAGGAAACACGTTCGGTGGAGGGCGTATTCCGCATAGGAGTCCTGCCTACAATCGCCCCCTACCTGCTGCCCCGTTTCTTTCCCGAACTGATGGAAGAATACCCTTCCCTGGATATCAGAGTTACAGAAATGAAAACGCAGGAATGTCTGGAAGCACTGAAAGGAGGCGTTCTGGAAGCTGTCCTCATTGCCGGAGCAGCAGAAGGAGACCATTTCCATTCCATCCCTCTTTATTATGAATCTTTCTTAGGATACGTTTCAAAGCACAACGCACTCTTCAAAAAAGAAATGATCCGTTCCAGCGAGGTCAACGGTGAACAGTTGTGGCTGTTGGACGAAGGGCATTGTTTCCGCGACCAACTGATGCGTTTCTGCCAACTGGAAGCTGCCAAATCCTGCCAGATCGCATACCGGCTGGGAAGCATGGAAACTTTCATGCGCATGGTAGAGAGCGGCAAAGGCATTACATTCATTCCCGAACTGGCCGTCTTGCAACTCAATGACGAGCAAAAAAGGCTGGTACGTCCGTTTGCCATGCCACGCCCCACACGGAGAATCTACCTGGTGACACGCACCGACTTCATCCGCCACACACTGCTCAATATGCTGATAGAAAAAATCAAAGCCTGTGTGCCTAAGGAGATGCTGACGTTACAGAACGGACAGAAAGTGGTATGATGGCCGACTTTTCATAAAACAGGTATTCTTGCAGCTCCCCAAAAGTAAATTAACTCACTTGTCATAGGTAGTTAATGTCCATGACTCCGATACCCATGATTTCCAATCCAGGGATGATTATCTGTTCATTCACATGTAGGGATGCTGGAAGTATCTTCATTTTAAACGCCTCAGCGATAAAAACCGGCTGCTCCTTTTCTCCTTTCATCTACCGTTGAAACGCCCTGTCCATGGGTGTTCCGGTTATGAAAGGACTCCTGTCATTGCCCTGCCATTGTCTTTTCAGCCTCCTTTCACACACTCTTCATGTGTACACAGTGCGTATTCCTGATTTAGGTTGTGAAAGGAGATAAACATACGGCTGAAACGGAAGTGAGGGGAAGTGGTTTCAGTTTTAACCGGCAGATTGTCTGTGGGTATTGCATAAAATGAAAGGGTGACGGGAGAAAGGGGGATGTTGACTTAGCGGGGGAATGCGATGAACAAGCTAGGCTTGTTCACTGAACAGGCTAGGTCTGTTCACGAAACATGCTGGCGTGTTTAAAAAACGTATAGTTGTTTTTAAAAAAGATGAAGATCTATTTTTAAAAGATGAAGGCGTATTTTAAAAATATGGTGGCTTTTGTATGTATCGCACCCTACTCCATCAGCCATTGCACCAACTTTCAGTACATAATGAATCCGCCAACAAATATTACTGAAGAATTGGTGCAGTCTTCTGCAGGTTCGTGCATTTTAAAAGAAAGGACTGATTGTTAACGGCTTTAATATTTAATATGAGAACAAACATGAATGCAAAAAAGAAAACACTGATGTACCGCCTTTTGTCCGGGGCATTGGTTTTGTTGGGATTCTCGGCATGTAGTGACGAGGAGGAAGAATTGATTTGTATGTACGGCACTATAGCGAAGCACTACATTCGCTCCTTGGTGACGGATGCGGACGAGAAACCGATTGAAGGTATCCGGACAGTGCTGGAATATAAAGGTATAAATGGAGAACTGGTCAGAGATACGACCTATACCAATGCAAAAGGCAGGACCGAGCAGGACTTGTCGGGAGGGATGGATGACTTGGAAACCGCCAAGGCCAAACTGACCTTTGAGGATGTGGATGGTGCGAAAAACGGTTCGTTCAAATCACACACTGTAGAAGTCTCGATCAAGGATACTTATTTTGGAAGAGAGGAAATCCGCGTCAAATTGGAGGAAAGGGAGAGTGATGAATGAGCCTTTATCCCTGCGCCATCGTCTCGGGCTTGAGATTGCGCGGAAACTGAACAATGATTTGGTGAACCGGCATCCTTTGAAACAATTGTTTTGGGAATGCACCTTAAGGTGTAATTTGCATTGCCGCCATTGTGGCAGCGATTGTAAGAAAATGGCCGGCCATCCCGATATGCCGAAAGAAGATTTTCTAAAGGTGCTGGATAGTGTGGCGAGGCAGACCGATCCTCATAAGGTATTTGTCATTATTACGGGGGGCGAACCGTTGATGCGTGAAGATTTGGAAGAGTGCGGACGGGCAATTTATGACAAAGGCTTTCCGTGGGGAATGGTAACGAATGGGTTGTATATGACACGCGAACGCTTCCGCCGTTTACGTTCGTCGGGGTTGCATACGGCTACAGTCAGCCTGGATGGGTTTGCAGCGGATCACAACTGGATGAGGGGAAATGCACAAAGCTTTGAGCGGGCTGTGGAGGCCATACGCATCATGGCGGAAGAGCCCGGCTTTGTTTTTGATGTAGTGACTTGTGTCAACAAGCATAGTTACATGCGGCTGGAAGAGATGAAGGAATTCCTGTTGAGCATAGGGGTGAGGCGCTGGCGGCTTTTCACGGTTTTCCCCGTGGGAAGGGCTGCAAAAGATCAGGAGTTACAACTTTCCAACGAGGATTTCCGTGGGGTGATGGACTTTATAAAAGGTACGCGCAAGGAAGGACGTATCCGGTTGAATTATGGTTGCGAGGGCTTTTTGGGTAACTATGAGGGAGAGGTGCGTGATTATTTCTTTGCCTGTCAGGCTGGGGTGTCGGTGGGTTCTGTATTGGTGGACGGGGCTATTTCTGCCTGTCCCAGCATTCGCGCGGATTATCATCAGGGAAATATCTATCAAGATGATTTCATGGAGGTTTGGAACACCAGGTATCAGCCTTATCGTGATCGTGAATGGATGCGTAAAGGGGAGTGCGGGGACTGCCAGTTTTTCCGATATTGCAAGGGTAGCGGTATGCATTTGCGTGATGGAAACGGGGAATTGCTGTTCTGCCATCTGAAGAGAATACAAAAACTTTAAATAAACTGGATATGGAAAAAAGAAAATTAGTGAGCAGGATACTGGCCGGCACGTTGAGTGTCTTGGGCTTTGCGGGTTGTGACGGATCGGGCGGAAACGAGGATATGTATGGTTGCCCTATCGTTGATTTTCAGGTGAAGGGAACGGTGCTCTCGGAGGAGGACGTGCCGTTGGAGGGTATCCGGGTGGTGGTAAGAACTGCTTGGGACAATGCGGATGATAATGCCGATACGGTATATACAAATGCGAAAGGAGAGTTCAATAGCCATGAGTTGTCCACTATAGCCATTGATCAGCAGAAGGTTTATTTTGACGATACGGACGGTGAGAACAAGGGAGGTGCCTTTAAATCGGATTCTATAGCTTTGGAGAAGATGGATAAGAAACAGTTGAAAAAAGGGAATGGCTGGTTTGAGGGGCAATTTGAGTACACTGCTCCGGTAGTCAAACTATCGAAAGAAGAGAAAAAACCGGAAGAATAACGAACGAAACACTCACTTGTTTGTTTTCTGGTAAAACCTTAATTTATGTGAGTGATGAATGCATGGTATAAGATTTGGGATATTTTCTTTCCGGAAAAGAAAGAACTTACAGATGGCTATGTGGCAGACAAGGAAGAGGATATGCTTTCGAACTACATGGAGCTGGATGCGTTGATGCAGGTCATTTTTCCATTGAAAGAAGGAGAGGCTGACAATTAGCCCGCCCATCCTTCCCGGTCCAGGTTTCTATAACTGATCGCTTCTGCCAGGTGGGTGGAACGGATGTGCTCGCTATGATCCAGATCGGCAATGGTACGTGCCACTTTTAGGATGCGGTCATAGGCGCGTGCCGACAAGTTGAGGCGTGTCATGGCGGCACGGAGTAAATCCAACCCCTGCTCATCGGGCCGGGCATACTGATGGAGCAGTCCGGCCTCCATTTGTGCGTTGCAATAAATGCCCGGATGCGCGGCAAAGCGTTGTGCCTGTATCTTGCGCGCTTCTATTACCCGTCCGCGTATGCTGGCACTGTTTTCCGCACGGTTTTCCTCCGCCATCTTTTCGAAGGGGACGGGGACGATTTCTATCTGGATATCAATGCGGTCCAGCAGAGGTCCGGAGATGCGGTTCAAGTAGCGCTGCACTTGTCCCGGGTTGCAGACACAGGTCCGCGTTGGGTGATTGTAATATCCGCATGGGCATGGGTTCATGCTGGCCACCAACATAAAACTGGCGGGATAGTCCAGACTGTATTTGGCGCGTGAAATGGAAATGTGCCTGTCTTCCAAAGGCTGGCGCAACACCTCGAGCACGCTTCTGTTGAACTCGGGCAGTTCATCCAGAAAAAGCAATCCATTGTGGGCAAGACTGATCTCTCCGGGTTGGGGATTGGCTCCGCCGCCTACCATGGCGACAACACTAATTAACTATTAGGTGGTGGATTGGTATTTTTGAACTTTATATAAACAACCAATCATGCAAAAAAAAAGAGGAACTATACGAAATGTATGCTCCTCCTAAACAGTGTTATATAGAGAAACTTGTTTTATAGTTCTTCAATTTCTTCTTTGGTCAATCCAGTTGCTCCCATAATTAACTTTATTGAGGTTCCAGATGATTTTAAATAACGGGCAACTTCTATTGCTTTTTTTCTTTCTCCTTTATTTATTCCTTCTTCAATCCCTTCCGCCCTGCCCTCTTCCCGTTCAGTATTGATATTATCACGAAGGATTACAATATTATCCAAGTGACGATAGTAAGCGGCAAGCTCATCTTTAGTCATACTATCCAACTTTAATCTCTCACGGGCCTCTTCAAGACCGGGAGCTGTAGCTGTGGAAGGTATCTCCCCAGTGTTAAGATAATAGATCCATTCTTCCAGGGGACTTTTTGCTATCTGATTAAAACCGTTCACTTTCAGGATATAATATTCAGGATATAGCTGACTTACCGTATCCACCTTGAATGTCTGTTTCTGGAACGGGGTGAGTTCAAGAAGATCATTAGTGTGGATACCCCTGAATTCCGTCTTTCCATGATAAACGAAGTCCCTGCCATGTCCTAGGGAGAAGTAGACTATATTGACGCTATATACTTTACGGACCTTGTCATAGCTCTCCCCTCTGTTGATATATTCAGTGACCAGCTTGGAAGTACCGAACAACATACGCTGGAAATAGGCATATTCATTATTGTTCTGTACCTCTATCAATACCAGTTCACCTTTGGAGTTTTCAGCAAGCATATCCACACGGTTATACTTGTCATATTCGTCCTCCTGATTGCTCTCGCTCTCAAGAAGCCTCTGGATAATGATCTTCTCACCCAGTAACGTGGTGAGCAGGCCTTCAAGGACACTGAAGTTTGCCTTGTTTCTGAGCAGACGTTTCATCGCCCAGTCAAAACGGATTATCTGGTTTTTATTATTACTGTTCATAATGGTCTGATATATGGGTTACTACAAAGATAGGCAAAAAACTCAAGACCTCCAAAATAATATGGGTTATAGTGAAAAGTGGCTATTCTCAACGAACCGCCACTTTGTAATGAATCAATTTGTTTTATCATTCATGAGGGAAATCTATTTTAGAACAATCTTTTGATATATTCTGTTCAAGGACTCTGTGTCCAGTTCGTCTATGCTTATTATATATAATGCATCCGTCACATACACTTCTTTCCCTCCGAGAAATATGTATGCGGCATCAAAGTACCAGTTCTTACCTCTCACCCTCATGTCTATTCTGATATCGTTTTGTATCTCACAGACTTTTCTTATAGCCTCAGTCAGTTCTGTTCTTTCCATACAATGCTCCTTTATCCGGATACAACAGGGCACCCGGATTTTTGTTTGCGGACTTTTCATTTATATATCAAAGTGTGACCGTTCATTTTTTCCCTTCTGAAACCTTCCAAACCCTTATATATGAGAAAAAGCCTGGAGCATATACAGCACCATTGGAATAAGGTGCTTCAGCTTCAGGCATTAATGATAAAAATAATTACCGGGTTAATTCTAATTTCAGAAGATGATTGGATGATTAATTCGAGGGACAGCAACGGTACGAGTAGTTTTCACAGCTTTAGTCTTGATTACCCAAAGTATGCAGTCTGTCGGAAAGTCAAGTCAGATCGAGGAGGTTTGATGACGGCTTTTCTTTTTTTCTTCCCCTTTCTTGAATCCTTCAAAGCCTTATATGTGAGAAGAATATATAAGAGAATAGAAACGTAATAACAATCAATTAAAAATTAGAGAAATGGGAAATTTAGTAAAAGCATTGAAGATCGCCGCAAATGTAGCGGAGATCATCGTGGCAGGTTCAGTAGTAATAGAGCTTGCAGAGAAGTATGGTGGCAGATTGGGAAAGAAAAAATCCGCCACGGGTAAAGTCGCTACGGATACTGCGGCGACAATAACTGATAATACGTCCGATGAATGAATTATGACAAGGCACAGGACGTAGTTATAACGGTGCTGGAGGTGATAGCTTCGGTACTGAAAGGAATCAAGAAGTTGAAGAGTTTGAAGAAGAAATAACGGACTTTTCGACTTCTTTTTGTTTACCGGATTATTAACAACTAAAAAATAAGAATAGTATGGAAACAATGACTAATGAACTTACTGTCATTCCAAGAACAATCGGAATGATGACAAGAATGATGGATGCAGTTAATATCGAAGATGCTGTAATCGTATCTGAAGAGGAACAGAAGGAGCATCCGAATTTTATTGAAAGTAACACTTCGGGCATTACACTTGAAGAACTGGAAAGTAATTGCATTGTACCTAGTTTTGGAGATAATCAACTAACAATCAGCCACCAGACATTCATACACCGGATCGAGGAGGCTGCAAGGAGCTATTTTACGGGTGAGAACTTTGGTAACACAGAGATCAGAGTTTCACATAAAATCCTGGGCAGGGTTCCGGGAGCATTAACCAAAAAGAAGGAGGAACTTAAACCTGAGGACGAGACTATCTATTATCAACGTATGGCTTTCTGTTTTCATATCAGGTCTATGAGCAGAATGATGAACGGAGAAGAAGTACATTTATGTATCGGAGGTGTAAGAAGTCTGAACGAGGAAAACCTATACAACCGAAAATCACCGGAGAAATTTAAAATCTTTATCGGATGGAGAGTGAAAGTTTGTTCAAATCTAATGCTGACCAATGATGGTCTGACCGGAAGACTGGAAGTAATGAGTGATGCAGATATATACAGTTCAGCACTACGGTTATTTCGAGACTTTAATCCCGAACAAAATCTCAGGTTACTTGAAAACCTGGGAAGAACGAGGATCTCACAGGAACAGTTCTGCCAAATAATAGGTAGGCTCAGATTATACCAAGCTTTACCCGCTTCACAACTTAAAGAATTGCCAAAGGTGATTTTAGGTGATTCCAATGTCAATGCAGCTACGAAAGGCTATATAGAGAACCCTAATTTCGGGTTACGTGGCAGAGAGAATATCACTTGTTGGGATCTGATGCAGCTACTCAATGACGCTGCCAAACAATCCTATATTGATAAGTTCCTGGAGAGAAATCAGAACTGCACTGATTTTTCGGTTGGTATTCAAAGAACCTTGGATGGTGAGGATACTGAGAATTATAGCTGGTTTTTGAGTTAGACCTGAAAATAAATTGACTCACAAGGGAGAAAGATCTAAATATGACAAACATGATCTTTCTCCCTTTTTTGTTGAACCCTTTAACGGATACTTGATATGGAAATGAATGATATTATGACATGCATAGACAGATTGCCGCAAGGCTGTTCTGATAAAAGATGTGCTGGGATCCTGAAGGAATTACCGGATGAATGTCAGTCACGTATAAGAAAGACGTTTACCCTAAATCATTACAACAGGAATAATGTATAATCAATAATGAATATTAGAGATGAAATATGATTTTATAAAAGTTGGTGCCACTGTTTGCTGGCATGATCCCGAAGGTATATCAGAGGGTGAATACAAAGTGGCTTCGGTCCCGGATAATTTGGAGGATGACAGTGTGGTCCTTATAACTTCCGATTTTTCCGAGGCTGAGGTTTTCCCTGCAGAATTATCTCCGGTTTAATATTATAGGTTATGGAAAGACATGAATTGGAAAACAGCAGGGAATTCAAGGCTGCAAAAGAACTTGAACATGCCCTGAACGATTATGGGTGGAATGAGAAAAGGTTCGCTTCGGCGGTGACTACATTCCACAGGACCCTACAACAGACTTTATTCAGAAGTATGGTTGAAGTGATTAAGATTATGGGAAGTGAAGGTTACGGATATGACCTGAGGAACAAGGCTTCCCATGAGATATGTAAGAAGATAGTGGAATCGGGAGTTCTGGAAGAGGATACGATACCATTCATCTGAAAAGGTTGAAACATACCAAGACTAATATTCCGGGGAGGGATATTTCCGATTAAAAGGAAGTATCTCTCCTTTTTTATTTACAGACAATTTAAAAATCAAACGACTATGTTATACTATAATTTTTACGGTTACGAAGGATTCAAGGCCCTTTTCGGACTTGAAAAAAGAGATAACGGTACAGTGGCAAGAAAGAACAGGATACTGCTGAGCCACCTGAAAAATTCTGCACTGCTCAGATATTGCAGGGAACATAACGACTATACCCTGCTGCATATATACAATATGGCTGATCTACAAAAGAAGGTATTTGAAGCCATTATCAAATCAGGAGAGAATGATGGAAAGCTGCCTTATAGGGTGGAGCTGATAGGCAAGACATATTATTCCTCCCGATATCAGACTGACGAAAGCAAGGGTGTATGTGAGGATCTGGATAAAAGTTCAGTCCGCTATATAAATGTTGAACGTAGCCGAGTCTTCAAGATGAGGGCCGGAAAATTTATGAGAGAGCTTATCCTTGAGACAGAGATAGGAAAGTTGCTCTCTCCAAGTGCCGTAAACTGGCTTGCCGGAGATATTTTTACCCAGCAATGGCATACTTATACACATGGGAAATCACCTGATATGGAACTACATATAAACAATGAGTTCTGGAAGATATATGATAGTGGTCATTGCAAAGGTAATTTCGGTTCATGTATGGTGGACGAAGACCGGACCTCATTCTATCGTGATTCGGTAAAAGCCAAGGCAACTTACATAACAGACAAAACAGGATTGGTTGTAGCAAGATCCATTCTATTTACTGACGTTACGGATCAGGATGGCAATAAATGGAGGTTACTTGAAAGGCAATACTCTTCAGGAGGTGATGATGTATTGAAACGGTTACTGATTGACAAACTCATTCAAGGGGATTACATAGACGGTTATAAAATCGTGGGTGCATCCTGTCATGAAGCTAACGCATTTGTAGATATTCATGGGAACTCATTATCCGACAAGAAGTTTGAGATTGACTGTGATCTGGAACTGGAAGACACGCTTTCTTATCAGGATTCTTTCAAATGGTACAGTTACAGTCGGAATAAAGCCTATAACTACGAGAATTCCGAAACCTCATACAACCTTGATACAACAGACCTTAATCTTTACGGGGACGATGATGAAGATGACGGGGAATGGGACGATTACCACCAGTATCATTGTTCAGTAACCAGATCCTGTTACCGGAACGGAAGGGAGATTTGGGTGGACGTGAACAATCTGGATGATTTTATATGGATAGAATCGAAAGGAGAATATCACCACGAGGACGACTGTGTCTGCTGTGATGAATGTGGAACAAACATTCTTTTGGATGATGCCATGTGTTCGGAAGTGACGGAGGAATATTATTGCTGCAAGAACTGTATGGAGAAAGCGGAAAATGAGTTCAAGCGGGAGAACTGGCATTACTCCGAATATGATGATGAATGGTATGAGGATTACACCGACATTACCCGGATCAATATCTGGAATAAACCGGAAGGTATCTATGAGAATAAAAGCATCGGTACGGATACATTATGCCGGTTATTGAGAAATGAGGAAGCATGGGAGTTTGACAATGAGGTGTTCGATAAAGTAAATCCAAGTACCAACCTTCCATACGGCTATAAACTTAAAAAAGAGATAAATCATGAATATACAATTATTGAAGCGGCTGTATAGTATCTACAGCCCGAGTGGGAAGGAACAGAAGATGGTAAAGTTCCTCTGTTCCTATATAAGACAGCTTCCCGGAAATATATCCGTGTCAAAGGATAAGTTCGGGAACCTGTATGTAGTCAAGGGTAAAGCGGAAGTTTATCCTTGCTTAGTGAGCCATATCGACCAGGTTTCACACTGCAAGCATTCAAAGGATTTTAAGGCGGTGGAGACAAGGGAAGTCATATTCGGTTATTCACCCAAACATAAAAGGTTTGAGAATCTGGGAGCCGATGACAAGAACGGGGTATTCATCTGTCTTGAATGCCTGAAGAAATATGATGCTGTTAAAGTTGTATTTTTCAGAGAGGAAGAAACAGGATGCAGGGGAAGTTCTGAAACTGTGATGTCTTTCTTTGATGATGTAAGGTTCGTTATCCAGCCTGACAGAAAGGGTGATTCGGATCTGATTACAAGTATCGGATATGCTGACTTGTGTTCCGAAAAGTTCATTGAAGCGATGGAATCTGAGAAATGGGGTTACATGGAGGAGCACGGATCGATGACCGATATCCTGACCTTGAAAGAGAACGGACTTGGGGTTTCCTGTATCAACGTTTCATGCGGCTATTACAATGCCCATACTGATGAGGAGATAACGGTAAAGAAAGACCTGACGAAGAGTCTGATATTTATAGAACATATCATAGAGGACTGTACTGATGTTTATCCACATATTTCAAATGTCCCGTATTTCAATCATTATGAGTTCGAGGATGAAATTTATGATATACTGAATAATGATCCAAACCTTACTCCCGAAGATCTTTATGACATGTATTCCACCAATTTTCCACCCTTCGGATTGGAGGATTATAGAAGGATATGTGAAGATTATCGAATGTTCTGGTATGAAGATGAGGAAAAATATAGTTTAAACAAAAGCAGATATGAAAACGAGAAGGTTCTGTCCTAAGTGTGGACGTATGCTTTTAAGGTCCAGAATTAAAGGCTATGAATTTCAATGTATGAATTGTGACGAGGATTTCTACAGGTTTGAAGTCCTTACGAGAAAACAAAAAAGAATCGTGAACGGAAAAACAAAGAATCATGGAAAGAGATAAGAACTACGATTTGGAACTGGCCAAGTATATCTGGTCAATCCTGAAGTCCAATCTCCCTGTCCTTATGTCTTGGGGAGTTGAGATTGAAACAATGAAAGTAATAACATGTGGTCTTGAATTCAAGGTCAACGGATTCAAACATACCGGAAAGGTCCAGATTGTATTGAATGAGGGTGCTGACCTGTTTGAAGTCTGTCTGATTGGTGAGGATGGAGAAATCAGGGATAAAAGAGAGGGCATCTACTTTGACATGCTTGTTTCTGTGGTGGATGAACTTGTGGAGAAAACGGACGATTATGAAAAGAGGGTTTCTGATACATACTAATATTTTCAAGTATTAGCGGTTCTCTGAGAAATCGGGAAATGTGATAACTGGCTTTCTGTGGGAGAGTAGAATTTATAGGAACTCAAAATCTCATGGAAAGTCTTTTTTCTATGTATTAATGTAAATGGTTCCATAGATTAGACGAGCATCTTGTCAGTGGAACTATTGTTAAAAAACGAATGACAATGAAGGATGAAAACCAATATGTGGCTTATCTCCGGGTAAGCACACAAAAACAAGGATATTCAGGACTGGGACTTGAGGCACAGAGGGAGATAATACAGAATTACCTTTGTGATAAAACTCCGGTTGCAGAATATATTGAAATTGAATCGGGTCGGAAAAAAGAGAGACCCAAACTTAAGGAAGCGTTGTCGTCATGTAGAAAGGACGGTGCTATTTTAATAGTAGCAAAACTGGATAGACTGGCAAGGTCTGTTTCATTCCTATCCAACCTGTTAGAAAGTGATGTGGAAATAGTCTTTTGCGATTTTCCACAGGCTAATAAGATGATGCTGCATATCTTATCTGCAATATCACAGTATGAAGCGGAATTGATAGCAACAAGAACCAAGTCCGCCCTACAAGCAAAAAAAGCAAGAGGGTTTAGACTCGGTAATCCTGAGCATTTGATGGAGAAACATGAGCAAGCCGTCCAAAACAGTATCAGGACTTGCAAGGATAAAGCTGACAACAACCCGAACAATAAAAGGGCTGTTGCAATATTACGAATTCTAGTGAAAGAGAGCCATAGCTATAATGAAATGGCAAATATCCTGAATCAGGAAGGGTTTGTATCTTCCAAAGGCTGCTCCTTCACCAAATCAACGGTATATAAACTGATTAAAAGATACAACTTAAAAGAAGATTGAAATTATGGAGTACAACTATCTTATTCTCCTGGATTACAGCGTATGAGGAAATAAAGGAGATGCAGGCAGAAGAAAGCAAGGAAGTGCCGGATTTGGAACTAACCTACAAATACGACATGCAATCCTTTTTCAACTATTTCTCATTCTTGAATGTTACCAAAGTTGCGGAACTGGCAGGCATCAACGCTTCATTGATGAGGCAATACACTTCTGGCGTGGCGACAGCCGGACAAAAGCAATACGATAAAATACGGGTGGCGGTGGAACGTATATCTAAAGAACTTTCCGCAGCTACTTTTTAAAGATAGTGTACCGCTGTGAAGCGAGACCGTTTAATTAAGACAGTGAAACCTCGTTCCGGTTACACCGGTTCGGGGTTTTGTTCATCTCATTGATTTCCAATGCATATTTCGACCGGATAGCTATCGCTAAAGCTTAATATGTTAATTATTATTAAGCACATTAAATCTTTATTGATAAAAAGTTTATGCTATAACATTTTATTTATTTTTGCACCGAATATCTACAAGTTGTAAGCTAAAGTATTACATTATTTAATTCTTTAATAAGGTGTTATAAAAATGCTTGATATGAGATTTATTGGAAAATTTACTTCATTCAAGAATAGGTTGCAGCAAGGGGGGGGGAAACTGCCATGGGTTAACACAGGTGTCCTTTTATTGCTTTCAATAGCCTTGCACGCCACCACCATTGTCGCCAAGCCGATAGCACCGACCGACACGCTTCATGCTAATGACGCCTCATCTATGCCAAACACCTGTAGCAGGCTGTTCGTCACCACCAATATGTTGTACGATGCTGCCCTCACCCCGAACATCGGCATAGGCATACGCGTCACCGACAAAATCACGGTGCAGGCCGACTGGATGTACGCATGCTGGGGCAACCGGAACAAACGACGCTATTGGCACATATATGGTGGCGACATCGAAGCCAGGTACCACCTCGGCACGCACCGCAAGGGTTCCCCGCTGGGCGGCCATCACGTGGGCGTGTATGCCTCTATGGCCTGTTATGACTTCCAGGCAGGGCGCAGCCATTCGGGCGTCTTGTCCGACAAATACAACTATGCCACTGGGGTGTTATATACCTATTCTCTTCCGGTGTCCATCCGCCTCAACATCGACTTCAGCCTGGGCGCGGGCTATCTGTGGGGCACATACAAGAAACACAGACCGATAGACGACTGCGACGTGTGGCTGTCCACACACAAGTTAAGCTGGTTCGGCCCCACACGCGCCGGCATCACGCTAGTATGGCTGGTGGGCAACGGGGTGGCAAACAGCAGGAAAGGAGGCAACCAATGAAGGACAGGGGAAGCATGTTGCTCTTGGCCTTGCTTTGCTTGGCAGGCTGTACGCAGCGCGAACTGTGCTACGACCATTCGCATGTGTCGCGCGTCTCAATCGAGTTCGACTGGAGCCAGTCCCCAAATGCCACTCCGGAGACGATGGTGGTATGGTTCTTTTCGGCCATTAGCGGAGAGAGCTACCGCTTCGAGCTTACCGGTGACGGCTCGTCCACCCGCTCGCAGTTCGACAGCCATATCAAGGTGCGCCCGGGCACGTATCACGTGTTGTGCCACAACGGCACCACCGACAACAATGCGGAAGAAGGGCGTACATTCGATAACTACCGCCTCGTAACATACGGCGACGAACTGCTTTCGCCCATGAACCGCAACGAAGACGCACCGCTGCCCGAAGGTGCCGGTAACCAGCCTGTCAAGGCACCTGCCAGCATCGTGTACGCGCATACCCTTGACGAGCTGGTGACCATCGCACCTGCCGCCAACAACGAGATACAACTCCGCTTCACACCTGCCGAGGTGACCACGGTATATGACGTTGTCATCACAGGCGTGGAAAATCTGAGAGACGACACCGAAGCCTCGGCCGTCATCACCGGGCTGGCCGAAGCATGGAGCCCGGCTTGTTCCCGCCCGACGGGAGCCGACGTAATCATTCCCTTCGGGCTGGCCCGCTGCGGGACAGACTGCCTGCGCGGCTCGCTGGTGACATTCGGCGACAACGCGCCGCACGATATACGCCACTGCCTGCGCGTATATACATCGTATAAGTATTATTATGACTTCGATGTGACGGAAGCCATGCACAAGGCAGGCAACAGCAGGCACATCGAAATTGACTTGAACGGGCTTAAGCTGCCGAAGAGAACAGAGGGCATGGCTCCGGGTATTGATGGGTGGGAAGATGTCGAGGAGATTGAAATCCCCATGGAATAAGCTAGAAAATAATATAATTCAAAAATTTAAATAAATCATTTGCTATGAAGATTACTCCCTATTCAACAGTGGCATTTGCATTTGTAATGTGTGCAATGTTTGCCACCTCTTGCGCTAACGATGTCGAGACCGATATCAATATCGATCCGGTCGGTAACGCTATCAGTTTTTCCCCATCGGTTGGGCACACTTCCCGTGCTACTGAAACAAAAATTGGCAACCTTGGCGACTTTGCCGTAGTGGCTCGTGGTATGCACCACGATGGTGTGTTGTATGACGCATATCTGATTGGATCCGAAAATGCTGGCGAAATTGCGAAACGAGAGAGTCTTGATTCTGAAGACAAAGGCATATGGAAGCTCAGCCGTAAGGTTTATTGGCCCTCAACTTTGAACAAGGTACTGTTCTTTGCTTATACTGCACTCAAACAAAGTGACACTTATACTGACTCTAATGTTCTTGGAATTTATGCTGATGGCACCAAACCGTCATTCGGTTTTGTTGGGGATATGCCATTCATTAATAGTTACAAGCCATTGAAAGCTACACAAATAGAAAATAACATCAAGGCAGATGGTAAAAATCAGAGAGATTTGCTTGTCGCATACACACAACAAGAAAAAAAACAAAGCGAGACAAATGTAACCTTGAATTTTGAACATGCTCTGACTCAAGTTTCTATTACAGCCATGCAAGAAAATAAAACTGATAACCGCATTGTAAAAATCAAAGGAGCATGGATTGTCAATGTAGCAGAATCGGGTAACTTGACTACTACTGAAACAAAGGACAAGACTGATTTCACAATTACATATAGTAAATCGTGGGTCGGTAGTGGTAAAACAGCGTATGGTACGGTATGGAGTGATGAAATTAAATTGGATGGAAGTACTGCTAAAGATATTCTACGTCAACATTCACTTATGCTTATTCCTGAGGATCTGAAAGCATGGGATTTTGAAAAAGCATGGGATTCTGAAAATGATAAAGAAAATACGACTGATAATGGTGCTTATATCATGTTGCTCTGTCGTGTAGAACTTGAGCATGACGGAGCTACACATGAGGGGAATACGAACATTGAGGATATATATGTAGATGAAGCAAACAGCAAACACTATCACCAGCTTTTCCCTGTTAATGTAAACACATTCGATGCTACAGAATATGGATTTGCATGCGTGCCGCTATCCAGCGTATGGAACACAGATGGTATTGGCAAGCACTATACATATAAACTGAATATATGTGGTAACGGAACAGGAGCCGGCAAATATCCGCCCACAATGACGTCAGATGAGATAAATGCCCTCGTACCGCCAGAACTCGGTATCAAAGTTGTAACTAACAACAATAAAGTCACCGGAAAGCATCCAGGTGACAATGTTCTTGACGAACCTATCCAGTTCACTGTAACTGTAGAAGGATGGACCGAGCAGGAGAACTGGACTAACGGTGTCGGTAGCATCTAATCCATTTATACCGCAAGAACAGATTTAATCGTTTATCAAATCACACATCCGCCATGAATGCAAAATACAGCTTCTCCCGATACGTTATAGCCACGCTGGCCGTTGCCGCCGTGCTTGTGTTGCTTACCGCCTGCAAAGATGACCTGGGTTATCAGGGTATTGAAGGGCAACAAATAGCTTTCAAACTCACGGCTCCCGATGCCTGGCACGATGGGATGCCCATCAACGAGAACGCGCCAACCACGCACTGCACATCAGTGCGGGCGCTGTCCGGTGGTGACACCAAGCTGTATTTGCATACCGTGGTGGCGGACAACCCTGCGGAGGAAAAGGCCGTGGTATCTCGTGGTACTCCGGTGAAAGATACCGATGCTTTTGAAAGAACTTACTTTCAGTTTTCGCTAAGCGGTATATATACCGATGCATCATTACAAAATGTTTATAACCTGCATTACGAATCCGCGATGGGTACGCCGATGAATATCGGTAAACAGCTATTGTGGCCATCGAAGGGCGGTATTGAAGTGTATGCCTTCGCTCCGACGGTAGAGGATTTTAATAATAGTCTGAAAACCAATGCCGATGGTTCTTTAACCGACATTTCAACCGGTAACAATGCTTCCTTGGAACTAAACGAAACCAATCCTCCAACGCTGACATACACCGTATCTACGGATGTAACCAAGCAGGTGGACCTTATGATGGCGCACACATCTATCTCGTCCACAACCACCCAGCCGGTGGAGCTGCAATTTGGCCATGCGCTTACCGCCGTGCAAATAAAGTGTGGCAAAGACATGCTTGCCGGCAAAATCACCGAGGTCACCATCAAGGGAATCTACGGCAAAGGTACATGGAAGTTCGAATCGATCTCAGACTCAGATTCAGAGAAGAAGGGATGGAATATAGAAGAATCAGAAACATTTACATATACAATTTCAAAAGAAATAACGCTGTCACCCGGTAAGGACGCCACTGACAAGATACACGTTCCCGAAGGCACCTCGATAACCGGCACCGACACCGACAACCTGACCTTTATGCTGCTTCCGCAGACACTGCCGACAGGTGCCACCATGACTATAAAATTCATTGACGATGCTACCAAAACTGAACGTACCCTAAGCGGCTCATTAGGTGGACATAAGTGGGAGGCAGGCAAGATTGTCACCTACTCGGTGTCACCGTCCAGCATCCATGTCAGCTCCAAGTTCGAGTTTAGCAAGAAAGGAACTACCGCCGATAAGCCTGATACCATACCCTATTCGGGAGTCTGGTATGACGCTGCATACACAGCCAAGGCAGAGGTTACGCAGGAGGATGTTGAGACAAAAGCAATCGATATCCCGGCAGATAAAGTCAAGTTTCAGTATAGGCTGAAAAATAGTGACCCTTGGACGGACTGCACGAAAGATGCTAACGGCTTGCTGACTATTGCGGCACAGCCTGCTTATACAGCAATGAATAACGGTTTTTCGAAAGACTCACTTGGCTCGGAGACTACTCCGTTCTCGTTGTCTGACGAGTTTGGCGAAACTGCCAACTGCTATATGGTTGACAAGGCTGGATATTACACGCTACCACTTGTCTATGGCAACGGCTACCTGACTTTGCCGGAAGGAAATGCCGATGGCTTTAATTATTTCCCCAAGCACGATGACACACAAATCTTTGCAAAAGAAATCTCCGGTGTCGAGGATGCCGTACTGTGTTGGCAGGATGCGCCGGACCTGATTGACCCTGCCAGTGTTCATATTAGTAATAACATGCTGGTGTTCCATATCCGCAAGCATACCCTCGCACAGGGTAATGCCTTACTGGCTGTCCGCGGCACAGACTCCAGCACCGGCAAGAAGATAATACTTTGGAGCTGGCATATATGGGTGACACCTTACAAGGACGCCTTTTACAATCAATTCTACCATTCAAAGACATATAGTGACGAGAACAAGACTACCACTATTGGAGAATATGACTTCGCACAATACAACCTTGGCTGGTGCGACCATCATGCTCACAATGAATCACGCATATTCAGTCTCCAAGCCATTATTGACATGTCTGCTTATGGTGGAACCACGGAGACGGTGGTTATTCCAGGAACGTTTATGCAGATGGAGTTCAAAGGCTCGGATGCCGGAGACAACACATACTATCAGTGGGGCAGAAAAGACCCTATGCTCGGCGGTATCTACAATGACAATACTCCTAATTATCGATATAAGAAAAAAGGTACTTCTCCAGACGCGAACGAGTTTACCATGGAGAACAAACAGGTGTTCAACCAATACAATAAAGACGGTTATAATTACTCGTTCTGCAAAAACCTGGGAGATGCCATAGATAAGAACGACTATGCGTCAAACGGTGTGACAATAGGATATGCCATACAGCATCCGTATATGTTTGTCACCAACTCGCGTTGCAATGATGGCGGAGACGATCCTACACCAGATTTTAATTATCGTAATCACTGGCATAAACCATATAAAGAGGAGCATGTAGATTATTTGGATGAAGGTACGCATATCATGTTCAATGCCTGGGATGCGGGAGCTACGCATGCGGGAGCTTCGGATAACAGCGACTCCAAGTATTATTATAATAATGTATTTTCCTCTACCGGCACCATCAAAGAAAGTGTAAAGGCGGATTATCTAACGAGCAATGCGGCAAACGTTAAGAAATCAGTCTATGATCCGTGTCCTCCGAAGTTCAAGATACCACCGATCGATGCTTTCCGCGGAATTGCGAAAGCATCGAAATCGAATGATGGTTACTATGGACTTGGAAGCGTAAGTTTTTCAAACAATACCTGTATAATGACGATGTCTGATGGACAATCAATCACATTTCCGATTACAGGTGTTAGAAACTATGCCCTGCGTAGCAACGAATGGAAAACTGTAGAACCGACTGGGGCAGAATCAGAGGAGGGCAAAAAGTCATTCTACGAGACATTCTATAGAACTTCTATGCCTGCATTCAAAATGCTGTCATTTGTATCCTCGGCAACAATTGTCAAAAAAGAAGAATATAATGCTTATCAGTTATTGATATTCGCAATTGATAAAAAGATTAGAACCGACCCCTATTCTGCCGGTAATATTAAAATGAGCTGTTTCACGACTTCCAGCAACTCGTATGGCATGCCCGTGCGGCCTATAAAGGAGCAACCGTAAAGCAGATAGCCTGCTTCTGATTTGGCAGCGACTGACGGGCCGGGGCAAGGCAAAGCGAGAACATCGAAGCCTAAACAAGTATGCCGGTACAAAGAGGCAGAGTTGTTTAGGCTTCCTTTGTGAAAGCGTTGGATGAAGAGACTTGCCGGTCCTTTATTTTTCAGAATGGTGATGTGTATGAAATCAAAGGTTGTTATGTCTCTGTCGCTTTTTTTATTTGTTATGGGCTCGTCCGGCCTTTATGATCTGTTTAATAAATCAAATGAAATGGAACATAACGTAGGAGTTGTGACGCATTTGGGAACGGAAAGGACATATCACCATTAAAAAACATGCTATAAGCGAACGGCACGTATCGAGTATGAGACAAAACTTTACAAAACCCATGTAAGGATGCAATTACACAATCCTTTTATACTCCAAGGAAGTGAGATTTTATTATGGTATTGTTCAGAACGCACCGAGAAGGCAGTAATACTTTCAGAAGAAGGCTTTGTATGGGGAGTCTCTGGGCATTTGGTGTATTTTGCCTATTCTTAGGGACAGTAATTGTAAAATCCCAACAATAAAAAACAAGAAAGGAATATTAAGAGTGGCTTTAACGTCGCCATGCTTTGTGATAAAAGTGGTAAACCGGGGCTGAAAGCAGCAGGGGCGTGATTTTGATCGACAAGCCTCACCTCATGATGGAAATACTCGTTATCAGACGGATCAAAGAAGAAATTCAGGATACCGACCACATAGACAGCCTTCAGCCCATAGTCCACTCACCGGGCCTTGCCTGCTCACGGATAGGGAAGGTGAAGTAGAAAACGCTGCGGTCCTTGAAGGACTGCTGCTCACCACGCTGCATCTCTACCAGGAATTTCTCACCCTTCTCATTCTCACAATAGACATCGAATACAGCCCGGCGGTCGTACTCCTGAGTTCCAGGATGCTCCGCGTTGAGACAGGTCACATCCTTAATCACCTCTTCATCGAACAATTGAGCATTCAATAAACCGATCATCAGCTTCTTATGCATAGCCGTGGCGAAAAGCAGCTTGAATCCGAAGTCCGTATATGGATTTACATATCTGTCCTGTATGCCTTCTGTTCCCATTGCTTCCCATTTTTACTGTTTAAGACCCAGCCCCGCGTAAGACAAAACCTCACAGCCGGGTACAATAATCATAAAGGTAAGAATTATGGCGGAATATTCAAACGGGAATGGATTAATTATGAGAAAAAATAAGAGGCAGGCCATCATAGACTTACCTCTTGTACACTACCTTGACTCTTACTGAAACGGTGATTTTTCTCTCAACATCTGATTCCTGTACGCCACTCCCTGCTCCTTCTTATTATACAGCTCCATCCGCGAGATACCGAAGCTTTCACGGTTGGCGTTATAGTTGTTGATCACCATTCCTTTAATATCATCCTCGGTGATACCATGCTTACCGAACGTACCGGTGAGATAGTTCAAGGCAGCATCATACAAGACACCGTACAGACATAACCATTTTGCCCGTGAGAGGATGGATTTATGTCTGTTGCCGTCCTCATAGCTGTCCGGATACTCTTTTCTCCATTTCCTGTCCACGTAGTTAATAAGCGTACTATCCTTCCATAACCTCTGAAAGCAAGTGTTCTCCTCTATCTCTTCCGGCGTATGAATGAAACAACCGCCTGAACCACCATGATTATAACTCTTCGCGGCAGGTTCGGGAATGGAAGGATCATATTCAAAGTGATAGGGAGCCAACGTATCTTTCTCCGGGTTGATGTAGACTTCAGGATCATGGCTCAGGAAGAACGTGCGGCTGAGATTATGACAACTCTTATCGAATTCATCAGTCCTTGGATATAACCTTTGCTTCACCTGCCGGAAAAGGTTGTAATGATGGTCCGGGTTGGTGTTGTCGTGAATCATAGCCGCCTTCACACCCTTGTTGCTTGGAGAGAACCATACTGCGTAAAGATGGAGAGGAACAGCGTATTGAATGAGTCTTTCCTTGAATTCACTCGCAGCCTCATGTGAGCCGAAATCATCAAAGTCAAGCACAAGGAGATTGGAATACTGGTGCAGGTTGGCCGGGTCATCGTTTCTATAGTCGAATATACCGGAAGGGGCTGTCATGGGAAGTCTGTGTTTCTCTTCCTTGTAAGTCTTCTCTGTTGTCTGTTTTCTAACCATATCTGTCTGTTCCGAAAGTTTGGGATCGGATGCTATAAGTTCAAGGATATGGTCGAAGTTATAATAGATCCTGCTTCTTGAATCGCTTGAATTAAAGTAGTAGCTTATGTTTTTGTTTATCATATCGTTATTGGATTTTAGATTGTTATTTGCTTTATTGTATTGTGAACCTCCCCAAGAGACCGGACCAGGCTTTTCTTTGGGAGAAAGCCGGTCCTCTCAGTATCTTCGTCTCTCGGGAAGAACCACTATTTTTCAGTAAAGGAGCTATGGAAACGGTTGATGAAAGATTGAAGAGAGAGGCTACTTCGTACCCTTCCAGAGTGAGAGGGAGAAGGATGATTTTTTGTTTTGTTTATTCTTTTCCTCTCACTTTGGCAGACCGCGAAGCAGGTCTCTTCTTTCATTCTTTATTCCATATCCCCTTTATTTACTATACTACCCGTACTTTTTTTATTCTCTATATATATTAGAATGTACATCGAAAAAGTACGGGTAAGTAAATATTTATCCTAGTCTGTCATCCGAAAGGGAGTATCATTGTATAACCAGGGTGATTTTCAGTCTGCCCAAAGCCTCAATCAACTTCCTATAATAACGTCTCTCCCTGGCCGACCTCTTTATGCCCAGTATCTCTTCCAGATAACAGAAAGTAACCTCCTTCGTATATTCACTATCCATGGTTATAGCCCTCTGCATATCCTTGTCATACCTGGCCAACAGTCTGATCTCCTCTTTAATGTTGCTCCTGATCTTCATCCCGTCCAGCCTCTTTTCCCAGTCATTATGAGAAACGGAAGCCTTGCCTATGACCCTGTTCTCATTGAAGTAGGCGTCCATCCTTTCTATGAACCTTTCATCAAAATCATCAGTATGCCAGACCGTATATACCTCACCCTCGATATGCTTCCTGATGCCTATCCTCGTTATGAGCTGTGAGAAATACCAGTCCTTCTGACTGTGCGGGTCAGTGGAGGTACCATAGGCCCTCCGGATTTTTGCCGATTCGGTGTTCGGAAGGTTCCAGTCACCACACAGGAGAATCTGTTCAACATCCCTGTATGAGTTGGTGCTCTTGTTGTCGGTCGCTCCATAATAGGTGACGGTGAACAACCCAGAATCGACACCTTCGGCTACCAGTAACCTCCTGAAACGTTCCGCATATCCGGATTTTCCCGGGCCGTCATCGTCACCGTTTATATCCTTCCAGCATACAATCAAGGAAGGTTTGTCTATCAGCCTGCCTATCCTCTTTACGAATGTGCCGAACCCCACCTCATCAAAACACTTTCTGGACAGTCCGAAATCCATTTTCCTGAACTCCGTTACCGTATTGTACTTGCTCTCCGTATCCAGAAGGGTGAAGCGGGTGGAGCCTCTGAAAAGGATATTGCCCGCCCCCTCGAATATCAGGATATGCGTGGAGATTGTCATGCCCCCGGGACAGAGGTCAACCGGGTAGAAGGTTATGCCCACCCTGTCGGTATCGGACATCATCCATGAACCATAATACTTTGGAATGAGCCCCAGCACCACGTCACGCTTCATACGGTTGATCCTGTAGGACTGGTTGAAGAGGTCGTTCCTTCCGCCCCTGATGAAAAGGTCATAATACCGGCCCAGCTCTTCAGGGGGCTTGCAGACGATATCGCCATTCTCATCAGTCTTTCCGAATATCCCCAGCATGCTCCTGTCGAACTCCACAAAGGGATTGATGAAGGTCGGCGTCTCGTCAAAGATGACATATCCCCTCAGGTCATCCCTTCCCATCAACGTCCTGAAATCACCGTCGAACGGTGCCACCTCCTTCTGTGGCTTATAGATGAGGAAATGGTTTATCAGGTCTGTCCAGAAGCGTACATGAGTTATCAGGAGTATCTTCTTTTCCATGAGCATTCCGGGGTTGTCCCTGTATTGCCCCAGGAAATCGGCTCTCCCGGGGTCACTGGATATGATCATCACATCCTCCATCCTCAATACCCCTTCCACCACAAGGTTCTCTACTATCCAGCCGAACATCTTTTCCAGCCCGTCTTTGGTATCGACACAATATAGAATACCCTCATCATGTTTGTGGCGAATAAGGCTCTTGATGCTCTCGGTCTTTCCCGAACCCATCCCCGAGCTGACGATGTATCCGCCACGCCCATCGGGAACATCTATCTCCCCGGTCTTGAGCCTCATCCTGAAACCTGGGCCCGTGGAATGGGGAGTGATGTCAAACAGCTCCCTCATCGCCGCCTCCTTCCCTGGTATCGTCGATTATGATCCACCCGTCCCGGTACTTATTGGCCAGGAACTCATAGTATGATATCACGTCCGACTCGTCGAAGTAGTTGTCGTCAAAGTCGGGTTCCGCCTCCTCCCATGCCTTGAGGCCGGCTCTGATCTGTGCGAGGAGTTCTGATTTCCTCACAATTTCTTTCTTGTTAGTCTTCATTGTTTTAAAAAAATTAGTTTGATTAATCGATTGGACATGCTCACTGGAACATGCCCTTATTACACAGATTAGGGCATGACTGGAAATGAAGCGCGTTTTTCATATTTGGAGCTCTATTATATATAAGCTATACGAGAACACCCAAAAGCCTTATCAATGAAGAAACAATACTCACAAAGAAAGGGCGCCGAAACAAATACCTGGAATGTTCCGCTACTTGAATTACCACAAGGAAAAACAAGCGAAAGGAATGACCGGGGAAATGGACGGCGCTCTTCTATTTTTTCTTCTCCCCCAAATCGCGTTTTTGCTATCCTGACCAGCCCAACGCCTAATAACTGAAACATAAATGACACACAGCAATATGTTTGAAAATCTAATCAATAAAATATTGGGACTTGAGCGGGAGCCTATGCCCAATCGTCAGGAAACTGTTACCGCACCTGATGTCATCGAAAAAGCGGTATCATCCGAACCTGTTCCTAAAAAATACCAAAGAGACATTGAAGCGCTCCGACAGAAATATGGGGATGCTTTTAAAACCGGATTCTGTATTAATCTTACACTTCAGGAGTCTTTATCCATTATGCCGAGAGAAAGAAGAAGAGTTGATTCATACAGAGGTTTGCAATCCTATTTGATGAAAGAATGGGATATAACATTAACAATCACATCACGAAAAACTAAATCTAAAACATTATGAAGAACCACGTATTTATAGCAGGCGGAGCTGTATGTAATATCAACCAATCCAAAGAAGAAATCGAAGAGACCGTCAATATTGAACTTGAAGAGACAACAAGCGGTCTGGTGAAATTTGAGTATCAGAAAATTGCGGACAATGAAATCGTACTCATTTATCACCGGACCCTCAGTTATCACCTGGACTTGAAGGAAATTGCAGACTGCGACATGGCTATGGCATCCGGCGTGAACATTACAAACTTCTATCTTAAATCCTTAGGCGATCCGCTCATTTATCCTTTAAACCTGAGAGGAAGCCGGTTCTATTCCCCTGTACTTGCATTTATTAGATTCTATAAGAATTTGATGATTATGATGGAAGAAAGAGTGGAGGATATAACGATAGGGCTGAGTGAGGATAAATTAATAATGAAGATAACCTATTAAGCCAATGAATGTCTTAGTAGCATGTGAAGAGAGCCAGACAGTAGCTTTGGCTTTCAGAAAACTGGGCCATAACGCTTTCAGTTGTGACCTTCAGGAATGTAGCGGTGGGCATCCCGAATATCATTTCAAGGGGGACATGTTTGATGTAATAGCCAATAGAGGCGGAACTTTGGAGAATGGTACTAAACACTTCCTTGATAGTAGCTGGGACTTAATCATAGCCCATCCTCCCTGCACTTTTCTTGCTGTCTCGGGTGCAAGGTGGTATTATCATCCTGACGATAAGAACCTTCCGATAGAACAGAGAAGACCACATCCGAAGTTTCCAGATAGAGCCAAAGACCGTGAGGAAGCAGTTCGGTTCTTCATGGATGTTTCAAGGGTTGGAGTGAATAAACTGGCTATAGAAAATCCTGTCGGTATAATGAGCAGCCGATGGAGAAAGCCTGACCAAATCATAGAACCTTGGCAGTTTGGTCATGAGGCTAGCAAGAAAACCTGTCTGTGGTTGAAAAACTTACCTCTCTTAATACCTACAAATATAGTCGGGAAAGGTGAGGTCTATGTTTCAAAGAGCGGAAACAAATCTCCTAAATGGTTTACCGATATATTCTTCTCGGGTGTGTCGGCAGAAGAGAGGAGAAAACTGAGGAGCAAGACTTTTCCCGGGATAGCGGATGCGATGGCTGATCAATGGGGAGGCAGGATTATAGCAGCGTAGAGAATATTTTGATGATATAATTGTGGGATACCTAGGGAAAACGCCACAATATCTATTGTTCTCCCCCAAAAATCAAGGACCGGCAAGGAAATCTGGTGCTGGCCGGATCAGGGGAATGCCGGTTGATACGGATTATGAGAAAGTGGTGGTGAAGTTGACGTATTAGTATCTGCTCCTTTTTATAGTTCATATATGCTTTACAGGGAAGTATTGTGCGTAGTGCATAGTGCTTCCCTTCCTTCTTTTTTGTCGGCGGAGTTTTTTGAGATTCATCCTATTATATTAATTTTGTATTCCAGCGTAAGATATGTTTTTATCAATCCGCCAAGCTGTGAAGTGTAGCGGAGGTTTTGTTCTTAATTTATCCATCAGCCTGCTTTTGTGCGGTGGTGGATTTTTTATTTTTCATAGAATACGATTCATTAAATTATCCGCTTGTCGTCTGCTTATGAAATGCGGATTCATATTAAATAAGGTATATCCGGTTTAATTCCGCTTCACGTAACAGCCTGAAAATAACCTCCCAAACAATTATTTTACGGGATTCTATATTTTTTTATAGGAAAAATGCACAAAGTTTCGATAAAGTATGTATATTTGCAGCAAAATAACGTTTCACCATATTAAAAAACAGGAAAAAACAAATCCACGGACAACATCCGACAATGATGCGTGGTAGAGAAAAAATTAAAGGAGGAAAGACTTATGGAATATCTATTTCTAAGACGTAAAGAGATAAGTTCCACTTCTCACAGACAGAAGGACCTGCTCTTCAAGGCTGCTGAAAAGCACTGGGAGGAGGAATTTGTCATGAGAAACAGATGTAAAAGAGAAATAGATTGTCTGATTTACAAGAATTTGCTTTACCAGCTGGAAATAAAAAAGGTGTTCTTGGACTCGGATTTGTCTCTGAAAAAGTTGAGTGCTATGATTGATACGAACCAGACCTATCTTTCCAATGTGGTAAACCGATATTTTGAATGTAACCTGAAAGAACTGATAAACGGCTATAGAATAGAATATGCGAAGGAGCTGCTATGCGCGGGATGCTACACTCTGGAGGAGATGCCTGTTAAATGCGGATTCGCGTCAAAGAGTCCGTTCTATGCGGCTTTTAGGAAAACAGTCGGAATGACGCCTATGAAATATATGATAAGATTAAAACAAAGCAATTAAGTCCTTTGCAATAAAATATGTATAACCAATTTTAGTTTTTAAATTTATAAATTTAAAATTTTTATTATGAACAAAAAGTTTTTAAGTGCAGTCCTGTTCGGAGCCTTGATGGTGACTTCGACAGGAACATTTGTGTCTTGTAAAGACTACGATGACGACATCAATGGTCTGCAGGAGCAGATTGACGGTTTAGATGCCGCACTAGACGCCTTAGAGGCAAAAGTGAAAGATGGAAAATGGATCACAAGTGTGACTCCAATGGAAAACGGTTTTACTATCGTCCTCTCCGACGGTTCTTCGTACCCCATTGAGAATGGTAAGAATGGTGAACCGGGAACTCCTGGAACTCCGGGTGCAGCAGGTAAAGATGGAACAATCGTTGAGGTAAAGGAAGGCTACTGGTGGCTTAATGGTGAAAAATCTCCGTATGTGGCTGTCACTGCTGATGATATCACAGGTAAAGTGCATGTTCCTGAGATAAGAGACGGATACTGGTATTTCTATAATGAAGATACCGGATCAATGGAAAAATCCGAATATAAAGCAGCAGGAGCGGCCTATGCGGTATATGCCAATGGAAAATATACTCTGTATATGCCTGATGCCAATGGGGATATGCTCCCAGAAGGTATTGAACTGCCTACAGCAGCTTCAATGATTACTGCCGTGACTTTCACAAATGATAACGCTAAAAGCTTATTTGTGTATAAGACTAACTGGAATTTCAACTCTAGTGTGACTAGTATTGCAGTTGCTTCCGCATGGAATGGAACAAAGACGTTGCCCAGCAACAATACAAAGATATATGGTGCAAAGTCTCCGGTGGAAATACAAGTTCATCCCACTGAAATTGATGTTGTAGAGGAAAATATCAAGTTCAGTCTGGTAAACAGCAAGAATGAAACGACTTTGGCGCAATTTGTACTCACAGCCGAATCATACGATGGTTATATCCAGTCTAACGGTGCGAGAACTAGAGCTATAGCGAATGGTTTGTATGATATTGTGATGAAACCGCAGACCATTTCAAACGCTAATAGTACAGCTATTGACAACGCTCTGACAGCTGCTGCTCCAAGCAATCCAATGGGGCCTGGAAGAATTGGCTATGCCTTGAATGTCGGAGACGGATGTCGTACCGCTTATAATATTACGGTTGCAGGTAACTCTGCCGCTCCAATATTGAGAACGTTGCAACTTAATAGTGCAACGGCTACTATCGGTGGAAGTGGTACAGTTAATGATATAATGGTTGGTCAGCCCTATGAAGTGACCTTTAACGAGGATGCCGCTGTATACGATGCCTATTTTACGGTACCTACTCAATATAGGGACGCATTCGGTATTGTAATCAACAACGAGAAGAGAACAATCACTGTCGGCAAGAACCCTGATGCCAGCACAATCGGTACTTCTTTCCCGATGAGGGTTTATACTGCTGATATCAATGGTGCTATCAAAGAGACAACTTTGACAGTTAACTTGTCAACTGTCATCAGTGGAGTACAGACTCTGGCAGCACAGACCGTTCCCGTAAATACAGCCACTAACTTCAACTTTGCACTTAGTGATGTGAATGTAAGCTCTACCGATGCATGGAAGTTGAATGTAAATCTGGGTAACACCGCATATGCACTTTATAAGGATGCCGCTTGTACACAAGCTTGGAGTGGTACAAATCCATTCACTACTTCTAACCAATTATTCAAGCCTGAATTCGTTGCCGCATTGAACAGCACGTCTGCAACAACTGACGTTAACAGTGCCAAGTATCTCCGATTCAAGATTGACAACAACGAGGCTACCGCTATCGGTCTTTCACTGAATACAACCTATTATGTTCAGGTGACCTTCAAAGATAATGAAGCTACTCCTAACACATTGAACAAGGTTGTTGTTCCGGTTAAGTTCACTGCACCTGCATTGTCTACATTGTTCACAGTGAAAGCCGGTTATGTGAAAGATGAGGTTATCAATGCATACTTCTATCAGACAAGTGGTTCTAACATGAAGAATGTAGCATTAACAACATACTTCAGCAAGTCCGTAGCCGATGCTACAGTAGCTTTGGACAATACAACTAACGTTGCTTCTACCAATAAGACATCAGACGCTTTGGCTGACCTGACTACTACAGGATTTGGTACAAGTGAACTCGCATTCGATGCTGCCGCTGGCAACAAACCTGCCCCCAATGCTCAATTCGAGTTAGGTTATGGTGAGGTGTTGACTGTAAATGTAAGTAAAGACAACTATAGCGGTTGGAAATATACAGAAAATGCAGAAAAAGCATATACATTCAAGGTAAGAATGATGAGTTCTATTGTTGAAGGTTCTGTCAAAGGAGCAAACGGTAATCCTATTATAATCAGTGCAAATGATGCAACTAATGGAGCTGATATCACTAGCAGCATGATTAAGGGTTACGACTACAACAATAATGAATATAATGTTGTACCTGATGAATATAGTGGAACCACTGCTGCTTGGAAGAATGTCTTTATTAAGAAAGTTAGTGCCGCACCAGATGCTGATGGTTACATCAAAGAGGTAGCGACTGTGGCTGCAACTCAAAAAGATGGAAATACCATCGCCGGTTCCTTTAAAGTAACTGCAAATTCCTTGTCTACCACTCAAACAGTGAAGATGCCTGTAACAGTAGAAGACATCTGGGGGTATAAGTTGCTTGAAAAGGTAGACGTAACAATTAAAGTAGGTGAATAAGAAATCTCTTATTTAAACCGAACCTAAAGGCATAAGGGCTTCTCTAGTGCGAGAGTCTTTATATAATAGAAAACTTTAAATTTATGAAAAATCCCTGGCTTGTGAAAGTCGGGGATTTTTTCTTACCCTCATAATCAATATACAATATGAAAGAAATAAAATACTATCTATGGCTTACAGTGCTGGCCGCCTGCCTATGCTCTTGCTCCTTCACGGATGACAATGAACAGCAGCCACCAATAGAGATACATGATGCGGATGAACTAGCCTCCATTGGAGTAGGGCTGATCGCATATTATACATTCGATGACGGAACCGGTGATGACAGCTCTTCCAGCCATTATGATGCGGTGCTAATCAACCGCCCGGATGTGATTTCCGATACTCCGTCAAGTAAAGGCATGGACAAGGCTTTGGACTATCTCTGTTTTGCCACCCGTACATCCAGTGGAAAATTTGAGCTTTATTCCAATAACCGTGGAAAACCGAGTCTCTCCTATTCCTTCTCCTATCCGTTTAGGTCACTACAGGACGGAAAATGGCATATGGTTGCTTTCACTCATATTCCCAATGGTGACGGAGCAAGTTGCGAGAAGAAATTATATGTGGACGGTAAGCTTGTAGCTAACTGTGAAGGAGTCTATGATATTCCAACTTCAATCAAAGTGCAGATCGGTGGTGACTGTGACGGACATTATACCAGTTCTTCCGCTGATATGAAACTTGACAATATCCGCATCTATGACCGTGTGCTGGAGACAGAAGAGGTACGCACAATTTATAATTTGGAAAGGACACAATGATTTCATATTATTCCAGCTTATAAAAAAGAGAGAGGCTTATCACACCTCTCTCTAAATGAATCCCCTATAAACAAAAACTCCTTTTTTAACTTCTGTACTGTACTTACACTCACTCCCTCAAGTTTGGATACCATCTTTAAGGATAATTCTTGCTTAAAAGTTTGAGAACACCTGAATATTGCTCAGCTTTCTCTTCCTTCGGTTTACGATATCCGGTTTTCCTGCCTACTTTCCCACCTTTCGCTATATACTGTGCCTTCCCTGACTGTAGTCGACAGCTGATATTCTCTCTTTCCATAGCAGTCACAGTACCAAGGATAGTCTGAAATAGATTTTTTATTCTCCCGGCTGATACTCTTATTTTCATTTGTAATAACTTTGTCATGTTCAAAGTCTGTGAATAAGGCAGATAGAAGATAATGATCCGGAGCTTTACAGACTGATAACTCCTTTGGTTCATGAATCTGGAAGAATTGAAGAGTAACAACAATTATCCTTTCAAGAACTTCCCGGGAACAGTATGGTATGTTGCTATGGGAGATGGTGATGTTTCCGGGTTTATGCCTTTGAAGAAAAACAATACCGGTTTCTATATAGATAATTATTATATAAGTGATGATGATCCGGATATAATAGACGGACTGCTGGATTCAATAACTGAGGATATTCCTGTTGATGTGATTCTGACAGTTCTTGTGCATAAACGTCATGTGAATGATTTCCGGAGTAACCATTTCAGTACGATCAAGGAACTGACCATCTATGATATGATGCAGTATTCCCTTGTATAATGTTGAATGTCAACGCAAATTACAATATATATGGCGAAGAATGGCTGTAATAGGTTGTTCCTTTGTTTTTTATATCATAATTTTATTCATATATCTGTTATCAAAAACAAGTTTTCCTATTTTTTATACGCTTTTATTGCAGAATAATCAAAATACTCTTATCTTTGTACCATTGAATAATTAAAACATCTATAAATTTGAAGAAATCAATTCTTTATATATAATTTCTAGATGTGTCTTAACTAACTGAAATACAGTTGTATACTAGTATTTCAGAGCCCCGAAGGAATGTCTGATAGTGAAAAAATGTGTTGGTTTGCAATGCGGGCCACCTACAGTCGAGAACTGGATATCAAGTACAAATTGGATTTGAAGGGAATCAATAGTTTTATTCCTATGCGTTATGAAGTCCGTATGGATGGAAAGCATAAGAAGCGTGCGTTGATTCCGGTCATTCATAACCTTATTTTTGTCCATGCTACCCAGACCGACTTACAGGAAATTAAGAGTAAAATCTCTTATTTGCAGTATATGACGGATTCCCGTAGTGGTGAGAAGATCATAGTTCCTGATGAGCAGATGAAGAATTTTATAGCGGTTGCAGGTACTTATAATGAGCATCTTTTGTATTTTAATCCCGGCGAGATAAATTTGGCGAAGGGAACAAAAGTCAGGATCACAGGAGGACAGTTCGAGGGATATGAGGGAGTTTTTGTGAAAGTGAAGGGAAGCAGGGATCGGAGAGTGGTTATCAGCTTGCAGGGTATACTGGCTCTTGCAATGGCTACTCTTTCTCCCGACCTTATAGAAGTAATTGAGGAACCGAAGAAAAGAAATCATGACTAAGGTTTTACCGGCGGGAATCAGGCTTCAGATGCTGATAAAGGATCATCATAAGGATATCTTGGATAGGGAGAGGAACAACGGGAAGTTCATCCACCTTTATAATATAGGTACATACTGGGTGGCTTTTGAGAAATCAGCCTTCTGGGTGGATAATATCTTTCAGAGGTGTGAGATCAGTCTGTTCATGGTTCCCGGTTATCTTGAGTATGTTGTGATGGCTTCAGTTCCACATAATGAGGCTGATGATTATTTCAAGAGACATATTATTCATCACGACAAACCTGATTATAAGGTTCTGTCTATTTCTCCGGCTGCTCTGAATGGGAATTATCATAGATGGCATGTTCAAGCTGTGAAGAAAGTGTTGTGATATAACCACTCTAAAATGTATTCCTTGTTGTATATCGATAGTTGAGAAGTAAATAAATTTGATAATAGATTTTATGAATAAAATTTTATGAAATATCTTGCAAAAGATATACAATGAGTTTTGTATTAACTAATTATTATGATATTATTTGAACAAATAACGAAAGGAGATAGTCGTTCTGTTATTGTAAAAAAAAATATATTAATCATGCTTTTGGTAAAAGGGTGTAGTATTGTTATATCATTACTTCTTGTGCCAATAACTTTAGGATATGTTTCTTCTGAGCTTTATGGAATTTGGTTGACTCTTTCGTCTGTTGTAATATGGCTGAACTTTTTTGATGTTGGATTTACCTTAGGTCTGAAAAACAAACTAACAGAAGCTATTGCATTGGGGCAATGGGATAGAGGAAAATCACTTGTGTCTACTGCTTATTTTATGATGACTATTATTTTTCTTCCTTTATGTTTATTGCTTGAATTATTTATTCCTTTTGTTGAATGGGCGTTATTTTTAAATGTGAGTGAAATATACAATACAGAAATACAAAAAGTAATGTCTGTGCTTGTACTCTGCTTCTGCTTGCAGATGATAATAAATGTTTTGTCTTCTGTTATTGCAGCTTTTCAGAAAGTTGCGCTTTCTTCGGTTTTTCCTGTCATAGGTAATTTCTTTTCTTTGATAGTAATATATCTGTTCACAAAATTGTATCCTCCGTCGTTGTTGAGATTAGCTGTAGTAATATCTGTGATGCCAATACTTGTTGGTGTTGTTGCTTCTGTTGTCCTGTTTTCTTCACAATTCAAAAAGGTTGCTCCATCATTTAAGTTAATAGACAGAATGTATATAAAAGATTTGTTTAGTCTTGGGCTTAGATTTTTCATAATTCAAATGCAAGTTGTTGTAATATTTCAGACTACTAATATACTTATTTCAAATCTTTCAGGATCAAATGACGTGACATCTTATAATATAGCTTATAAATATATAGGCATTGGACTTATGGTATATAATATTATTCTTGCTCCCCTATGGCCGGCATTTACAGATGCTTATACACGAAAAGACTATGCATGGATGCGAAGTATGTACTCTAAAATGATAAAAGTTTATTTGTCTTCTGTTATAAGTATTGTTTTTATGGTTCTTGTATCTCCATTTGTATATGAATTATGGATAGGTGATAAAGCGGAAATATCATTTTTGATGACAATACTTGTTGCTGTATATGTTGTTTTAAATTCATGGGATTCTCTTCAGGTGATGATACTTAATGGTATTGGTGCTGTTAAGTTACAGGTATATGTTACTATGATAGGTTTAATATGTCATATTCCGTTGTCTTTGGGGATTGGTAATTATATTGGTGGATATGGAGTGGTTATTTCAATGATTATAATAACGCTAATTTATCTTTCTTTTTTTACTGTCCAAGTAAGAAAAATATTAAATAATAAAGCCGATGGTATTTGGATAAAATAAATTGAAGTGAAATACGTTTTTTTTATTATATCAAAAATAACAGAATTCTATTTTAATGTTTTTTTTAATGTTTTGATAGAGAAATCTTTACTTTGGAGAGTTTCTTTTCATAAATGTAGAAAAAACAAAATAGAGCTTCAAGATGCAAAGGTTGAACATACGAAAATTTTTTTTTCTGGTGAAAATAATACTGTATCGATAAAAGGTCTTTGTTATCACTGCTGTATTGAAATTTATGGTTCAGGCCATATTGTTAATATATGCGCCCGAACAAAGTTGCATTTTGTAAGAATAATAGTTAGGGGAAAGAATTGCAACATTGATATTGGTGATGGAACTACGATTGGCAGTGCTTATATGGTATGTATGGGAAATAGTAATTCTATAGTTATAGGACGTGAATGTATGTTTGCTGAGAACGTAGAAATATGGTCATCTGATACTCATCCTATTTTTACAAAGGATTCGGAAACTATTATCAATCCCTCTAAGCCTGTTTCTATAGGGAATCATGTATGGTTAGGGAAATATGTCATTGTATTAAAAGGGGTAACTATTGATGATGATGCTGTAGTAGGTATGAGATCATTAGTAACACGAAATATTGAGGGGAATAGTCTGAATGTTGGGATTCCAACTATGCAAATAAGAAGAAATATTAATTGGAAACGGGATTTTATATCAAATTATGAATGACTACTAACTATGAATATACTAGTAAATTTTGCTGATGAAAAATATAGAAAGGTCAGATCTGTTAATTCATGGACTGGATCTTATATTGCTGGTATGGATGTTGTTAAAGAATATGATCTTAATGATATAGATTCTGAATTTAAAAAAAAGTACACGAATATTTTTTCTTTTCAACGGGGGTGTGGCCTTTGGCTTTGGAAACCATACTTAGTGAATAAGGTTATTAAAGAAAGCAATGATGGAGATTATATATTTTATTGTGATTCTGGTAGTTTTTTTATCCGCAATCCTAAAGTTCTATATAAATATTTGACGGATGAACAGCCTTTGTTTGTATGTGACATTCCTCTTTTGGAGTCTTGTTTTACTAAGCCAGAATGTTTTAACATTATGGAATGCGAAACTGAAAATATAAAGTTCTCAAATCAAATAATCGCTACATATTTTATTGTAAAAGTTTGCGACAAGAGTAGAAGGTTTGTGAAAGAGTGGCTGGATTACTGTTGCCAGGAAAAATTGTTATCTCCTGCTGGATTAAAAAAGAATGAAACTCCGACACATTATATGGGAAGTAATTTTGTATCACATAGGGAGGATCAATCAATATTTAGTTTATTATGTAAAAAATATAAGATTCAGCCTCATAAGGATATATCTCAAAGAGGACATGACCCTGAAAGTTATAGATCTCCATTTTATGTATATAAGGAACCTGTGCATAATAATGATTTATACAAACCTATGATTTTTTTACATAAAACTCAAAAATTAAATTTAAGATGGTGGATAATATACATATATAAACGACTTCGACGATTTCTATCACAAAAAACTATATAAAATTATGAATATAATATGGTAGTGTTATCTAACTGGTATTTTGAGAAACATGAATATTCTGTTTGATATTATTAGAAATTTTTTTTTTGATTGATATTATAGTAGCATGGATAATATTGCAATACTACTTACTGTATATAATAGAAAAAATGTAACAATAAATGGAATTACGACTCTTTTTTCTATTATGAAAATGATGAAAGATTTTCATTTTGAAGTATTTATGACTAATGATGGTTGTACAGATGGAACAGAAGAAGAAGTAGCAGCTTTATTTCCTTCTATACATATAATTAACTGCTCAGGGCAATTATATTGGAGTCGTGGCATGAATGTGGCTTGGAGAGCTGCTGTCCGTTATGGAAAATTTGATTATTTTATTTGGTTCAATGATGATGCAGAACTTTATCCTGAGGCTTTACTGAATTTGTTTAAACCTTTATCGGTATTGGGTAAAAGAACTATAATAGTGGGAGCCTTTCGTTCTTCTGAAGGTGTCGTTTCTTATGGTGGTAGAAATTGTAAAATGGAATTTATTGAACCGAAAGAAGAAAATTATCCATCAATCTATTTTATGAATGGAAATTGGGTATTAATTCCACAAGAGGTTTTTGAAGAAATAGGATATATAACGGCTTTCTATAAACATGGGCATGGAGATTGGGATTATGGATTTATGGCTTTAAAAAAGGGAATCAACGTGGTTTTAACAGATAAATATGTGGGAGAAACCAATAGGCATGATGTAGATATTCCTGATTTTTTTAATTCTGATATTTCCTTATTAAAGCGTTTTAGAATTTTATATTCTCCTAAAAATAATCCATTTGATGCTTTTTATTTTCATCTTAGACATATAAGCTTCTTTTATGCTGTTCGCAAGATATTGGCTACCCATATATATGTATTATTCCCTAATTTATTCCACGTTTGAAACTAAAAATGGTATCTGCTATAATTACTACACATAATCGTAAAGAACTTTTAAGAAGAGCAATTGAAAGTGTGCTTAGTCAAACATACTTGGAAATGGAGTGCATTGTGATAGATGATGCTTCAAAAGCAGGAACAGATCAAATCTGTAAATTGTATCCTGTTAGATATATTTATATTCCTAAAGAAGAAAGTAAAGGTGGTAATTATGCTCGTAATTTAGGAATTTATGCTGCTGTTGGAGAATATGTGGCTTTTTTAGATGATGATGATTATTGGCTTCCAACTAAAATAGAAAAACAGGTGAAGTTGATAGAAGAAAAAGATTGTGAACTTGTTTTTTGTGGAAAGAGATTGGAAATTGTAGGACATGAATGTATGAAATTTAAAGATTCGTTACCTGAGACTACCTATGAGGGGGATATGAGTAGAAAAATTCTGTTAACAATTTGTTGTACTACTACTACTAATATTTTAGCGAAACGTCAAGCTTTGATAGATGTTGGCCTGTTTGATGAAAGTTTACGGTTTTGGCAGGAATATGAGTTGACAATTCGGATGGCTCAACGTAAACCTTTTTATTTCGTGAATGAAGTTTTAAGTGTGTACCGTATCGATAAAAAAGATTCTAGCAGGTTGACAAATAAATATTATTTATGGAAAGATGCTGTGAGATATATTCATTCGAAGCATAAACAATTATACTCTTTGTTGTCTTATAGTGAGCGCTTGGAGATTCGTTTGTTGATATGGTATGATGCTATGGGGAGATGTAAAAATTCAGGTTTGGTTTTTCATTATTTATTTTATCGGATGATAACATTTCCTTTTTCTCTGTTTGAGAAAATAAAAAATATAACTTTTGCTTAATGTGTAATGTTAGCTTTGAGTGAATATATAAATAATGTTATATCATTAAGAATTGTATTTCTTACTATCGAATTTTTCAACATAGCGCTATTCCTTTACTCTGGTTTAAAAATTAGATATTTAAAAAGAAATGAAGATTATTGAAAATAAATTCAATCTCTCAAAAATAGTTTATATAATGATTTGAAAATCAGATTGT
>ERZ773216.814-NODE-814-length-41927-cov-21.653205_pt1 | contig 41927 bp, 43 predicted proteins | sample MGYA00511259_ERZ773216 | MGnify/ENA primary metagenome ERZ773216 (study PRJEB29015, sample SAMEA2737764) | human gut metagenome | biome: human gut; feature: human-associated habitat; material: faeces | place: China | collected 2012 ... | reverse complement strand
GTGCCATGTTTAAGGTCGCTGTTGAACTTGGTGCTATATCGCATATGCTTGCGGCCGTGCATGACATTGATGATGATACAATGATAAAACTCCGTGCTATGTGTACAGATGAGGTCAAGAGAATTAACGGTATCATTAATTTTGAAAAGGCGGTAAGGTATCAGAGGCCTGATTAAAAATATATTACCAACCGCTATAATATATAAATAATATAAAGCCATTGAAAAAAGCAACGTTTATCAATGGCTTTATTTCTATTTCACTTTAAATTCAATTTCCAACACAAAGGTCGGATATTGACTCGATATTATCATTTGTCCGTCCATTCTCTCAACAGTTCTTCTAATATTACTTAGTCCAAATCCGTGATTCTTTCTGTCAGCTTTTGATGTTTCAGTTACAGCGTTATTATCAAGATTGGGATTTGATATACGAATAATCTGAATAAGTTCCGAAGCAACACATTTAACATCAATAATTTGTGTCTCGTCTGAATCAATTTTAGAACAGGCTTCAATTGAATTATCTAATGCGTTAGATAAAATGGTACAAAGGTTGGAAACAGATATTTCATCTGAAACAGAACCGTCAAATATAATCTTACAGTTATTTTTTTGTGCTAATTCATTTTTGTCTGTAAGTATTGCGTCTGCAATTTGATTTCCGCTGAAAAACTTATTTGAATCCAAGATTTCTTGATTGGTTATACTTTTAACGTAACTAAGTGCCTCATCATATTGTTTGTTGTTCAAAAGCGATTGCAAACATATCATGTGATTTTTATAGTCGTGACGAAATTCTCTCAGATCGTCTGTCAACTTATTGATCTTTTTATAATGTTCAACTTGCTGCTCAACCTGCTTTTCCATCAGTAATGATATGTTTTCGAAATACTGCTTGGATATGCAGTTAAAAAGCAGATAAATAATAAGCACCATAAATATCGGAACAATTAAAACAGCAGAAAAATTGATAATATTATTACGGATTTTAACCCTTTCAAAATCGATTGGAATACAACCAAACATTTCCCCGGACAATAATAATGCCACTAATATCAGTACATATAAATGATCAGGTATTATTTTCAATCCCGATCTGATCATATTTTTTCTCTTTCGCTGAAGCTTTGTAACCAGTAAAAGAGATATGATATTAAAAATAACAGATACTCCTTTTGTGAGATACGTCTGATTATAATTTATTGAAAACAACTCAAGTATGATACAACTTAAAGACTGCATAATCGAGTCAATTATTAAAAACATGGCGGAAACATATATTGCTCTTTTTTTCTTCTTATGAAATATTAACGCACAGGCAAATATTAATGAGTAACTTAATAGTGAACTTATCAGAGCAAGCGGAAGGTATTTATCTGTAAATCTACAGTAGCCGTTTATACCGCTGAATATTAATTGCAAGCCCACAGCTATAAAGCCTGCTTTTTGATATACGAAATCGTCTGATATTAGTTTCAAAATATTGTTAATATTTATCAGGTTAAAAAAACTCACTAAAACAAAAATAGTTGTGTATATTGATGTAAGAATCATAATAAACCTATACTTTCCCTTTTCATGAAATCAAAATATGTTTTCTGAAATTCTTTATATTTTATTTTAGACAGTAACGCTTTTTCACCTGTGGAAAAAATGATCTCATTTTTGGAATAATTGGTTATATACTTCATATTCACTAAAAAAGAGCGATGTGATCTGAAGAAAAAATCACTGGATAATTCTTTTTGAAAAGCTGAAAGAGTGTCCGCATATTTATAGCATTTATCAGATGCATAAATCAATGTGGATACATTTTCAGCCTGTGCAAAAATAATATTCCGTTCAAGTATACGGTAATTAGCTGACTGTTCTGTATTACGAACCAATACAGTAAAGCGGTTGCTTTTTTCTCTGATAAGAGAATTTAACGCTTCGTACAGTTTTTCTTTTTCTATAGGTTTTATCAGAAATCGGAAAGTTTTTACTTTAAGACTGTCAAAAACAACATCCTTGTAACTGCTGGCAAATATCACATGAGTATTATTATTACGCTGTCTCAAAGCCGAAACGGTATCTATCCCGTTTTTATCCTTCATTTGAAAATCCATGAAAATTATATCAAAATCTATTTTAGACGCTAACAGATCAACCCCGTCATTATATTCATAATATAAAAAATCGAGACCTTTTTCTATTGAATATTTATTCAGTTGCTCAATCAGCGATTTTCTGAAAAACTCCTCGTCATCGCAAATTGCAATATGCATTGTCTCTCCTCCCATATACATCATAATTATATTATACATTATTTCAGTAAAATTTTCAAGCTATTTCGACATTCACTAAAAAAAAGGGGGGCTTTACTAGTTTTTTATAGATTTTTTGCAATTGTGATGTTATTTTTATGACAACACATTGCAAAGGGGGTTTAGCTATGTTTTATGATTTTTGGTATTTAATAAACAAATTATTTAAATAAGGCGGTGCAAAGATGCAGGTGATTGAGCATCAATTTTTGCATTATAGGAACGTGTTGTCATATATTACTCAAATTGACGATGATGATATATCTTTCTTTGTTGTCGGAGTTAAGAATAATATATGCGTTCTTGATCTAAAGCTAAACGGCAAAATAGTTTTTACGAAAAAGGACAATTTCATGGAATTTGTAATTCCTGTAAATAAAAAATTTACAAGCAATCAGCATTACGAATTCAAATCGGAGTTTAAATTAGTCAATGCGGTAAGAGTAAGGCATTACGGTTCATTTTCTACAATAAAAAATAAGGTCGATGATTTAAAAGCGTATATTGAAGAACATTCGTTGACTCCGGTAACACAACCGTACTACATGATTCAGGATTGTAAAAATGAAATTTATGATGTTTTTATCGGAATAAGTGAAAATATTTTGTTCGTTCACTAAAAAAAACAGGGGTTTTACTAGTCTTTTGTGGCGAAAACTCTATTTTTGTGTTAAAATGCATGAGTCAGTAGTCTAACAAGAATTAAAATTATGGAAGTAGAAGAATGCTAAGACAACATACTAAGCAGCATTTTAAGCGTGGACTTTCAGGCATTATGGCAGCAGTCATGACTGCTACCTTGATTCCAAGCTTGTCTGTATTAGCGGATGATGAAATTAAAACCGTAAATTACAGTTTTTTATCCAATACGTTTAAAGTAAGTGGAACAACTGTTAATATTAACGGCGATATCGACAGTAATTCAGATCTGAATTTCTACGGAAATACTGTTTCTGTAGCAGGCAATTGTTGCTATATGGGAAATATCAACAATTACTGCGGTAATCTTTCTTACAATAAAGAAATTCAGAAAGATGAATCAACGGCATTCCCTGATATTGGAGATGGTCTGAATTATATTTTCAACTTCTTTGATACAGATTCGTACAAAGACGGCGTAACTTTCAATTGGCAGGAAACGCTTGATATGGGAGCTACCTATTCAAACGAAGGAATTGCAGCCTACGGAAGAACGATTTCAACCAAAGACATTATCGGAGCTAAAAACAGTATCTCATTTAATTCAACAGATTTAACAACTGTAGCAAATGCAGAATCATATATATATTCTTCAAATGGAGATATCAGTATTCAGGCAAATACAGTTGACTTGAACGGACTCATTTATGCTCCTAACGGAAAGGTACTTATCAGTGCAGGAAATATTGATTTTGAGGGATTGATAATTGCGGACGAAATTGAAGTGAACGGAAATGATGTAACGTTATCGGCATCACCGTTCAATTCTATAATATTGATTTTTTAACTAATATTATAAATGACGCACGTATAATTACCGTTGCTGATTATTATCTTGATGAATCCAAAATGACGTTATCATGGGATACAAATCAGTATGGCAATGATTTCACAATTTGGGCATCTTATGACGGCGGAGATTACATAGCGATTGCTGACACAGATGAATGCACCTACGATTATATTGCTGAAACTGGTCACAAAACCATTGATTTTTATGTGGAACAGGAACTGTTATCAGGCAATAAAATCATTTCTAACACTGTATCACTGACTTCAAATGAGAACGGCGAGTACGAGGTATATATGGAAGATTCCGACGGCGATGGTTTATGTGATCCTTTGGAAGATTATCTTGGTACAGACAAAAATAATGCAAATACTGACGATGACGGTTTAACCGATTATGAAGAACTGTATTATACTCAGACTGATCCGTTGAAATATGATTCTGATGACAATGGAATTTGCGACGCAGATGAGGATATTGATGAAGACGGTTTATCATTCAGACAGGAGCTTGATTTAACTACCGACCCTTTCAACAATGACACTGATTTTGACGGACTTTCCGATGGTGATGAAGTTAATGTGTACGGAACTGATCCGCTGAAAAAGGATACAGATGACGATGGTCTTATTGACGGAAAAGAACCGGAATATTCTTGTGATCCGTTAAATCCGGATTCAAATTATGACGGAATTCTTGACGGTGATGATACATATACTGTTACTAAGAAATCAAAAGAAAGTGATTCAAAGGTTTCGGTTGAATTAACAATAGATATCCCGGGAAAAAGCATTGGCAGCTTAAGCATTGACGAAGTACCTGACGATGACATTTTTCTTCCTGCTCAGATGCCAGGATTTATCGGAAACGGTTTTGATTTCTATGTTGACTGTAAGTTTGAAGAAGCAACTATGAAATATACATTTGATGAAAGTTTGCTTGATATTGAAAATTTCGAGCCTGCTGTGTATTATTGCGATGTTGTCAATCAGAAAATGGTGCTTCTGGAAGAACAGGTCGTTGATCTTGAAAATTGCACCGTAACAGCTAAAACAACGCATTTTTCAAGATACATTCTACTAAATAAAACGGAATTTGAGAAGATTTGGGACAAGGACTTTATTGATAACTCTACTGACGAAGATGGCAACAAGGTCGGTATGGAAATTGCACTTGTGATAGATTCATCAGGAAGTATGGGTTGGAACGATCTGTCAGGCATTAGGAAGGATGCCGCTAAAGAGTTTGTTGATAGCCTTAGAGATGAAGATAAAGCTGCAATTATTGATTTTGACCATTATGCATACACATATCAGGGGTTGACAAACAATAAAAAATTACTGTATAATGCTATTAATAAAATTGATGATAATGGCGGTACATCTCTTTCAGCAGGAATGTCAATGGCATTGGACAATCTTCTTAATTCGGCTTCGGACGCTAAGAAAATAATTATTATGCTCACTGACGGAGTAGGTGATTATGACAGTAAGTATACTACAATTGCAAGTAATAATGAAATTACAGTTTATACAATCGGTTTAGGCTATGACATTGACAGCGTTCTTTTAAATAATATTGCTACTGCCACAGGCGGTAAATATTATCACGCAGATAAAGCGGAAGACTTAAAGGACAACTTTGAGGAAGTTCAGGAGGATATTGGAACTAAGGATACAGACGGAGATACATTGCCTGACGTTGTTGAAGAAAATCTTTATTGGTTTAATGGAGTTTCTCTTTCAGCAGCCAATAAACCATCTGATATAGATTTATTCTTGGGCTTTAAATCAGATGATCCGAATACTTTCTATAAATATTTAAATGATGGTCAGCTTGTAAGAGAGTATAAACAGATTTCAGAAAATAGATATGAAGCAGTCCTTAAAGATGGTGTTATATGGGATATTCCGTCTTTCCAAGAAAAGTTAAATGAAAATAAAAAAGAGATAGTGGATAAATATGTTGAAGAAGTTTGTGAGCCATTAACTGAAGCGGGAAATATACTTGCCAGTGATTCAAATTTAGACACTGATCAAGTTGTGCATCATATGTTATCCTATCATTCAGGTTCGCAAAAGTATAAATGTGAATATTGTGAATATGAGATTGAATCCCCTGAGTTCGAGGATAATTATATTTTAGACGAAAATGATAAATTTATGGTATATTCTTTAAATGCCATGAAAGAACACTCTAACGACAAATCTGAAAAGCAAATGTTCGAGTGTGCTATAACGGCTATACGTGAAGAATATCTCTCGTCCATTAATAACTGTAATCACGCTGTTTCAAACGGAAGTCACAATAATCAATTATTGCTCAATAAAGCATGTACAGAATATAGCGCTTCAGATGTGTATGGTAACTATCTGAATCCCCAGCTTTGTACTATTGGATATTCATCTTATAAATTAACTGACTATAATTTGTCTATAGAAATTTCTGACAACAATTTTGGAGATGTTTTTGTAAGTTCTGTTGAAAATTGCACTGTTGATTGGGAACAAGTCGGCGAAGATTTAATTCCTATTTTTAAAACAGCTTTTGAAAAATATATTAAAGACTATGATGTGTATATAACTACATTGGGCTATGATATCGATGGCATGATAAAAAATGTATTTAATGATGAATTTTACAAAGAGCTAGCAGTTAAAACAAAGAATTTAATACAAAAAACATACCTACATGATCTTAGAGATGATTATGATAATGAAACAGTAGCATCGCAGTTTCAAAAGGATTTTGTTTCTTGTGCAGCTTCATTAATTGAGAGTTTATGCCCAGAGTTAAAAGCAGGACATTTTGCTGTAAAACTATCTATCGAAATAGGCAAATTCTTAGCCACAAGAATAGTAAATTTACTTCAATGTGCAACAGAACTACCTGGAAACAAAGAAATAAGTATTATTTATCATGCAAAAGACAGCACAATAGTTTTTGAATCACAAATGACTTCACAATTTGCAATAACTTTTGTAGACAATCTTAAGGTAGTAAATAATGTTAACGATTATATTTCAAATAAACTATCTAACTTTGGTTCTAGTTCTAATGTTGAAAATGGCTGTTTTTCTATAAAAAATAATGGATATACTATGAGCCCGAGATTCGGTAATCAAAACAGTGTCTATCATTTTTATACATATAATATGCTTAGAAATATTGTTATAAATCCAGAGTATAGATATTATCAAAAATAGGAGGCTTTTCATGAGAATCGATAAATTTATAATCTCAATCTGTATAGTTATTATGTTCACTGCCTGCGGAAATGCTAGTAAATCATCTGAAACCACGTTAAGTTCAAATGATGTTTCGATAAGCGATTCGACTTCAAAAAGTGAATCTGATGAAACAGTTAAATATGAGTATAAATCAACGGAAGAACTGCTGAAAACAGTCTTAATAGAGCTGGTAATGGTTTTGTTGCCGTTAATGATAAAAATGATATTCCAGATTTTATAAATGAATTGCTAGTACCATTTCATGATGATGAATATTTATGGGGATACAAAACAATTAAAGGCGATGTAGTAATTGAACCGCAATTTGATACTGCATATGATTTTGATAATAATCAAGCAGCAATAGTCTATTATGAAAATGGCGAGTCTACTGTTATAGACAGTAAAGGAAATAATATTATTCCAATAGGTGATTATACACAAATAATAACCGAGGGCGGTATTATCAATCTTTATGATGGAAATGATGGTGTTGAACGTTTTTATGATTATAGCGGCAATGAACTTTCATTGGAGGAATTTTACCAAAAATTCTACAGTGGAGTAAACGATATAAACAAATTGAATTTAAGGAACAATTTTGCGAATAACGAAAACGGTAATGATAATAAAACTAAAAAATATCTGCCGTTTAGTGAGGGTTATCTCCCATTTGAAACCAAAAGTGGCGTAGGGATGCTTGACGCTAACTGCAATATTGTAAAGACGTTTAGTGATAGTAATATGATCACTTGCAGATCTAATGGATATTTTGGCGTTGGGTTCATGGGTGATGTTAATTTCTATGATACAGATTTTAATTGTGTAACCGAAACACTTGATATTGGCTTATTTAGACCCAAAAGTAGCGTAGTATACCCTGGTGGCTATACATATATCTATTATGCAGATGAAATATTTGTCATAAAAATCGCCCCAGAATTGTATGAAGAGGTATCACAATGAAAACTAGAAGATATCAACAAAAATTCAAATTTATTTTCTGCTAACAGTAGGATAGTTTATAAGAATAGTAAACCCAAGGAATCTGATGTTAATAATGAGCAAACTTGTTATTCATCTGTAGCTTATCGATTCATGTTAATAAGCGATTTTAATTATAGTAAATGGACAACCTTTGATAGCTCAAATCCTTTTGTGCCATACGGAGAACAAATAATACCTGGTTTATCTGCCTAGATTTTAGAAAGGAGCAATTATCTTGAAAAGGTATATTTTTATAATACTATCATTTGCCTTATTATCATCATGTGGAAAAAACAATGAAATTAATAATAGGTCTGATGGTAAAAATTCAAGTTCTCAGACAGAATATCCAGAGGAATTAAATGTTAATTCCTCTAACAGACTGATGGAAAACCCAAAAAATATTGCTGGTAACGGAGTGATATTTATAGAGGACAGTGCAGATTATCCCGACTACATATATGATATATACATACCATATCAGGATGTTTCAAGTGGCCTGTGGGGATATTGCGACGTGGACGGAAAAATTTTGAAAGACGCAAAATATGCAGTTGCTTTGGGTTTTTATGATAATGTAGCATTTGTATGTGATGATAAATCGGGAGAATATTATCTAATAAATAAGAACTTTGAACCTATATCCGATAAAAAGTATGACGATGCATCTTATTTCACAAACGGAACAGCACAGGTTATGGATGATACTGGAATTTATTCAATAAATTCAAAGGAAGAAAAGACTGACTGTAATTTTTGGGGTGAATTTACACAGCCAGATAATGGTACAGGACCGTATGGAAATATATTAGGCGGAATTATTGACGGAGTAACATATATATCTTATAGCGAGGATAAAATAGGTGCATTCTCTCAATCAGAAAATTTTGCTGCATATTATGATAAGAATAACGCTGAACTCGCACACTTTGATGGATATTCTTCATGTACAAATTTCAGTAACGGATATGCATTTTTAAACGGAAGCACAGTAATAAATAGTAATTTTGAGATAATTGGCAATGCAGAGTATTTTGTAAGCGGTGAAGGTTCAACATTTTATTCAGAGCTTTGGTCAAGCACTTATTCTGATACTCATGTATATGATGGAGGCTATTTTATCGGTTCAAATGATTTTGAAACGGATTTGACCCAAAAATATAAAGTTATAAAAATTGCTCCGGAGTTGTATGAAGAGAAATCACAATGAAAACTAAGATAATATGCGTATTATGCTGTACGGTTGTGGCTTTTTTAGCTGCAACCGCTTGTGGCACATCGGACGGATCAACTGAAAAGGCTTCAAGTTCAAATGATGTTTCGTCTAATGAAACAATTTCTGTAATTGATTCCGAACTGGACAATAAGTTGCTTGAAAATGAGAAAAATGTTGCGGGAAACGGCTATATAATCATCAATGATGAAAATGATTATCCTGCATATGTTAAAGATATTCGTTTTTTTAATAATGATCACACAAAGACTTTGGATTTCTGGGGCAACCAAATTTCTGAAGGCAATATTTTAGGATATACTGATGCGCTTTCGCCTTATCGTGATGAAAACGGTAATATGGGTTATGTTGACTTAGACGGCAATATAGTCATTGAACCCAGGTTCGATAATGCATACTATTTTTGTAACGGAACAGCCGAGGTATCAGAAAATGGTGAGACATTTTATATTGATATTAATGGGGAAAAGACAAACAACACAAAATATCAAGGTTATAATGGTAATATAGATAACGACTCAATTTGTGGCGTTTTCACGGGTGATTATCTTGTGTATATTAACAATAACGATAACGGTGAAAAAACTTATGGATATGCTGATAAGAATGGAAATGTCACTAAATTTGAAAGTTGTAAATTGGGTTCGTTTTTATATGGATATGCGGCAGTTGTAGAATCAGATGGCTTTGGTGAAGTTCATATTATCGATGAAAACTTTAATACCGTTGCCGATTTTAAAGATGATGTATTGAAAAATGAGAATTCCGGTTTTGAAATTACATCAGATAATATAGCTTTTTTGAAAAATGAAATAGATTATATGTGTGGTTTTAATTATATACTGCCAGGGGGATATTTTGTATTTCAAGAATCAGTATATAATTCGGGAAAAATGAAAATAGTTAAAATCGCTCCGGAATTGTATGTAACCAAATAATATGTTCCTAAACAGTGAATCATATAATATTTAAATGGCAATCGCCGTACAGAGTTAAATCTGTGCGGCGATTTTTTTGAAATTTTTAATACGAGGTGATATAGTTTGGCGTTATCTCAAATAATCGTCACAAGCCGCTACCTGAAAAGCGGTACACAGAAAAGTAAAAACAAGCGCAGAAATTATACAAAATATATCGCAACCCGTGAAACAGTTGAAGTTCGTGATCAAAATACTATTGACAGAAATAATAACGCTACAAAAAATCAGCAAGAACTGCTTCGTGGTCTGCTTTCAGATTTTCCCGAAGCTCAAAGATACCTTGAGTATGAGGACTACACTGCGAACCCTACTGTAGAAAACGCTTCGGAACTAATCAATACGATAATTGAGCGCAACGCCGACGTCATTGGCAACCGACAGAATTTTGTCGGGTATATGGCTATGCGTCCGGGCGTTGAAAAGAGAGGTTCGCACGGCTTGTTTAACGAAAAGGACGAGCCAATAATTCTGAATCAAGCGGCAAATGAGATAGCTGAACATAAAGGCAATGTTTGGTCACACGTTGTTTCACTTCGCCGTGAAGATGCTGTAAGGCTTGGCTTTGATAATTCAGACGCCTGGCGTGAGCTTGTGAAAAGGCATATTTCAGATATTGCCAAAGCACAGAATATCCCACTTTGCAATTTGAAGTGGTACGCCGCTTACCACGATACTACTCATCATCCTCATATCCATTTGCTTGTTTATTCAACAAATCCAAAGCAAGGCTTTCTGACAAAGGCTGGAATAGATAAAGTGCGTTCGGTATTTGCAAACGATATTTTTCATGATGATCTGCAAAGCATTTATCAGGAACAGACAGTAAGCCGTGATGAATTGAAAGCGGTTTCCAAAAACGAATTTGAAAGCATTGTAAATAGGATTGCAAGTAATGATCATACAGATCCACAGCTTGAAGAACTTATCAGAAAACTATATATCCAATTACAGAATGTGAAAGGCAAAAAAGTTTACGGCTATCTTCCAATGGAGATAAAGGAAACCGTCAATAAAATATTTTCAGAGCTTGCAAAAGATGAAAATATACAACAGCTCTATGAGAAATGGTGCGGTCTTGAACGTTTGAAATACAAGACGTATACCCAAAAGGAAACAGAACTTCCAAAACTAGCAGATAACAAAGTTTTTCAGCCGGTGCGGAATATGATAATTCGTACAGTACTTAATATGAAACCATTTGATGCAAATACTGAAATTGAAGGATCTGAACCAAATGATGAATACTTTGATAATACACCTCAGAGTATGTCACCTATGTTTGATGAAGCAGAACCGTTGGCAGAGACAGAAACAGATGATTCGGCTGCGGCAATAAAATACTATATCAAATGGAACGATCAATACAAAAAAGCCTGCAAGCTTATCTATGGCAAAGACGCTAAGCTTAATGATTTTAAGAAAGCTGAACAGCTTTTGTTATCTGAATCACAGCGTGGAAATGTTTTGGCTGTTTACGATCTTGGAAAGCTTTATTCTACCGACAAGCTTGGCGAAAGGAACGAAGAAATGTCTATTGCAAAATACACACAGGCTTTGCAGGGCTTTTTGCAAATAGAACCAAACTCAAAGAAAATAAAGCCATATATTCAGTATCGTATAGGTAAAATGTTTTGCTATGGTCTTGGTACGGAGCAGGACTATGAAAAAGCCTTTGAGTGGTTTGAAAGATCGGCAAAACAGAAAAACAAGTTTGCTCAATTTAGTCTTGCAAATCTGTATTACTATGGCAGCGGTATAGAGAAAGATCTGTCGCAGGCTTTTCTTTGGTATCAAAGGGCATCCTCTCAGGGGCAGCCTTATGCGGCTTATTCTATCGCTCAAATGTACAGATATGGAGAGTATGTCACCAAAGATAACGATACAGCACAGCGATATTACAAACAAGCTTTGTCGGGATTTTTGAAAATCGAAAGTGATGATATGGCGAACGACGATTTCTTTTACAAATTAGGGCAGATGTTCAAGCTTGGACTTGGAACAAACTCAGACGTTACAAAAGCGATCAAATACTTCAGACGTTCAGCTGAAATGAATAACAAGAACAGCTTGTTTGAGTATGGCAAAGCACTTTTGATAGGTGAACACATTCCACAAGATGCAGATAGTGCAGTAAAATTGCTTGAGAAAGCTGTCAAACTTAAAAACAGCAATGCAAAAAGATTCCTTGCCCTTGAATATATTTCAGGAGAGCATTTGGAGCAGGATATTGAAAAAGGAATAGCCTTGCTTACCGAGTGTGCGGACAGCGGAGATGTCATTGCTTGTTACAGGCTAGGCAAAATTTATTTGCATGGCGAGATCGTACCGCAAAATCTGGTTAAAGCAGAAAAGTATTTGCTCTTGGCTGCAGATAACGAGTATACGCAGTATGCTCTTGCAAAGCTGTATTTGCAGGAAGAAAAGTATGATATACAAAAAGCTGTCAATTATTTTGAGAATTGTGCTTACAAAAATCAGTGGGCAAGTTATCAGCTTGGCAGGATCTATCTTTTCGGGGCTAAGGACATTGAACGAGATAAGGAAAAAGCTGTCGAATGGTTCACAAAGTCTGCAAATGACGGAAACGAGTATGCTCAAGATCTGCTTGAGAATATGGAGCGGTATGAAAACGCTGTGCTTGCCAATACGATCTTTGGTTTGTTTGCAAATCTTAGTAGGTGCATCGAAGATGACTATACGCAGAAGTATAAGTTGGTAAGACGGACAGTTGACAGCAGACTGCGGAGAATGATAAGTCAAAAAAAGCTGTCGCTGGGTATCAAGGAAGAGCAGGCTCAGAACTATGAATAATCATATTGATTCCGGAATATATAGATGTTTGAATGGCGGATTGTTTGGTGACAATTATTGCAAAGCCAAGCGTTTATATACGGATGTAAGTGATTTTATAACATAATTAATAAAAGGTGTATTGATTTAGTGAAAAATGTTTGATATAATGTCATACAAAGGCGGTGAAGGGTATGCTTAAAATCGCAGTTTGTGATGATAATGAGAGTTTTTTAGAAACATTAAAAAAAATAATTTCAGAGAATGCAATAAATTATTTTAAAGATGTAAATGTTCAAGGTTTCAATAACGGTCAAAGTTTATTGAATCAACACAAGCACATATTTTTTGATGTGATTTTTTTGGATATTGATATGCCTGAATTCACAGGCTTTGATGTTGCAGAAATATTAAGAAAACAAAGAAGGGATTGTTATATAATATTTGTTACAAATCACAACGAACTGGTGTACGGAAGCATGGAATTTCAGCCGTTTTACTTTATACAAAAGTCTAGCGTTTCAAGATTAAATAAAGATGTTGTTAATGTTTTAAACAAGCTTTCTGTTTATTTAAAGCAGCACCAAAAAATAATTTTGAGCGATGAAGAGCATGGGCGAATCTGCATTCAATACAGAGACATTTTGTATATTGAAAGTGACAATCATCATGTGAAATATTGTATCTTGGATGAGTATGGTTCACAGATTCATATTAAAGTACGTGCAGTTATCGGTGACCTTGAAAGTGAGCTTGCGGAATACGATTTTTCGAGAGTTCATAAAAAGTATCTTGTTAATCTTAGTCATGTTTTTAATTTGGATATGAAAAATGACGAAGTTATTTTTAAGCAAGGTTTTAGACTTCCAATGAGTAGAAAGTACAAACACACGGTTGATACCGATTTTTCAAAATATTTGAGGGAAACGATATAAATGAGTATAATATGGATTGCTTTTGAAGTGATTATAAATTTCTATGAAGGTTTTATGGAAACTTATTTTATATATAAGTTTTTGCCTCCGAAAACAGAAAGCACTAAGAAAAACATTATTGCTTTTGCATTGTGTTTCTGTACGCTCGGATTACTGATAACCGTAATGAATTACTTAACGATTTTTGAGGGCATTCTGGGAATTGTCTGCTACTTAACGGCTTTGTTTCTCTATGCCCTAGTGAACAGAAAAGGCAGTATAATAAAAAAACTGTTTGCAGCCACTGTTCCTCTTGTTATGATTTCTTTAATATCTATAATTACGCTTAATTTTGTTTCATCAGTAAATTCAATGTCAATAAAAGAAATAGTTACGGAATCCGGATTTGCTCGTTTTACGGTATTGATTTTTACACAGGCATTATTCTTTATTTCAGTAAAGTTGATGCTGAAATTATTGGCAACGACTTCTGAGAACTTTAATGCAGTTGAGTGGATCGCTATTATATTAATACTTGCAATATCCATTATTATGATGTTCTTACTTCATTTGATAGCTATTGATTCAACGCAGAGACTCTATATAAACTTATTGATTTTAACGATAGTTGCAGTTAACATTATAATCTTTTATATGATTGATTCTATTTCTGTGAAAAATAATCAGAAAAAAGAACTGGAACTTTTAAAGCTCCAAGAGCAATACAGTCACCAATATATAGAGAATGCAAGTCAGCAATATGATTCGATAAGAAAGATTAGGCATGATTTGAAAGATCAGTTGTCCGCTGTATATACAATGATAGCTCAAGGACACGCAGATGAATCAATGAAGTACATAGAGAAATATGTTAACGTTATATCAATCAGTGAAAGCTTTGTAAATACAGACAATTATATTGTAAATGCTATTATAAATTCTAAGTTTGCAGTCGCAGCGACAGAAGGAATCAGAACAAATTGCAGCTGCATTAAGAGCTTTGATGGTATAGATGATATTGATATGCTTCATATTTTAAGCAATACGCTTGACAATGCTATAACGGCTAGTGAAAAAATAACTGACGAGTCAGAAAGGTTCATTAACCTTGACATCAGTAAAACAATGGACATATATAGAATAGTAGTCAGAAATGCAATAAATGAGTCTGTTTTAAAAAGAAATCCGAGCCTTAAAACAACAAAATTAAATGTTTATAAGCATGGGTGGGGAATTAAAATAATACGAGAGATTGCAGAAAAATATCAGGGAAGATGTGAATTTTACGAATCGGATAAAATGTTCACATGTTTGATAACGTTAAAATCAACTTTACTGTAAAACGTTAAAATCTCTTTGTATTGGCAAATTTAAGTCATAGCAAATTGAGAGAAACAAGTTAAACTTATAACGAAAAAGAGAGCTGTTACGCCGGTTTTTATATGGTGGACAGTTCTCTTTTTGTATTTCACGACAAAAACTTACACGTCGCGCCAAATTGCTTGACTTGAGTGTAAATAAATTGTATATTATAGCAAATAAAAGACTTGGTGGAAGTAATGAAGAGATTAGTATCGATAATTTTGAATTTTATGATCAAGAATAATGTAATTTCTAAGGATACAGAAGAAATAGAATTTTACAGATACGGAATAGAAATTACATTATCATCATTAATTAATATAGCCTTAATATCTATCATAGGTATAGTAACTGATTATACTTTTGAGAGCAGAGATAAAATACACAAAAATGTACAATAACATTTGTGCGAACATACAAAGTTTAAAATGATTTGCAACAAAGCAGATCGTTTGTGATACTAATATATTAAGACAACGGAGGTATTAAAAATGACAAAAATGGTTAAGAAGATAGCAGCTATGGGTGCTGCCGTAATGATGATGGCTTCGATTTCGGCTATGGGTGCGAGCGCATATACTGATCTCGAAAAAAACGGAGCGTATTGCACTGCTTACAAGAGTTCCTCAAGCAGCGTCTATGCTTCAACATCAACAAAGGACGGATCGAAAAAAACGGTAGGAGTTAACATCGTGCTTTACTATACAAAGAGCGGAAATACACTTAACACAGGTAGCGGCAACAGCTATACAAGAGGCGTTAGCACAACCTGCTCCACACCTTCCGGCGGAACGTTTAAAAGTGCGACAATAACACATAAATTAAACAACGCTACTGTATATACAGGTTACTTGGTATAACGGATAATTCTAAAAAATAATGCCGCACTGACATATAGTGATATTTCCGTGCGGTATTATTCTATAGAATATGGAGATAACCGAAATGAAAATTAAAGCATTGATCGTAATGACCATGACCGCCGCTGCCCTACTTCTGCCATCATGCGGAAAACAGCCGGATAAGACCTCGGACGCAAATGTAAACGAACCCGTCGAATTCGGGGCGAATATAACCGTTTCCGACAGCTACGCTTTCAGGGAAAACGACGGCAGACTTTACCTCTGGGATTTGAAAACCAACAGCTATGAGATTTTCTGCACACAGCCCGATTGTAAGCATCAGACCGCTGCAGAAAACGCCGATACAAAATGCTCGGCTGTCGCTCCAAAAGAGGGGTACTTTTATAACTATGCTTTTCTTTATAACGATACGCTATACTCGATATGCACGGGCGAGCTGAACGAGTTTCTTATTTATACCGCCGATACCGACGGCATGAACAGAAAGCTTGCGTTTACCGCGGAACTGTCGCTTTGCACCATGGTTAATCCTGTGCTTGACGGCGGCAGACTGTTCTTTGTCGGCTCGGAATTTGAAATGAACGATACCGACAGTGTTGGATTGCGGGAGAATTATTCGCTCTGTTCGGTTGACCTTTCCGATTTTTCTTTTGAAAAATATATGGACATCGGCACTGCAAACGAAACCGTGATCGGTAAGAAGAGTCTTTTGCTGTACAAAAACAAGATATATTTCCAGCACAGCGAATATTCCGAAAACAGCGTTCATTCCGCTGTCGAATGCTATGATATCGACGGCTCGGAGAGGATGACGGTACTTGAAATGGAAGATTCCGTCAACGTCTGGCAGTGCAACGGCGGTAAAATGCTTTATGTCGTTTCCGACGATGACGATTCCCATTCGCAGGTCTGCTCCTATGATCTCGACGGCGGTGGGACAGAGGTTTTGTTTAAACGGGACGGCTATGTCAGCGATGTCTGCATGATCGGAAACAGGGTGTTTTATATGTACAGTACTGCGGACGGCAAAAGCGAGATACGCAGTGCAGGAGTGTTCGATACGTCGGACGGAAAAGACCTTACGACCGAATTTGACGGCGATGTTTACGTATCGGTTCTGGGACACACGTCAAACGGGCATTTGATACACTATCAGGACTCCGAACGCGACAGCTTCGGACTGCTCTCCGACGAGGACTTTTGGAGTCTGAAATTTGAAAATGCCGATTTTAAATTTGAGCAGTAAGAGGGGAATGAGCAATGGGTAAGAAAGAATATTTAGCCTGCCTGATCTCGCTGGTCATGCTCGGTCTAACAGCGTGCTCCGATAATGCAAACAAGACCGGCTCGGAAGTAAGCTCAGGTACTTCATCAGCCGAAGAAAAGGATTACGGTTACGGCTTTGACAAGTTCGGATTTTCGCGTTTTGACGTTGAAACGGCAGAATCCCTCACTTATGAAAATAAAACAAAGATCGTATATCTTACAAACTACGATACGACCTTTACAACTACTGACGACGACCCGAGAATATACGATGAAATTTACATTGAAAACACTGTGAACGAGTATCTGGATAAAAACGGATATGACTTTTACGTTGATTTTGTAATGAACGGCGAGTTTGATTTCAAAACGGGCGAGCTGTACCCAAACATGGACGTTTACGAAAGTATGCTCAAAAATAACGAGCAGGTCGATATAGTCAACACGGGGCTGGGCATGAGCGCGCTGGGCGGTTACGGAGATACCTTTAATCTGTTTGTAGAAAGGGGTTATCTAGAACCTTTGAACGATTATTTTCAGACCGACAGCGGAAAAGCGTTTTACGACGGGTTCGACGGCATAGTCTGGAAGCAGACGACCTGTGCCGACGGTATGATATACGGAAAAACCACCGACTATACGCTTGCTCAGCCGCTGGTATTGTTGCTTAACGGCGATGTTTGCAACGAATACGGGGTAAATACAGACGATATCCAAAGCCTAGAAGATCTCGAGCCGTATCTGCAAAGCCTTGCGGACGAGGGGAAACGTGGTCTGCTGCTCGACAGCACCTGCGAACTGTATTATGAGATGGCGGGATTTTGCAGATACAAGGGCGTGTATATCAACGCCGAAACGGGACTGGCGGAAAATATTTTCGAGAATGAAAAAGCCTTGAAATATCTCAAGACCGTATATGAATATTCGCAAAATGGATATATATCAAACAACGTCGATATTGCGAACGACGCTTATATTTGCAGCCTGTCGCCGGCAATGCCGCTTTATTATGATTCGTCGAAAATCGTTTCAAGCGGATATTTGCAGCAGGAGGAACTGAACGGAGTCGTGGGGATATCGTCCTCTAGCAAGAACAAGGAAACGGCGTTTGAACTGCTCGCTCTGCTGAACACGGACGAAGAGCTTGCGAACATAATTTACAACGGCGCAGAGGGACGAAATTATGCGGTCAAGGACGGCGAAAAGTACCCGAACAAGAACGTTCTGCCGTTTTACGACGTCGCCGCGACAATGACTAATTCCATTATCGCCGAAAGCAATTCGCAGGACAATCAAAGCAAGCGGGAGGATATTGCGATATGCTGGGAGCATTCCGAGGTATCTCCGTTTTACGGTTTGGAGGTATCCGACGATCTTGCCGAAAAATTGGAGAAAACGGCGGCGGTCTATGACGATTTTTACGGTCTGTTCTACGGCGATTACGGCGAATATCAAAGCCTTGACGAAGCCTTGTTCGCAGCAAATGAACAGCTGAAAGCCGCAGGAATAGACGAGGTTTTAAACGAGCTGAACGAGCAGCATGGAAAATTTGATAAAGAATAAAACCGGAGAAAACAACATGACTCTCACCCTAACAAACCTCACCAAACAATACGGCAATTTCACCGCACTTGAAAACTTCACCTACGACTTCACGGCGGGAGTATACGGTCTGCTTGGACCGAACGGTGCAGGCAAATCCACCCTTATGAATATCATCACCGACAATCTGAAACCAACTTCCGGCTCGGTGAAATTTGACGGCGTTGAAACAAGCACAATGGACGCCGACTTCCGCAAAATTCTCGGCTTTATGCCCCAACAACAAGGGATTTATCCAAACTTTACGCTGGAGCGTTTTCTCTACTATATGGCTGCCCTCAAAGGCATGAAAAAAGCTGACGCAAAGCCGCAGATAGAAAAGCTAATCAACCTTGTCAACTTGCAGGACAGCCGAAACAAACGCCTCGGCGGCTTTTCGGGCGGTATGAAACAGCGTGCCCTCATCGCACAGGCTATGCTCGGCGAACCGAAAGTCATTATCCTCGACGAGCCTACCGCAGGTCTTGACCCGAAGGAGCGTATCCGTATAAGAAATCTGGTGGCACAAATAGCTTTCGACAAGATAGTCATAATCGCAACCCACGTTGTTTCGGATATCGAGTTTATCGCAAAAGAAGTCCTGCTGATGAAAAGGGGCGAGATAATCGACAGCGGTGCGCCTCATATCCTCTGCGAAAAGATCGACGGCAAAGTGTTCGAGATAACAGCCGACGAGAGTATGCTGGACGAAATTTCCGCAAAATACAAGGTGGGAAATATCTCAAAGGACGAGAAAAATATCTACGTCCGTGTTATCAGCGAACAGCCGCCAACTTACGAATGCAAAACCTGCAAGCCCGACCTTGAGGACCTCTACCTCTACTATTTCGATTGAGGGGGCGAGCTAATGATCTTCGTAAACGAACTGATAAAAGCGTTCTGCAAACGCACAACTATTGCAATTTTCGCCGTTCTGCTGCTCCTCAACGGCGTTTTGCTGTATATAAACGAAACAAAACAGACGCTGGAATACACCCCTGAGCAGTACAAAGCCGCTTATCAGACCCTCGAAGGGCTTGACACTCACGTTGCTTTTGAGCGAATTTCACAGAAAAAGTCGGAGCTTGAATTGATACAAAGGCTGTCATTCGGTGAGGATATTTCGCAGGAAAACTGCAATGCTGAGGAGCTTTTGAAGAGCTACAAGACGAAGAGCTACCTAGAATTTACCGACGATATTTACTCCGAGATAGAGCTGACCGACCGCATTTACGAGGAGGTCGCCGCCTGCGAAAATTACGACAGCTACCTTGAAAATATCGACAGCACCGCGCGAAAAATGACGGGCATTTCGCTTTTCGCCGACCCCGATAGTTTCAGCTACAAAAATATCGCACAAACGCCTGCGGACTTCGCCTACCTCAAAGGCTCAAAGCTCACCGCCGCACCCTCAAAGGGTATTTCAATGGCAACAGGTTTCCTCGCCACCGACCTTATCGCAATGCTGATGATAATGACCGTGGTGATGACCATAGTCACCCGTGAAAAAGAGCTTGACCAGATAACACTTTCAAGAACAACATACAAAGGCAGAATGCCCCTTGGTATCACAAAGATTTTCACCTGTTTTGCGGCGGCGATTGTGGCGGAAATGTTGCTTTACGGAGTAAATTTTGCAGTTTCATATATTACATATGGTTTCGGCGACCTGTCAAGGCAGATACAGTCGGTATACGAGTTTAACGGCAGTAACTTGAAAATATCCGTACTGCAATACTTTGCACTTTTCCTTGCGGCAAAACTTGCGGTTTACTGCGTATTTGCGGCGATGATCTACCTTGTTACTGTGGTATCAAACACCGCTGTAAAGGTCTACGGCATACTGATAATTACCATAGCGGCGGAAGCCGTGCTCTACTACACCATACCGAGCACAAGCTATCTTTGTCCGCTAAAATACATTAATATTCTTGCATACGCCAACACAAAAGACCTCTTCGCGAGCTATCTGAACCTCAATATTTTTGGAAAACCTGTGAACTATATGGCTGTGTTTGTCGGCTCGGCGATAGTATTGCTGCTCATATTGTCCATACTCTCCGTGCTGATTTTTTCAAAGCAAAGGGTTATTAAAAGCCGTACAAGAAAATTCAGCCTTGCAAAGTTCAGTATTTTCAAAGGCAGGACAACAAATCTCTTTTTGCAAGAGTGCTACAAGGTCTTTATCGGCGGCAAGGCTCTGCTGATTTTGATAGCATTTGCTGTCATCACCGCAGTTTCATATTCTCCTATCAGCGAGAGCTTTTCATCAGCGGACGAGGTTTATTACAAGCAGTATATGTTGAAATTTGAGGGCGAGTACACCGCCGAAAAGCAGAAAATGATAGACGCTGAGGCGCAGAAATTTGCCGACGCGCAGATGAAAATGTCGGAGGAAATGGCAAATTCAGATGGTGACGGTGTTTTCATAATGATGAAGTATCAGGATATACTTGCTCCGCAGTACGCCTTTGACGAGGTGAAACAGCACGCCGAATATTTGCAGACAACAGAGGATGGGCAGTTCGTTTATGACAGCGGCTACAAGCTGCTGACAGGCGGCGAAACCGCAGGAAACAAGGACTTAACGCTGGGTCTGACGGCAATGACAATGGTGATACTTTGCCTTACCTATGTCTATGCCGCCGAGTATCAGACAGGTGCGAACGTTCTGCTGAAAACCTCCGCAAGAGGCAGAGAGGACACATTTCTCTGCAAGTTCGGCATAGGCGTTGTCATTGTGACGATGATTTTCGCACTGACCTATGCGCCGTACTTTTACAACGTGCTGAACGCATACGGCACAAGGGGGATAAACGCACCTGCCTGCTCAATAGAGTCGCTTTCAAATTTTGATGTTTCCATAAAAGGTTATCTCATTCTCATAATCGCCGGAAGATACCTTGCGCTGCTTTGTGCAATGCTCATCATCTATTTTCTGTCAGCGAAGCTCAAAAGCGTTATATCGACATTCCTTGCGGCGACGGCGGTGCTTATTTTGCCGATATTGCTTGCGCTGCTGGGGATAGGGTTCTTTGATTATGTGCTGTTGAATCCGATTCTAATCGGGAATATATAAAGCGTGCCAAATAATTTTTGCAATTAATAATATTAAGAGACAATTTATATGATTTAGGAGCATAACAAATAGAGCTTTTAAAGCTGTTAGTTATGCTCCTTTGTATTTTATAAGTAAAACTCCGTTTATTGCTTTAAAAGCAGAAACGGAGTTTTTTATGCCCATTTTTAAAAACTGGCAATGCTATATTGCCAAATATCCGTAAGCCTTCGTTTTGATTCAAAACAAAAAAATCAAAACGGAGGAATAAAGAATGAGTAAAAATACGGTTCGTGTTTATGACACGATAACCAAGAAATACGTTGAAGTCGAGGTGAATGAAACGGTTCGTACATATTACGACAGAACGCAGTGGAATATTGAAGATAATGACAAGTCGTTCTATAAGCACGAGATCCAGTTCTCTGCGTTGAAAGGAAACATTAACGGAGAACTTGAAAATTTCAAGGAGTTTCGTACTGATGATGATTCGGTTGAAAAGTGTATTATCAGACAAGCGGAATATTCGGAGCTGTATAAATGTCTTGCTAGCCTACCTGATGATGAGCACTCAATAATTATCATGATATATTTTTGTGGCAAAACCGAGCAGGAAGTTGCTGATATATTACATACATCACAGCAAAATGTGCACAAAAAGAAACATAGGATTTTGTGCAGACTAAACAAATTTTTAAAATCTCAATAAAAAACGGTTGTTAAACTCCTTGTTTCTTCCCCTATACAAGTGTAAGGGGAAAGAAAAGCTCCTTAAGCATCTTGAAAATTGAATATCAACTCTGCAAGCACGTTAATCACACGGCTGGTATGAAATCTCGGCAGCCAAAGAAACCATACGCCAAGACTCCGAAAGGATGAGCGATAAATATGACGTTTCAAAATTCGATGCAGCAAAGGCAAAACTGGATGAAACGCAGTCGGCGATAACCAAGCGGCAGGCTCAGAGACAGATGATGGAGAACTTCATGAAGGTGCTGCGGTCGCTGCCGGAGCAGGTCGATTACTTTGAGGAAGGCACCTGGTACGCAATGTGCGACTTCATCACGGTCTACGGCAAAGATGACATCCGGGTTACCTTCCATAACGGATTGGAAATCCGAGTATAAAGATTACTCCCCACAACGGCTCACTTTGAACCGATGTGGGGAGCTTTTCTGTCTTACTTTGTAATAGCCGAAAAATCGGGCTCACCTTTTGTTATGATGCTGAAAATCAAATCTGCCGTTTCTTGACTTACCGCATCTGCATCGCTTTTGTCTCCATAACACTCCACATAGACATTCGTATTTCCAATAGAGAACGAAGCGAAGAATATTGCGGATTGCTCACCTCTGCTGTTGGGACTGGTAACAAAGTATCCCGTAGTGACAGGAATTCCGTTTACCGATGAGCTGCTTTCGTTTCCTTCCAGAACCACATCGCTTATTGGAAAATTATCCTGGGCAAATATGATTGTCGCATCACCGAGTTTTCCTTCGACTCGGAGCAGCTCCCCGTTTTCCTCTCGGAAAGTTCCGATGGCTGATCTTCGTTCAGTGGTTTCAGGAAGTATGGCGTCCAATTCTGCATCTGTCAGTTTACGCGATGAAACGGGATAGCCGACATGAATACTTGCCACGTTGGTACTTCCGATGTGATAGACAATGGAGTCACCGTTTGCAAGATTAACAGTATAACCTTTAGAACCAAACCATCCCATATTGCTGCCAACAATTCCTGTTACTGCGACTATGGCTACCAGGCAAGTGGCAACTGGAATCAGGAACTTTTTGAAATTCTTTCTCTGTGACATATAGTTCACCTTATCCTTTCTGTCATGAACAGAACGGTTCTTCTCTAAAATCGCAGAAAGCATACGATCATTTGCAGAATCGCTCGGTTCGATTTTGTCCCAAGAAGTAATGATTTTATTGTTCTTCATCGAAATCATCACCTAACCTTTCTCTGAGGATAGCACGAGCCTCGTGCAAATAATTACGGATTGTCGATTGCGGCTTTTTCAGGATGCCTGCGATTTCCACGCTGGTATATCCTTCATAATAATACAGATAGACCACGGTCTTATACTTTTCGGGGAGTTCCATAACCACTTTGAAAATATCGTCCGTTTCGATTTTTCCGGAGCTGGACAGATTGTAGAAATCCTCGATGTTCTCATGTCTGCGCCACCAATGCCGCAGGACATTTTTGCAAATGTTTGTGGCTGTTCTGATAAGCCATGCCTTTTCGTGTTCTTCGCTTTTAAAAGCGGGACTGCTCTTGATAAGCTGGAAGAATGTATCCTGAACTGCATCCTCGGTATCAGCAGGATTTTTCATGTAAGCAAAGCAGACGCGATAAACAGTTTTACTGTGGCGTTTGTAGATCTCCGCAATCTCTTTGTCCGTACGCAACAAAGATTTTGACATCTTGCCTTGCCCTCCTTTCACTACTAATACAATTGAGAACGCCAAAGTGTCGGATAAAAAAGAAAAAATATCAGAAACCATTATAACGCCAGTTTCTGATAGCAATATGATAAAATTGAAAATTCCGAGCCTTATCTACGGAAAGGTTACAAAATTTGAACCCGTCCGAGAAATTTGAACCCGTTTTTCTGTAAAAATAAAATTGTATCAGAGACGGCTTTTAGATAGATGAGGGAATAACAGGTACTCGTGAGGACAAGCGTGATGAATTTCAGCGAATGATAAGCGACTGCCGGAAAGGCAAGATAGACAGGATATATACAAAGTCTATCAGCCGATTTGCCCGAAACACCAAAGACTGCCTAAAAAGCGTCCGAGAACTTAAAGCTCTTGGGATTACAATATTTTTTGAGAAAGAAAATATCGATACTGCCAATATGACCGACGAAATGATGATCACCATCATGGGCGGTCTGGCGCAGGAGGAGTCCACTTCGATTTCACAGAATATGCGGTGGAGCATAAAAAAGCGAATGGAAAACGGTACATTTGAGCTGTCATGCCCTCCATACGGATATATCAAAGAAAATGGAAAGCTTGTGGTCGATCCTGCTCAGGCACAAACTGTTCAGAATATATTTTCATGGTATTTAAGTGGTTATGGAATAATATCAATAGTAAACAGACTAAATCACTTTAATACTCCTTGCTGTAAAAGGAGCAACAAATGGCATATGTTTGGGGTAACATACATACTTACAAATGAAAAATATACCGGAAATACAATGTTTCAAAAAACATATTCAGGCACTACCCTGCCCATTCAGCGGTATAAGAATAATGGTGAGCGTAACAAATACTATGCAGTCAATACTCATCCTGCGATAGTATCACAAGATGATTTTGACAAAGTACAAGCTCTTATGTCAGAAAAAGGCGAGATATTCTACAAAACTGAAAAACAGAAATGTGTTCTGAGAAAAATAATGAAGTGTGGGCAATGCGGCAGTACTTATATACGAAAGAAAAGCCGTGATAAGTATTACTGGTCATGCCGAAAACATGATTTGAAAGCCAGTGAATGTTTTTCCAAACGCATACCCGAAAGCGATATTTATTATGCGTTTATCAGAATATGCAATAAGCTGATAAGTAATTATACTCAAATTCTCATACCTCTTCAAACAGCATTACAATACTTAAAGCTGAAAAAATTCAGCGGTCAAACTCAGGTTATGGATATACACAAAGAAGTAGCCAAGCTCAAAGAACAAACTCACGTCCTTGCAAGACTTAAAACAAAAGGCTTTCTTGACGAGGCTAAATACATTGAGCAGACTACTGAGCTTACGGCAAAGATCAACAAACTGCAAGCAGAACTGAAAAAGCTTACACGCTCAGACGATGAGGACGAAACACTTGATCAGATAGATATGCTGATCGACTTCTTTGAGAAAAGAGAAAATCCTATGACAGAGTTTGAAGAAACGGCATTTGAGAGTATAGTTGAGAAGATTGTGGTTATAGATCAACATGAGTTGGAGTTTCATTTGATCGGCGGATTAAAATTCAAAGAAAATGTATAAAGCACATTGACAATTTAGCATAATTATGATAAAATATATTCAGGAGGCGATGATTATGGATATGAATATGATAAGACCCGTTTCGGATCTAAGAAACAATTTTGCGGATATTTCAAAAACCGTGCATGAAACTGAACAACCCGTCTTCCTCACTAAAAACGGATATGGCGATATGGTCGTTATGAGTATGGAGGCTTTTGAGAAAATGCAGTTTGAAAGCGACGTATATTTCAAGCTTGCAGAAGCTGAAAGAGAAGCTGAGGAAACAGGCGAACGTTTTTCTTCAAAGGATGTTCTCAGCGCAATGAAAGCGGCGGCGAGAGGAGAATAATGTATACGATTGAATATTTACCGATTGCCAGACGCGATATGGTCGATATTGCAAAATATATCGGCGTAAAGCTTGCAAATCCGGATGCTGCTGAAAGACTTGCGGAGAAAATGGTTGAATCTGCCGAAGATTTGGCAAATATGCCGTATAAGTGTCCGATGTATATTCCGGTCAAGCCTTTGAAGCATGAGTATCGTAAGCTTATAGTTCATAATTATATTATGTTTTACTGGATAGACGAAGACAAAAAGCTTGTAACGATAGCGAGAGTTGTGTATTCCGGACGAGATTATGAAAAGTTGTTATAACTGAATCTAAATGCCTTGCAAGTCAAATCGCAAGGCATTTTTTTGTTGCTATTGGTAATAGCTTTTCAGGGAAAAATGTGATATTCTTGTAGTCTGAAAGGAGGCAACGTCATGGCAAAGAATCGTACAATCCCATTCGGCTACTGTATGAAAAACGGTGAGATAACAACCGAGTCCAAAGAGCTCTATGCTGTTGTTACAATATTCAATGAGTATTTAAAAGGCAGAAGTTTGTCTGAGATCGCAAAGCTTATGCAGTCAGAGAAAATTCGCTACAATGCTGATTCGGACAAGTGGAACAAAAACATGGTCAAGCGGATAATTGAAAATGAGAAGTATCTTGGTACCGATAAATATCCGCAGATAATTGATGATGATACTTTTAGACTTGCAAATGAAAAGCGGATACGGAAAGCAACAATACTTGATCTGATACCCGATGATTTACAAGAAATCAGAAAATGTACATACTGCACTGAATGCGGTCACAAGCTTTCAAGAATCGGAGGCAATTCAAAATATGAAAAGTGGGATTGCAGAAATCCCGATTGCTATAAGTTTGAATATAGATTGACAGATCAAATGATAATAGGAGCAGTTCTTAATGTTCTAAATTCGGCTATTGCGAATCCGAGTCTGTTGGAATTGGGCGGAGAGATAAGCACATATTCACCTACTGCGGATATAGTCTGTAAGCAAAATGAGATCAATCAGATGACAGATTCTCCGCAAGTGGATTTTGACAAAGTTAAAGCGGAGATTTTCAAGCTTGCGGAAATGAAATATGACTGCTGCTCATACAATGAAAGTCCGCAGAAAACAGACGAGCTCAAGGAATTGCTTAAAGGTCACGAACAATTAAATATGTTGGATATTGGCTTATTCAAAGCGTGTGTTTCACGAATCTGGATAAGCCATTTTTGTACCATAGAGGTCGAGCTTATCAACGGAGTAAGGATCAAGAATATTACTGAAAAAGTCAAAACGTCAAGGAGTGAAAACAATGTCCACAGCACCCAATGTAACGATAATCCCTGCGAAAGTGCAAAATGCGGAAAACAGGGATAAATATCATCAACTGAGAGTTGCCGCATACTGTCGAGTATCTACGGCTCAGGAAGAACAGCAGAACAGCTATCAGGTCCAGATCGCATATTACACCGATCTTATCAACAGAAAAAAGGAATGGACGCTTGCGGGGATATTTGCAGACGAGGGTATAAGCGGAACTCAGACAAAGAAAAGAACCGAGTTTAACCGCATGATTCGTATGTGCAGAAACAAAAAAATTGATCTTGTAATTACCAAGTCAATATCAAGATTTGCCCGAAATACCGTCGATTGCCTTGAATATGTAAGACAGCTTAAAGACTTAGGAATCGGCGTTATCTTTGAAAAAGAAAACATAAACACCTTAACTATGACATCGGAATTTATGATAGCTCTGTATGGAAGTTTTGCACAGGCAGAATCGGAATCCATAAGCAAAAACGTAAGCTGGGGCAAAGAAAAAGCCTACCGTGAGGGCAAGGTGCAGTTTCAGTATAAATATCTGCTTGGGTATAAAAAAGGTGAAGACGGAAAACCGGAGATAGTACCCGAAGAGGCTGAAACAGTAAGGCTGATATATACGCTGTTTCTCGACGGATACAGCATGAGCAGGATAAAAAAGCTCCTCGAGAACAAAGGTATTTTGACTTCACAGGGAAAGAAAGTATGGAACGAATCACTTATCCGCAGCATTCTGAAAAATGAAAAATATGTAGGTGACGCACTCCTGCAAAAGACGTTCACTTCCGACTGCATAACCCACAAGGTGGTTAAAAATCACGGCGAACGTCCGATGTATCTTGTGACAGATCATCATGAACCCATAATCGACCGTGACACATACAATAGAGTTCAGCAGGAGCTTGCAAGGCGTTCCAGTAAACGAAAAGTTTCAGATAAAACAGTTACGGAACAAGGGAAGTATTCAAGCAAATATGCTCTTACCGAATTGCTTATTTGTGGACACTGCGGCACACCTTATCGCAGAACCACTTGGGCGGCAAGAGGCAAAAAGCAAATAGTTTGGCGTTGCATAAGCCGACTTGAACATGGAAAAAAGTATTGTCCCGACTCGCCTACGATAAAGGAAGAACAGCTCCACAAAGCTATAATCTATGCGATAAACAACTATTATTCATGCCGTAATGACATTGCAAGGATTCTTAAAACGAATATCGGCTCGGTTCTTGAGTGTCAGGGGCAGGAAGAGATCATAGCCGTCGAAAACAGACTTAAAGAAATCGACCAAGCGAGAAACGATTTAGTCGGATTGATAGCTTCCGGCGGCTGCGATGAGGACAAGCTCGACAGCGAATTTGCAAAGTTATACCAAGAAGAACAGCAGCTTAGCGAACGATTGGAAACCCTTAAATCTCAGAATAAAACTTCGCAACAAACTCAGGACAAGCTTGATAAAATTATAGATATGATAGAGCATGAGAATTTTGAGTTGGAAACCTTTGATAATGTGCTTATACGAAAACTGATTGAGTGCGTCAAAGTACTGAGCAAGACCGAAATACTGGTTATTTTTAAAGGGGGATACGAGGTCAAAGCGGAGATTGAATAACGATTAAAATTTACGGCTTGCGGTATATTCGCAGGCTGTTTTTTGTTGGGAGGTGTAACATTGGCAGGAAACTTTGAAGGCATAAAAACAAGAAAGTTCGGCATTGAGATAGAAATGACCGGCTTGACTCGTTGTCAAGCGGCGAAGGCAATTTCAAGAGTTTTAGGCGGTGATGTTGTCCATGAGGGCGGAAGTTATGACAAATATATCGTGAAAGATTCCAAAAACAGAGATTGGTCTGTTGTTTATGACGGAAGTATAAGATGTTATAATGCAGACGGCGACCATGCTTCTAAATCATACAGCGTAGAACTCAATTCTCCTGTGCTGGAATATGAAGACATACCGCTTTTGCAGGAGGTCGTGAGAGCCTTACGCCGTGCAGGCGGAGTGACAGGTCCGAGATATTGTGCAGGCACGCACATTCACATTTCGGCAGACGATTATACACCGCAGCAGATACGAAATCTTGTAAACATCTTCGCAAGCAAGGAAGATTTTCTATGGGACGCTTTGCAGGTATCATCTGCCCGTGAAAGCTACTGTCACAAGATGAATAAGCAGTTCATAGAGGACATAAACCGCAAGAAGCCCAAAGATATGGAGGAGATAAAAAGGCTTTGGTATCGTGGAAGAATGAGCGAGCAGTTTCAGCATTATTCAAACAGCCGATATGTGATCTGCAATCTGCACAGCTTTTTTCAGCACGGACATTATGAGATAAGAGCGTACAACGGTTCTCTTCACGCAGGAGAGGTAAGAAGTCAGATAGTGCTTGCGTTAGCCATAAGCAATGCGGCAATGACCAAGAAATACTGCTCTCCTCACGTTTCGCAGAGTGATAATATGCGGTACAGCTTTAGGGTATGGCTTTTGAATCTTGGACTGATAGGTGAAGAATTCAAGAATTGCAGGACACATCTTCTGAAACATCTTGAGGGCGATATTGCCTGGCGGCACCCTGAGGATGGAATTGCTGCAAGGGCAAAGCTGAAAGAAAAACGTGAGCTGGAGCGGCAAGCCGCCCGTGAGCAACGTGTCGAGCTTGTAAGCGACAACAGCACGCAAGTCGAAAATGTACCCGAAGAACACATTGAGCCGTCAGAAAGTGAATGTGACGAATTTGAAGAAGAATTTGAAATGAGTATGTAAGGAGGAAAACATGGAATACAAAAGATTATACATTGCCTATGGCAGCAACATCAACCTTGAACAGATGGCGCATCGCTGTCCGAATTCAAAGGTTGTAAGCACAGAAATGATGCAGGGCTATGAACTTGAATTTCGTGGTGTGGCAACGATCGTACCGAATGAGAAGTCGGAAGTACCCGTTCCGATATGGGAGATAGACGGACGTGACGAACACAGTCTTGATAGGTATGAGGGATTCCCGAATCTTTACCGCAAGGAGTTGTTTGATATAGAAGTCAACGGCGAAAAGAAAGAGTGCATGGCGTATTTGATGAACAAAGGACAGATCTCTCCGCCAACCAGTTATTATTACAATGTTATAAAGCAGGGATATGAGGCGAACGGTATGGACACAAGCTATCTGAGGGCGGCACTTGAAAGGTCGGTTTGCAGTCAGCATTTTGATGATGAACCGGACGAGGATTTTGAAGAAGATAATGATTTTCAGATGAAGTTTTAAGGAGCGTGGTCAAATGAGATACAAAGGATTTTACATAAAGATCTCACCCGACATAAACATTAGCAGGGTCGACAAGAACGGCAGAGATGTTCTTTGCGAAGGATTTTTAATACAGGTTTTCGCAGACGAGACCGAACGTGTTGAGATCGACAGCTTTTCTGCGGCTGTGGGGTTTGAGATACTGGAGAACAGCTTTGCGGAGGCGGAACAGTTTGCCAAGGATTTTGTTGATTGTGAGGGGAAGGAATATATAAAACGACAGCTGACTCGGTAGGATAAGACCGCTTGATAGATGACGTCAAATTGGCATTTTTATTGTCATCTATTTTATAGTAGCAACACATTCAACGTTCTCGGAAACAGCGTAATATCGCTGTTTCCGAGTTTTTATTTATTCGGAATTTGTTCTCAACCACTTATCTGCCACTTGTTTTGAAAATTACTGTTTAAAGATATGTTATTGTGTCACTCGCAGGACGCTGTCTTGCGGGTGATTTTTATATCCCAAAAACTTGTACGGGTTGTTCTTCCTCTTGCTCGTCCTCATTTACATATATATCTTCATAGCTATCCTTGGCAGGCTTTTCTTCCTCTGTGTTTACCTCGTTTGTGAAGCTCAGCGCATTGCTTATCGCATCGCAGTTTCTTGCTTTAGCCTCTTGGAACATATGACTGTACAAGTTCAAAGTCGTTCCGACGACGCTATGACCCATATCTTCTGATACCGCTACAACATCCACGCCCTCAAAAATCAGAAGTGAGGCGTGCAAGTGACGTAGAGAATGAATATTTCTAAACGGTATTCCTATTCGCTCGCAGTAGCCTTTTAGCCACTCAAAAGGAGTCTGCGGATTCATGGGCGCGCCGTTCCATTTGGTGAACAGCCTGTCGTAATCTTCCCATTTCGTTCCAAGCCGCCTTGCTTCTTCATTCTGCTCTGCTTTGAACTGCCGGAGCAAGTTCATTATCGAAGCAGGCATTTTGGATACACGTTTTGATTTTCTTGTCTTGGTGGTGTCGGTGTATATCCCTTTTTCCGAAGTGTACTGCGAGGTGCGACGAACGTGTATCAGATCATGCTCAAAGTCAATATCCTTCCACTCGAGTCCTAACATCTCGCTGCGACGATAACCGCTGTATATCGATAGAAGCAGGTACACCTGATATTTCATAGGCTCGCTTTTCAGATTTTCATAAAGTATCTTTACTTGCTCGATCGTGTAGATCTGCTTTTCCTCCTGCTCTTGTTTCGGCACGAATACTCGCCTGCAAGGGTTGTCGCACAGCATTCCCATACGTACAGCATAGCTGAATACGTCACTGATAAAGCTCAGGTGATGCACTGCCGTTTTCCTCGACAGAGGCTTGCCGTTATTCAAATTCCTGCCGTTGGTAAGCATATCGGTTATAAACTTTTGGATGTCACGCGCTGTTATTTTATCAAGCCGCTTGTGCCCTATGGCGGGATATACCCGCTTGGTAAGCTGTTTCATTCGTGCGTATGATGTAGGGCGAAGATTGACTTTTGCATATTCCTCAAACCACTGCTCAGCAAAGGTTTCAAACTTTACTGCCGCAGTTATCTGTCCACGCTTGCAGTCTTCTTCGAACAGTATAGCCTGCCTTTGCACCTCCTTTTCTATCTGCCTTTTCGTCATACCCGGTTCAGGCTTGTAGCTTTTGTACTGGTTGCGCTGCTTTCCGTCCACGCCGTAACCGCATGACACTTTAATTTCGTAAGTCCCGTTGGGACGCCGTCTTATTGTCGCCATATATAAACCTCCGTTTCAAAACTATGGCGCATTTCTGCAACCGACATTATACTACATCTCCGCGGAAATGTCTAACAGAAATGCACCTTCGTTATTAAATTCTACCTAACCAACAAAATTTCTCACACAGTTTCGCCACGGAGATAACTCAAAAACTTATCCCGATTGATGAGATACTTTTTTCCTGCCATGATGTGTGGGATCTGATTGTTGATACACATCTGGCGGACTCTATACTCTGTCAGTCCTTCGACAAGCGCTGCCGCCTCCTTGATTGTAAGCATTGTGATCTTTGTGTTGTTATCCATTCTGTTATCCCCCTCCTTGTTGTCTTTCCGATTGTTTTGCCTTTGATTTTTCTTCCGATCATTTTAAACAGTCCTTTCCTGATATTCTCTTAGACGTCATCGACAACGCCTGTAATCACGCCGATTTTACGCACTTTTCAGCCCTTGCGACCCCTGAATCATTCAAAGCTCAAATTTATGACCCCATAAAAATTATGCACAATCATTTTGCTGAAACTGCGTATTTTCGGCACTTTTGCGGCGAGCTTTGCTCGTCCGCTGTGAGTGTTTCGGGGGCTGTGACCCCGAAACTTTAACTTGCAATGAAATATTTCACTTTCTTCGTTATGCGGCAAATCGGGAATTTGTGCATAACCAACATATCCGGTTTCGACGTGCTTTCAAACTGATTTCAGAATTCTTCGGTTATCTCCTCGTACACCGCTCACAAATCGCTTGTGTGGGCTTGTACCGCCTATGGCGGTATGTTTACCCTACCGCAAGTGAGAAGGGCACAAATCGCCCCACATTCGCTAACTCTTAAAAGGCGGAACTTCAATGCCTTGACTTGCAAGTGTGCTTCTGATTTTTCTTGCGGATTCATTCAGAATTTCATCAAGCGTTGTCCAATTTACTTCACATATCTTTTCATCTTGGACAGGGTCAGTAGAATTACAAACAGGGACAGTAACCTTGCCGGCAGGGTCAGTAGAATTTTTATCTTTTTAATTTTCATAATCGTCCTCAAACAACGTATTTAAAGGCTTTTCGGAACATTCCGAACCCTTTTCAGTGACAGCAGGGTCAGTATATTTAACAGCTTCGGGCATTAGCTTTTTACCGTCACCGGTGTCACTGTTTTTATCATATTTCAGAATAATTACTCGCTGACCGTTGCTGCGTCTGGATTTAAAAGTCACACCGTAACTTTGCAATTCATAAGCGTGCTTCATAAGTTCTTTTTTAATATGGTTTGCGAAAATTTCTTTACAAAGTATTTTACTTAATTCATTTGCAAGCTCCGTTGCAGAGCCTTTAAAGATTTTACATTCCAACATGAAATCATGAACAGCGAAAGAGAAAAAATCCGCTTCTTTAGCCGTCACTTCGTCAACAACTTTCCAGCGACTATTTTCAAACACAAGATTTATTTCTTGGTTTTCAATATCACGTCCTACACAGTAAAGTTTTGCGTTTCGGCTGCCACGCTTTGTTTCTACAAGAACCATGCTTCCGTCAACGCAGCCGCTTAAACCCGTGCTTCCCGATATCATATTGAACGGATCGCTGTCCGAACATTTTCTTGTGTGATGAACAACTACAATTGCAACTTCAAGCTTGTCCGCAAGACTTTTCAGAATAGATAGTTCTTTGTAGTCCGAGCCGTAGTTTGAATCCGTTTCGCTGCGAATCATTTGCAGAGTATCAATGAACACAACTTTTAAATCGCTATGCTCACTTTTGAATTGCTCTATCTGCTCTTCGAGACCTTTTCCGATTGTGTCTGACAAAATTACAAAGTGAAGATTTTCAACAGGTTCGTCCGTCAATTCATAAAGCCTGTTTTGGATTCGCTGAAAGCTGTCCTCTAAACACAGATAGAGCGCAGTTCCTTGTGTAGTTTCCTGACCTAAAACTTTTTCTCCTTTCGCTATCGACAAGCACATATCCAGCGCAAGCCAGGACTTTCCCACCTTCGGTGCGCCTGCTAAGATATACAGACCTTGTGCAAGCAAGCCATCAACAACATACTCGATTGGCTTGTACACAGTGGTCATAATTTCTTCGCAGGACTTTGAATCGAATTTTTTCAAGTTATCAAGCCTCCTTTTCTTTTTTTATTACTTTTTCCCCACAACAGTACAGTTCCTGTCAGTAAGCCTTGTTTGACCTAAGGACGTTTTTCCAAGCTTGGTACGCTCCTGCTCCTTCTGCACGATCTTCGCTGTACTTCGCCGCTTGGTATCTCTCCTGCGTGGGATTTAGTTTTCAAGATTCTTTTTGCCTTCATACAGTAGCCGACGAAAAGAAGCATTTTATGCGTTCGTGAAAAAATTTTGTAGGGTTGCACAAGTCTGCTCATATGATTTCAGTTGTTTTAACTGCGCTCTTCTGCTTGTATAGGGGAAGAAGTCACCGTTTTGATACCCCTTTATCTGAAAGAATTCATAAAGTTTGTAGAGGTGAACAAAGTCGTAACGGATTTTTTGTGGAGTTTGCTCTCACTTGTATACGGGAAGAAGTTGAGGTTTTGACAACCATTTTGACAGCAATTTTTTTAAAGTTTGTATCTCTGCACAAAATCAGAACTGAAATTCTGTATGGTTTGCTCTCATATGTATAGGTGTAGAAGTAGCTATTTTTGCAACCGGATTTGAATTAATAATTTTCAAATTATATGTCTTCTTTTCAATTTTTAAGAACCTATGTTTCGCCCTTTATTCCCCTGGAGATATTTATTCCGTCCCCGCCCAACAACCCACCACTCACAAAAGTAATCCCCGAACATTTACGACAGTAGGCATAAAGAAGTTTTCAAGAAAACATTGTAAGACAGGTACAGCAAGCTAAATAATTCCCGAAAGAGTGCTTACAATGATTGATGAGATTTACAATAGCAGAATTGGAGCTATCAAGACCTATCATTTCTCCGATGAGTGGGAAAAGGCCGCTATTCCGTTTGAGGAGTCGCTGACTGAGGAACAGACCATCCTGTTTCACAAGCTCTGCGATTTGCAGAGTTAGACTGCCGCTGATGAGATAAGGGCTGCTTACAAGGTCGGTTTCAAGGACGGCGTGGCTTTGATGAGAGAGGTTCAGGAATAATCACATATACCTACTATGGAAATTGTCTTATCCCTGTGATACGGGGATAAGACTTTTTCATTTCAATAGGCTTCTACAAATAATTTGTAGAGTACAATTGTAAACTTTCTGTGAACACTATTGATTATTATCATTTTTAAGAATATAATATACATTGAGAAAGGTGGTCATGCAATGAAACTATCCGATGTTATTACAAACCCCATAAGGATGAAAATCATGCAGTTTCTCCAGATCAAGAGCGAAGCAACGACCAAGCAGATATGCGAGGAATTGCACGATGTTCCACAGCCTACGCTTTATCGTCATATCAATTATCTTCTGAAAGAAGAAGTTTTGATCGTCAAGGAAGAACGAAAGGTGCGGGGAAGCTTGGAAAGGCTTTTAGCACTTAACGAAGCTAAATTTACTGAAAATATAGATATAGCTGACAGTGCCTATCAGTTTCTCATGGCACTGTATGGCAGTTTCCAAAGATACAGCGATAAAGAAAATGCAGATCCGTTTGCTGATATGTTGTCCTTGCGTACCTATATGCTTACTCTGACCGATGAAAGCTATGAAAATCTCTTTAAGGAGATAAGAGAAATAATAGGTAAATATTCAGAGCCGGAGGAAGGCGGAAAAAGCAGGAGCTTTTCGGTCATCTCAGCACCCGTTGCAAAGGAGGAAAAGAAATGACAAAATTCAGAAAGGCGTTATTATTCACATTATGCCTGATACCGTTTGCAGCTGTCGGCGGTTGGTTCACGGCTCAAATGTCCATAGCAAGTGTAGACGAAGAAGCGCTTGCAAATGCAATACAGCAGGTAGGAAGCAAGGAAATGGTCATGCTCTTAACGACGCTACAGACGGTTATTTATGCCGTTATTTGTGGCTTTTTAGGATATATTGTTGCAGATAAAATCGGTCTTATCCGACCCTTTCAGCTTGCCAAAAAGGATACGCTTATCACACTGCTTGCAGGAGCGATATGCGGAATTATCGTGAGTGCCGATGCCTTTACCTTTGCAAATTGGATACCCGAGCTGGCAGACAGCTATGAGAACTCTAAGAGCTTTGATACTCCCACATGGATCGCATCTATCCTGTATGGCGGTGTCATTGAGGAAGTTATGATGCGACTGTTCTTTATGAGCCTGATCGCATTAATTGGTTGGAAGCTGTTTTGTAAAAAAGAGGATGCTGTTCCTGAAAAGATACTTGTTGTCTCGAATATCACCGCTGCTGCATTGTTTGCTGCAGCACACCTCCCCTCAACAGCGCAAATCATAGGGCACCTAACTCCTATGCTCATTTTCAGAAGTTTTCTGATGAATGGTGCATTTGGTATCTTATTCGGCAGATTCTACCGAAAATACGGCATACAGTATGCGATGCTTGTACATATGCTGGCGCATATCGTCAGCAGAACGATTTGGCTTATCATTCTATGAGGTGAACCTATGGATATCAAAGAAAAGAATATCACGATACAGGGCGAATATCCTATCGGTACAACGATCACTTATGATGACGAGAAGAAAAAATCTCCTGCTGTTGTCATCATCATGGGAACAGGAAAGCTTGACCGTGACGGAAATGGTTTCGGATTCCATTCCGATATATACAAAAGTCTGGCTCAGGCATTTGCGGAATGTGGCTATATATCCGCCCGTTATGACAAGCGCGGAACACACGCTTCAGGTGGTAGTTTCAACAGTGCAGGACTTTCAGACCTGACAAATGATGCGATCTCCGTTATTCGGTATCTGAAAAGCCTGCCTTATGTCGATGAAAACAGAATACTCATCTGTGGACACAGTGAGGGTGCTATGATAGCAACGCTTACTTCAGAAAAGGAAGATACGGCAGGATTAATCCTGCTTGGCGGTGCTGGAATGTGTTTAAAGGACGCACTATACTATCAGAACAGGCTCATGGCTGAGGAACTTCCCGATATGAAAGGTGTGGCAGGAGCGATCATGCGAAGATCCTTTGATCTACATAAACAGCTTGAGATGATAGATGATACGTTCAGAAAAAGCAAGGAGACAGCTAAAGAAAGGGTGTACGTCAAGGGTGCAGCTATGCCCGCAAAGTGGCTGAGAGAACACGGCTCATATACTTCGGAGGATTTTGCCGAGATTTTGAAAAGATACGACAAGCCTGTACTTGCGATAACGGGCAAGGCAGATTTTCAGGCAGACTACCGCAAGCTTGACGCAATTAGGGCAGAATGCCACATAAGCTGCTTTGCTCCCGAAGGTCTTACACATATTCTGAGGGTAAATGATGGCGATAACAGTATTCTGAATGTAAATAAACTATATCGCAGACTTGTGAAAGAGCCAATCAATGCTGAACTTATAAAGATGATAAAGGATTGGCTTGATGATCTTGTATAATATGAACACACAAGCAAGGATATGAAGGAGTTTTGCAATGGGCTTTACAAATAACCATAACCTTTATAATCGTAATGATAAGGGTGATACTTCAAAAGCCATAGCCTACTGGTGCACCCGTTTTCCGTTCCGCATAAGTCATAATCAGAATTGTGGAGCATACCACAACAGGCACAAACCCTATTGAAACTGAATAACCACAAGCTCTCGGAAACGCTCTGTAAGCGTTTCTGAGGGCTTTTTCTTTTCAGCGGTTAGTTTTCCGCTCCGCAATGGTGGACGTCTCTGAGGGATATTTCCGTTCGCCAGACGGTCAAGCTGAGGTCTGCTCGGTGATGCCGTGAGTGATTTCATACTCACGCACACGACGGTAAAAGGTATTTGCCGACATACCCATTCTCCGCATAAAGTCCCTGCCAGTGATATTCTTCGACTTCCATTCCCCATAAAGCTGACCGAACCTTGTCCAGTCGGTGGGGATAGGCTTCCGCCCCGTATACTTGCCCTGTGCCTTAGCAATCTCGATGCCCTCACGCTGACGCTGTTTGAGTTGCTCTCTTTCAAGCTGAGAGAGTGCTGCAAATACGGTCAACATGAATTTGCCCGCAGGCGTGTCGGTGTCGATTTTCTCCTTGTGGCTGATGAGGGTAACACCCTTTTCGGTGAGAGTGTCAATGATGTTCAGCAAGTCCTTCGTGGAGCGTCCTAAACGGCTGATACTCTCGATGTAAAGCGTATCGCCCTCACGCACATAGTCAAGCATAGCCCTGAGCTGTGGGCAGTCTTTATTCGCTCCCGAAATCTTTTCGGAGAAGATGCGGTCAACCTTGTAACTACAAGAATAGTATATTTTACATCTTTGCATTTTCCCATATATGTAGAATTACAACTTTACCATATCCTTGCGAATGCAATTAACAACATTATCCGAAATCCCTCTCCAGTTTCCCCATACACCCCAATGGGTCAGACTAACACACTGATACAAAAAGCACCCCGTAAACGTCCTGTTTACGGGGTTTCCCATTGGAGCTGATAGTCGGACTCAAACCGACGACCTGCTCATTACGAATGAGCTGCTCTACCGAATTTCAATCGGTGTCATCTCGGTAGAAACGCGGCGAATTCAACCACTTGTTTGCCACTTATTTGTGCTGAAAATCGCCCAAATCGGCTTGAGATCACCGAACTTGCAATGCTCGGAAATGACGCAAAATCGGGTTTTTTCGCGTTTTACTAAAGACCACATCAGGTGTGCGGATTAATTCAATTCCCGTACGGGTCACCAAAGTTTAAAGCTCGGAGATAGCACATTGTGCTGTTTCCGAGCTTTGCTTTTATACCGAAAATAGGGTTTGTCCGCTATTCGGATCATTTAGCGGACATTCTTGTTTTATGTTGTTGTATCCTGCGGAAGAAAGCTGAACGCTCCGTCCATCGCCTGAGCCACTCTCGCCTGTGCGGTCTGGAACATATGAGCATAGACGTTCAAAGTCGTGCCTGAATTGCAATGTCCTAACGCCCCCGATACTGTTACCACATCAAGACCCGACGAGATCAGAGCCAAAGCTGCAAAGTGCCGAAAACTGTGTATGCCGTAGAAAGGCATATTGTTCCTGATAATTTGCGATTCTCCGGTCACGCCTTTTCTGTTTATCGTTATACTCCGCAAGCGCTTCATCGAACAGCTCATGATAGAGCTGTTTCAGTGAACACTGACAGATGATCATATCATCACGGATCCTGTCCTTATTGACATTTTCGGTTATGATAAAACGGTTGTTGTTGAGGTCTCCACGACCGAAACAGCCGCTCAGAGTTCTTTGTACTATACGATCACTCTCCTTATGAATATGCCGCTGATGCGGCTGAGAAAATGGATAAGCCTGCACAGCAGGCGATCGGTGCGTAGCACCGAATAATTCGGCAGGAGCCGAATTAGCTTCTGTTACTCTTGGCTAGAGTAACGCAAAGATACTTTCGACAGCCGAGTGACCGTCTATCAAAAGTATTAATTGCGCCCTGTGGGGCAGAACGGCTGAGGTCACAGCCGAAATTGTGGACACAGTAATGCGAAAAACGTATTACATAAACTCAAAAAAATGCGGTCAGCAAAACTGCATAATCAGAACGTCGGCTCCTCCTTAACATCAAGAGTTTCGAGCAGATATCCTATCTCCTTTTCATAGAGATAACTCTCATATCCATCGAGGTAATGAATGTTGCGAGCAACAGCTTCAAGAACATCAAGGCCGCTTCTTTCTTCAAGCAGAGAAGTCAACGCTTTTACCTTTTCCATATCGACCATTTTTCACACCCCCTTCCCGTTAAAATAGGCGATCAGGTCAGCCTTGTTCACAAGGATTTTTCCGTTCCTGCCCTCGCCCGTTCTTACGGACTTCACTTTACCCTGCTTCACAAGCTGACGTACTGTGTGTTCAGAAAGTCCGCTGATGAGTGCGGCACTCTCCTTGATCGTCAGCATCTCGACCTTGTCGGCGGTCGGTGCTTTGGTGGTCCGCGGAGCGGAGTTCTCCCCGTCCTCGGTGAGCTGAATAAGCAGCTCCAGAATGTTGTCTACGATTGCTTTCTTTTCTGTTGTATTCATAGTAATAAACCTCTCTCTTTCTACGGTTTTTATGTTGTGAACTTTAAACATTTTAAGCACAATCGAAGTTTCTTTGCCCCGAAAATGTCGATAATGTCGATTGTTCAGATATGGGGATTGATAAAAAACCATGATTCCACTCTTGTTGTTGCCGTTCCACGATTTTAGGAGCAAATCGAGATTAGGCACATTGTTGCTGTATCTTCCGCTGAAATTACCGAGCATACCTGCTTCGTCGGAGATCATCAGCAGAGTGCCATTTTCTTCAAGCAGACGTACAAGCGATTCGGGAGTAACATCGTCCACCGCTATCCTGCGGAAGTTGCTGGGCGGGATATTGCTGAGGTCGGTCTGAAGTTTTGCTATCTCCTCGGCGGTGACGTCTTTCTTCTTTTCGAGGGCTTCGAGCTTGCTCTGTAACAGCTTGCGTTCCGCCTGAGAAGTGAAGATATCCTGCTTGTTATTCTCGTTCCAGTCATGGGCGAACTGAATGTACGGACGCTTTATCAGTGACATAACAGGAGACTTCTTGAAGCTCAGCTCTGCTATCGTGAGAGTGTCAAGCACAAGCGGCTCCGTATGGTCACGCTTTGCCGACATACGGTATACTCCCGAAAAGCAGTAACTCATCGCCGGGAGTATCGAAGTGCCTGCCATAGCAACGTCCGTTGAGGTGGTTGTTGCTATCGCCTGCGCCATATCACCTATTATAGGTGGGAGGGCGTTCACATGGAACGGCAGGAGGTTTGTCCCATCGGGACGTAGTGGCGTGGGTGTTGCCCACTGGTCGTTAATCAATATAGATCATCTCCTTTCTTCTATTATTATATAAAGCGCTTTATATTCGTGGCGGTCAACATAGGCTATGCTGCTCCGCTGTCAGGTGTCGTTCTCTCCTGACAATCCAATTTTACCATAACGGCACTTACAAGGTATACAGCACAAGACTCAGTAACTATATCGGTCAGCAGAAAACAAAACGGTCTGCTGAGGTGCTTGATGATCCTGCACTTGTGGAGAAGTATGACCAGCAGCGTAAGGTGTTCACAAAGCAGATGCA
>ERZ773216.798-NODE-798-length-42276-cov-5.676133_pt1 | contig 42276 bp, 38 predicted proteins | sample MGYA00511259_ERZ773216 | MGnify/ENA primary metagenome ERZ773216 (study PRJEB29015, sample SAMEA2737764) | human gut metagenome | biome: human gut; feature: human-associated habitat; material: faeces | place: China | collected 2012 ... | reverse complement strand
GTACAAAATTTCACAGCATCTGCTTATTCTGTATGGTCTGACCGAACCTTCGGACTCTATTGATTATTCATTATATTGTTATTTTACATAGAGATGCATACGCATATCCAATTATGGATAATATACAGATGTCGGACAAACTGATTTAATGAAATAAGACTGTGGCTACAGATATGGCGGCTACGGGATTTGGAAATCAGGGGGGACGGACATGATAAATTATGATCCGCTTTGGGAGACCATGAAAACGCGTGGTGTTTCCCAGTACCGGCTGATCAAGAATTATGGTGTCAGCTCCGGACAGATTAACCGACTAAAGAAAAACGCGTATGTATCCACGCATACGATTGAGATGCTATGCGAGATTTTGGGTTGCAGGGTGGAAGATATCATGCAGTATGAGAGAGAGGAAAATGAAGAGCAGGAATAGATAGAAAGAGAGCATGAAAGTGTTCTCTTTTTTGATATTGCAGGAAGGACAGTACATTTACTTTTTTTTCTACCTATGTTATAGTAGACAGGAATAAAACTCGCTTTTCTTTTGTAAGGAGCTGAGATAAAATACGTTTTCGCGTATTCTAAGGAGGATATATTGTTATGAAATTAGGTATCGTGGGTCTGCCGAACGTCGGCAAGAGTACCCTGTTCAACTCTCTGACCAAGGCTGGCGCAGAGTCTGCCAACTATCCGTTCTGTACCATTGACCCGAATGTGGGTGTGGTTGCAGTTCCGGATAACCGTCTGAAGCTGCTTGGGGATCTGTACCATTCCAAAAAGGTAACCCCGGCGGTTATTGAGTTTGTAGATATTGCAGGTCTGGTAAAGGGCGCTTCCAAGGGTGAGGGCCTGGGCAACCAGTTTCTGGCTAACATCCGTGAGGTAGATGCCATTGTTCATGTGGTACGCTGCTTTGAGGATCCGAATGTGATCCACGTAGAGGGCAGTGTAGATCCGATCCGTGATATTGAGACCATCAACCTGGAGCTGATCTTCTCTGATATCGAGATTCTGGAGCGCCGTATTGCAAAGACTTCCAAGTCTGCATTTAACGACAAGTCTCTGGCAAAAGAGGTTGAGGTTTTAAAAGAACTGAAGGCAATCCTGGAGGATGGCAAACTGGCTTCCACCTACGAGAATGATGACGAAGACGTTATGGCTTTTGTGAATTCTCTGAACCTGTTAACCTGCAAGCCGGTTATCTTCGCTGCCAACGTAGGTGAGAATGATCTGGCTGATGATGGTGCATCTAACCCTCATGTTGCAGCGGTCCGCAAATATGCTGCTGAGAATAACTGTGAGGTATTCGTGATCAGTGCTCAGATCGAGCAGGAAATCGCAGAGCTGGATGATGATGAGAAGCAGGAGTATTTAGAGGCACTGGGCCTGACGGAGTCCGGTCTGGACAAGCTGATCGCGGCAAGCTACCGCCTGCTGGGACTGATCAGTTATCTGACCTCCGGTGAGGATGAGACCCGTGCATGGACCATCAAGGTTGGCACCAAAGCTCCGCAGGCAGCCGGTAAGATCCACTCCGATTTCGAGCGAGGATTCATTCGTGCAGAGGTCGTAAACTACCAGGATCTGTTAGACTGCGGTACTTACGCAAAAGCAAAAGAGAAAGGTCTGGTTGGCCTGGAGGGAAAAGATTATGTTGTCAAAGATGGCGATGTGATTTTGTTCCGTTTCAATGTATAAATCTGCCTGACACAAAACAGGTGTGGAAACAAAATAAAACTGCATAATAGCTTTCGAATGAAAAGAGCGTATGAATCTGCTGAATGATATGAGGATTCATACGCTCTTTTTATTTCATTCTGGCAAACGGAGAAAACTTCTGTTAGGACCGGCCAAGATAGCGGCTTACGCAATGGTTTGCCTCTGCGGTGATCTTCTCCTCGTCAACGCCGGTGAGGCGTCCTTCGCGGACAACGACTCTGCCGTTTACAACCGTGTAATCTACATTGCCTTTATATCCAACGGTGCCAAGCATGGAGCTGACATCAAACTGTGCTCCGGTCAGGGACAGGCGGTCCATGTTGATCAGGAAGAAGTCTGCGGCCATGCCTTCGGCAATCTGTCCAATGTCATCGCGTCCGAGGATCGATGCGCTTCCGCGGGTGGCAATCTTTAACATATCGTAGCCGGTCGGTGCGGCACTGCTGGAATTTAAGCGGTGGAGCAGGAAGCCGGTGCGCAACTCCTCGAGAAGATCAGAGCCATCGTTGCTGGCAGAACCGTCTACAGCCAGTCCGACACGGACACCGAGTTTTAACATCTCCGGGATGCGGGCAATGCCGGAAGAAAGCTTCATGTTGGAAATCGGGCAGTGGGCTACACCGGTTCCGGTTTCGGCCAGACGTTTTAACTCTGCATCATTAAAGTGGATGCCATGTGCGTACCAGACGTCCGGTCCGATCCAGCCAAGGCTTTCCATGTATTCCAGTGGGCGCATACCGAAGCGCTCCAGTGTATAATTTTCCTCGTCCTTTGTCTCAGCCAGATGGGTGTGCAGTCGCACATGGAGTTTGCGGGCCAGTTTTGCGGATTCTTTTAAGAGCTCAGAGGAGACGCTGAACGGGGAACACGGTGCCAGCGCAACCTGATGCATGCTGTAGCGGGATGCATCATGATATTTGCGTACCGCATCCTCGGAATCTTTCATGATCTCATCTACAGTCTGGACTACAGAATCTGGAGGAAGCCCTCCGTCCTTGACACTTAAGTCCATGCTGCCCCGGGTTGCGTGGAAACGCATGCCGAGGGCGTCGGCGGCAGCAAACTGGGAATCCAGAAGGTCCATGCCGGTGCCGGCCGGAAATACGTAGTGGTGGTCCAGACAACAGGTACATCCTGTTTTTAAAAGCTCGCCCATTCCGGTTAAAGAGCTGTAATAGACGGTATCCGGATTTAAATTCTTCCAGATTTCGTATAAAGTTTTAAGCCATGGGAATAATTCCATGTTCTGAACTTCGGGTAAGTTTCGACTGAATGTCTGATATAAGTGATGGTGGGTATTGATCAACCCAGGATACATCACCATATGAGACCCATCGATCACATCATCCGCTGTCTGGACGTCGGCTCCGATGGATTTGATGATTCCATCTTCGACAAAAACATTCACCTCCTTCAGTACGCGGTTATCATCGTCACAGGTAACCAGATACGTTATATTTTTGATCAGCAGTGTCATAAATAAATACCTCCTACATGACATACTCCCCCAGCCTTCTCAGATGCCGGGGGGGAATCCCTGCATATGATATAAGTCTGGTATACTGCCTGATCAAGGCTATGTTTTAAACAGCTTATAATATGATATCAAGGTACATTTGTTTGTTACGCGTTTAACTTTAACATGGGAGTCCTGGAAAGACAATGTCAAAAAGCACAAAAAAGTTGATGAAAAAATATGAAAAATACACAAAGGGAAAAGGATATGTGAGGGAAATGGAAAGAAAAAAACAAAAAAGCTTCGGCTCCACACACCCAGGAACCGAAGCTTTTTTTGTTATTTATAATATTCCAGTCTTATGATTAAGCCATTGCGCTTACAGCTTTAGAGAGGCGGGAAACCTTTCTGGAAGCGGTATTCTTGTGGTATACACCCTTGGTGCAAGCCTTATTGATCTCGGAAATAGCAGCAACTAAAGCGGTCTGTGCAGCAGCTTTATCAGCAGCGGTTACAGCAGCCTCTACCTTCTTGCAGGCAGTTTTTACTTTAGAACGGATTGCTTTGTTTCTTGCAGCCTTGGTCTCGTTTACTAAGATTCTCTTTTTAGCAGATTTAATGTTAGCCAATCTGGGCACCTCCAATTAAACAAATATGATTTATAGTCTTTGGTTTGCATCAAAGTCTGGACACGGACAGTTCAATGTAAACATACTATTGCATTCTACCTAATCCGGCACAAAATGTCAATACATAAATTGCGTATTTTTGCGAAAAAATAAGGGGAGTGCAGCAGAGAGAAAGCAAAAATACAGGAAACAGAAAATGCCGACAGGAAGGACAGAGAGGCTATGAGAAAGAAAGAGAGCGAATGGAAAAGACAGCTGCCGGGCGGTGCTCCGGATTTTGAAGTCCGTACAGATCTTGCAGTCGAGGAGGGGGAGCGCTTCCCGGGAGATGGCGGGGAGATTTCCGGTGTTTCACTGCGAAAATGGCGGGAAAGCAATTCGGATATCTGTATGACAGAGGTGAAGATCCTGAATGAGCATGGTGCCGGGATTATGGGAAAGCCGGTTGGCACTTATCTGACCCTGGAGGCAGATGCTCTGGCGAAACAGGATGAGAGCTATCATGAAGAGGTCTCCGGGGAGCTGGCAGGTTGTCTGCGTGCGCTTATCCGGCAGCTGACAGGAAAAAAGGAATCAGAATTGAAAATTTTGTCTGTGGGTCTCGGAAACGAGGATGTGACTCCCGATGCGTTAGGACCGAAGGTCCTTAAAAATCTGCAGATGACCCGGCATCTGCAGGGCGAATATGGGGAAGAGTTCTGTAAAGCGCACGGCCTTCCCGTGTTAAGCGGTATCGCTCCCGGAGTCCTGGCCCAGACCGGTATGGAGACAGCAGAGATTTTAAAGGGCGTGATACGAGAGACAAAACCCGATCTTCTGATCGCGGTAGATGCGCTGGCGGCCCGCAGCCTCCGGCGTCTTGGAACAACCATTCAGCTTACCGATACCGGAATCCATCCCGGCTCTGGCGTGGGCAATCACCGGCAGAGCCTGACAAAGGAAAGTCTGGGAGTTCCGGTACTGGCAGTCGGAGTACCGACGGTGGTGAGCGCAGCGGCCATTGTGTACGATACGGTTGATGCCATGACCGGGGCGTTAAAAAAGAACCGGGTGACACGCGGGCTCGGAAGGTATGTGGAAGGACTGGATCCGGAGGAACAGTATCATCTGATCCGGGAGCTTCTGGCACCGGAGTTTGGGAATCTCTATGTTACACCGCCGGACATGGATGAGCGGATCCGGAATCTGAGCTATACCATTTCAGAAGCCATCCATAAAGCTGTATTTTCCGAAAAAAACAGAAAACAGAATAATTGTTAACTAAAACACAAAAATAGTTGACAATCAAACCGGGGATTGCTATACTGGGATCGTTTTTAGCAGGAAATGCACAGGAGTGGAAGGGAGCAGAGAACATGAGGCAGGAACGGCTTATGATACTGGAAAAAGTACTTTCTGAACTGCCGGGGTACCTGGGGTGGATGATCGGATCATGTCGCTTTTCCTTTGGAAAAGAAGCGGGTGGGAACACACCCGGACAGATGCAGCACAGCTGTGACCTTACGGTGCTGCGTTCGGATGCCAGGCTTGCGGAGATGGAGATCCGAAATCTGACAACAGAGGATCAGCTCCGGGTGATGCTTGTCAATGCAGCATCCGGAACGGAAACAGACCGAGAAACAACAGGAAAGCAGCATCGGGATATCAGGCTGCCATCATCGCAGAAAGAGAGCGAAGCATTTCTTGTGACACGGGAGGCAATTGATACTTATCTGAAGGAATCCCGGGATGGGAATCTCATCCATCGTGGGGAAGCGGCAGTCGTTCCCGGATTTCTTATGGTCAACCGGCTCCTGGAAGGATATGGTGGCTGTGACGCGGCATCCGTCCGTTTTTATCTCCCTCTCCGGTGCGGGGAAAAGGCAAGACTGGTGGAACAGAAAACAGGAGAGCATAGCCGGACTGTAGAGCTATTCACAGACCGGGGACGCATCCTGCAGATGAAGCTGCAGGAGAAGAACGAAGGAGGAACAGAATGATGAATACGGCAACAAGAACAGCAGCAAAGAAAGAAACGATCTGGAGTACATTCGGAATTACAACCATGGCACTGATGACGACCATGCTGATCGTTTCTACCTACATAAAGATCCCGCTCCCATTTTCCTCTGCCAGCATTACGGCGCAGACGCTGGTGGTTAATCTGATCGGTATGCTGTTTGCTCCGCTTCAGATTGTGGCAATTATGGTGAGCTGGCTTCTCTTGAGCGTGATGGGGATCGGTGGTTCTCTTGGAAAGCTTCTTGGACCGGCCGGAGGATATCGCTACGGCAATGCAGTGGCAGCGATCCTGATCGCACTGTTCTGCCGCAAGGTAAAGAATTTAAAGGCCCAGACCGCGTTTCTGATCTTTGTGGGAATTCCGGTCATTTACCTGTTTGGCGCAGTTCAGATGAAGGTTGTGACAAAACAGCCGTGGCCGGCCATCATGGTACAGGCGGTGCTTCCGTTTATTCCGCTGGATGTTGTAAAGTGTTTTGTGGCAGCCGGCCTCGCAAAGATCCTGCGCCGTGTTGTGCCGCAGTTTTAAAGTATGTAAATGGAGAATGGGCATGGAAAAGGTTTGGATCCTTGGAGGAATGCGAAGCTTTATCGGTGTGAAGGACCGGATGTACCGGAATGTACCTGCGGAGGTCCTGGGGGCGGAGGTGCTCAGGGCTGTCATCAGAAAATACCGGCTTGCGGAGCAGGATATTGATTTTATCCTTGGAGGAAACGCGGTGGGCGGGGGTGGAAATATGACCCGCCTTGCGGCCCTGACTGCAGGAATTGACCGGGAGGTTCCGGCTGTGACTCTGGATCTGCAGTGTGGTTCCGCCCTGGAGGCAGTCACACAGGCAGCAGCAAAGATCGAGAGTGGTCTGGCAGAACTGGTGCTTGCCGGCGGACTGGAAAGCTCATCCACCCAGCCACTCAGAATGTGGAATCCGAACCATCCGGATTATGAGAAGGATAAGGTCTGGACAGTCGCACGGTTTGCTCCCGGACAGCATGGAGAGCAGATCATGCTGGAGGGAGCAGAGCGCACTGCGATATCGGAACACGTGACAAAAGAAGAACAGGATTTCTGGGTACTGGAGAGCCACCATCGGGCAGCAAAGGCTGCGCAGGAGGGCCTTTTATCGGACATCCAGGTTTCGGTGGCGGGAAGCTGTAAGGATGAGGGAATCCGTGCTTTCATGAGCCAGAAGCTGATGGACCGTCTGCCGTATCTTCTGCCGGGCGGTTGCGCGATCAACGCAGCCAATGCCTGTCTGATGCATGATGGCGCGGCTTTTGTGGCACTCTGTTCGGAGGGGTATGGAAAACGTCATAACCTGATTCCGGCGGCGGTGCTGCGTTTTGGGACCGCTGTGGGCGGCGACCCGCTCATGAGTCCGAAAACAGCAGTTCTGGCAGTGGAAAAGCTGTTGAAAAAGACCGGACTTATTTATGACCAGGTGGATGCTTTTGAGGTGAATGAAGCCTTTGCGGTGATCGATGTACTGTTTGACCGGGCTTTTCCGGGAATGCGGGAACGCTACAACCGGTTTGGAGGCGCGCTGGCCTATGGACATCCTTATGGAGCTTCAGGAGCACTGCTTATCCTGCATCTTTTAAAATCCCTGGAATCCTGCGGAGGGCACTATGGCATCTGTGCTGCAGCGGCAGCCGGAGGCATTGGCAGCGCAATTTTGCTGGAACGCAGATAAAGCCGGCAGACCTGGAAGAAGGAAAAGTAAATGATGAAAAATTATCTGGAAATGGTGCAGTCGGTGGAGCGGGACCGGGAGGCCCTGATTTTTTCTGACCATGTTTATACCTACGGAAATCTTGTGGATCTGGCGTTGGAACAACAAAGGCGGTTCCGCTTGGAGGGAGGAAAACAACAGCTTGCTGTAATCCGGAAAACCTCCATTCTGGAGCAGCTTGTGTCGTTTCTGGCCTGTCAGGGAACCTGGGCGGTGCCGCTTATTGTTCCGGCGGATACCGCAGTGCCGGATGCTTTTTTTGAGACAGAAATTCCGGACAATGCCTGCATGGCGGTCATGACATCCGGAACAACCGGCAACGGAAAGCTTTTGTTCCGAACATTTGAGAGCTGGTATGGATATTTTGAAACCCAGAACCGGATTTTTGGCATAAGCGGAGAAAGCCGTCTGTTTGCGCAGGGAAGCCTGGCATTTACCGGGAATCTGAACCTGTATCTGGCGCAGCTTTCTGCAGGAGCTGCAGTGATTGCCTGCGATCTGTTTGATCCGAGACTCTGGAAGCATCAGCTGGAAGCATACCGGGCAGATGGAATCTACCTGATCCCGGCAAAGCTGCGTGCGCTAAAGCAGGTGTATGAGCGGGAGCGTGAGCCGGAAAAACAGACAAACCGGCATGTCAGGCTGGTCCTGAGCGGCTCCCAGAGCTTTGGCGGCACAGAGGCGCAGGCAGTTCAGCGTATATTCCCGGAGGCGGATCTGATCCTGTACTACGGTGCAAGCGAACTGAACTATGTAAGCTATGTCCATGGCCGGGATATGGGGGAGGATAAAACCCTGATCGGCAGAAATTTCCCGGGTATAGACATCTGCCTGAAGGATGGCAGGATCCATGTGACAACGCCATACGGAGTGGTGGGGGCTGGCGCGGATACCTTCGTGGGGGACTATGGCCACTGGGATGAAAATGGAAATCTTTATTTTGATGGCCGCAGAGATGATATCTGTAATATTAATGGAAGGAAAGTTTCATCCATCCGGGTGGAAAATGCGCTGTTGGATGTGCAGGAGGTGAAGGAGGCAGCGGTCAAAGCAGATTCCCGGGGCGATCATGATATGCTGACGGCCTGGGTGGTCCTGGAGCCGCTGATGATCGGAGCAGGTACAAAAGCAGAGCGGCAGCAGGAGGAACAGGAGATGAAGCGAAGACTGCGTGCGCAGCTGGCCGGACGACTCTCTGCCGGTGAGATCCCGCAGGAAATCAGATTTCTGGAAACGCTCCCAAAGAATGAGAGCGGAAAAGTCCGGAAACGCGATCTGATATAGAAATACAAAAAAATACAGACTATTGGTAACTTGTAATGCCGCGGATTCTATGTTATATTGATATCCGTGGCATTTTGTCAATTTTTAGCGCTTGCTATTAGAAAAGAGAACGTATTTATGTTACAGTATCTGATCGTATGCCCGCTGGTGTTTCTGGCGGGATTTGTTGACTCCATAGCAGGAGGTGGAGGACTGATCTCTCTTCCGGCCTATATCATTGCCGGGGTTCCGGCTCATTTCGCCATTGGAACCAATAAACTATCATCAACTCTCGGAACCAGCATATCCACCTGGCGGTATCTGAAGCAGGGATATCTGAAGGGAAAACAGCTGATTCTGCCAGTCGTGTGTGCCTGTTTTACGGCTCTGGCCGGCTCCTATCTTGGATCCAGCTTTTCCATGATGGTAAGCGATACGGTGCTAAAGCATATGATGATGGTGGTGCTCCCGATCGTGGCATTTTATGTGCTTCGCAATAAGAACATGGGGGCGGAAACGGAGCAGCAGGCGCTGCCGGTCAGGGCTATGCTTTGTATCAGTATGGCGGTAGCCTTTGTGATCGGTATGTATGATGGCTTTTACGGACCTGGAACCGGTACGTTTTATCTTCTCATTCTGACCGGAATTGCACATTTGAATGTGCATCAGGCATCGGCTATGACAAAGATACTGAATCTGATGTCAAATCTGGTGGCATTGATCAATTTCCTGCTTAACGGAACGGCCTATTACGGCCTGGGAATGGCAGCGGCCGTGTTCTGTATTGCCGGAAATTATATCGGCTCCGGTCTTGTAGTGAGCAACGGACAGAAGATCGTCCGTCCGCTGATTCTGATTGTACTGGTTATTTTGTTTGTCAAAATTGTAACAGGAATCTGACAGGAAAGACATTTATATAAAGAAAAAAGGAGAGTATCTATGAAGTGGACCAAATTTACCTTAAAGACCACGACGGAGGCCGTTGACCTGATCAGCAGCATGCTGGACGAGATCGGCATTGAGGGAATTGAGATCGAGGATAACGTACCACTGTCTGACGCAGACACCAAGGGGATGTTCATCGACATTCTTCCGGAGCTTCCGCCGGATGACGGTACCGCGAAGGTAAGCTTTTATGTGGAAGATTTAAGCAACCTGGAGAATATCATGCATCAGGTCAATGCAGGACTCGATGAGATCGCAGAGTTTGTGAATGTGGGTGAGCGAACCTTAAGCGTATCCGAAACGGAGGACAAGGACTGGATCAATAACTGGAAGCAGTACTTCAAGCCCTTTACCGTTGATGATATCCTGATTAAACCAACCTGGGAAACGATCCCGGAGGAGCATAAGGACAAGCTGCTCATTCAGATCGATCCAGGTACCGCGTTTGGTACCGGCATGCATGAGACTACACAGTTGTGTATCCGTCAGCTTCGTAAGTATGTGAATGCGGATTCTGAAATCATCGACGTGGGAACCGGAAGCGGCATTCTCGGCATCGCAGCTTTAAAGCTGGGCGCAAAGAGCGTGTTTGGTACTGATCTGGACGAGAACGCTATTGTGGCTGTAGGTGAGAATCTGGAATCCAACCATATTCCGGCAGACCGTTTCCATGTGGTCCAGGGTAATATCATTGATGACAAGGCAGTTCAGGACGAGGCCGGATATGAGTGCTATGACATCGCGGTAGCCAATATTCTGGCACCGGTTATCATCATGCTGCAGGGCGAGATCTGCAGACACATCAAGCATGATGGTATGTTCATCACCTCCGGCATCATAAATACCAAGGAGCAGGATGTCAAAGATGCCATGAACGCCAATCCGGAGCTTGAGATCGTGGAGACCACTTACCAGGGCGACTGGGTATCGATCACCGCCCGCAGAAAATAAGGAGCAGAAGCGTGTATCATTTTTTTGTAACACCGGCGCAGATCGCGGACGGTTATGCCGTGATCACCGGTCAGGACGTGAATCATATCCGCAATGTCCTGCGGATGAAGGCAGGAGAGCAGGTGGGGATCCGTGATGGCATTTCCCGCAGTTACATCTGTGAACTGGAGAACATCGGAGGGGAGGAAATCCGGGCCAGAATCCTGGAGGAGGACACTAACTTAAGTGAGCTTCCGGCAGAGCTGTATCTGTTTCAGGGCCTGCCAAAGAGTGATAAGATGGAGCTTATCATTCAGAAAGCCGTGGAGCTGGGCGTGCATGAGGTTATTCCGGTGGCAACCCGCCGGGCCGTGGTAAAGCTGGACCGGAAAAAAGAAGAATCCAAGTTAAAACGCTGGAATACCATTGCGGAGAGTGCGGCCAAGCAGTCCGGCCGTATGATGATCCCCCAGGTTCACAGTGTGCTGACAATGAAGGAAGCGTTTGCCTATGCAAAAGGCTTCGAGGTAAATCTGATCCCGTATGAACTGGCAGAGGGCATGAAAGAGACCAGGGCTATTCTGGAACAGGTTAAGCCCGGTATGCGTGTGGGAATCTTTATCGGGCCGGAAGGCGGATTTGATGTAGAAGAAGTGGAGTCAGCTATGGCGGAAGGCATTCATCCCATTACCCTGGGCCGGCGCATCCTGCGGACCGAGACTGCAGGCATGACCATGCTTTCCATCCTGATGTTCCAGCTAGAGCAGTAAATTACGATAGGAGATAGAATGGAAGCATATTTTGATAATTCAGCAACCACAAGAGTTCTGGACAGCGTGAAGGATATTGTGGTAAAAACAATGACAGAGGACTATGGCAATCCGGCTGCCAAGCACCGCAAGGGCATGGAAGCAGAGCAGTATATCCGCGAGGCAAGAAAAATCATCGCGAACAGCATGAAGGTACAGGAAAAGGAAATCCTGTTTACCTCCGGCGGCTCTGAGTCCAATAATATGGCTCTGATCGGTACGGCATGGGCAAATCAGAGAGCCGGTAAGCATATCATCAGCACGGCAATTGAGCATCCGTCTGTATACAATCCGCTGGGCGTGCTGGAAGAGCTTGGCTTTGAAGTGACCATTCTGCCGGTAGACCATGACGGGCACATCAGCCTGAAGGAACTTGAAGAGGCAATCCGTCCGGACACCATTCTGGTTTCTACCATGTATGTAAACAATGAGGTGGGCGCTGTGGAGCCGGTAGAGGAAATCTCCAGGGTCATCAAGGCAAAGAATCCGTCTGCGCTGTACCATGTGGATGCCATTCAGGCATACGGAAAATATGTGATCCGTCCGAAAAAGCAGGGTATTGACCTGCTTTCTGTCAGCAGCCATAAGATTCACGGACCGAAGGGAGTTGGATTTTTATACATCCGGAGTGGCGTGAAGATTAAACCTCTGATCTATGGAGGCGGCCAGCAGGCCGGCATGCGTTCCGGTACCGAGAATGTTCCGGGTGTGGCAGGGTTCGGAGCTGCCGTAAAGGAGATGTACACGGATCATGCGGAAAAGATACAGAAGCTGATCGGGCTGAAGGATTACATGACCGATCGTCTTGGAGAAATCGAAGGAACCGTGATCAACAGCAAAAAGGGAGAGGCAAGTGCACCGCAGATCGTCAGTGTCAGCTTTGAGGGTGTGCGCAGTGAGGTGCTGCTGCACGCACTGGAAGATAAAGGTATTTATGTTTCTTCCGGTTCTGCGTGTTCCTCAAACCATCCGGGCATCAGCGGAACCTTAAAGGGGATCGGTGTGGCCCAGAAGCTTCTGGATTCCACCATTCGCATAAGCTTTAGCATCTTCAACACGAAAGAAGAAGTTGATTACACCATTGATGTATTAAAGGAGCTGGTTCCGGTCCTGCGCCGTTACCAGAGAGGTTAAGAAAGGATAAAAGGGAAAATATGGTATATCAGTCATTTTTGATTAAGTACGCAGAAATCGGTACCAAGGGAAAAAACCGTTACCTTTTTGAGGACGCGCTGATCAAGCAGATCAAGAACGCACTGAAAAAGGTGGAGGGTTCCTTTATCGCTTCCAAGGAGTCCGGCCGTATTTACGTGCAGGCTCTCAGCGAGTATGATTACGATGAGGTGATAGAGGCTTTGAAGCAGGTTTTCGGCATTGCATGGATCTGTCCGATGCTGCAGCTTGAGGATAAGGATTATGAAAACCTGAAGAAGGTCGTTGTGGATTACATTGACCAGGTTTACCCGGATAAGCACTTCACCTTTAAGGTGGATTCCAGACGTGCGGATAAGAACTATCCGGTCCGTTCCGAGCAGATGAACTGTGACTTTGGTGAGGTGATCTTAAACGCCTTCCCAGAGACCTCTGTAGATGTGCATCATCCGGATGTTCTGGTGCATGTGGAGATCCGTAAGGTTGTTAATATTTACTCTCTGATGATCCCGGGCCCGGGCGGTATGCCGGTTGGAACCAACGGAAAGGCAACGCTGCTCTTATCCGGCGGTATTGACAGCCCGGTGGCAGGTTACATGATCGCAAAGCGCGGTGTCAAGATTGATGCAGTTTACTTCCATGCTCCGCCATACACCAGCGACCGCGCAAAGCAGAAGGTTGTGGATCTGGCCAAGCTGGTTGCACGCTATTCCGGCCCGATCCCGCTTCATGTCGTAAACTTTACCGATATCCAGCTCTACATTTACGAGCAGTGTCCGCATGAGGAGCTTACCATCATTATGCGCCGTTACATGATGAAAATCGCGGAGGAAATCGCGAAGAAGAGTGATTCCCTGGCTCTTATCACCGGCGAGAGCATCGGTCAGGTAGCATCCCAGACGGTTCAGTCCCTGGCAGCGACCAACGAGGTCTGCACTATGCCGGTATTCCGTCCTCTGATCGGCTTTGACAAGCAGGAGATCATTGACATTTCCGAGAAGATCGGAACATTTGAGACTTCGATTCAGCCGTTTGAGGACTGCTGCACCATTTTCGTGGCAAAGCATCCGGTAACAAAGCCGAACTTAAATATCATCCACAAATCGGAGACCAAGCTGGAAGAGAAGATCGACGAGATGGTCAGGACAGCATTGGAGACCGAGGAAGTCATCTGGTGCGATTAAGCTTTTGAAATGAAAAAAAGGATACTCCGATTGGAGTATCCTTATTAAAAATCATAGAAACGATTGTTTATTTGATGATGTATGGGGAAAGTGTCTCCAGAATCTCATCGATACCAGCCTCAGCGTGGATGTTTAAGTCGATCGGCTTGGAAAGATCCAGGCTGAAGATACCCATGATGGATTTTGCATCGATGACATATCTGCCGGATACGAGATCAAAGTCAACATCGAATTTGGTTAAGTCGTTTACGAAAGACTTTACTTTATCAATAGAATTTAAAGAAATACGAACTGTTTTCATGTGAGAAACCTCCTTAAATGGTTACCTTTTTAATCTTGGCGTATGGATGAAAAACTCTTTCGCCTTATGATAAATTTTACAAAGATATCGGGGGAAAGTCAATAGGGAGTTTCCATGAAAACAGGTTAAATGTATGTTAGAAATTAAGGAGAAAAAATATGAGAACGGCAGCATTGCATAATCTGGGCTGTAAAGTGAATTCCTACGAAACGGAAGCCATGCAGCAGCTTCTGGAAGAGGCCGGATATGAGATCGTGTCCTTCCACGAAAAAGCCGATGTTTATATTATCAATACCTGCTCAGTGACCAATATCGCGGACCGTAAGTCCAGACAGATGCTGCATCGGGCAAAAAAACAGAATCCGGAGGCGGTCGTAGTTGCTGCCGGCTGTTATGTCCAGTCTGCAGCAGAGGAGCTGAAAGCGGATCTGGCGGTAGATGTCATCATCGGAAACAACAAAAAGCAGGATCTGGTTCCGATCCTGGAAGAGTATTTTAAAGACCGTACGGACAGCAGCCATGTGATCGAGATCAATGAGACTCATGAGTACGAGCGCCTTTCCATTCATAAAATAGCCGATCATACACGCGCATTCTTAAAGGTTCAGGATGGATGCAACCAGTTCTGCAGCTACTGTATCATTCCCTACACCCGCGGACGTGTCCGCAGCCGCAGACCGGAGGAGGTTGTGGCAGAGGTGCGGGAACTTGCGGCAGCAGGCTATCAGGAGGTTGTCCTGACAGGGATTCATTTAAGCTCCTACGGTGTGGATTTTAAGGAAGAAGAGAATGAGAACCTGTTAAGCCTGATCCGGCAGGTACATGAGGTGGAGGGAATCCACCGCATCCGCCTGGGATCCCTGGAGCCGCGCATCATTACCGATGATTTCGCAAAGGCGCTGGCTTCCATGCCGAAGTTCTGCCCGCATTTTCATCTGTCCTTACAGAGTGGCTGTGATGAAACCTTAAAGCGGATGAACCGCCATTACACTACGGAGGAATATGCAGCAGGCTGCGATATCCTGCGCAGATATTTTGACAATCCGGCAATCACCACGGACGTGATCGTGGGCTTTCCGGGTGAGACTGAGGAAGAGTTTGAAGCGACAAAGGCATTTTTAGAGCGGATCGGCTTCTACGAGATGCACATCTTCAAGTACTCCAGACGCGCCGGAACACGTGCGGACCGCATGCCGGAGCAGGTGCCGGAGCAGATAAAAAATGTTCGCAGTGAGGCACTGCTATTGCTGGAAAAACAGATGTCAAAGGCCTACCGCGAGAGCTTCCTAGGCAAGAAAAAGACGGTGCTTCTGGAAGAAAAAACCGAGATCGGAGGCCGTGCGTACATGATCGGCCATACCATGGAATATGTAAAAGCTGTGGTCCCATATGCGGATGATCTGAAAAATAAAATGACCGAAGGTGTCCTGAAAGAGGCATTAAATGATGAAGTCCTCTTACTTGACGAATCCTGGAAAGTAGTATAGAATATAAAAGAATAGTTAAAGGACGTGAAGAACATGGGCGAAATTCATAACACACAGTTTTTTAAAGCAGTACAGGAGAACAAAATGGATGTCAGCCAGGTTTTGGAACAGGTGTATGTGGCGCTGACGGAGAAAGGTTATAATCCGGTAAACCAGATCGTAGGATATATTATGTCCGGAGACCCGACCTATATTACCAGCCATAAGGGCGCCAGAAGCCTGATCATGAAGGTAGAACGTGATGAAATTCTGGAAGAACTGATGTCTGTTTACATTGACGCAAGGTTAAAGTAACAAGCCTGTGCAGATATAACGAAAGATGCCTGCCAGCCATATCCGTCCGGAGAGGCTGGCAGTTTTGTGTTACCATGTATCAAAGCAAAGGAAATATTTTATGAGAATTTTAGGACTGGACTATGGCTCCAAAACAGTAGGGGTAGCAGTCTGCGATCCGCTGGGCATGACCGCCCAGGGGGTGGAGACCATTACCCGGAAAGAGGAGAATAAACTGCGCAAGACTCTTGCCCGGATCGAGGCTCTGGTGGAAGAATACCAGGTTGAAACCATCGTTTTGGGATATCCTAAAAATATGGATGATTCTATTGGGGAACGTGCACAGAAAACGGAAGAATTTCGCGATATGCTGGTACGCAGGACCGGTCTGCCGGTCGTTCTGTGGGACGAGCGCCTGACAACTATTGAAGCAAATGAGATTCTGATAGAAAGCGGAGTACGCAGAGAAGACCGGAAAAAGGTGATCGACAAGATCGCGGCAACCCTGATCCTGCAGTCTTATCTGGGCTCCCTGAAGTAAATGGACAGGAGAGAGACCGTGATGGAAGAGAAAATTACCCTGCAGACTGATACCGGGGAAGCTGTGGATTTTTTTGTCCTGGAGGAAACCCGTATCAATGGCATGAATTATCTTCTGGTAACTGATTCAGAAGAAGAGGAAGACGGTGAATGTTATATTTTAAAAGATGTGTCCAAAGCAGAGGACAGTGAAGCCGTATATGAATTCGTCGAGAACGATGACGAGATGGATTATCTTTTTAAGATTTTTACCGAACTGATGGAAGATATGGAAGTAGAGCTTCAGAAGTAAGCTTTAATGGACAATAAATTTGGAGGAAAATATTGAGCATGGAGAATCAGAACAATCAGAACGATAAGCCGGCTGACGGATATGTGCAGGCACCTCAGCAGGAAGCAAAATCCGTGCTGGCTGAACTGGCAGAGTTTGTTTCCAGAAAAAAAGTGGCAGAGCAGAATGTGGCTGCTCCGGCTGTGGAAGCAAAGCAGGATGCGCAGCAGAATGCGGAAAAAGAACGGAATACAGCAGGTATCGGAAACGAAGCGGGCGGCGCTCCGGTAAATGACGGAGCAAAAGAAGAAAAGAGTGAACGCCCGGCACGAAATAACCGCAGCAGAGGACCGAGAAGACCGAGAACTGCAGCACCGAAGCGGGCGGAGGGCGCTGAGTCCTCTGAGAATGAGAAAACGCAGGAAGAAAGAAAACCGAAAACTCCGAGAGGTACCCGCAGCACAGCAGCCAGAGCGGAAAAAACAGAGAAACCGGCTCGGACAGAGCGTGCAGACAGAGCAGAAAAAACGGTCAGAGCAGAGCGTTCGGCCAAAAACGAGAAACCGGCAAGAACTCCCAAGGCAAAGAATGTGCTGGCAGATACCAACTCCAAGCCGAAGGTACGCATTATCCCGTTAGGCGGTCTGGAGCAGATCGGTATGAATATCACCGCCTTTGAATATGAAGATACCATTGTAGTTGTGGACTGCGGTCTTGCATTCCCAACGGATGACATGCTCGGAATCGATCTGGTTATCCCGGATGTCACCTATCTGGAGCGCAATATCGACAAGGTCAAGGGCTTCGTGATCACCCACGGGCACGAGGATCACATCGGCGCCCTGCCTTACATTTTACAGAAGATCAATGTTCCGGTATACGGAACCAAGCTGACTATTGCCCTGATCGAGAATAAGTTAAAAGAGCATAACCTGATGAAGAGCACTAAGCGCAAGGTGGTAAAGCACGGCCAGTCTGTGAACCTTGGCTGCTTCCGCGTGGAGTTCATCAAGACCAACCACAGCATCGCGGATTCCGCGGCACTGGCATTGTTCACTCCGGCCGGCATCATCGTGCATACCGGAGACTTCAAGGTTGATTACACTCCGGTATTCGGCGATGCCTTTGATCTGGCACGTTTTGCCGAACTGGGAAGAAAGGGCGTTCTGGCACTTTTAAGCGACAGCACCAACGCCATCCGCAAGGGCTTTACTGCTTCTGAGCGTACGGTAGGAAAGACCTTCGATGCCATCTTTGCGGAGCATAAGAACAACCGTATCATTGTTGCAACCTTTGCTTCCAATGTAGATCGTGTGCAGCAGATCATCTTTACTGCTGAGAAGTACGGACGTAAGGTTGTGGTAGAAGGACGAAGCATGGTCAATGTTATCGGAACAGCCAATGAACTGGGCTATATCAACATTTCCGATGGCACTCTGATCGAAATTGACCAGTTAAAGAATTATCCGGATGAGCAGACAGTCCTGATCACCACCGGAAGCCAGGGTGAGTCCATGGCGGCGCTGTCTCGTATGGCATCCGGCATGCACCGCAAGGTATCCATCAAACCGAACGATGTCGTCATCATGAGCTCCACCCCGATCCCGGGCAATGAGAAGCAGGTAGCCAAGGTCATCAATGAACTGGCTATGCGCGGTGTTGAGGTGATCACCGAAGATACCCACGTATCCGGCCATGCCTGCCAGGAGGAGATCAAGCTGATCTACTCCCTGCTGCATCCGAAGTTTGCGCTTCCGGTACACGGTGAGTACCGCCATCTTGTAGCGAACCGCTCCATCGCAACGGCGATCGGCGTTCCGAAGGAGAATGTACTCATTATGTCCTCCGGTGATGTTGTGGAAATCTGCGAGGATTCCTGCAAGGTTGTGGATCATGTACAGCACGGCGGCATCCTGGTAGACGGTCTTGGTGTGGGCGATGTCGGAAACATCGTGCTGCGTGACCGCCAGAATCTGGCCCAGAACGGTATCATCATCGTCGTTCTGACCCTGGAGCGTTACAGCAACCAGCTGCTGGCCGGACCGGATATCGTATCCCGCGGTTTTGTATATGTGAGAGAGTCTGAGGACCTTATGGATGAGGCAAAGCGTGTGGTAGATGACGCTGTTGCAGACTGCCTGAGCCGCCATGTGACCGACTGGGGCAAGTTAAAGAATATGATCCGCGACAGCTTAAGCGACTTTATGTGGAAGCGTATGAAGCGGAATCCGATGATTCTGCCGATCATTATGGAGGTTGAGTAGGCCAAAGATGAGCCATATCACCAGAGATATCAATAAGGTGACCGGAACGGTCATCGGAATTTCGGGAAAGCTGATCCTTTATGCCCTTGTGATCCTTCTGCTTGCGGAGGGCATCACAAGAGGCTATGCCTTTGGCCATTCCCTGTTTTATGAAAGATCGGTGGAGCAGGCGCCGGGCCGCGACATTACAGTCACGATACCGGACGGGCAGAAGGATTCTGACACGATCCACAAACTGAAAAAAGACGGACTGATCGACAACGAGCTTGCCATGCGGGTCCAGATGAAGTTCTATGATTATGAAATCCAGCCGGGAACCTATACGTTGAACACCTCCATGTCATCAAAAAAGATGCTTCAGATCCTGAATGAGAAAACAGAAGAAGAGGGGGACAAGACGTCATGATGGACCAGGACCGGATCACCCAGTATATCCATTCCCTGGATCAGGGGCATGGCGCGTTCTGTGACCGGATCGCGAAAGACGCACGGGCGGGCCGTGTACCCATTATCCGGAAGGAAACGGCAAGTTTTCTGCAGGCCATGGTGGCGGCAAAACAGCCGGAGCACATTCTGGAGGTTGGAACAGCCGTAGGCTATTCTGCCATTCTGATGGCGCAGGTCATGCCGGAGGGAACAGATATCATAACCATTGAAAAATATGAGCCGCGCATTCCGGTGGCACGCCGTCACTTTGAGGAGGCGGGACTTTCTGACCGCATTACCCTGCTTGAGGGTGATGCAGGGGAAATCTTAAAAAAGCTTGAAGGTCCGTTTGATTTTATCTTCATGGATGCGGCGAAGGGGCAGTATATCCACTGGCTGCCGGATATTCTCCGGCTGTTGTCTGCAAACGGTGTGCTGTTTTCCGATAATGTGCTGCAGGACGGAGATATCATTGAGTCCCGGTTTGCGGTGGAGCGCCGGAACCGTACGATCCACGCGCGCATGCGGGAGTATCTGTACACCCTGACCCATATGCCGGAGCTTCAGACCAGCGTGGTGCCGATCGGAGATGGTGTGGCACTGAGTGTGAAGCGATAAAAAACTGAAATAGGAAAAATAGTATGAGAGACACAGAATTATTAATTCCGGCAGGCAGCCTGGATGTGTTGAAAACAGCAGTCATCTATGGTGCCGATGCCGTATATCTGGGCGGTGAGGCCTTCGGTCTCAGAGCCAAGGCAAAGAATTTTACTAACGAAGAGATCAAGGAAGGCATTGCCTTTGCCCATGAGAGGGGCGTTAAGGTTTATATCACTGCCAATATCCTGGCGCACAATGATGACCTAGCCGGTGTGGAGCAGTATTTTGAGGAGTTAAAGGATATCCGTCCGGATGCCCTCATCATTTCTGATCCGGGTGTGTTCGCCATTGCAAAGCGCGTGCTTCCGGATATGGAACTGCATGTCAGCACCCAGGCAAACAATACCAACTACGGAACCTATCTGTTCTGGCACCAGCTTGGCGCAAAGCGTGTGGTATCCGCGCGAGAGCTTTCCTTACAGGAAATCAGAGAGATCCGTGCCCATATTCCGGAGGATATGCAGATTGAGAGCTTTATCCACGGAGCAATGTGTATTTCCTATTCCGGCCGCTGCCTGCTGAGCAACTTCCTGGTAGGAAGAGACGCTAATCAGGGAGCCTGTACGCATCCGTGCCGTTGGAAGTACTCTGTTGTGGAGGAGACCAGACCGGGCGAGTATATGCCGGTTTATGAGAATGAGCGCGGAACCTATATCTTCAACTCCAAGGACCTGTGCATGATCGAGCATATCCCGGAGCTTGTAGATGCCGGCATCGACAGCTTCAAGATCGAGGGCCGCATGAAGACCGCTCTCTATGTGGCTACCGTAGCCCGCACCTACCGCAAGGCAATCGACGATTACAAGAAGGATCCGGCTCTGTACCGGAAAAATATGGAGTGGTACAAGGAAGAAATCGGCAAATGCACGTATCGTGAATTTACCACCGGTTTTTACTTCGGAAAGCCGACGACCGACAGCCAGATTTATGACAGCAATACCTACGTCAAGAACTATACCTATCTTGGCACGGTAGAGGAAGTCCGGGAGGACGGCTGCTGCCGCATTGAGCAGAAGAACAAGTTCTCTGTGGGCGAGCAGATCGAGATCATGAAGCCGGATGGCCGTAATGTACTGGTCACCGTAAAAGGCATCACCGATGAGGACGGAAACGCCATGGAGAGCGCACCGCATCCGAAGCAGGTCTTATGGGTAGATCTTGGAAGCGAGGTCAGCCCGTATGATATTTTGCGGAGAAGTGAAATGGAATAAATCTAGAAGAAGCCCTGGCGAAAGCCGGGGCTTTTGCGAATAATTTTTAATACATGTCGACTTTAACACGTTGACGTGCTATACTGGAACACAACTGATGAAACTATTTTGCAATATCAGATATCATCGGAACTGGCATGACCAGATAAGGCAGAAATAAACGTTAAGACAGGAAGGACTGTGTAGCATGAAGATTATTGTATGTATGAAACAGGTTCCGGCAAGCTCCAGGGTTGACATCGATCCGGAGACCGGCAACCTTAAGAGGGGAAGCGCGGGACAGCGTACCAATCCGTATGATCTCTACGCACTGGAGTGCGCGCTGCAGATCCGTGAAAAAACCGGAGGTACCGTTACGGTGCTGACTATGGGACCTGGACAGGCAGAGAGCATGATCCGTGACGCCTACAGTATGGGAGCTGATGAAGGTGTTATTTTAAGTGACCGCAAGTTTGCCGGTTCGGATGTGCTGGCAACTTCGTATACATTATCTCAGGGCATTGAGCTGTTGGGAGGCGCAGATCTGATCCTTTGCGGACGTCAGACCACAGATGGTGATACTGCCCAGATCGGCCCGGCCATCGCTGAACATTTGCATATCCCGCACTGCGCCTGGGTATCTGCCATTGAGGAAGCAGATGCGGAGCAGATTACGTTAAAACAGGATTTTGGAAGCGTGACCCAGATTTCCCGGATGCATTATCCATGCCTGGTTACTGTGGACAAGGATATTTGCGTTCCGAGACTTCCATCCTGGCGTCTGACCAAAGAGACGAAGGACCGACCGGTGCGTGTGGTAACCTTTGATGATCTTCCAAGACCGGATTTGACCCGTTTTGGCGCAGTCGGCTCTCCGACCCGGGTTGAGCGCATCTTTGCGCCGGAGGCAGGGGCAGCCAGTGTGGTACTGGAAGGAACCGCAGCGAAAAAGGCAGAGCAGCTGACAAAGCTGCTTGCAGAGCGAAAATACATCTGAGCCTGACAGGCCGGAATAGAAAAATCGGAGGAAAAACATATGAAGTTATTACGGTTTGATCCGCAGCTCTGCACCCTTTGCGGAGCCTGCATCGATAAATGTCCGTTTGGCGCCATCACCATGGAAAAAACAGGAATTACCTTAAATGAAAACTGCCGCATGTGCGGCGTTTGCGTGAGACAGTGTCAGAGCAAGGCACTCTATTTTGAACAGAAAGCCGGCGGTGAGGACAAGAACACCTGGAATGGCATCCTGGTATACGCAGAGCAGGAGCGCGGCAAGGTGCATCCGGTGGTCTTCGAGCTGATCGGAGAAGCCAGAAAGCTGGCAAAGAAGGTTGGCTATAAGGTTTATGCGGTTATGGTGGGAACTGCCAGAACTGCGGAGAACGCGAAGGAGCTTCTGCCCTACGGAGTGGATGAAGTGTTCGTCTATGAGCATGAGGGCTTCGCTGGATTTAAGGCAGACTGTTACGCGGATGCTGTGGCTGACTGCATCTCCAAGCTGCGCCCGTCGGTCGTGTTAGTTGGCGGAACTTCCCTGGGACGCTCCCTGGCACCGCGCCTTTCCACCCGCTTCCACACCGGCCTGACTGCTGACTGCACGAAGCTGGAGATGAAATCCAATACAGATCTGGTACAGATCCGCCCGGCATTTGGCGGAAATATCATGGCCCAGATCGTCATCAGTGAGTCTCGTCCGCAGTTTGCCACAGTCCGCTATAAAGTGATGGACCGCGCGGAAAAGGTAGAAAAACCATCCGGTAAGATAACCGTCTGTCCTGTGTCAGAGGACATGGTCCGCTCCCGCATTGAGGTACTCTCTGCAAAGGTACTGGAGCATGTGCGCTCCATTGAGGAGGAAGATGTGCTGGTGGTTGCGGGACGCGGCGCAGGCAAAGCACTGGATCAGTTAAAAGAGCTGGCAGAGCTTCTGGGGGGCCAGCTGTGCTTTACCCGCCCGATGATCGAGGACGGATATGGAGACACCGCGCACCAGATCGGTCTGTCTGGACGAACGGTAAAACCGAAGCTGATCCTGACTTTTGGCGTATCCGGTGCGATCCAGTTTACCGCCTGCATGAACAGTGCCGAGTGCATTGTGGCGGTCAACAATGACCCGGAGGCGCCGATCTTTAACATCGCGGATATTGCCATCAGGGACGATCTGTACGCGGTGCTGCCGGAGCTTTTGAACGATGTAAAAAACAGAAAGGATGGTGAGTGATATGCCGTTTCCATACAAAAAAATGACTGAAGAGGATTTCGCTTACCTTCGCAGTGTGACTGCGCCGGAGCGTGTCTGGGTCGGCGATGAGATCGCGAGAGAATATTACCATGATGAGATGCCGGAGTATGGCGTATTTCCTCCGGAGCTTTATGTGGAAGTGCTGGATAAGCAGGAAGTCAGCAAGATCATGAAATACGCCTGGGAGCAGAATATCCCGGTGGTGGTCCGCGGAGCCGGTACCGGTCTTGCGGGCGGCGCAAACTGTAAGTACGGCGGCATTCTGCTGTCTGTTATGAAAATGAACAGAATGATCTGCCTGGACAAGGCCAACATGACCATGACTGTTCAGCCTGGCATGCTTTTAACCGAAGTGGCTGCAGCCGCAGCGGCAGAAGGCTTGTTCTATCCGCCGGATCCGGGTGAAAAAACAGCGTCCATCGGAGGAAATGTTATTACGAATGCAGGTGGAATGCGGGCTGTCCGCTATGGCCTGACCCGCGATTTTGTACGCTGTATCGAGGCCGTGCTGCCGGATGGCGAGATTGTCCAGTTTTCCTCCAATGTCGTGAAGAACACCACCGGTTACGATGTCAAAGACCTGGTGATCGGTTCCGAGGGAACTCTGTGCATCCTCACGGAAGTGACCTTAAAGCTGATGCCTGCACCGAAATTTACCCGTACCCTGGTGATGCCGTTTGAAAGTCTGGAAAGCTGCATCGACATGGTGCCGCGCCTTCTGCAGATGGCAGCTGTGCCGACCGCTATTGAGTTTCTGGAGCGGGAGCTGATTGACATTGTGGAGCGCAATCTTCATAAGCTGCTGCCGGTGAAAGAAGGTGACGCGGTGCTGATCGTCATGTATGACGCGGGAAGCGAGCAGGAACTTTTATCTGCCTGCACCGAAGCGTCGGATGCGGCACTGGAGGCCGGAGCCATCGACGTTTACATTGCCGACACGCCGGAACGTATTGCGTCTGTGTGGTCTGTGCGCGGCGCAATCCTTGAGGGCATGAAGGCCGAGAGCGTGGCGCAGGAGGAGTGCGATGTGGTCGTACCGCGGGCAAAGATCGCGGAGTATGTACGCCTGGCAAAAAGCATCGGTGCCAAGTACGGTATCCGCGTAGAGCCGTGCGGCCATGCCGGTGACGGAAACATTCATACCGAGATGCTGCGCGACGCCTCCATGAGCGACGAAGACTGGATCAGAGGAACCAGAGCCTGCCTCACCGAACTTTACGGTGTCTCCAAACAGTTTGGCGGTCAGTTGTCCGGCGAACACGGAATCGGAAACGGACGTCTTGAATACTTAAAGCCGTTCGTGGGAGACCGGATGTATAAGCTGTATCAGTCCATCAAGCTGGCGTTTGATGAGAAGCTGATCCTGAATCCGGGAAAGATCATTACCTTTGATGAATAAATCCATAAAAACAGCAGGAAGGATGAGGAGCAATCAGGTGAGGAAGCTTGTGTATGTGATCGGCATGGGGCCGGGGAATTTTGAGCAGATGACGTTTGAGGCGCGCAGGGCGCTGGAGCAGAGTGATGTGATCGTTGGCTATACCGTGTATGTGGATCTTTTGCGGGAACATTTCCCGGAGAAGCAGTTTCTGACCACGCCCATGCGCCAGGAGGTGGAACGCTGCCGCATGGCGTTTGAAGAGGCGAAGAAGGGTCAGACCGTGGCCATGGTCTGCAGCGGCGATGCCGGCGTGTATGGCATGTCCGGGCTGATCCTGGAATTACAGCAGGAGTATCCGGAGTGTGAGGTGGAAGTGGTCAGCGGCGTGACGGCAGCCCTGGCCGGCGGCGCAGTGCTTGGTGCTCCGCTGATGCATGATTTTGCAGTCATCAGTTTAAGTGATCTCTTAACGCCCTGGGAGAAGATTGAGACAAGACTTCGCTGTGCGGCGGAGGCGGATTTTTCCATCTGTATCTACAATCCGTCCAGTAAAAAACGGGCAGATTATTTAAAACGGGCCTGCGATATCATTCTGGGACAGACAAAGGAAGACCGGGTCTGCGGCATTGTGAGCAACATCGGCAGGGAAGGGCAGAACGCCCGGGTTCTGATGCTCAGTGAGCTTCGCGATACCCGGGTGGATATGTTTACCACGGTGTTTATCGGAAATTCCCAGACAAAAAGGATCGGAGAGCGGATGGTGACACCGCGGGGCTACCGGATCTGAAAAACGTAGAAAGTGAGACATAACATGGAACAATATCTGGAGAAGCAGCTTCACTGTCTCTGCCGCAGCGTGCGTGCCGCGGATGAGCGGGCAGTGGACGCGGCAAAGCGCCACTGGAACGGAATTGCCAAACCATTGTACGGGCTTGGCCGGTTTGAAGATCTTTTAACCAAAGTGGCAGGCATTCAGAATACGGAAGATATCAAAATAGACCGGAAAGCGGTTGTGGTATTCTGCGCGGACAACGGTGTGGTGGCTGAGGGTGTGACCCAGACGGATAGCAGCGTGACAGCGGTGGTTACAGAAAATTTTGCCCGGGGCATTGCCAGCGTAAACCGTATGGCATCGGTGGCCGGGGCAGATGTGATACCGGTGGATATTGGAGTTATGGGAGAGATTAAAGAGCCTGGGGTCCGCAACTGCCGCATTGCAAATGGGACTAGCAATCTGCGCCGGGAACCGGCCATGAGCCGGGAGCAGGCGCTGGAGGCACTTCATACCGGAATCCGTCTTGCGTCGGAGCTCAAAGATACCGGATATGATCTTCTGGCGGTGGGAGAGATGGGAATTGGCAATACCACCACCAGCAGCGCGGTGGCCAGCGTACTTTTGCAGGCACCGGTGGAAATTGTGACCGGGCGTGGAGCCGGGCTCTCCAACGCAGGACTGGAAAAGAAAATAGAGGTGATCAAAGAGGCTATTGCGCTGCACCATCCGGATCCGGAGGACCCGCTGGCGGTCCTGGAAGCTGTGGGCGGTTTTGATATTGCAGGTATGTGCGGTCTGATGCTGGGCGGGGCTATTTACCGGATCCCGGTGGTACTGGATGGCCTGATCTCGTTGATGGCAGCGCTTCTGGCCCGGAAATTCTGTCCGCTGGTTACGGACTTTCTGCTTCCGTCCCATATGGGAAAGGAACCGGCCTGCGGCATGGCAATGGAAACGCTTGGGCTGGAGGCAAGTATTTATGGAAACCTGGCACTGGGCGAGGGAACCGGAGCCGTGATGCTGTTTCCGCTGCTTGATATGGCGGAGGCTGTGTACCGGGAGAACAGTACCTTTGAAAACATTCACGTTGACGCATATCAGAATTTTGAGGAGGAACAGGTATGATTTATTTTATCGGAGCCGGACCGGGAGATCCGGAACTGATCACTGTGAAGGGAAAACGTCTGATCGATGAGGCAGACATCATCATTTATGCCGGTTCCCTGGTGAACCCTCAGGTGCTTTCCGGGGCAAGTCCGGAGGCTGAAATTTACAACAGCGCGACCATGAACCTGGAAGAGGTACTGGATGTGATGAAGCGCGGCGTGGCGGCAGGGAAAAAAGTTGTCCGCGTCCATACCGGAGATCCGTCTATTTACGGCGCCCACCGGGAACAGATGGTGGAGCTGGAAAAACTTGGAATTTCTTATGAGATCGTGCCGGGAGTCAGTTCCTTCCTGGCGGCGGCAGCCAGCTTAAAGCGGGAGTACACGCTGCCGGGAGTCAGTCAGACCGTGATCTTAACCCGCATGGAAGGCCGGACTGCTGTGCCGGAGCGGGAACAGATTGAAGCGCTGGCAGCGCATCAGGCTACCATGGTGATTTTCTTAAGTGTAGGTGAGATTGAGACATTAAGCACACGGCTGCAGGCCGGTGGTTATCCGGAAGATACTCCGGCCGCTGTGGTCTATAAGGCATCCTGGGAGGATCAGAAGATCGTCAAGGGAACACTGACGGATATTGCGCAGAAGGTAAAGGAAGCAGGCATCCGCAAGACAGCACTGGTAACCGTAGGCAGGTTCCTTGGTGATACCTTTGAACTTTCCAGACTGTACGATGCGCATTTTACAACGGAATTCCGCAAGGGGGTTTAGAAATGGCAAAGAAGATCATGATCCAGGGCACCATGTCCAATTCCGGAAAGAGCTTCGTGGCGGCGGCCCTGTGCCGGATTTTAAGGCAGGATGGTTACTCCGTAGCACCGTTTAAATCCCAGAATATGGCCCTGAACTCTTACATTACCAAAGATGGACTGGAAATCGGGCGGGCCCAGGCCATGCAGGCGGAGGCGGCTGGAATCGCGCCTACCGTGGACATGAACCCGATCCTGCTAAAGCCGACCAGCCAGATGGGAAGCCAGGTGATCGTAAATGGCGAGGTGTTCGGAAATTTAAGAGCCATGGATTATTACCGCCGCAAAACGGAATTTATTCCGGCAGTCCGGGAGGCGTTCGAGAGGCTGGAAAGCCAGTTTGATGCCATTGTCCTGGAGGGTGCCGGAAGTCCGGCAGAGATTAATCTGCGGGACAATGATATCGTGAATATGGGGATGGCAAAGATTGCGAATGCGCCGGTGCTTCTGGTGGGAGATATTGACCGGGGCGGCGTGTTTGCATCATTATATGGAACCGTCAGTCTGCTGGAGCCGGAGGAGCGGGCCCGTATCAAGGGTCTCGTCATCAATAAATTCCGTGGTGATGTTAAGATTCTGGAGCCGGGACTCCGCATGATCGAGGAGCGGCTTCACATTCCGGTGGTGGGCGTGATCCCCATGGAGCAGATCGATCTGGATGATGAGGACAGTCTGTCCGACCGTCTGGTGCGGACTAAGGCGCAGGACGGCCTGGATGTGGCGGTGATCCATCTGCCACATATCTCCAATTTTACGGACTTCAATGCGCTGGAACATTATGATGGCGTTTCTCTGCGCTATGTGGACCGGCCGGCACATCTGGGACAGCCGGATCTGATCCTTCTGCCGGGAACGAAAAATACCATGGCTGACTTAAAATGGCTGCGGGAGAGCGGACTGGAGGCCATGATCTGGCGGCTGGTGGAGGAACAGAAAGTTCCGGTGATCGGAATCTGCGGCGGTTATCAGATGCTTGGTGAACAGCTTTCTGATCCGCATGGTGTGGAAGGAGAACCGGGCAGTACCATGCGGGGCATGGGACTTCTGGCGGCAGAGACCATCTTTGCGGCAGAGAAAACCAGAACCCGGACAGAAGGAATGGTGATGGCAGCAGCTGGAGTTTATGGCCAGGTGACCGGGCAGAGCGTGAAGGGGTATGAGATCCATATGGGAGAGACGTTTCCGGCTGAGGCAGGGTCGGGCTTGAATGGCTCGCAGCAGGCGGGTGCAGGACAGCAGCCAGGAAATGCCTCCCGGGCAGATCACAGTGTTACCCCGGCAATCTGCCTTGCAGACGGCCGAATGGACGGTTTTGTCCGGGCCGATGGCCTGGTGTTCGGAAGCTATCTCCACGGCCTGTTTGATAATCTGGAGTTTACCGGAGCGATTCTGACCAGGCTGGCAGAAAAGAAAGGCATCAGCCTGACTGCAAAGGCACAAAGTATGGAAGAATATAAGGAAAGCCAGTATGATAAGCTGGCAGACCTGGTGCGCCAGTCGCTGGATATGGAGGCGGTCTATAAGATTATGGAAGAGTACGAGTCCTAAAGACAGACAGGAACCTGGTATGAAGCCGGGAATGCATGTGGACAATCTGCATGTTGAAAGAACATCCAGGTTTGAACAGGAAAAAAATGGAAAGGATAACATTATGATAGAAACAATGCAGTGGGTTCGGCCGGAGGAGATCGAGGCCCGCAGTATGGCCATCATCGAAGCTGAGATGCCGGAAGGAAACTGGACACCGGGTGAGCTGGCCGTGGTGAAGCGTTGTATCCATACCGCGGCGGATTTTGATTATGCCAGCAATCTCTATTTTTCTGATGGAGCGGTGGATCTGGCAGTAAATCTGATGAAGAGCGGCAGGGACTTTACCATCGTGACGGATACCAACATGGCGCTGGCCGGTGTAAACAAGGCGGCACTCAAACAGCTAAACGGAACGGTCCGCTGCTTTATGGCAGATCCGGATGTGGCGGCTGAGGCGAAGGAGCGGGGCGTGACAAGGGCTATCGTCAGTATGGAACGCGCGGCAACGCTTGCCGGACCGGTCATCTTTGCCATCGGCAACGCGCCGACGGCCCTTATTCGATTGTATGAGATGATGCAGAAGGGTGAGATCCATCCGGATTTTATCATCGGAACCCCGGTGGGCTTTGTAAATGTAGTAGAGTCGAAGGAGCTCATCTGTCAGTCGAGTGTGCCATGCATCGTGGCGCGCGGAAGAAAAGGCGGAAGTAATATTGCGGCAGCTGTGTGCAATGCGCTGATGTATCAGGTCACCAGGACGCAGAAATCGGGCAAATAGCTTAAAACTAAGCCTTCGGGACGTAATGCTTGCATTTTCCGACAAAAAATTTTATAATGTGTTAATATATTATCTTCAAAAAGGTGGCTTTTTCTATGGCGAATGAACAGACGGAGAAGAAAATGGACATTGAGCTGGAGAATCCCGCAGATTTTACCAGCCCGGAAGAATTGTATAAGGACCTGATCCGCAGTATCCGGAAGTATCATCCTTCAGATGATATCTCCCTGATCGAGAAAGCGTACAAGGTTGCCCATGAGGCACACAAGGATCAGAAACGAAAATCGGGTGAACCCTATATCATTCACCCTCTTTGTGTTGCCATCATTCTGGCAGACCTTGAGATGGATAAGGAGACCATTGCGGCAGGCATTCTTCATGATGTCGTGGAAGACACCGTCATGACGCTGGATGAGCTTTCTAAGGAGTTTGGTCCGGAGGTAGCGCTTCTGGTAGACGGCGTCACGAAGCTGACCCAGCTGTCCTGGTCCAAGGACAAGGTGGAGATGCAGGCAGAGAACCTGCGCAAGATGTTCCTCGCCATGGCAAAAGATATCCGTGTCATCCTGATCAAGCTGGCCGACCGTCTGCACAATATGCGTACGCTGCAGTACATGAAGCCGGAGAAGCAGAAGGAAAAAGCCCGTGAGACCATGGAAATCTACGCGCCCATCGCCCATCGTCTCGGTATTTCCAAGATCAAGGTGGAACTGGATGATCTCTCATTAAAATATCTGCAGCCAGATGTCTACTATGATCTGGCGGAAAAGATTTCCCTTGGTAAGGATGCCAGGGAGGAGTTTGTCAAGAGCATTGTTGATGAGGTTTCCACCCACATGAAGGAGGCCGGCATTCAGGCCAAGGTTGACGGACGCGTGAAGCATTTCTTCAGCATCTACCGAAAGATGGTCAACCAGCACAAGACACTGGATCAGATTTATGATCTGTTTGCAGTGCGCATCATTGTAGATACGGTAAAGGACTGTTACGCTGCCCTGGGTGTTATCCATGAGCTGTACAAGCCGATCCCGGGCCGGTTCAAGGATTATATTGCCATGCCGAAGCCGAATATGTACCAGTCTCTGCACACCACGCTGATCGGCAGCAACGGCCAGCCGTTTGAGATCCAGATCCGGACCTTTGAGATGCACCGTACCGCAGAATACGGTATTGCTGCGCACTGGAAGTATAAGGAGAGCGGAAGCGGCAAGGTTGCTGCAGGCGATGAAGCTGCAAAGCTGTCCTGGCTGCGCCAGATCCTGGAGTGGCAGAAGGACACCAGTGACTCCAAAGAGTTCCTGAGCATGGTAAAGGGAGATCTGGATTTATTCTCAGAGAATGTGTACTGCTTCACTCCGTCAGGAGATGTCAAGACACTGCCAAGCGGTTCTACAACCATTGATTTTGCGTACTCCATCCACAGTGCGGTGGGCAACAAGATGGTCGGAGCAAGGGTGAACGGCAAGCTGGTGCCGATTGAGTATGTGGTCCAGAATGGCGACCGCATTGAGGTCATCACTTCCCAGAACTCCAAAGGCCCGAGCCGTGACTGGCTGGCTCTGGTCAAGAGTACCCAGGCCAAAAACAAGATCAACCAGTGGTTTAAGAGTGAATTAAAAGAAGATAACATCGTCCGCGGCAAGGATCTCATCGACCGCTACTGTAAGACCAAGGGCATCAATTTTGGCGATTTAAATAAGCCGGAGTTTCAGGAAAAGGTCATGCAGCGTTATGCCTTCCGCGACTGGGATTCTGTTCTGGCTTCCATCGGCCATGGCGGCTTAAAAGAAGGCCAGGTCATCAACAAGATGATCGAGGAACGGGAGAAAAAGACCCACAAGGAGGTTACCGATACCAACATTCTGGACGGTCTCAGCGAGATGTCCGGAAACAAAGCTGAGGTCAGCAAGAAGTCCAAGGGCGGAATTATGGTAAAGGGCATCCACGATGTGGCAGTCCGCTTCTCACGCTGCTGCAGTCCGGTGCCGGGCGACGAGATCGTGGGCTATGTGACCCGCGGCCGCGGCGTATCCATTCATCGGACAGACTGTGTGAATATCATCAACCTTCCGTCGGAGGAGCGCACCCGTCTCATTGAGGCTGAGTGGCAGCAGCCGGAGGATGACAGCAGTACCAAGGAGCGCTACACTACGGAGATCCAGATTTACGCCAATAACCGCATCGGCATGTTTGTCGATATTTCCAAGGTGTTTACGGAGCGCCAGATCGATATCACCTCGATGAATGTGCGCACCAGCAAGCAGGGCAAGGCCACGATCATTATGACGTTTGACATTCACGGAATCGAAGAACTGAACCGGCTGACGGACAAGTTAAGACAGATCGATGGCGTGATCGATATAGAAAGGACTGCGGGATAGTTGTTCCGCAGTTTTTCTGTGTTTCGGATATAGAAAAGGAGCAGATTATGAGTGATTTTCGAATTAAAACCTATGTGCTGGGCGGTGTCAGCACAAACTGTTACCTCGTGTTCCGTGAGGGCGAAAAAACAGCCGTGATCATCGATCCGGCAGACAATGCGGATTACTTAAAGAACAAATGCCGGGAATTTGGCGTGAAACCTGAGGCAGTCCTTCTTACTCATGCGCATTTTGATCATATGCTGGCTGCGGATGATATTCGCAAAGCTTACGGATGCAAGGTTTATGTCCATATGGACGATGAGCGGATGCTGAATGACCCGTTTCTGAATCTTTCCGGAACCATGGGAACAGAGCAGACCGGTATCAGCGCAGACCATCTGCTGCGGGATGGAGATGTACTCCATTTCTTAAACAGGGAGTGGAAGGTTATGGCCACACCGGGCCATACAGCAGGTTCTGTCTGCTATTACCTGCCGGAGGAGAAGGTGCTGTTCAGCGGAGATACCCTGTTTGCGGAGTCTCTGGGACGGACGGATCTTCCGACCGGAAGCATGTCTGCCATTGTTCATTCCATCGCAGAGAAGCTTCTGGTGCTGCCGGATGATATCATGGTCTATCCGGGACATGGTGATGCTACTACCATTGGTTATGAGAAGCAGTATAATCCGGTGGCAGCTTATGTGAGAAAGCGAGGCATGCAGGCATGATCGGAATTTTGTTAAATGACAGCGCTTACGAGCAGGATATCCGGGAGCTTCTGATGGCATTTTACCCGGGACAGACCTTTGCGCATGAAATGCAGGAGAATCTGGACTTTATTGTGGAAGGAACGGTAAATGAAGATCGTACGGAGTTTACGTTATGTTTGGGATATTTCGGAAGCTCCTGCTTCCATCTGCTGTCCATGGAGAAACTGGAGCCGGAGATCCGGGCCGAATTTCAGGCGGCGGCGGAGAATAGTGTTCTGAAAGTAAATTACGAAAATCGCTTTGAGACAAAGAATAAGATTAAACGCAGACTCTATGTGCTTCTCATGCAGCAGACGGGAAAGCAGCTCCCGTGGGGAACCTTAACAGGCATTCGTCCGACCAAGATTGCCATGACAAAGCTTGCGGAAGGCGAAACGGAAGAGCAGATTTTCCGCCACATGAAGGATACCTATTTCACCAGCGATGAGAAGATTCACTTAAGCATCGAAATTGCCCAGAGAGAACGCAAGCTGCTTTCGACCATTGATTATAAGGAAGGCTACAGCTTGTATGTGGGCATTCCGTTCTGCCCGACCACCTGCCTGTATTGTTCCTTTACCTCTTATCCGATCGGAAAGTGGAAGGACCGCACTCACGAGTATCTGGATGCGCTGTTCAAAGAACTGGATTATGTGGCAGAAAAGAAGAAGGGCTGCACGCTGGACACCGTTTATTTTGGCGGAGGAACCCCGACTTCTCTTTCTCCGGAAGATCTGGACAGGCTGATCACAAAACTAAAGGGGACCTTTGATTTCTCTGCCGTTCAGGAGTTTACCGTGGAAGCAGGACGTCCGGACAGCATCACCCGGGAGAAGCTGGAGGTGCTTAAGAAACATGGCGTGGGCCGTATTTCCATCAACCCACAGACTATGAAGCAGGATACTCTGCGTCTCATCGGACGCCGCCACACAGTGGAGGATGTGGTGGACCGTTTCAAGCTTGCCCGTGAGGTTGGCTTTGACAACATCAATATGGATCTCATCATCGGACTGCCGGAGGAAACTCTGGAGGATGTACAGGCCACCATGGAGGCAGTGAAGGCTCTGGCACCGGACAGCGTCACTGTGCATTCCCTGGCCATTAAGCGCGCAGCACGCTTAAACACCATGAAGGAAGTTTATAAGGATTTAAAGATCGAGAATACGCAGGAGATGATCGATCTGACTGCCCGCTACGCCCGTGAGATGGGCCTGGAGCCGTACTATCTGTACCGCCAGAAAAATATGGCAGGCAATTTTGAGAACGTGGGCTATGCGGCACCTGGAAAGGCCTGCATCTATAACGTGCTCATCATGGAGGAGCAGCAGACCATCATCGGCTGCGGAGCAGGAACCACCACCAAGCGTCTGTTCGCCGAGGAGAACCGTATCGAGCGCTGTGAAAATGTGAAGGATGTGGAGCAGTACATCAGCCGCGTGGAGGAAATGATTGAGCGAAAAGAAAAATTGCTGTCAGATGCGCAGTAACTGTAACAAGTTGAACGCTTACGATTGCAATTTGTTCCTTAGAATAGTATAATTTGTAAACGAGTATGTGATTTTCAGGAAGACTTAGAAACATAGAAAACGGAGAATAAATATGGCATTAAAAAAGAAGCCGGTTACCGGCATGCGTGATATCCTGCCGGCAGAGATGCAGGTGCGGGAATATGTGATGAACCAGATCCGTGAAACCTACCGCAGTTTCGGATTTACCCAGGTGGAGACTCCGTGTGTGGAGCACATCGAAAACCTGACCAGCAAACAGGGCGGAGACAACGAGAAGCTGATCTTCAAGATCTTAAAGCGCGGAGAAAAATTAAACCTCGAGACCGCTGAAACCGAGAACGATTTAACCGACAGCGGACTTCGCTATGACCTGACCCTGCCGCTGTCCCGTTATTATTCCAATAACGGAGCACAGCTCCCGAGTCCGTTCAAGGCTCTGCAGATGGGCAGCGTGTGGCGTGCGGACCGTCCGCAGCGCGGCCGTTTCCGTCAGTTCACCCAGTGTGACATCGACATCCTGGGTGACGCAACCAACATGGCAGAGATTGAGCTGATCCTGGCTACCACCACTGCCCTTGGCAGAATCTGCCCGAAGAACGCGTTTACCGTCCGCATCAATGACCGCGGTATTTTAAAGGGCATGGCTCTTTACTGCGGCTTCCCCGAGGATGGCCTGGACCAGGTATTCATTACCCTGGATAAGATGGACAAGATCGGTCTGGATGGCGTAAAGGCAGAGCTTTTGGAGCTTGGTTACGCAGCGGAAAGCGTAGAAAAGTATGCAGAACTGTTATCCGGCCTTGGCGAGGACGCCGCAGCAGTCCGTGGTCTTGGCGAGACCTTAGCCGGTGTGCTGGATACAAAGACCGCAGAGAATCTGGCCAATATCATGGATACCGTAACCGAGGTAGCCGAGACCGACTTTAAGCTGGCCTTTGACCCAACTCTGGTGCGCGGCATGTCCTACTACACCGGAACCATCTTCGAGGTTTCCATGGAAGGCTTTGGCGGTTCCGTTGCAGGCGGCGGAAGATACGACAAGATGATCGGCAAGTTTACCGGTCAGGATACTCCGGCCTGCGGCTTCTCTATCGGCTTTGAGCGTATCGTTACCATCCTTATGGAGCAGGGCGGCGAAATCGAAAATGCGGCTCCGAAGAAGGCTTATCTTATCGAGAAGGGCATGGATCCGGCACGCTACGGACAGATCATGAAGCAGGCTATGGGCGAGCGCAAAGCCGGTGTCCAGGTGCTTGTTTCCATGATGAACAAGAATAAGAAGTTCCAGAAGGAGCAGTTAAACAAAGAGGGCTATAACGAATTTGTAGAGTTTTATAAAGAAGCCCTGAAATAAGAGCTTTGAAATAAGATCATTGAATCAAAGGAGATAAATCATGGCAGAATCAATGCTGGGACTGAAGCGGTCCCATCGGTGTACAGAAGTCACCACAGCAAACATCGGTCAGGAAGTGACCGTTATGGGCTGGGTGCAGAAGAGCAGAAACAAGGGCGGAATCATTTTCGTGGATTTACGTGACCGTTCCGGTATCCTGCAGATCATCTTTGAGGAGAGCGACTGTGGTGCAGAGAGCTTCGCAAAGGCAGAGAAGTTAAGAAGTGAGTATGTCATTGCTGTAACCGGCCGCGTGGAGGCACGTTCCGGCGCAGTCAACGAGAACCTGGCAACCGGTGCCATTGAGGTGCGCGCCAACAGCCTGCGCATCTTATCTGAGTCCGAGACTCCGCCATTCCCGATCGAGGAGAACTCCAAGACCAAAGAGGAGCTGCGTTTAAAATACCGTTTCCTGGATTTAAGAAGACCGGATATGCAGCGCAACCTGCTGTTAAGAAGTAAGATTGCCATTCTCACCAGACAGTTCCTGGCAGAGGAAGGCTTCCTGGAGATTGAGACTCCGACCCTCATCAAGAGCACCCCGGAGGGCGCAAGAGACTACCTCGTACCGAGCCGTGTACATCCGGGTTCCTTCTACGCGCTTCCGCAGTCTCCGCAACTCTTTAAGCAGCTGTTAATGTGCTCCGGTTACGACCGTTATTTCCAGCTGGCACGCTGCTACCGCGATGAGGATCTGCGTGCAGACCGTCAGCCGGAGTTCACCCAGATCGATATGGAGCTGTCCTTCGTAGACGTGGATGATGTCATCGATGTCAACGAGCGCCTGCTTCACAAGCTGTTCAAGGAAATCTTAAACGTAGAGATTCCGCAGCCGATCCCACGCATGACCTGGCAGGAGGCTATGGACCGCTTCGGTTCCGATAAGCCGGACCTTCGTTTCGGCATGGAATTAAAGAATGTCTCTGATGTAGTCAAAGACTGCGAGTTTGTTGTATTCAAGGGCGCTCTGGAAAACGGCGGCACCGTTCGCGGTATCAACGCTGAGGGACAGGGCCATATGCCGCGTAAGAAAATCGATGCGCTGGTTGAGTTTGCAAAGGGATACGGCGCAAAGGGTCTTGCCTACGTTGCAATCCAGGAGGATGGCAGCTACAAGTCTTCCTTCGCGAAATTCATGACTGAGGAGCAGATGCAAGCCCTGATCTATGCTATGGATGGCAAGCCGGGCGACCTGCTGTTATTTGCAGCTGATAAGAATAAAGTTGTATGGGATGTTCTGGGTAATCTGCGTCTGGAGATCGCGCGTCAGCTTGACCTCTTAAAGAAGGACGATTACAAGTTCCTGTGGGTAACCGAGTTCCCGTTACTGGAGTACTCTGAGGAGCAGGGACGTTTCGTAGCCATGCATCACCCATTCACCATGCCGATGGACGAGGACTGGCATTTAATCGATTCCGATCCGGGCGCAGTGCGCGCGAAGGCATACGATATCGTATTAAACGGTACCGAGATCGGCGGTGGTTCTGTCCGTATCCACCAGAGCGACATCCAGTCCAAGATGTTCGAGGTACTGGGCTTCACTCCGGAAAAGGCACAGGAGCAGTTCGGCTTCCTGCTTGAAGCCTTCAAGTACGGAGTTCCGCCGCACGCTGGCCTGGCGTACGGCCTTGACCGTGTGGTAATGCTCATGGGCGGCTGCGACAGCATCCGTGAAGTCATCGCATTCCCGAAGGTAAAGGATGCATCCTGCCTGATGACCGAGGCTCCGACTCCGGTAGATCCAAAGCAGCTGGAAGAGCTTGGCATTGAGGTATGCGAAGAGGCTGAGACAACCGAAGAATAAGTCATGATATGTCAGGGACAGAGTTCTGCGAAAACAGAGATTCTGTCCCTGTTTTCTGTATGTGTGAAATCTCTGTGAAAATGTGGAAAAGCAAAAAAAACTCTGCTAAAATGGGGAAAAGATGAAAGAAACTCAAAAACAGAGAGGAGACGATACATATGGAATCGTTGAAGATATTAGTAGTGGATGATGAAGCCAGAATGCGCAAGCTGGTGAAGGATTTCCTGACTATCAAGGGCTTTACCGTGATCGAGGCGGAAGATGGCGAACAGGCTGTAGATATTTTCTTTAAGCAGAAAGACATTTCCCTTATCATCCTCGATGTAATGATGCCGAAAATGGATGGCTGGGAGGTTTTAAAGACCGTACGCCAGTATTCCCAGGTGCCGGTCATCATGCTGACAGCCCGCGGCGAGGAGCGGGACGAGCTTCAGGGCTTTAAGCTGGGTGTGGATGAATACATTTCCAAGCCCTTCAGTCCCAAAATTCTGGTGGCCCGGGTCGAGGCCATTTTACGCCGCTCCAATGTGGCAGTCAGCGAGATCACTGAGGTGGGCGGCATCCGCATTGACAAGGCGGCCCATCTTGTAGAGATTGATGGAAAGCCGATTGATTTGAGCTACAAGGAGTTTGAACTTCTGACCTACTTTGTAGAGAACCAGGGTATTGCTCTTTCCAGAGAGAAGATCCTCAACAATGTCTGGAATTATGATTACTTTGGTGATGCCCGCACCATTGATACCCATGTCAAAAAGCTGCGCAGCAAGATGGGCGAGAAAGGTAATTATATCAAGACCATCTGGGGCATGGGCTATAAGTTTGAGGTAGACTGATGAAGCACAAAAAGATTTTTCAGTTTCATTCCATCCGTCACCGAATCATGCTGATCTTCATGGGTCTTATGGCGGCCATGCTTCTGGCTATCTGGGGTGTGAATACCTGGTGGCTGGAGGGCTACTATGTGGACCAGAAGCTGAAGGTGATGGAACAGGCCTACACGGATATTGACAGTGCCATCCAGGAAAAGGTTGGCGAGAATGAGAACATCGGTGATGTGCTGCGGGAGGAACTGGAGCAGGAGTGGGATATCTGGAAACAGACGGCAAAGGGAGATACCGGTTCTGACAGCGAGGAAGAACCGTCCGGGACAGATGAGACAGAACCGTCTGATCAGGCGGATGAGGCCGTCCCGGAAAATCTGCCGGAAGACCTTCCGCCAGAGCAGGGAACCCTGCTTGGAACGATCCGCACCTATGGCGAGCAGAACAATATTGCGATCATCCTCATTGACAGTGATACCGGCAAGGCACTGATCAGCTCCGGCCGTGACAGCGACTTTCTGACCCAGAAGCTGCAGCGCTATGTGCTGGGTATGGGACACAAGCACATGGAGATATTAAAGCAGCATGATAATTACGTGGTGGAAAAGAACCGGGACTTCCGTTCCAGCAGCACCTATATGGAGAGCTGGGGGTATTTTTCGGATAACCGGACCATGTTCATCATGTCCATGCCTCTTGCCAGCATTCGGGAGAGTGTGGCGCTTTCCAACCGGTTTACCACCTGGGTCGGCCTGATCGTGCTGGTGTTCGGGAGTATTATGATGTGCTTTGTCACGAACCGCATCACCAAACCGATCATGAAACTGTCGGCCCTTTCCGAAGAAATGTCAAAACTGAATTTTGATGTCTCCTACGAGGATGATGCGGAGGACGAGGTGGGTGTTCTGGGTCGGAGTATGAATTCTCTTTCCCACAGCTTAAAGGATGCTATTGGTGCCTTGCAGGATGCCAACAAACAGCTGCAGCACGACATTGACGAGAAGATCCAGATCGATGAGATGCGAAAAGAGTTCATTGCCAATGTCTCCCATGAACTGAAAACTCCGATTGCCCTGATCCAGGGCTATGCGGAGGGGTTATGCGACGGCATGTGCGAGGATGAAGAAAGCCGCAGTTATTACTGTGAGGTCATCATGGATGAGGCCAACAAGATGAACAAGATGGTACGCCAGCTTCTGACCCTGACGGCCCTGGAATTTGGAAACGACACGCCGAGCATTGCAGCCTTTGATGTCACGGAGCTGGTGCATGACCTGATCAATTCCTCCGGCATCCTCATTCAGCAGAATGCGGCAAAGGTGAGCGTAGATATGCCGGAAACCCTGGTGGTTATGGGGGATGAATTCAAGATCGAGGAAGTTGTGACCAATTATCTGACCAACGCCATGAATCATCTTGGCGGCGACCATAACATCCGTATCTGGAGTGAAACACTGGATGGGGTGGCAAAGATTCATGTATATAATAACGGAACTCCAATCCCGGAGGAAGACCTGCCGAATCTTTGGACGAAGTTCTACAAGGTAGACAAGGCCCGCACCCGTGCTTACGGCGGCAGCGGCATCGGACTTTCTATTGTCAAAGCCATCATGGAAGCACATCACCAGCAGTATGGCGTGGCGAATCACGAGGATGGCGTGGAGTTCTGGTTCACCCTGGCTCTGGCACCGGAGAAGTCGGAAGAGGAAGAACAGCGGGAAGAGAACAGCTGACGAAAAAAATCAACCGTTGTCAGAATACAGAAGTTTCCAATCGAATGCGAAGAACGAAAGAAAATTAAGCGAAAAAATAATTGACAATATCCAGATGTGGAAGTAAAATAAAGAAAATTTCAACAAAACATTGCTTGAAACCGTTGAAGCGGAGATAAAAACAAATCGTGCACTTACAGAGAGACGGATGGCTGGAAAAATCCGGTTAAGATCCGGCAGATCATAGAAAATGTCCATGCATTTGTTCCATTGAAAACAGAATTATGATACAATAAGAGACATCTGGCGCAGCTGGGTGTCTTTATGTTTTTCAGGGAAATTACCTCCTGTGAAACGAAAAATGCTCTCCAGGGAAACGCGCTGTTTACATCAGGAGGAGACATATGGAAATCAGAAATGACCACAACTGGAAAGAGGATATTCCTGCTTTCAGGGAAAAAACGGCAGCCTTTTATGCAGGAGAACTCAGTAAAGATGCCTACAAGGGCTTTTCCGGACTGTACGGAAGCTACGCGCAGAAGGGCGGAAAGGCAAGCATGCTGCGTCTGCGCATGACAGGCGGCTGTGTGACAAAGGAAAAACTGAAATTTATTGCAGATACCATTCGAACATATAATCTGAAAAAAGCTCATTTTACCACCTGCCAGACAATCCAGCTTCATGATCTGGACGGCAGCATTGTGGCGGATATTATGGAGCAGGCTATGGATGTGGGGATCATCACTATGGGTGGAGGCGGAGATTTCCCGCGCAATGTCACCTGCAGCCCACTTTCCGGCGTGGAGAAGGACGAATACTTTAACGTGCTCCCATGGGCAAAGGCAGCAGGTGAGTATCTGATGGGGTTTATCCGTGCAGAGAAGATGCCGCGTAAGCTAAAGGTGGCATTTTCCAGCTCTCCGAGCAACCTGTCCCATGCCACTTATCGTGATCTCGGATTCGCGGCGCGTCCGGATGGCTGCTTTGATGTATACAGTGCAGGCGGTCTGGGCAGCAATCCTCGTTTTGGTGTTCTGATCGCGGAAGCGGTAAAACCGGAGGATATCTGTTATTATATCAAGGCTATGTGGCTGACCTTCCGTGCGTATGGAAACTATGAGAACCGTGGCAAGGCTCGCAGCCGCTATATGCAGGAAAGTCTTGGCGGTGCTGAAAATTATAAGAAAGCATTTCTGGAGAAGCTGAATGAGGTATATGCTTCCGGTGAGGATTTAAAAATCAGCACGGATTCTCTGCCTGTATTAAAACGTGGGGATGGCAGGAATATTACCGGTCCGCGTGTTCTGGAACAGAAGCAGCCGGGACTTTATACTGTATCCTGGCATCCGGTGGGCGGACAGCCCGATCTTTCTGTTCTGTGTGCTTTAAGTGATGCGATTCAGAGCATGGAAGGTGTGGAGCTGCGCCTGGCACCGGATGAAACAGCGTATGTGATCAATCTGACCGCAACAGAGGCAGAGCGAGTTCTGGATATTACGGAGAATAATACGGCAAAAACGGAATTTGAAGCATCAGTCAGCTGCATTGGAGCAGCAGTATGTCAGGTTGGTGTGCGGGATTCCCAGTCACTTCTCAGAGCCTGTGTGGAGGCTGCGCAGAAGGCTGGACTTCCGGCTGATGCGCTGCCTAAAATCCATATTTCCGGATGTCCTTCCTCCTGCGGTACCCATCAGACCGGTGTTATGGGATTTCGCGGAGCAGCCAAGAAAGTAAATGGAAAGGCAGAGTCTGCGTTCCTTCTGTTCTTAAATGGATGCGACATACAGGGAAAAGAAAAAATGGGGGAAGAACTGGGAACCATTCTGGAAAGTCAGATTCCGGACTTCCTGCTTTCTCTTGGTAAAGCTGTGGCTGCAGCAGGTGTAAGCTTTGCAGAGTGGAATGCCAGAAATCCACAGGGAGTAAAAGAAATCGCGGCTCCATTTATTGCAGCAGAGCAGGCGTGATAGTTTCATTGAATTGCAGCTGTTTTCTGTGAAAAATAAAAAAATGAAAAAAGTTGAAAAATACTGTTGACTTTTGCCGTGACATTTGATATTATAATCCTCGCCCCGTGA
>ERZ773216.789-NODE-789-length-42426-cov-26.478535_pt1 | contig 42426 bp, 38 predicted proteins | sample MGYA00511259_ERZ773216 | MGnify/ENA primary metagenome ERZ773216 (study PRJEB29015, sample SAMEA2737764) | human gut metagenome | biome: human gut; feature: human-associated habitat; material: faeces | place: China | collected 2012 ... | reverse complement strand
GTCGGTTTCTACAGGAGCCAAACTACTCGGAATCAACCGCACCAGCGTATATTATAGTGGCACCCCGGTTTCAGAGGAAGATTTGGAATGCAAAGCGATCATTGACCATCTGCATACTGATAATCCTACTTGGGGAGCCCGTCAGATGTCTGCGCAGCTTAAGCTGCGCGGATACCAGGTTGGTCGCCGTAAAGTAGGAAGATATATGCGCGAAATGGACATTACACCGATTTATCCCAAAATAAATCTGTCTAAGCGCATGAAACAGGCAAAAGTCTGTCCATATCTGCTTCGTAATGCAGTCATAGATCGCCCAAATCAGGCATGGTCGATTGACATTACATATATTCCAATGAAGCATGGATTTCTTTATCTGACAGCCATTATCGACTGGTACAGTCGTTGTATCGTTGGCTGGGATGTTGATGACACTCTGGATACCACTATGGTTATCAATGCATGTAAAAAGGCATTTAAAGTAGCAAAGCCGTTAATCATCAACTCGGATCAGGGCAGCCAGTTTACCAGTGATAAATATATTGCTTTCATTCGTGATAACGGTATTCGCCAGAGCATGGATGGTAAAAGCCGCTGGGCAGATAATATCATGATTGAGCGCTGGTTCCGAAGCTTCAAGTATGAGGAAGCATATCTCACGGAGTATGCTAATCTCAAGGAAGCAAGAGAAACCATCGGAAGATATATCTACAATTATAACTTTGAGCGATGCCATCAGGCAATCGATAATAAGCGTCCTGCAGAGATGTACTATCCGGCAATGCTTTTGGATGAAGCCAGAGCAGCCGCATAATATAAAAAGTCCGGGAGACGCTACATTGCATTCTCTCATGTAACCCGTCAACATATCAGTTCATTATAAAAATATTAAATTTTTGTCTTGACAACTGAGCCATTATAGCTAAAATAGGGGTTGACTTGGAGTCTACTCCAAGTGTTACACTAAGAAGCAGGAGGTGACTACCGTGACCATCAAAGAAGTGAGTCAAAAATATAATCATTGATTGAATATGTCGAACTGTATCAACAGGGCGACCAGACTTTCGGTGCGCGTCTCGAACTGCTGCAGGAACAGAGACGCAATTTAGAAGAACAACAGAAACAATTACAAGCTGCAATAAGTAAACTGGATTATAAAATTTCCCGCTACGAAGTTGCAGTCAAAACAGGAAAATTATCATGGGAGGAAAATTCATGTACTTAGAACAGATTAATGGACCACAAGATGTAAAGAAATTATCCGTAGAACAGTTAAATACTTTGGCAGATGAAATGCGTGCTGCATTATTAAACCGTTTGAGCAAACACGGCGGTCATTTCGGACCGAACTTCGGTATGGTGGAGGCCACGATCGCACTCCATTACGTTTTCGAATCACCAAAAGATAAGATCGTATACGATGTATCACATCAGTCTTATCCGCACAAAATGTTGACGGGACGTAAAGATGCTTATTTATACGAAGAACATTTTGAGGACGTGTCCGGATACAGCAATCCAAACGAAAGTGAACACGACTTCTTTACCGTCGGTCACACCTCTACCTCTGTCAGCCTCGCCTGTGGACTTGCCAAAGCAAGAGATCTAAATGGCGAAGACGGCAACGTGATCGCTGTCATCGGTGATGGTTCTTTGAGCGGTGGCGAAGCTTTAGAGGGATTAGATTATGCTGCAGAATTAGACGGCAACTTCATTATTGTCGTAAACGATAACGATATGTCCATCGCCGAGAATCATGGCGGTCTTTACGGCAATCTCAAGCTGCTTCGCGACACGAAAGGTCAGGCTGAATGCAACTTATTCCGTGCAATGGGATTAGACTATGTTTATGTTGATCAGGGCAATGACACAGCCTCTTTGATCGATGCCTTCTCCCAAGTAAAAGACAGCAATAAACCGGTTGTTGTCCATATCAACACACTGAAAGGTAAAGGATACGCACCAGCCGAGGAGCATAAAGAGAACTGGCATTACTGCGCGCCGTTTGATATCAAAACCGGTGAGGCACTGTTCCAAGATGCGGAAGAAGATTATTCTTCTGTTACAGCAGAATACCTGTTAGACAAGATGAAAAAAGATCCTGCCGTTGTAGCGATCACTTCCGGAACTCCTACTATTCTTGGTTTTACAGAAGATAAACGAAAAGAAGCCGGAAAGCAATTCGTCGATGTCGGCATTGCCGAAGAAACCGCAGTAGCTCTTGCCTCCGGTATTGCTGCAAATGGCGGCAAACCTGTCTATGGTGTTTACAGCACCTTTGTACAGAGAACCTACGACCAGATTTCTCAGGATTTATGTATCAATAACAGTCCTGCAACGATCGTTACTTTCTGCGGTACGGTTTATGGCATGAATGACGTTACACATTTAGGTTTGTATGACATTCCAATGATGGCAAACATTCCAAACCTTGTTTATTTGGCAGCAACCTCCAAAGAGGATTATATTGCCATGCTGGATTGGAGCCTAGAACAGACCGAACTTCCTGTTGCTATCAAGCTTCCGGGCGGTGCTATGGTATCCACCGGCACACCGGTTACCAAAGATTTTAGTAAGCTCAACAAATATGAGGTAACCAAAAAAGGGTCCAAAATTGCCATTCTTGGTCTTGGTACCTTTTACGGACTTGCCTGCGAAGCTGCTTCTCAGTTAGAAGCAGAAACCGGCATTCAGGCAACCGTGATCAATCCATACTACATCACCGGACTCGATACCGAATTGTTGGATAAGCTCAAAGAAGATCATGATCTCGTTCTGACCATCGAAGATGGCATTTTGGATGGCGGTTTTGGCGAGAAGATTGCCAGATACTACGGTACTTCGAACATCAAAGTACGGAACTATGGACTGAAAAAGGAATTTTTGGATCGCTACGACCCTAACGAGGTTGTCAAAGAGAATCATTTGACCGTAGAACAAATTGTTGCAGATATCAAAGCACTTGAAGCATAAAAAAGCAAAGCCTGCGCTTTGCTTTGCAAGAATTGCTAAAGCAATTCTTGGTGGCATAACGTAACATTACGAGCAATTTCCTATTAAATAAAAGGAACTGCAGAACGGAGAAAGAGCAGATGTCCGAAGATATGGACACCTGCTCTTTTGAAACATGTAAGATTTTTTATTAGAATCTCTACTACAACAACGTAAGCTCGATAGCATTTCCAGATATTCCCCTCAAATCCATCTCAGAAATCTACATGCCACTTACAAGATTAAGGATACCGATTTTTTCATTAAGATTCAAGGTGGTTTTTCATTAAGATTTGTTTAAGATTTGTCGTTTCCGCATCCATACACCAAACAAAATCCAACCGATCACTCCAAATATTGAAACTATCATCCCCGGCCAAAAATATGGATACTTCAACGTAATCTTTGTTTCTCCACTGTTTACTTCCAACAAATTATGAACCGAGTGAATCTTTTCGCTGCTATCAAAAATATCTTGATACGCAATTGTCGTATTAACCTGATCCTGCGGACTAATAATGATAATTTGATCTTCGGCATGCGCAATATCTAATGGAACCAATGCCCGATCCGGAAGTTCAGCCAAGGCATCATCCATTAAGCTGCCTAAAAACTTCCCCACTGACTCATCTCTAGTCAGGAAATAATGATACGTTAAGTTAATTCCCAAGAATACAATATTATCATTCTCGACGTTTCCCGCAAAATCAATTTTTACTCCCGTATCATATAAATATCCCATTGTATTATCCAGACCATTCAAATAAACTGTTTTCCAATTTCTTTTATCTACGTCAAATAATGACGTATCCAGTTCCCCCTCCTTTGTATAAAGCACAGGGTATCCATTCTGAAAATTAATATCCTGACATTCCACACCCATAAATTCTTTGATTTTAGTTTGTGGATTATCAGGTATTCCATCTCCATTTACAATAATCCTAACCCCCGCCTCACTTAACCTCAAAAGCATCTTTTCAGCCTTATCTTTATCATCATACGTAAAACCTGACAAGTAAATCACTTTATATTTTGATAATTTATCATACGAATAATCATTTACATTATTCGAGTCCCCCGGTTCTATATTCGGATAACCATATGCTAAGAAATCGGAAGACGAACCGATAGCTAACCCCTCATATTGACAAGTCGTACCAAACTGCTCATAAGTTTTTATATGGTAAAGCAGATAACTATCATTCGATGCTGCCAGTATGTATCCTAATTTTTGGGCACATTCGGTCACTTCAATCAGATCTTTATCCGGATCTCGAAGCTCACTTTTCTTGATCAACACAGTATCATCACCTAATTCGAGGCATCGATCAAATAAAAACAAATAAAATCCTTCCTCAACAGCATCATTCAAACGAGCAATATTGTTCGATGTTGTTGCTGCCCGCCATCCGGTTCCAAATGATTCCGGAACTTTCGCTCCATTATAGTCTGTCAACAAATATGGTGCCATCGCTCCAAGCGTACTTCCGTCAATCAATGCTGCGCGCTGCTTGGTGATTTTACGAGCCTTTGCAATCAATGTTCCCTGTGCACTCTGCTCCATATTTTCGCTTGCCGTTAGTGTTCCTTTTCCGTGATAGATCAACGTATAAGACGGCACAATGTCGACAACTAATATAATGCAGCAAATAACAACAAATCCACGTTTCAACGTATCCCAGGTCACAAAACTATATAATATAAAACACAGGGCAATCGAAATAAACTGCAGCATCCATATATAACGTCCTCCCGGTATTTTTGCAAAAATAGCACACATAGACGTTGTCGTGCATGCAAAAATGATCAATCCTGCCCAGAAACCGTGCAATGACCTTTTCTTGCCACAAACTGCGCCGAAAACAGCCAGCAAAAACACAGACAGGCCAAAATAATAATCAACATTGCCTCGCGTAAGTCTTCTTACCGGATCCAGAGAAATAACTGCGTCTTGAAAATATCCTTTCATCATACGCAACGCATCGTCCGCTAATTTTCCACCACGCAGCGATGGCACAAGCCATATTCCTATCAACGCACAGCCCAAGAGCATTGCACACATAATTGGAATACAACGACCTTTTTGATGGTTGATGATACGATAGATCAAAAGATAGCTCAACATGATCAGCGCAAACACAGCCGCATATTCCAAATCACACAACAACATGCACGCATAAATCGGAACTATTTTACATACCGTCTTCCATCTTCCCTTTACTAAACTGATTTCTATGAAATACAATATTAATGGCAGAAAAACCATTAGCAAAGCACGACCTAAATGTCCTACTACAAACAACGTATAAAGATTATTGGGCAGGAAAAACCATAAAACCCCCACAAAAGTGCCTAGCATGATTCGTTGTTGGCGAATCCCTATATACAGCCAGACCAATGCCCCACCATAAAACACTAAGGATATATATATCAAATATCCGTTAATATCACTTCCACCTGCTAGGAATTGACAAAACGCCGAAAAATACACCGGAAGTGGTGCCCAGTAACGCAACATCTGAACTCCGTTGTACCACAAATTATCATAAAGCGGATACCAATTTCCCTGGCTGATATTATGATATAATACATTTCCCTTATATACATGGCTCATCGCATCTGCTCCCACCGGATACGTCCCACCTATATATATTACAAACACAATCCCTACTGCCAGAAATGCATATAATATCATAGCCAATACAATGCCTGCATTTTTCTTCACTGCACTCTCTCCTCGCTACTCAATCACTCGATCCAACACCTCATCAATGATCTCACTCATCTGACGATCGGAATTTCTGCGCACACTTTCCAAATAATCCTCATTGTGCTCAAAATTGATCACATAACTTCTCGTCGGTGTCTCACTACTCTCCATTCGGACAAGTTCTCCATCCAGATTTTGTACGATCTTTTTGATCGCACGCACAAAATAATCGGACATATTTTCCAACGTTGGAATAATATGGTCAAACGGCTCAATCTCATTGATCAAATGATTCTGATATTGATTGAAATACTCATCAATGGCTTTTTCATATGCATCAAACTGCACAAACTTCTGACCATTCATTCGAATGTGAACCATAAATTCCCACGTATGCGGATGCTGTTCTCCCTCTTTACCATCAATAATAATATAATGATTGGCATTCAGGTAAAACTTAAATTTATATTCTCGATTGATCGCTCCACTATGCATGCTTCTTCTCCTTTCGTTCGCGCAATGCCTTCTGAAACTGAACATACACGGCCTGCAGCGATAGTTCCTCATCTTCTTTCGCCATCGTCTCCTCGACGTTAAACATCTCCTCACTTCCCGGAAGTCTGCGTAGTGCCTGTACCGCTTCCTCCATACGATACTGGATAAAGATCAATACAATGCCTAAATCTTCTGCATCAAAACGAATGATCTTTTCATCCAACAGCACCTGTGCCCGTTCTAAAAACTGTTTTTTCGCAGCTTCCGAAGCAAATGAAAGCCGTACAAGTGTAATTGGCGTCACTTTTCTCTGTCCTAATTTTTGAACAAACACATCCATCAGCCGGATATGGTACACATTCCACCGGGTATGATAATGATCCATCGCCTTGATCGTTTCGGTTTGCCGTTCAACAATACGGTTAAGCTCCTCTGTATGTGCTTTCATCTTAGCGAGCTTATTTTTGCGAATATCTGACAAAATACTAAACACCATTGTAGAAAGCAGCAATACGATCAAAATTCCATTAACGAATACCGACAACCCGATCTTGGAGGCCATAAAGGAATTATTGTCCAAAATAACCGTGTCATTCGCCAATAAGCATATTGTATAACGTGCTCCGTTATAGCCAAAGATCACACCGGATGCCACATAACGGTCATCCCCCATCTGAATGATCTTATGTGAGACTTTATTCACTGCCAAATTTTGTAAAAAATCGTTTGCACTGTCTCCGGAAAAAAATGTATTCGATGTAAGTCCCTTATATCGGTTGGTCTCTGTGACATCTTTTACAAACAAAAGGGCTTTGTTCTTCGTCAATGTCCAATATTTACGACTGGATGTATCCAACGAGCCTAATATCTTCGTCACAATCTCTTCATCGCTGCGGTCGTCCAACACATTGATCTGGTCAAGAACAAGCTGAACATACGCATCCTGCTGCTCTGCATAGATTGACAAAATGCTGTCCTCATAAGACTTCATCTGCTGATTGCCCACCCATGCCAGCACACCTACAATAATAATGATCGTGAATGAAATCGTCTTGCTGTTGATCAATAGCTCTTTCAGTTTATTACTTTTCACTTCAGCCCCTCGCCTTTCTATACGTGTTCCTCTGGTTTATTGACAATTGCCCTGATCTTGCGGATAAAACGCATTACAACCGCAAAATCATCGGTTATTGTTTTGCTCAGACTATCCTTCTCCTGCGTAAAATTCTTTGTTTTCCACGCGCTATTGGTATTAATACTATTTACCACGCCTGCAAAGCGAATAAAGAACACTGCCAGATTGAATAGTGGCAGCAATGGCAATACATACCACTGCTTTGCATAATATTTCCGAATCTCCTTAAAGTTCTTTAAGAAGCCAACCGTCGATATATAGTAAAAAAAACCAATCAACACATATAATAAATACAAAAATAACGTGGAATATCCCACCTGCGCAAAGGAATAATTCAAGCACATCAAGCAGATCAGCGCTAAATACCAGATCAAACGAGGAAACGCAAAGGTGTGGTCATACACTAATGTCCTAACGCCTACATTCGTAAACATATTTCTGATTTTTAACTTGTTTTTCAAAAACAAATGTGATACTTCCAAACTTCCGCGCTGCCAACGCTGTCTCTGTGTATACAATTTATTAAGATCCTCGATCGGGTCTACAAAGAAGATCGCATCTTCACAGATCCCAACTTTCGTCTTTAATAAATATTTCATCTGGAACGTAATCTGCGTATCTTCACAAATAGTATCCGTATTATACAACTGTGACTTCAGCACAACTGATTTGCGAAACGCCGAAAACGCACCCGATAACGTATACACCGCATTGATCTCTGCTGAATAGTTACGTCCTGCCAAAAACGCCTGCGCATATTCCATAAATTCCATCTTACGCAAAATTCGTGGAAAGACTAACGGATATGCCTGTACCTGCTTCGGCTCTGTCAAAATAACCCCGGTCATGCACTCGATCGACTGATCATTTTCAAAACGGTACACCATATTGCGCAAGGCGGAGCGTTCCAATAAACCATCGCTGTCAATATGAATGATGTACTTTCCCTCACTATTAAATAAGGCAAGATTCAATGCTTTCGATTTGCCTTGTTTTGCATTGAGCCACTGCATATGCAGCCCCGGAAACTTCCGCTGGCACTCGCAAAATACTTGAAAGCTGTTATCCTGCCCTTGATTGTTAACAAGGAAAATCCGGATCTTGGAATCCGGATAATCACTGTCTTCAATCGATTGAATACACTGTTCCAATGTGTCCATAGAATTGTAGATTGGAATTATTAAAGAAATCTCCGGATCAATTGCCGGCTTTAATATTTTTTTCTTAAATAGATGCTTTTTAAGCAATACAAGCACACTTCCAACCGATGGTACAATCTCCATCATAACCGGTATTATGATCCATGCAGCCCAAAATAAAAATGAGTTGCAAAATTTATTTATTAGTTCCATACGTAAATCCGCCCACTTTCTGTCGAACAATCTGTGCTTTTGTAAATACAATAAAGTACAGCATGATCGACAAGCCATAAAATACGATTCTTCCAACAAAAGTATGTGCCATATAATAAGCTGACATTCCCTTGTAATAAATGATGACTCCGATCACTGTGATGCGTATCGCATTGGCAAGAATAATATAAACTGTTCCAATAACTCCTACCGCAATACGTTCATAGCGACTATACGCTTGAAAAAAGGCGAGTAATGACAAATATGCCATAATTTCCAAAATGCCGGAACACTCGAAATCGATCAACAACGAAATCGCACCTGCACGAGAATCTACAAACACTACACCATACTTAAAGTAAGCACTAAACATTCCCGTGATCTTGCCAAAAGCTCCTGCAATCGCTGCAACGACTTGTGCGAGCGGTTGTGTGCAATAGGGTCTGACAAATATCATCATCAAAACAAACAGTCCGCAACTTCCCCATATAAAGCGCCACGCCGGAAGATCACTCCGTCGCAGCGCCCATAATATATACAACCATACGATCAGAAATATGATTCCTGCAATTATCGTCATTCCTTCACCTTGCCTTATATCTGCACCACCGTCTGCCTGTCACAAATCATTCCAAATCGCTGAGCCAGTACACCCTCTCTGTTTATGCCGTCTTCACCTTGGATCTGCGCTTGCGATAGAACATCACTGCTCCTACAGATAATACGCAAAGCGAAATTCCCATTGCAGCACCTGTCGAAGTACCTGCGATCGTAACCCACTCCTGTCCGATATTAATATACTGTGCCTGTATCATCTTCATATCAGAAGCATCCATATCAAAATGCTCAGCCAACTTCTCCAGATTCACTTTGTATTCCATCTCGTCAGAAATCGAAACTCCATCTGCAGTCTGGCGTACGGTCAATTTCATCTGTCCATAAATCGGTGCATCCTTGTCATTGATACTAGATGCTGTCGATCCGGAATCCCGATCCCACAGATAGAACTCATAGGTTCCTGCATCCAGCCCCTCTAACTTAGGATTCATATTGATCTTACCATCTTTATCAACTGCAACCAAGCGGAAGTTAATGGAAGTCTTCTCTTCCTCATTAACGCGGATCGTAAACGGATGGAACTCGCGCTCATTTTTATGCAAAGTAGAGAGTACATGTCCATACAATGTTGTACCGTCTAAATATAACGCTGCCTCTGCATCCTCGCCAACACCGCCACTCGTAGAATACTGTACTAACTGATGCGGATAATAATCCCAGTCTGTATAATTCCCGTCATATTTAATGCCATGAAAGGACTTATCCTTACTGTCATTCTCTTTGAGGTTAGCGATATCTTTGACAAACATATCCTCTGACATATAATAGCCAAACGAGATTGTATCCTTATACTGCTTGATGGCTGATGCAGGGATCGCAATCTCGTACTGTTTGTTCGAGTAAGAAACCTTGGCACCTTCAATACCATCAATAGAATTTTTATTCAATTTAAATGTTGTATTACGACCTAAATCTGTATAGATCGTATATTTACCATTACTTTTATCACCGGCTGATGTGGCTGAGCCAACGCTTTTCTCCTTGATGTAGATATAGAAATAATCTCCATCAAATACGGTCGCTACCTCTTCCAAAGAAGCATCATTTACATCTGTACGTGCAACCGCATCCCAGTCAGTAAACGTTCCATCGATCGTAACACCCTGATACACTGCTTCCGTCGGCTCCGGCGTTGCGACTTCCTTAAGATTCTTAATATCACTGCTCTTTACCGTTGCCCCGCAATATTTGATCGTATAATCATCATCTATGAAAAATGTCTGCGGAATTGCAAATTCAATCTCATATTTATTCGCTTCCTTGCTTGGCTCATAAGCTCCTATCGCTCCGTCAATATCACCATACCAGGCATCCTTAAATTCTTTCAACATATTAACAAAGCGAATCTGGGTATTACGCCCTCCCTGACGACTTGCATAGGAAATGTCTACGTAAGTATTTGTGATCGGAAGCCCCCATTCATTGCCTCCGTTCTGCTGTACATAAAAATATACATACTTATCATCCTGCATTACTGCCCATTTTTCAATATTAGTGTTGGTCGATGTCTGCATTTCAACACCTTTCCACTCTGACACCTTGCCATCAATGGTAACTTCTGCTGCTGATGCGATCTGAAATGATGTCAATGCACTTACCGCCAATGCCATCGCACTGATCACTGCCAAAATCTTCTTCATCGTTACCACATCCTCTCTATCATTTTTATCTTAAAAGTTAATATTTCAGGGAAAAAGACAGGAAAATATCATCATCTTCCTGTCTCCCTGTTCCCTACTACATAACATATCGACTTTTTTCGTAGTATCATTATAACAATTTGTCAAAATTCGTCAACCCCTTATTTTTAGGCATTTTATACACTTTTTAAGCAGTTGACATTTCGAAAACATTTGCGTATTATTTTGTTCCAAAAATACGATCTCCGGCATCGCCAAGACCCGGACAAATATATGCATTTTCATTGAGCTGTCTGTCTACATGACCTACATAGATCTGAATATCCGGATGCTCTTTGTGCAATCGCTCCAGTCCCTCCGGGGCAGCAATAATGCACATAAACTTGATGTTCTTGCCACCATGTTTCTTGATCTGATTGATTGCATCCACTGCAGAACCACCTGTTGCCAGCATCGGGTCACAGACCACAATAGTACGCTCCTCGATCGGATCCGGCAGTTTGCAATAATATTCCTGTGGCTCATGTGTTTCCTCATCACGATACATTCCAATATGACCTACTTTCGCAGATGGCACCAATGCCAGAATGCCGGATACCATGCCAAGACCGGCACGAAGGATCGGAACAACGGCAAGTTTACGGCCTGCGATCATTGGTGTCATACACTTCTCGATCGGAGTCTCGATCTCAACATCTTCCACCGGAAGATCTGACAGTGCTTCAAATCCTTCCAACATTGCGATCTCGTCAACCAACTGACGAAACTCATTGGTTCCTGTATTTTTATCGCGCAACAAGGATATTTTGTGCTGAATCAACGGGTGCTCAAATACTACTACATTATCCATAATATACCTCCAAAATCAGTTAAAATTAGCAGCCTTATATTTCTTAAACTATCATTTTCTATTTGTCATCGTGGTTCATAATATAACTCCCACGGCTCTGATTCTATTTGTCGTCGTGGTTCATAACGTAACTCCCACGGCTCTGATTCTATTTGTCGTCGTGATTCATAACATAAACCCCACGGCTCTGATCTCCATCCGGATTCTTGCCAAACGTATAATCATTGCCCGGCAAAATAGCATTCAACAGGATTCCGGCGATTGCAGCTACTGCCAAAGCAGTCAAGGTGATCGTCGCACCACCGATTTTGAATGTCAGACCATCCGAAAAACCTAATCCACATACAAAAATGACACCGGCAATGATCAGATTTCTGGACTTTGTAAGATCCACTCTGTTCTCAACCACATTACGAACACCGATTGCAGAAATCATACCATATAGCATAAATGATACTCCACCGATAATGGATGCCGGCATTGTTGAGATCACTGCTGAGAACTTTGGTACAAAGGATAGTAACGCTGCGAATACCGCTGCAATACGAATTACTCTCGGATCATACACTCGAGACAGTTCCAATACACCGGTATTTTCGCCGTATGTTGTGTTCGCCGGTCCTCCGATAAATCCTGCAAAAGCGGTTGCAAGACCATCGCCTAACAGAGTTCGATGCAACCCCGGATCTTCGATATAGTTTTTACCAACTGTTGCAGAAATTGCTGACATATCACCAACATGTTCCATCATTGTTGCAATAGCAATTGGTGCCATAACAAGGATGGATGTAATATCAAATTTGCACATCTGGAACGTTGGAAGTCCGATCCACTTAGCTCCGGAAATAGAAGTGAAGTCAAGAATCGCCTTACCATTTGGATTCGCAATACCACAGGCTGTCAAAATCAGCGCAAAAGCATATGCAATTACAACACCCATAAGAATCGGAATGATCTTAAACATTCCCTTTCCCCAAATATTAAAGATGATGATCACCGCCAATGCTACAAAGGCGATCAGCCAATTGGTCGATGCATTTTGGATCGCCGATGGCGCAAGAGATAAACCAATGCAGATGATGATCGGTCCTGTTACTACCGGCGGCAGAAAACGCATAACCCGGTTTACACCGACCAGCTTAAAGATCAACGCAACGACCAGATACAGCAGACCTGCCACTACAATACCGCCGCATGCATATGCTACTTTATCATTAGCACTCATTGTTGCGTACATCCCGTGTTTCAAATTGGCCACGGTATAAAATCCACCTAAAAATGCAAAGGAAGATCCCAAAAACGCCGGAACCTTAAATTTGGAACACACATGAAATATCAGTGTACCAACACCTGCACAAAACAACGTAACCGCAACCGTAAGCCCCTGTGTGAGCGGTTCGCCGCATGCCTCCTTAAAGTAGCCGCCTACCAATATCGGCACCAAAATAGTCGCACCGAACATGGCAAACATATGCTGTATTCCAAGGATCAGCATTTTTGCTTTGCCAAGCTGACGTGCATCATAAATACCTTCTTTTGTCTCTTTCATTTTTTCCTCCAATATAATAATATTTTCAACTAAGGCCGTAAAATTTTGCAGCCCAAATCTACCAAATATCATAGCACGGAATGAAGATTGTAGCAATATTGTACTGTTATTTATAAAGAAAGATCCAACTGTGCTGCCACTTTCGACAATTGCTCTGCAGAAGCACTTAATGCACTTTCCTCCTGTTCGTTAAGCTGGATCGGCACACGAGTTTCCACTCCTTCTCTACCAACAACCGTAGGCATACTCAGGCAAATATCACTGATCCCATACTCTCCATGCATCATAGAGGAAATTGGCAGGATCGACTTTTCGTCACGCATAATGCACTCACAGATACGTTTAACCGACATTGCGATACCATAATACGTCGCACCCTTCTTTTCGATAATATCATACGCACTGTTCTTAACATCGTCTGCGATCCTGTGCATTGCTTCTTCATGGTTAAAATGTCCACGTAATTCGCAAAAATCATTGACCGGGATTCCCGATACGTTAGTACTGCTCCAAGCAACGATCTCGCTGTCCCCATGCTCTCCAATAATAAAGGAATGAACGCTTCGGGAATCAACTTCCAAATGTTCTCCTAACGCATATTTTAATCTTGCAGTATCAAGTACTGTTCCGGATCCTATGACACGATTTTCCGGAAGACCGCTCAGTTTAACTGCAGTATATGTTAAAATATCAACCGGATTTGCCACGATCAGAAGGATTCCTTTATAGTTTCTCTTCGCAATCTCAGGGATAATGCTTTTGAAAATATTAACATTTTTATTGACTAGATCAAGTCTTGTCTCTCCTGGTTTCTGGGCTGCACCGGCTGTCACTATGATCACTGCTGCATCCACAATATCATCATAATCGCCAGCGTATATTTTCATCTGTCCCGCAAATGGCAGACCATGCGCAATGTCCATCGCTTCGCCCTCTGCCTTATCGTGATTTGCATCAATCAATACTAATTCCGAAAATAATCCGCTCTGCATTAATGCAAATGCCGATGCTGAACCAACAAATCCACATCCTATCATCGCCGCTTTTCTTGTGTCTACCTGTTTGCTCATAGACTACCTCCATTTCACTTCTGTCAATTGTTACCTACTCAAGCTTCGCACATCCGGAGCCGCCATCGGGTCACATATTGCTTATTATGTCTGCAATAAATGTGATATTTTGCAGACGACAAGTTAACTTGCTCTGTCGGCAGCGAGCTAAGATAATTGCCGCAGAACGCAGAGTTTTTGCGTGATTTCTTATTTTGTTAAGTCTCTGATGAATACATGCCCGAAGGATTGTCTGAGATGTCCCGGTTTAGCAAGGTATCATCCATTTTTGGACGGGACGCTTTCGCTACGATGCGCTACGTCACGTTACTTAATGTCTCTGAAATACGAGACATAAGTAACGACGAGCGCAAAGTCCCTTTCAAAAATGATGAATACCTTGCTTCCGGGACTTCGAGTTTCCAAAGGGCATGTAAATCATACATCAGAGACAACAAAATCTAGAAATCACCAAAAGCGAAAATGCGGCAAGGCAATTACTATAGTTCTCTGCCGACAGAGATCGCTACGTTATGGCTGCAAAATGCTTCATATTCTTTGACATAATAAGCAATATGTGACGACATGGTGATTTCGGATGTGCGAAGTTTGAGTTATCTATATTATGTACGACCTTATTATAATATATGTGTCAAATTTTTGAAGCCATTCATTATATCTTTTTACACATTTATTATCGATTAGTGTTATTTTTTGAGAGATATTCATGTGATTTTTACACGAATCATATTTATAAAATATAATGGCTCAGTTGTCTATTAATTCTTTTAATCCACGCTCTACGCTTATCATTTTTTGAACATCTCTAATGTCAGATGGATTTCCTTCAGCCTGTGGGGTAGATACACCGTTTTTCGTTTTTCTAAGCAATTCGTATGCTTCTTCAATTAGATGCATAGGCTATTTTATATTTTTTTCTTCTTCCAGCTCCCGGACAAGATATTCGTCACTCATACAATGCATATCGGATACACCCTCGCTCATGAGCTTATACAATTCGGAATGATAAAAAATATCTAAAGCTTTCTCCAGCGAGATATTATTCTCTTTTGCAAAAAGTTCTACCACTCGTGCATACTTCTTCTGTAAGAGAATTGGATTAGCATTCATAGCTTTTCACTCCCTTCAAACAACAAATAAGACAGTGCCTTTTCCGTTCGAAAAGCCATTTGCAGGTTCGGCTTTTCATATTGCAATCTGCGAATGGCTTCTGCCTTATCAATTAATCCATCAAAGAACAGTTCTACTGTATTGAACACCTTATCATTTGCTACACCGCCAACCACAAGATCATAGTCTGTACCATCCTGCTCTCTTCTGCAGTTCAGGATGAAATCCAGCCAATCCTCTGAATAGGTATCAAATGTCAGCACCTTTAAATCTCTATACACACCTTCGTCAAACACATACCGTGATACAATACCATCCTTACCACGACGCTTAAATCTGTTGCACCATTTCTCAGCCTGCTCATAAATGGGTGTGACATAAAAGCCTTTTCCAAAATCAACATTTGGTCTGGAGTGCAACAAATCCGGCTGAGCAACCACTACAAATGAACCATGATATAAGATCATAATTTCACGCCTCTTTCTTTCATAATATCAATAATATCATTCACGATATACTCCTTGCTTTGCGTGTGCAGAACCTCATATTCCGGAATGATATATTCATTCAAAATATCTGTCTGTTCTGTCAAGGCGGCATAGACCTTGGTAGCATCCACATTTAACTTTGATGCAACATTTTCAATACAGAAAATTGCAAATTCTAATTCTCTGCTTCCATGCATAGTCTTATCCATTTCCATAACTTGCATGACCTCCTGTTCATAGTTGATTCATCTATCGTTATAACAAATTATTCAGATATGTCCGTATTCTAGGCCTCATTCTTCCGCTTTGAGCCTAATTATATCAAAATTCACAAAGCATGTACAGTAGTCTATTTCGGATATCTTTTTACACATTTATTATCGTTTAGTGTTATTTTTTGAGAGATATTCATGTTATTTAGTGTTGTTTTTTTCTCTTTTTTCACTGATTTTTACACGAATCACATAATGTGTTCCTTCTGTTATCGGTACCTGGCAAAAGGTCTGACAGGAATCATTTTACCATTTTCAACTTGATAATAATGGTCAGTTTCTTCATCATATACCAGTAACAATAATTTTCCACCCTTATAGACCGATCCGTCAATATAGTAATCACAAATCGCAAACACCTTATCTGCCAAGGTTCTGTCGATGTCCTGAACTTTCATAGTAAATGGGTGCAAATCATACTCATCTACAATATCTTCATTCTCTTTCATCAAATACTGATACACATAACTCTCAACAGGTAGTTCCACTGTAGGAAAAGACAATGAGGCAAGTGACACCTCCATCTTAACGCCATGAATGAGCCTTCCTTCCGACACATACCCCTCTATCGGGTCATAAGAGAAAGTATATGCATTATAATCTCTTCTGCTTCTTGCGTTCTCCCAATCAATAATCGGCAGCAGAAACAATTACTTCCTGAAATAATTCCTTGTCATTATGCAAAAACATTATACAACCTCATTTCATAAATATATTTATAAACCCGATCTGGAAACAATGTAATATACTTATCTACATCTGAGCGTTTCATTCCGATTTTTTTGATATATGAACTAATAATATATGTTGCTGCAACCATATCCTCATCCACATACTGCTCAAAATCTTTCAATAAATCTAACAGTTGTAAGACATCGACATTTTCTTTATTTATTTGTGTCCGAGGTCTTCTAAGCATTATTTTTTGGTTCTTTACACTAACCTCTCTGCATTTCGCACTTGCACCATTGCAGAAATCTTAGATGCCGCACTTCTGTATTTTTCAATTGCCTTAAACTCACTGATAAGTTTCCAGAGATAACTAAAAAAGACCAAAGGCAACATCCGAAAATGCGACCATTGGTCTGCAAAGCCTTTATTTATGGCATTTCTACTATTTTTCTATTTAGTTTTTGACATCAACACGACCGTCTCCACATGATAGCTGTGACCGAACATATCACACGGGCAGATTCGTTTCAGGGCATACCCATTCTCTCCAAAATACTTCAAGTCTCTTGCCAGCGTTGCCGGATCGCAACTGACATACACAATGCGTTTGGGCTCCATCTGAATGACCGTTTGTAATAATTTTTCGTCACATCCCTTTCGCGGTGGATCGAGCACGACCACATCACTGCGCAATGTCCCTCCGCTCTCACGATATTTCGCCGGTACGACCTCTTCTGCTGCCCCGGCAAAAAACTCTACGTTGGATATCTCATTCAATGCTGCATTTTCACGTGCATTTTTTACAGCCTGTTCTACGATTTCAACACCATATACCTTGTCCGCTTTTTGGGACAAGAACAAGGAGATCGTTCCAATGCCGCAGTACAGATCCCAAACCGTTTCATCCCCATGCAGATCAGCATACTCTAATGCCTTATCATAAAGTTTTTTCGTCTGAATAGGATTTACCTGATAAAACGACTGCGCAGAAATACGATAGCGTAAGCTGCCGATACAATCTTCTATATAATCCTGTCCATAAATCGCTTTCGTTTCCCGGCCGAGAATAACATTTGTATTTTTATCGTTGATATTTATGCAAATGCTGACAATCTGTGGATTCGCTTCTCGCAGTACTTCGATCAATTCTTCCTTATGCGGAAGTCTGGTTCCATTAATAACCAGACAAACCATGATCTGCCCGGTGCTTTTGCCGGAACGGATCAATATATGCCGCACAATTCCCTTCCCGGTCGTTTCATCATAAGCACGAATGCCATATTGCTTCATAAAGTCAAGCACGGTGTCTATGATCAGTTGGCTTGCCGGATCAGCAATCGCACAATTGCGGCAGGAAATGATCTGATGCGTACGACCGGCATAAAAACCTGCGACCAAATTTCCCTCTTTGTCATAACCAACCGGGTATTGCGATTTGTTGCGATAATAGTATGGGACTTCCATTCCCATGATCGGTTCCATAACAACCTCATTTTTGTCTATATCAATCCCGCCGATGCGCCGGAGACAATTCGCCACTTTTTCCTGCTTCCACTGCAACTGCTTTTCATAGCTACAATGCTGCAACTGACATCCACCGCACGGTCTTGCCACCGGACATTTCGGTTCCACGCGGAACGGCGACGGCTGTATAATTTCTAACAAACGCGCATATCCAAAATGCTTTCTCGTTTTCATTACCCGTACTCGGGCAATATCTCCAACCAATGCGTCCTTGACAAAAAGGGCGTACCCATTTGCACGCCCAATTCCTTCACCTTCTGTTCCCATATCAATTATTTCCAGGGTCAGCTCGTCATTTTTGTGACAAACCGCCTCTGAAAATTCTTTTTTTGTTTTTTTTCCCATGCTACTATCTATTCCTTCCTCAGCCCATATCTTCTTAAGACCTTTCACAACTTTCTCTATTTGCGTTTCTGCAAATATCCCGAACTCTGACGTACATTGGAATCTACAATTCGATTAAATCCAAGCCATTCCATCGTTGGATCTGCTTTATCAAATAATTCCGTCATTGTCTCCATGCGCGCATCAATGTTGTCCGCAAAATTAAGTGCCATCGCCTCTGCCAACGCCGGTTTTTTAGGAGATCCATATTCTAACTCACCATGGTGTGCCAAAATGCAATGACGAAGCTCCGTTGCCAATACCGGTGGGAATCCCGGAATCTGGCTGCTCCATTTGCCGATCAGCTCAGCACCCAAGAAAATGTGTCCCAAAAGCTGACCTTCATCTGTGTATTCATTCGTCGGAAAGTCAGACAATTCATATAACTTTCCAATATCATGAAACATCGCTGCAGTGATCAGAAGATCGTGGTCTAAGATTTCATAATTCTGCGCAAAATACTCGCACATTTTTGTTACACCGAGCGTATGCTGTAACAGTCCGCCAATAAAACCGTGATGCACCGATTTGGCAGCAGAATGCTGCTGAAACTCCTTAGCGATCTCTGTATCATCCACGAACACCATCTCTGCAAGTCTATGTAAATGTGGCTCTTTAATCCCTTCAATATGCTGTTTCAGCTGCTCATACATCTGAGGAATGTCGTATTTCGATGCCGGAATATACTCTTTCGGATCATATTCTCCCTCCTGCGCTTGGCGAATACGATTAATGTTTACCTGTCTGCTCCCCTGAAAAGTCGTAACCATACCATCTACCATAATAAAATCCATGCTGTCAAAATCGTTAATCGCATTGGTGAGTTCCCAAACTTTTCCGTCAATAATCCCCGTTTTATCTTGCAAGAGCAAAGAATAATAAGTCTTACCAGCCTTTGTTTTTAATACCTGCTTGGATTTGCACAAATAAATGCCAAAAAACTTATTTCCCTCTTGATATTCTTTGATGTATGTCATATCTTTTTCATTTCCTTTCTGTCCTTGATCTTATCATATAGAGAAAATGTTAGCATATTTGACCGTCCGCGTCCAGTCCAAATCTATCAAAAAGAGGCTGTATATGAACCATCTGCAATTCATATAACAGCCCCTTTTGGCTTTTTTATTCGTCTTCGTAACGATCTCTCAATTTCTTTAGTGCCTTTTTTTCAATACGTGATACATAAGATCTGGAAATTTGATAAATTTCTGCGATCTCCCTCTGCGTTTTCTGCTCCTTTGCCTGTATGCCGTAACGCAGGCAAAGTATCTCTTTTTCTCGTGGTGTCAGGGTTTGTTCCATATATTGTTCCAACTTACCAATATGCTCTTTTCTCGTCAAACGATCTGCAATATCCTCTTCCTCATATTCCAATACATCAAACAGATTGATTTCATTTCCTTCCTTATCCGAACCTATGGTATCAAACAAATATACATCACGCGCTGTCTTTTTTACGGAACGAAGATACATCAGTATTTCATTTTCTACACATCTCGCACAATACGTTGCAAGCCGAATCTTTTTGTCTTCCCTAAAACTGTCCACTCCCTTGATCAGTCCAATCGTTCCAATCGAAATAAGATCCTCCATTTCTACCCCTGACTGCTGGTACTTCTTGGCAATATAGGCAACCAGGCGCATATTCCGCTCAATCAATTGATTACGCGCCTGCCAGTCGCCTTCCTTGCATTTTTTCAGGTACTCTTTTTCTTCTTTGGCGCTGGGAGGTTGTGGAAATGATTGCATTGTCGCACTTCCCCTTTCACGCTATCCATATATCTTATGCAGCGCACCAAAAGGAAGTGCCTTTCCACATTTTACAAAAATGCTATTTACCTAAACTTCGCACAACCAAAGCTACTGTCAGGTCTCATATTACTTATTATGTAACAACACGATAATCTTGGATGTGCGAAGTTTGAGTTATCTATTCAAAATAAATGTCGTTTGGATACAAAAATTTGTTCATTTTCTGCCAGAATTTGCGTTTTTTCTCCGGATCCGGCACTTCAACGATATACCGGTCATACGCATTAATGATCGTTGTATCTAAGTAGCTGCTGACACGCGGCTGATTACGGTTATAGTTCATGTGAACATGTCCATGAAAAAAATACTCCGGTTTGTAATGTTTCATGATCCAACGAAAGCACCGAAATCCTCTGTGTGGCTGATCTTCGGCATCTCCCAGATCCTTAGCCGGCGCATGTGTCACTAAAATATCTAACCCGCCCCGAATACGGATACGCCACTTTAAGCGAGCCAGTCGTTTATACATCTGCTTCTCGGTGTACTGGTATTTCTTCATGGAGTAGCACATCGAACCACCAAGTCCCGCAATACGCAGCCCATTGTGCACAAAGACACGGTCATCAATACATACACATCCATCCGGAGCTTTATAATCATATTTCACGTCATGATTACCATGTACATAAAGTACAGGAGCTGTCGTAAATGTTGCCAAAAAAGACAAATACTCCGCTTTCAGATCTCCGCAGGAAATGATCAGATCAATGCCATCAAGCTTTTCTTTTTCAAAATAGTCCCATAAATATTTTGATTCTACATCCGCTAATAACAATATCTTCATCCGTTCTCACCATGCCTTTCCTACAAAATCTTGCCTTCTCCCTCCGGAAGTACCTGCTTCAATCCACGGAGACTGACAAGCTCTTTCGCATGGTCTATCAACTGATGGATCGTGGGAATATCACCTACAATACCATCGATCAGCCAATCCATCATCATAATATCTTCAGACTGCAGCGCCTCGTCTGCATTGCAGCGCTTATTATGATCTTTATCATATAATTCTCCGGAAAACATCCAGTAATTTCCCTCAGCGATCGCATTTTTCATAAAATCAACCAGTTTGCGCGTGCTGGTCGGAACACTGCTACCCAAAATAACATCCAGCACATTTGCGGACAATCCCCACCAGTAATTCAGCGCCTTTGGCTCCTTGGTCGTGTCTGTTTTCCAAGATCCGCGCATGATACTGTTGATCAATTCCTCATAAAAAGCACCCCACTGGTACACCGTAGTAGCTATATTTTTGGCACCATTCTCGGTCAAATGATACAATCCCAAGGCACGGTCCTCTTTCGTCGGCGAGATCATATTCTGCGAAGAAATATATGAAATGCCATGGCTTAAAAAGTACTCATCCGTATGCGCATCTTTCATCGTCGACCACTGCAAATGAATACGGGCACGTGGGTTGATCGCGCGCGCTCCCAGCGTAAATGCATTGATTCCCGGAATCACACCGTAAATCGGATAATCCGCCAGATATCCAATGTCATCCTGCTCACTCATCGCTGCTGCCACCATTCCCAGCAAAAACTTGCCTTCATAAATACGAATACCATAGGTTCGAATGGATGCATGCGGTGAATTTAACGAGCAATTCAATATTTTTGTATTTGGATACAACGGTGCCACTTTGATGCAGGCACGAATAAACATTGGTGCGATTGCAAAAATAATATCATATCCCTCTTCGCAAAGCTCCGTAAATAACTCCTCATCTTCCTCATAAGGCTTGGCGATAAACTTCTCCGCCTCAATCTCCCCGTGAAATACATCCAGAATATGCTCGCGCCCTAATTCCTGTGCATAGATCCAATCCGATTTTGATGGTGGTACATCATAAACAAATGCCACCTTGTGCACTTTTTTGGACTGGATCTTCTTGATCATAGACGTTTCCGTCGTTGGTGTGATCAATAATTCTACCGGTTCCTCTACGGTCAGCGTTTTGATTTCCGGCCAGATCTTTTCCAAATCTTTTTTTATCTCACCGGTTAATTTCTCCATGGACTCATTGTACGGATACAGGGACAGATACAATAACAGCGCATCATCCTCTGTAATATCCTTTAACTCCAGTCCCCCCAATGCTTTGTATGCATTATAAAATGCCAAATGGAACGATGAAAAGTTCATGCGGTCATCATCCGTCCACTCTTCATTGTTCCCTCGTCCCACATATTCGCATAACTTCTGATATCCTCCGGTTTTGGTAAAGATGACATAACTAATCTTTGTTTTACGATAAAAATCCATATATTCATAATAGACTTGAATCTCCGGATCATCCGTTAAACGAGGCACCTTACGAATTACTTCCGCAGCGATAGTTGGAGAATCTACATATTTGAGTACACTGGTTCTCTTATTTCCTTCGATCACATAATATTTATTTAAAAATTCATAGGCCTTGATCGGAGTATGAATTCCCTCTTCAATCTGCGCATCATAGAGTGTTGACCACTTTGTAGCAAACTCGCTGCCGTAATCCAGCAAAGGCATAAAATTAGATGCAAATGCCTGCGTACGTCCTGCAGAGGATGTTCCCACCACTTGTTTTAATGGAATATTTACCGTCCCCAGAATTTCCTCTCTCTCAATCCGGACATGAGAAAGAATCTCATCCAATACCGGAAGATACGGATATGCACCTCTCACTGTTTTATTTTTATATGCTTTTAAAGCTAATTTTTGTGCCTTCAAATAATCGTCGTATGCCATAACTCCTCCAATCTATTGCCTATCAATACTCATTACCGCTCATTGTCACGTTGCATCGAACACAACATGCCCGGAACGGTTTCTACTATATTAGTATAACAACCAATTGGGGCGAATGCAATCATTTAGGCGTCAATTTGCCATGCTCCATTTCATACACACGGTCACACAAAACTGCAATATCCTCCGATGAATGTGAGCAAACCATAATCGCCTTTCCCGCATCTTTTAATTGCAACAGATATTGCCGCATCTCCACAACCCCCTCCTTATCCAACCCATTAAAGGGCTCGTCAAGAACTAATACACTTGGATCTTCCATAATTGCCTGTGCTAACCCCAATCTTTGACGCATTCCTAAGGAATATTTTTTTACACTACGTTTCATATCCGGATCCAATCCTACCATCTGCATAACTTCACGAATCCTTGTCTTATCAATTCTATTTTGAATAGATGCTAACAACTGCAGATTTTTATAGCCTGAATAATTAGGAATAAACCCCGGCGTTTCAATAATGATTCCAGCATTCGGAATAAAATCTATATCTTTTCCAATCACTTGACCATCTACCTGTATTTCTCCAGAAGTCGGTTTCACAAAACCGCAGATACACTTCATCAACATCGTCTTACCGCTTCCATTTCTACCCACGACACCACAAATCTGCCCCTTTTGACAGGTGAAATCAACATTCTCTAATATCTTTGCTTTTTTTATCTGCAATGATACCTTTTGAACTTCTATCATGCTCTAGTCCTCCCTTACAATCTAATACATCAGCGCATTCCAACTTCGCATCTCCAAAATCATCACATCGTCACATATTGCTTATTATTTCAAAGATTACTATGTATTTTGCAGCTACAACATGACGATTTCTGCTGGCAGAGAACTATAGTAATTGCCTTGCCGCATTTACGTTTTAGGTGATTTCTAAATTTTGTTGTCTCTGATGATTGATTTACATGCCCTTCGGAGAACTCGAAATCCCGGAAGCAAGGTAATCATCATTTTTGAAAGGGACTTTGCGCTCGTCGTTACTTATGTCTCGTATTTCAGAGACATTAAGTAACGTGACGTAGCGCATCGTAGCGAAAGCGTCCCGTCCAAAAATGGATGATACCTTGCTAGACCGGGATATCTCAGACAATCCCTCGGGCATGTATTCATCAGAGACTTAACAAAATAAGAAATCACACAAAAACTCTGCGTTCTGCGGCAATTATCTTAGTTCGCTGCCGGCAGAACAAGTTAGTTTGCCGGCTGCAAAATATCATATTTTTTACTGACATAATAAGCAATATGTGACCCGACAGCATCTTTTGATGTGCGAAGTTTAAATCAGTGTACTAATAAAACATCTTTTTCTTCAACTGCTTTATAGATAATCCAATCATTATTATTTCCAACAGCACCAAATATGCATAGGAATACCCAAGCGATACAGAAAACTCTGTATAAACATACCTATTATGAAGTGCGAGCACGGCGTGACAAAACGGAGATAACCACATAGCCCCTATGCGATAATTATTAAAAATAAGTACAAATAAAATCGAAATCACATTCAACAGAATTGCCACTAATTTTTTATTCATAATCGAAAAATAGAGCGTCACCGTTCCCATTAACACCATGCAAAGCAAAAGTAATACTACGCCATGAATTACCGCTTGGTAAGGGGAATAATACTTAAAAACCTGTTGGTCAATAAATCGATTATTATCAGACAGCAATTTTTCATAACTGCTCTTATAATAGATGGTAAAATTACTCCATATATTTCCTACATAGCTATACTTTGCAGCACAGACCATGCAGCCAGCCATAAGTAACAAAATATATGCCAAAGAATACAAGGTAATCTGCAAAAGTTCTCCAAAAAACCACCCTTTTTTACCGGCACGGTATATCAATAACAACTGATCACTATCCAACCTTGGAATCGTAGTGAGGATCAACACATAGCCCACCAAAAAAATAACCAGATAATACCAGTGGTTTAAGCACATAATAAATGTTTCAAATACTCCAAGCGGCTGTCCAACTTGTTTTGCATGATCAACCATCACTCTGACACCGTTATCCAAAATAAAACCAATGATCAACAACAAAATAATATTCTTTTTATCTGCAAATGATTCTTGCAAACCGGGTCGAAGTATCAATAAAACTTTTTTCATCGTAGCCCTCCGTTTCTATGATCTTTTGTTTTCCCTAGCGTTCTGTAATATCAAACTGCCTTTGCGACACATAAACCATCAACCAATAGTTAAATGCTATGATAATCACCGCAATAAGCAAAGCCAGCCATGTTCTATGTTGATAAAACCCCTCTACCGAGGAACCTGCATAATGCAAAAAACATGGATTGATCAGATCTGCCACTCTGCCTGCGAGAATTTTTCCATCTCTAAGATATTTGGTGGATAATTCCCCATATATTCTACACTGCAGATAAATTACTGCAATCGTGCTGCCTAATACCAAATATTTATCCTGTAGCAATACTCCCATCAAAAAACAGAAAGAACTATTTATCACAGAATACAGAGAAAAGAATAATATTCCTTTCATCAGTTGCATATAAATCAGAGTCATCGAAATCTTTTGTGCACTATCAGCTCCCTCTATCATCTTACCGGAAAACGTAAAGTATATAACTGAAAACGATTCATCAGACACTGGAATATAATCATATCCCACCAAAAGTGTAGCATAAAATAATACGATCGCCGTGATAGAAACACCTACTGCAGTAATCGCATTTGCAATGATTTTAGCAGTATAATATTCCTTAAAACTGCATCTTGTAATTATCATCCTCTTATTTTTCGTTGAAATTTCCTCTAAGTAATTAATCACACTTGGGAAACCACAAATTACAGGCATCACAACCGGCAAATATGCATTATCCTGCCACATACTGTCCATACGGATCAAATAGGAGGAATTTAATCCTTTGATCCAATTTCCATGAAATTTGTTCCAAATTGCCTGAAGGATTGTTGTTGATGTTTCATCTCCTAATACCTGTCCACTGTCCCCAAGCATAAACATAATATAAAGAAGTGCAACTGCAATCAAAAAATATCTGCTTTTTATGCTCTTTTTGATCTCTAACCTTATCATAGGATCAGTACCCCCCTGTTTCCTCATAATAATATAATGTCCCATCCAGTGCATCGACAATAACGCTAGCGCCATGTATATCATCTGTGCTTGTATCAAATGCAGATCCTGAAGCTCCTGTCATAAACACCCATACCGGACGCAAACAAGTCGTATCGTCTACGCACTGATACACCCCCTGAACATTATCCTTTGCCTCACGGTTCTTTTGTACAAGCAGATATACCAATCCACAATTTTGAAACGACATACCTCCAATATGAGCAATCTCTTTCTTAATTTTACGTACTGCCCAAAGTGGCGAGATGATTTTTTTATGCGCTTTCGTGCTTGCAATATCAAAGCATTCGAAACCTGTATTAACATAATCTAATGTCTTCTTATGACACATAGTCGCCATAATGTGATTTCCGCAATGCGTATATGGATAACTTTTTCCATCAGCTAATAAAAAATCGGAGCTTGTATCCACTACCATTCCATTATATAGCCGTCCGATCACCATGCTGTAGCTATAATACTCTTGATCAGGTACTTTCATGACATACAAATGTTGTACTTTATAAGTAAACTTTTCCTTCTCAAACGACCGCATATGTTTATTAAAGAGACCTTCTGTATATGTAACTGCATCTAATACCGAAAGTTCACCGTCTTGTAGAGCATATTTGTCCTGCTTTGATGCGACCTCTCCCCATTCAAAATTATATTTTTTCACACAGTTATCCATTGATGGCTCAGGTTCATCTCCCAATGAATTTCCAGAGAAAAATCCCATAGAACTATAAGAATATGTTTTTCCGGTTTTCTTATCACTTTTTTCCTTCCCATAATAATTCGGAATATTGTCGTTTGGAAAATCCTGTTCTTGAATTTTCTCCCAATCCACAGTATCATAATCACTCCATAACGATTGGATCACTTTTTTTAGATCATTATCATTTTGGGTATACCAAGGGGTGAGTTTTATCTCCGAGATCTCTTGCACGTCTGGAAACATAATCATTTTAGGAAATTGCAGTCCATCCATATTAATCCCCTGCAACTTCAAAGTCTGTCGCTTTGCTTCTTGTACAGGCACTAACTTGTCCGAAGATAAATCAACTTTATCCGTTGTATCTTTGTCTCGCTTCGGCGCTTTTTGACATCCTGTAATGCATAATGTAAGAATTAATAATATACAATATAGTAAATAATTTTTGTGAAATACTCTCATAATCTTTATTATCCTTTCACCTGTGCTTTAATTGTAAAAGCAGTGTAATTTGTTACAGTCCCTCTAAATTTTATTTTCTGTTTTGCAAGTGGTATAGCATTTTTATATTTCATTGCCTTTCCATTTGAAGTCCCTGTAAATGAAACTGATGTAGTCGGAAACGAATTGGTCACCGATTTCACAGTTAAAACTGCATTGATATTCTAAACAAGCTCACCCTCATGGCATCACCTTTTATGATATTCTGCATTGCGTTTATTTTAGTTTCATCAACATGCACTCCCTGACATGCTGTCACGAAAATAATGCGGTAAGCATCTCCGATAATCATTAAATCCACCTCAGATGCAGGAGATTCTATGCAGTATTGATAACCATGTACCCGCATATATTGATCTACAAGCTTTTTCTCCTTCCTTAAATAATTTTCATCAATATCACATACTGCAACTTTCACCATTTCTATACCCCCCTCGTATTATTCGACAAATGATTTGAGCCCTGCCAAAATATTCCCTTTTATATATTAGACTATTTAGAAGCCCCAAAGGTTCATTTTATTTGAATAATTTAAAATGATTTTAAAAAAAGCAAAAACACTTTACTGTCTCATCGCCACTAATGATACTTTTATTCTTTGACAGTATAACACTTTAGAGTAATCAATTCAACTGCTTCAATAATATATAACGAATCGCGCGGCAAAATCCTGACAAAATAATTTATTTTTTTAACATCATTATCCCTCACTTCTTTTGTCCTCAAATCTTACATGATATTCCCATTACATTATGATCCAGTTCCAGATTGTCTTCACCCAATAACTCAAATCCGTTGTAGCATTCACATATAAGAGTTCTTGATATAATTTTGTTATTACATTCATATCTATCGCATATCTGTTTGTTGCATCAACATCCTGAAATGCACTTTTCTCGTACTTTTTCACCCCTCCATGACATCGCCATTCGGAAATAGCACTCTGATAAAAGCTTCCGCGATCCAAATAGTTTACCCCACCTTTCACATAAAAACTACCGACATCAGCGCAAGCAAAGGCCGAGATTCCAATTCTTTCAAGACTCCCCTTCACTTCAATCGCCCCAAACTCACTATTACGATAAAAGGCACCATCCGCAATCTCCGTCACACAGGATGGAATTGTCAATTGAGAATCTGCATTGTCATTTTTGAGTGCTTGGCAAAGAATGTGACCATCCCTCGTATATAAAATTTCGTTTTGCAACTGATATGACGTATTCTCCTTATCAATCTGGATCAATCTGATCGGTGCATAATACAAAAACAGCGTATCCGGATCTCCTTCTTCGCCATAATTGATCTTTCCGCGAAATGCTTTGCCAATGTAAAATGTTTTCAACTGCTCACAATTTCTAAATGTCTCCGGTGCAATATATTGTAAGTTTGACGGCATACGAAAACTCGTAATTCCCGTCCCTGCAAAAGTTCCATATCTCTTCAAATAGCCATCGAATTGTCCCTCATCATGATCTAACGCAAAATAGTCCACGCCATTCACATAGCGATCATAAGGATCTTCATTCTCCGAATCATAATAATGTATCACTCGCACATCAGACTTGTTGTAATAATCTGAAATTCGCTCCAGATGATTAAGTGTCTCCAAATTCACATCCTTAAGTAAAATACAATCAAAGAAACTTCCTTCTCCTAATTTGTGTAAGTTCTTCGGTAAGACAATTTTTTTCAAATAATAATTTCCCTTAAATGATAGTGGTGCTGTCTGACGAACAGTATCAGGAACAACGAAGGTTCGACCTTCCTTTCCCATCGGATAACAGATAAGTGTTGTCATTTTCTTATTATATAAAACACCATTTTGCGATCTGTACTTTGAGTTGTTAAAAGAGACTCGAATACTTGTAAGATAAATCTGTGCCCCAAATGCCCCTTCTTCAATTTTTGTCACACTTGCCGGAATATAGATTTCCCTTACCTGTATATCACCAAACATGTTGGCTGTAATCGTGGTGAATCCTTCCGGTAATTCCACATATAATTTTTCAGTTGCATCACCCAGACCTCTCCACACATCAAAACCCCAGCCGAGCTCATAATCATCCGATATTCCTCTTTCTTCTTCGGACGCATATTGAAGAACCGAAGAATCTTTGATTGCTGTAATCCCCTGTCGTATCACTAATTTTTTCACCTGAAAGTATCTGTTTTTACGGCTAAGTTGTTCATCTACACGAATGGTTTGCGACACAACTCCCCGTCCATAAAGTTCCAGCTTCTTTGACTTGCTGTCATAGCGGTATTTTGTCTCACCACCACAGCTTCCAGAGACTACTTTTGCCTGTACACTTTGTGCAAAAAACAATCCCCCTGCTACCATCCAAAATGCGATCATTAGTGTAATAATATAACCTGCTCTTTTCATAATCCCCCTCCTTGCAATCACTATTTTAACTGTACTTGATAAATCGCTGCTTTGTAATCTGAAACTTTGCTCTCCCTTTTATCTACTGCTACATATAGACCTGTACTTGTAACCGATATGCCTTATATTTTAATGTATCACCTTGTATACTGTCTGTCAAATAATCTGCATCCAATGATAGCCGCACCGCCGCAAATAAGAAACAAAATAACAAATCCCATATATTTTGAAGATTTTTGTCTATAGGGTAATTCATTCCCGGAAGTATCAGGATCTGCATTCATCAACAATTGTTCATCAAACATGGTGTTCATAAGACTCATAAATTCTTTTGTTGTATATACTTTTCCATTAACAAGTCCCTTTTTCCCAGCTTTAGCATTAAACACATCCGGTGCATCTGCAAAAGGTATCATATAACTTTCTTTTGCACATTTTACATATATCATATTTAAATAATACAAATCATTTCTTAACAAACGAATATCTTTTATCGTATTCTTTGCGCTGATTACTTTAGTAGCCACCGAAGCAACTTTGTCTTTATCTAAAACGGTTTGACCAATCTCCCCATCGTCTGACTCTGACATCCATTGATATTGGCCGTTCACTTTCTGCAACATTGTAATTCCTGCACGCCCTGATTTCGTTGTGTAGGGAACATACCATTCGTAAGTATCACCAAATAGTTTGTCGATATTTTTCCCCTTTTTCTTATATGCTGTAATCATCAGATCATCTACTAACTGTACCCGAAACGCTTTACTGTAATCGTACTGTTCTTTTCCCAAAGCACTTTCTTGTTCTTCAACCGTCTCTCCTTCTGTATCATTTTTCTGATACGATTTTGAGTGATTCGTAAGTTCTTTTTTTATTTGTTGTAACTCCTGTTTTTGTTCCTTTTCCTGCTTTGTCAATATATGCACTGTCTTTTGTTGCAAGTTGCTGTCCGCTTTTACTCCTGCAGCTGCCACCAAAAGAATACACATGGAAAATATTGCTGTCATTGTATCTTTTATATTTTTACTCATAATAATCCCCTTTTCTGTACGCAAATCCTTCATATATTGACCACCACGAATGCCACGGATCTCTCCGTTGCCATCATCTCTTGCATTATAATACGTTATTACCACCAAACAATAAAAAACCGCCTGTTAGAGAAATTTAGTTCTTTTGCTCCATTTTAGAAATTATAGGAAACGAGAAGTTTTATTAATTTATTGCCTTTAACCATGTGTCTACTTTATAGGATTTGATTCCTTTTTCACATGTCCACTTAATCGGGTACATTATAGTTCTTATACCTTACAGTTTCAATTTAGATATTACACGCTTAACCTCTTCTTCATTCAACTCTACAATGTCCGCAATAGATGCAATACTTTCACCACGTTCATGTAGCTTTTGAATCGTTCTTTCTCGGCCTTCCGCACGACCTTCCGCACGACCTTCTTCTCGGCCTTCTTCCTTTCCCTCTAGGTAGCGCTGACGATATTCATATTCTAATGTCATATAGTCCAACCTCCATCTCTCGTTTTGGCGGGCCGAACACACCGCTTCCTCCAGCTCCTCTGTGAATTTGTCCGACGCACCTTTTCCATCAATATAATCCAAAATCCGTTTCATTTCGGGACTCACATCGTCCATTGTTCCCTTTGTACTTAAGATTATCTTAACTGCGTCATCGTCTAATGTCAATGCTGTATCTTCATTGCCATATAGTAATCTACTCTTCCCTAAAATATGCTGTGTTTATCATTTCGTATGTGGCATTATATCATTTTCAATCAAAAATTACTATTGGCACATTTCATATTTTTGTACGTCGAAATTGTACACATCTCACAATATTTGTTCGTTTTTATTTACTATATTTTGATCAATCAGTTCAAAAAAAAGCAAAGCCAGCGCTTTGCTTTGCAAGAATTGCTAAAGCAATTCTTGGTGATGTCACGCTACACAACAGCAGTTTCCTATTAATTAAAAAAGAGTTTGTTACATTGTCTTTCCAGCGACATATAACAAACTCTCTTTCATTAACCTATAAGTTTTCCATCACGTAATCCAAAGTCTCTAGTAATCGCTTGGCTAACTCCTTACGCCTCTGCTGATTTCTTAGCAGTGAAGAGCTTCTTCAAGCAGCTAAATGCTACTAATACACCAAGTACCATCAACAGAATCGCTACGATCAACTGCAAACCATCTACTAAGAATGTAGCCTGACCAGCAGATACATTCTGTACTAATGCGATAAACTTCTGAACCAATGCAGTAAATGTTACTGCTAACATAGCAAACATTGGGATATACAAAGTCCATCCGGTACGACCTGTTGTTTTTAAGAATACTGCAAGTGCGATCAATACCAAGGCAGCAAGCAACTGGTTTGCTGAACCAAAGAGTGGCCATACATTGTTGTATCCACCAAGTGTTAATAAGTAACCAAAGAACAATGTAATTACTGTTGCAAAATATTTATTTGTAAGTACACGCTGTACCGGTGTCATCTTCTCCGGATCTGTCGTATCTCCTAAGAATAATTCTTGGAAAGACATTCTACCGATTCGAGCAACGGAATCCAATGAAGTCAATGCCAATGCAGATACACACATTGTCATAAATACTGTTGCGATCTGTACCGGAATACCAAATTTCTCAAGGAATCCTGCAACACCGGTTGAGAAGATTGCAAACGGGGTACCTTCCGGCTTCATTCCGTTAACTGCTACCGCACCAACAACGACTAATGCTACAACACCGAGTAATGATTCTACTACCATGGCGCCATAACCGATCATCGGCATATCTTTTTCATTACTTACTGTCTTAGAAGATGTTTCTGAGGATACCAAGCTATGGAATCCGGATACCGCTCCACAGGCAATCGTAACAAACAAAGTTGGGAATAAATAGCTCTTTGCCGGTCCCTGTCCTACAACAAAGCCGTTATACGCATTTAACTTCATTGCCGGATGTGCTACAACAACACCAACAACTGCGCCAATGATCATGCCAAGCAGCATAAATGTTGTCATATAATCTCTAGGCTGCATCAAAAGCCACATTGGCATGATGGAAGCTAAGAACAGGTATGCCATGATGATGTAGATCCAAGTGGATTTAGTTGCATACATTGGAAGTTTCATACCAATCGCAAACATTGCTACGAGCATTGCAATTGCTACCACTGCTCTTGACCACTCCGGCATATCTCCTACTTTTTTCTGAAGCAGACCAAAAAGAACTGCCACTAAGATGAAAAGCATTGAAATAGATGCTGCAGAAGAATGTGCATAAGCAGATGCCTTTGTAAGGTCTGCTGCTCCCTTTCCTACGAAAGTACCGGCGACCATATCCGTAAAGGCGGCAATGACTAACAAAGTAAACAGCCAGCAAAACAGCATAAACAACTTTCTTCCTGCTTTACCTATGTATTTCTCGATGATCATGCCCATCGATTTACCTTCATTCTTAACAGATGCATACAAAGCACCGAAATCCTGTACCGCACCGAAGAAGAGACCTCCGACGATCAGCCACAAGAGCACCGGAACCCATCCGAAAACAGATGCTAAAATTGGTCCCGTCACAGGGCCTGCACCTGCGATCGAAGAAAACTGATGCGAAAATACAGTAAACTTTGAAGATGGGACAAAGTCCTGACCATCCTCAAACTTTTTAGCGGGTGTCTGTGCATTCTCATCAATTCCCCATTTGCGCGCAAGCCATCTTCCGTACAGCAGATAACCGGCACCTAATGCAACAATGCTGATTAAAACAATAACTAATCCATTCATTTCTTTCCTCCATTTCTAAAGCGTAAAACAAAGTATTACAGATCCATGACGCTTTCACATGGATTTGACGATGTGACCCATAAAGTAAAAAAAAAGCTTTCGTCTTCATATAAAGATCTCTATGTATCTTTACACAAAGACGAAAGCTTATATACTTCCGCGGTACCACTTCATTTGTCACATCAAAATGACCTCTTACTCTTATCACGATATGTGTCCCATAAATTGACCACATATTTTCAATAAGCTTCTCTATAACGGGAGAACCCGGTGACACTTACCGTATCTGACTAAGCCAGAAATTTCAGTGCACATCTCGCAGAGGATAGCTTTCCGTTCGGTATACTGTCTCGCACCAACCGACAGCTCTCTGCAATACGAGGGATCCGAAAAACCTTGTTCTGTTCAACGATTTTGTTTTTGTTGAAACAAAGATTAGCACTTTAAAATCGATTTGTCAACACTTAAAATTAATTTTTTTCATATATGACATTAATTTTATTCACTTACCATTTGAAACGTCTGTTGTTCATAGTGGATCACCCTATTCTGCGCTTACCGGTGCTTCCACTGTCGCAGATGCCGCACTCTCCCCTGTACTTGTCGTTGTCGCTGCTGCAGTAGTAGAATACGTTATCGTTCCCGTCTGCTCATCTGCAAACATCAGATCAGAAGTGGCATTAATCGTTCCAAATCCTTCGTTTTTCAGTAAACGTATCATTTTCTGCAAATATTCCATGTCGGCACTCATTAAATTCTGTCCCTCGTGCCTTCGATGTGAATATTTTTCCTGCTCCCTGCGCGTTTTCATCTGCTTTTTCAGAAGTTGTAATTCCTGCAGTGCATCTTCTTTTTCATCTGCCTTTTTGCGACGTCGCACTATCTTCTGTCCGGTTTCGTTTTGCTTCCGATGCACTGTTCCTTTATCATCACTTTCCATCTGCGATTCACGCCGTATATTCTGCACTTTTTTGCGGGCAACGCGTACCATCTTTTTGGCATGGTTTATGGCAATCTGCAATTCGTCGTCATTATATTGACCGGAAGCAGATTTGCGTCGCAATGCGGATAGCGCAGAATTGGCAGAGGTAAGCGCATTGCTCGCCTGATTCACGTTTTTGGCTCGTGCAATCGCTGCTGACACTTTGCGAAAGCTATAATTTACCGGCTGCTTTGTTGTTTTTGTATTTGTAGACTTACTGTTTTGACGGCTCTCTTTCAAGCGTTCTAACAATTGCATGGAATACTCAATCGCACTTTGATTATAATCTTCCATCGCATTCCAACCCTCTTCTGAAATTTCCACACTTGCCGCCTGTTTCTCTGTCGATGTCCTCTTTGCCGTAGCAGACATCTGTCCCGTATCTTGTGCATAACCCATCTCCGCAGCACTCTGCGTCGTCGTATCAGATGCTGCGACTGCTTCTGACGATTCACCATCTGTACTCTGCGCACCTACAGAATGCACTGCCACCTGTGTCCTTGTTGGAACTCCGTTTCTAAAACTAACTTGATTCATTGCACTCCCTCCTTGATCTGCAATCTAATCAGCACTACAAATCAGAACTGATGATTCACTATATTGGTTATATCGGCTCAATGTGGCAATTAGCATAGTGCAAGAGGCCGGAGTAGATTCCCCAGCCTCTCATCTTGCTTATAAAGATATGATACAATGCCCTGTAGCGTTTCTCTTCTCTTATTCGTAACGCAGTGCTTCGATCGGATCCAGCTTTGCCGCTTTCCCTGCCGGATAATAGCCGAAGAAAATACCGATCACCATCGAAAATACTACAGATATGATCATTGCGGCTACCGGCGCTGTGGCAGAATATCCTAAAATAGCTGCCGCTGCCGCACCGAGTATCAGACCGACGACAATTCCCAAGATTCCTCCAACCAAGCACAAGAGCACAGATTCAATGATAAACTGCAATCGAATGGAGCTGTTTTTGGCCCCCAATGCTTTTCGTGTGCCGATTTCTCTGGTTCGCTCCGTAACCGAGACGAGCATGATGTTCATAACGCCGATTCCTCCAACTAACAATGAAATTCCGGCAATAAATGCAATTGCGATCGATACTGTCTGCACCATTTCTGTCATCGACTCCGTCATTGATTCCATCGTCGAAGTCGACACTTCGTAGTCTTCATTTGCTGCATAATATGGCTTAAAATACTGTTCGATCTGCTCTGCAAAAGCAGACACACTATCCACTTTGGTCGATGTAACCACTGTAAACTGCGAATATCCTTCATCCGCATGTGTCTGTTCCTTTGCCGTCGTTAGCGGAATGTACGCCGCCGTTGTCACATCCTCATCCGAAGATTCACTGACATCGCTGCCACTCTCATATTTATACACACCGACAATATAATATTTTTCATAACTGCCATCAAGATTTAGGCTTATGCTCTGTGCCAGTGCTGCAGAATTATCTCCATCAAACAGCTTTTCCACCATGTCCGACTGCTCTGGTTTTTCCGGTATCATCCACAATTACGCCATCACGCAATGTAATAATTCTCTCCGTTTCTTCTGCCAATTCTCTGGAATGTGTGATCAGGACGATCGTTTTTCCCTGCTCGCAGTGTAATTTGTGAAATAAATCCATGATATGATGACCCGTCGCCGAATCCAGTGCTCCCGTCGGCTCATCCGCCAGAATTAACGCCGGATCATTTGCCATAGCACGCGCGATTGCGGTTCGCTGCTTTTGTCCACCGGATAATTCATCCGGCTTATGATGCATACGATCTTTCATACCAACCAGCTCCAAAAGTTCCTTTGCACGCTCTGTCCGTTCCTTGCGAGTCACCCCTGCATAAAGCATTGGCAGCTCTACATTGGCAAGTGCAGATGTCCGCGGGATCAGATTATACGTTTGAAATACAAACCCAATCTTTTGGTTGCGGATCTCAGACAACTGTTTATCTTTCAAATTGCCAACACATTCGCCATCAAGCAGGTATTGACCACCTGTCGGCTGATCCAAAGCACCAATAATATTCATTAATGTTGATTTCCCGGAACCGGACTCTCCGACAATAGATACGAACTGTCCTTCCTGTACCTGAAGATCAATACCATGTAATATTTCAAGTTCATTTGGTTTACCAATATAAAAACGTTTTACGATTTCCTGCAGATCAATAATGGCTGGACTTGCTGTCAACTGCTGCTTTGCTTTCTTTGTTATCTCCATAGCTAATCCTCCATTCTATTTGGATGGTGCCTGACCGCCTCCCGGTCCACCCATTCCGCCGGATCCACCCTTGGATCCATTCATGCCACCACGGTCGCCTTTGTTCCCTGTACTGCCGTCAGGTGTGCCTCCCATTCCGCCGAAACCACCAAAGGTGCTATTCTGCTTATTAGAATCCGAAGCGGAATCTGTTTTATCTGTTGGAATAACTACTTGCAATCCTTCCTGCAAATCATCGCCCTGCACTTCAATATAATAATCTGTCTCCATTCCGGTTGTTACGGTCACTTTTGAGGCAGAATCCACAGAAGACTGATTTTGACGATTACCGGAGGTCTGGTTGCTGACAGCCTGTTCATATTTTTCCTGCGCCTGCGTCAACTGCTCCCGCACCTGTGACAATTCCTGCTGTAGCGCTGTTTTGCGTGCAGCATCTTTTGCTGCCTTAATTTTATCTTTCAACGAACGTATTGTCTTTTTGAGCGTTTGCAGGGATGCCTTCGTTTTCTTTACTTCCGCTGCACTTGATGTCTTACTGTCTGAATAAGTTGTCTGTGCATTACTGAGCTGTTTCTTCGCATTTGTCACCTCGGCATTCGCACTGGTTGTCGTGTCGGACAAGTTGTCTTTTGCATCTGCATAAGCATCTTCCAGATCGCTCTGATCAAATTTAACGAGAGAATCTCCCTTTTGTACTGTATCTCCTACTGCCACAAGAACTTTTTAACTGTTAGATTGGTTGCTGTCGACGTTACACTCTTGTTCGTTGCGCTCTCAAACGTTCCGGTTGCGCTGATAGATTCTACCAAATCCTGTTTTGACAGTTGAACTGTCGATTGCTGCCCAGAACCTGCATTTACAGTGTCTTTGCTTCCTTTCGCTTTCACAAAAAGTGCGATTCCAACGGCTGCTGCCACGATCACAATTCCCCCTGCAATCCACCTCTTTTTGATTCGTTTTGCTGTAATTTTCATAGTAACCTCCAGTCTACAAATGATGTCGTCTCAAATTTCATTCGCTAATTTTAAGACTTCATCAACTTGCTTAAGTTATGTTGTAACCTAAAAATTTGATGTTTGGTTGGAAATTACTTTATTAAAAAATCATGAAAATTACGTGTGCAATCATTGAAGAAGGTGTGAAACATCTTGACAGCCGTTTCTTAAATCTTGGCTGTCAACATTTCACTTATGCAATAATATTAAGAGATTTCCTTGATAAAATTCAAAAAACGATCACTTTCTTTCCAATCCTGGCCGCATATTGACCAATAGACAACTGCATATCACGAACAACAGCAGTTCCACAAATAACGCAGCCGCTATCGAATATCCACCCTTTGAAACTAAATTGCTTCGCGCTGCCATCAGCCAGTTTCCCGGCAACAAATTACTCCATTTAACCGGCAATGAACTTCCCAGGTAATATGAAATCATTGGAATGCCCGGATAGATCACTATCGCTCCACGAAGTGCATTCCAACGCAGAATAAAAATCGACATAACTGCTCCGAAAAACAGTTCTCCCATAAGCATACATACCTGTGATCCCAAAAACTGTCTTTCGTCAAAAGCCTGCACATGATGAGTGTACCAAACAAGCCTATATCCCACTATACCCCCTGTTAAAATTGCCGTCTGATACAAAAAAGTGTACCCTACCAACTCTCGATATACACTTCCATAATACGCTCGAAAGCTCTTATACCTTGGTATTATCATATATGCATTCTCTTCTCTTTTTTTTGCAATCCTGCGAATTACCATGATACAGTATGTCAACTGCGTCAGAAACATCATGGTTTCTGATGTCGCATAAAAAGCATTCTTCCCATATTTCTTGCCAAAGAGATACAATAACGGCTGATAATGTTCTCCATCGTACTGAAATTCCTGCATCAGAAGCAAGAGGATCTGTAACAAAAAACAGATCCCAAACCATAGCAGCACACTCTGAATTTTATAATGATCTATCCTATTTTTCTGCTCCATCGCTCTCTTCCTTCTTTCGTATGCGATGCTCTCTTACAAGATATACCTCTTCGCACAACGTACGAATATCCTCATCGTAATGCGATGCCAGCAATATCGTCACTCCCTGCTTCTGCAGTGACATCAGCAATTCTCTGATATCTTTAACCCCTTGTACATCCAGCCCATTAAATGGCTCATCCAAGATCAACAGCCGTGGTTTCTCCATGATCGCCTGTGCAATTCCAAGACGCTGACGCATACCAAGTGAATACTTTGATACATGTTTCTTTAAATTCGGATCAAGACCTACAGACCGCAAAGCCTCCTCAATTTCGTGGTTTCCGATCTGATTGCGTATCAGCGCAAGATTTTTCAGATTACTCTTGCCTGACATATACGGTATAAATCCCGGTGTTTCGATCATTAGGCCCAAATCTTGTGGAAAGTCAATCTCCTTCCCGACTTCTTTGCCATCCACCGTAACTTTTCCGGTTGTCGGCTTCAAGAAACCGCAAAGGCACTTCATAAATACCGTCTTACCACTTCCATTCATTCCTACAAGGCCATAAATCTTACCCCTCTCCAATGTTATATTTACATCCTGCAGAATCATTTCTCCCCGAAACTCTTTGCTAAGTCCCTCTACTTTTACCATGATATTGTCCACAGTAATCACCATACCTTTCTATCAATCTATATCATCACACAGCTAATCTTTACTCAGATCCACCTTGCGCACCATCCTCAGTCCCATCACCAATACAACAACGGCCAGTACTATATAGTAGACTGCAGCAATCTCTACCCGTTCCATCACCGGCCGAGCCTTGCGCAATGTCAACCCATACACATCCGTCTGGTACAAGGGGCTCAGATACGGTTCCAACCGCCATAACATGTTCTGTATCTGCCTATACCCATCAAACTGTGCAAATTTGTTATCAAAAAATAAAGGAATCCAATCCATGATATAATAAAAAACAATCACAAAAATACCTAAAATTGTTCCCGTACCACGCCGGAACCAAATATTAAATGTTACTACTAACATCCCTAAAAAGATAGATGCCAAGACTACCAGTAAAAAAGTCAACCCCCACACCTTCAACGGTGTACCGATTTTCATAATCTTGCGGCTGTATGTACAGGAAAGATTATATTTTAATCCTGTTGCAAAATCAAAACCTGTCTTCGGATCACTTGCTTTCCAGTAAAAACTGCTCCATCTGTTTTTCCAATCCACCACTGGAAATAAAGCGATAATAAAACCAACGGTAACAACCAAATAATAGATCACCGATGTCATAACGACATAACAGTACTGCGATAACAGCCATATTTTTCTGCCCTGCCTGGCCAGACGGTTCACCGCTCCATCCCATTGCGGATATGCCAATATCAAAAAAATGAATAATATAAAATAGGTACTCACTCCCCCACCGCAAAACGCCCATGCCGGAAAGATCTCCAACGCTCCCACCCGACAATGCATTTCAGATAACTGCTCCACAAACTCTCTAAAGAAACTGCACAAAGAGATCCATACAAGCAGTACAAGTAGCACAAAACGGCCACTACAGACTGTCCTTTGAAAATAGTCTCTGCAAATATAACGCATCTTCTTATCTCCTCTCACTCTGTCTGTTTACGTACACCATATACAAACACTCCCATCTCGACCACCCAATACAAAAGTACCATGATCACTCGGAATGGCAGTCCTTTGTATGGCAGGAGGGATGCCCGCCCAGTGCTCATCAATACAAGGGGAGAACCATAATACCATTGTAGTGTGATAAAGATCATGTCCATCCCCTCACAATAAATGTAAGAAGACAACATCACCACATACCGATTTTTTACAAACAACGAAACAATCAATGCAATCCCCGGTAATATCGAGGCATAAAGGCTGTCTTCCAAAATGAATAACATCAGATACTGCGCATATTTTCTCTGTATCACCAGCAAGGATGTACGACTCATTGCTTCTATTGTATCTTCACCTCCAACCAGTACCTGTCCATGTATCTTATAAACGATCAATGCCGTCAGTCCCAAAAAGAGCAGTCGAGACAACACTGCAATAGCTGCTCCTGTACTGATTGCCACTACCATCTTAGTAACCGCATATCTCGTCTTACTTGTTCTGGACATAGAGGAATATCGGTACCCGGATCGATATTCCATCAGATAACTCTCCGCTGTCGTCAATACACACAGCAATGGATACAGTACACTTCCATAGCCCATTCCCCAACCAACATCCACAAGATAAGTCAATTCATTGGACATTTCAAATTGATCCAGCATGACGGGAAAATCTGCAAAAACAAGTATAATAATAGATATATAAAAAAATGGAGAATGCAGCACTCTTCGGATTTCCTGCTTTAACATACCTTACTCCTTCCGATTAGCTGATTTTTATAGCATCATTAAGTCAAATATGCTATAATTGTTGTGGTTTTTTATACGAGTTCCTATTCTACCTATGGGCTTGCCCTTTGCGGTGTAGGAACTTTTTTTAATATGTTAATCCATACTATTCGTTCCATGGATAAACCATCTCCTTTCTTTCGTAGATTCCACCAGATGCCTCTATGAGCAGTTGTCTCAAGTGACTATTTCCTGCTTTTGTTATTCCAAGTCGGTGTATGCTGTCTGAGCTTGAGTTTTCTCCCGGAGCGAGTCCAAGGCATGATAACCACCATATGACAAACACTGGGCAATCATATATGCATCCCGCATATCTGTCTTAATTCTCACACCTTGCGGCGTAAGCATGGTTGTTGGGGCAAGTATCACACATTTTACTCCTGCGGCTGTCAGCTGGTTATAGAGTGAATACCCAAGACAGCCCGCCTCATATCCACACTGAATATCGTATTCATCATTTAACCCAAGTTTTGTTTTCAGATTTTCAATAAACAGCAAGATATTTTTATAATCCGGTGTGACCTTGATTGTTGCAAATACACGATCATCCTCACCGATGATTGGTTCCATTGCGCATAATGTGTAATTTGTGGTATGGACATCCATGCCGATTTTTAGTATTCTTTTCATATGAGTGATCTCCTTTTGTATGCGGTAATCCCTGTTACCTTTGTTCTTGTCAAACTCTAGTATACAGGTAAATCCACGTTGCTACAAATGTGAGGTCACTTCATATTATCTATTAACTATAACGAACAAACCACAATAAACCTGACATACTTTTTAAAAAATTTTTAGTATACCTTTTTTTCACTGCTTGCCCCAACTTTTTCTG
>ERZ773216.770-NODE-770-length-42914-cov-19.663175_pt1 | contig 42914 bp, 36 predicted proteins | sample MGYA00511259_ERZ773216 | MGnify/ENA primary metagenome ERZ773216 (study PRJEB29015, sample SAMEA2737764) | human gut metagenome | biome: human gut; feature: human-associated habitat; material: faeces | place: China | collected 2012 ... | reverse complement strand
GTATTGTACCCATTACTATAATTATACTCTCTCAGAAGCTTTTTGTCAATTCATCATATAAAAATTGTCCGGATTTTTTCAGAGAACTTTGTGCGCATTGCGGCATGTAAAATCAAGTGCAATAATATATAATAGTATTGTACCCAATACTAAAACATGAAAGGAGTTTTTCAAAATGATTCAAAAAAATAATTCCCATTGCAGCAAGTATTACGTTGATAGGCTCAGCAAGTCTGACAGCCTATGCCGATATGGTTTTGTCAATATCACTTGACACATTTTATTCGAACAAGAATTATGCAGCGAGAAAGATATGATCATAGTAGAGCTTTCTTCGTGCTGCCGGAGGCAGCCCACCGTTGGCGGTGCAGATTCTTCTGTTGGTCCAGTAACTCATATAATATCTCCAGATCATAGTCTTCAACTCTTTCATAGTGTAGTTCTCCGACTTGTCCTCACGGCTGTAGAACAGCTCTTCTTTCATTCTTGCCCACATACTTTCACAGCGTGCATTATCATGACATCTTCCGCCGGCACTGTTCATGCTTTGAATGATCCCATATTTCTTTACAGCAGCATTCCGGCATCCTTTCTCTGCTGCAATGCAAGATACATACGCTCCCTGCCGTAGCAGTCATTATATTGGTCTTCTTCGTGGATCTTCATCATTTCATCTGCAAGTGCCTGATACTTCCAGGGGGCGTTTTTATGGCTGAGATGATCGTAAAATGCTTGTCTTGTAACCTCCAAAGCCTTGCAGTAAAAACTGATCCTACCGTCATCAGTCTTTTTGGAAATGAACTTTAACCGTTCTTCTTCCTGACTTCCGACGGTTCGCGGCGAAAAAAGCAGATGTTTCCTCCAGAAATTCATTAAGCTCTTCAAGCTCACGGTTTTTCTTTTCGAGCTCTTTGATCCGCTTGTTTGCTGCCTGAAGCTTGCGAGCTTTATTGCCTGCTTTTTAAACTCTTCATCATATTGTTTTCCTGTTCCCATTGATGACACACTCCTTTGTTTTTAGTATACTTCGATTGTTTTGTATGTGTCAAGTTTTATTATACAGGATTATTCTTCAGTGGTTGAAATAAGAAAAAACTCGATTACACCGTCAGCCCGTGGAATTCCAAAGAAAAGTTCTCCGTTCTCATCACGCTTGTAAAGAAAATCACGAATAATGCTGTAACGGTCGAGCATAACGACCTCCAACATTTTTATTAAATCCTGCTGATAATCACAGCCTGCAAGCAATTCTGATTTTGAATTTTCATCAAAAAAGATGCCCGATATCGGACATCTGCACATCGCCTTGCTTTCTTCAATTACCTCGCTGATAGTGTCTATCATTGTAACAAAAGTATTTTTAGAAATCATAAATTATTCCTCCCGATCAATATTCATTGAACTCATTTATCATTCTACGGTATTCTTTTTCTTCGCTGTCAATATAGTCTTTTGCGAACTGTTCAGCCTCAGATAAGCTGTTTTCAAAAATCTCAAAATCTACCGCCGCCGAAAAAACATCAATTTCAAGCTTTTCGGCCTCATCTGCAAAAACTTCTATAGTAAAGCCGTTACAGCAAATATCATTTCCGTCCTTATCCTCCCGATGCAAATCAGTATCGGGGGTTATTTTCACATAAAATCCTTTGTATCTCATTACGCTGAACCTCCTAAAATTTCATCTGCATATCGTCGTCAAGATCGTAATCTTCATCAAAATCCTCATCGAATTCATCATTCACGTAATACTCAAGCTGCTGAGAATTTTCAAGAGCAGTTTGAAGATATTTCTCGTCCAGACCGTTTTCTCTGTACCCTTGCAAAATCGTATTGTAATACATCTGACTTGGAGGAGAAAGCTCCCCATAATTCATCAGATAAGCCATACCCGTACAAGCTTTTCCATCCAGTTCGAAGGACATTTTTTCCTGCCTGTAAAGTCTCGGATAGCCCTCATAGCGGTTTAAAGTTGGCAAATCTCTGTTGTCAAGCTCCCATATCAGAACTGGAACGCTTGCCCCCTTATTCGGAACGATCGTTGCAACGCCTCTGAACTCCAATTCATAATCTTTGATCTCCGATATCCCGACAACCTTTGAATGGGGACACCGATATTTCATCTGCTCCAAATTTATGTTACTGCCGTAAGCAATATATAACTGTTTATTTTTCATTCTCTACCTCCGATCACATTGACATTTCCATGCCCATTTCTTCATCTTCCTCGTACTCCACAAAATCGCCGCATTCGCTTTCTGTCGGCTCTGAATTTTCATCGGGTACATTTTCGTTTAACTCCTGAACCTCGCTTACAGGCTCGACACGCTGCTCACGGGCGGCGATACGCTCTTGTTTTAATCGTTCTCGCTGAGTAATGGCGTCCTCTTGATGAAGCCACGCTATATTGCCCTCAAGATGAGAAAGCAAGTGCTTTCTACAGTTTTTGAATTCTTGCCCATTCAGACCTATTCGAATAAGCCACGTTCTGAAAGTGTAGCGAGGATTCTCACTCTGAGTCACACGAGGACTTGCAGATTTCTGAGTCAGAGCCTGATTGCTGACTGCAAGAACAAGAGAAATATATGCCCTGAGTACGCCTGCGTTCAGACAACTATTGAAGGCTCTCACCTCGATATTGTTGTCGGTAAACACAGGGTGTAAGTTTAGGCATCGATACCGTGACGAATCATAATGTGGGTGGTATTCACGGTCATCGCCGTACCACAGTCTTTTTATAGTCTGCAAATCCGTCGGCTTTCTTCGGTTGAGTTCTTCAAGAAAACGCTTGTCAACCTTTCTGCAATAATGCTGCTCACGCTCTGACTTTACCTGTAAAGCCTGATAGAGCATATCTTCTTTGCTTGCAAAAATATTTACAAGATTACGAAGCGTTCGTGCATCATATGGCTCAAAATCAATGTGAATATGGATTCCCGTTGACTCGTTGCAAATGCCTCCGCTTCGCCGAATAGAACGAACCACTTCCTGAAGCGTCGCCATATCCTCATATTCCAGAATCGGAGTTACAAGTTCGACAGAGTGAAGTTTAGAAGCCGGATTTCCGTTCTTATTCGTACATCTGATACTTGCGTCGGACATAATTTTCCAACGCCTTCCCTGACTGTCATAAACGTCGTATCTGTCGTAACTGCCACCGAAATGCTCCGGTGAACCGCCTATGACCTTTGCGACCGCCTTTGCCGCTGCCGATCTTGTTAAGCCTGTACACTCTATTTCCACACCGAACTTTTGCGTTTTGATACCGTCAAAATTCTTTGACATTTTATCTCACCTCGCTCCCAACAAAAACAGCTTGCAGATTTCTCCGCAAGCCGTAAATTTTAATCGTTATTCAATTTCAGCCCTGACCTCATATCCGCCCTTGAAAATCACCAGTATTTCGGTCTTACTCAGTACTTTTATGCACTCGATTAATTTGCGTATCAGCACATTATCAAAGGTTTCCAATTCAAACTTTTCATGCTCTATCATATCCATGATCTTATCGAGCTTGGCTTGGGTTTCTTGTGACGTTTTATTCTGTGACTTGAGCATTTCCAATCGTTCACTCAAACTTTGTTCTTCCGAATAAAGCTTTGCAAACTCACTGTCAAGCTTATCCTCATCGCAGCCGCCCGAAGCTATCAATCCGACTAAATCATTTCTTGCTTGGTCGATTTCCCTAAGCCTTTTTTCGGCAGCTAAAATATCCTCCTGACCCTGACATTCAAGTACCGAGCCGATATTTGCTTTCAAAATCCTCACAATATCATCACGGCAGGAATAGTAATTATTTATTGCCCTGATTATCGCCTTATGGAGCTGTTCTTCCTTGATCGTAGGCGAATCGGGACAATACTTTTTGCCGTGTTCCAATCTGCTTATGCAACGCCAGACCACCTGCATTTTACCGTTTCTTGACCATATCCTGCGTCTGTATGGAGTTCCGCAGTGACCGCATATCAGCAACTCGGATAACGCATATTTTCCGCTGTATTTGCCTTGCTCAGTTTTGGTGTTATCACTGATTTTTCGCTTGGAAGTGCGCCTTGCAAGTTCCTGTTGTACTCGGTTATATGTGTCACGGTCAACTATCGGAGCGTGATGGTCAGTAACCAGATACATCGGTCGCTCTCCGTTATTTTTCACCACTTTGTGAGTTATGCAGTCCACCGTGAAAGTCTTTTGCAGAAGTGCGTCACCGACATATTTCTCGTTTTTCAGAATCCGCTGAACCTCGCCTTTACTCCAAATATTTTTGCCTGTAGCTGTCTTTCTGCCCTGAGCCATAAGCGTATCTGCGATATTTAAAAGCGTGTATCCATCAAGGTACATTTTGAAAATTAAACGCACCGTTTCAGCTTCATCAGGTACAATTTCAGGCTTGCCGTCTGCACCTTTTTTGTAGCCGAGAAGATATTTATACTGAAACTGTACCTTGCCCTCACGGTAAGCTTTTTCTTTTCCCCAGCTTACATTTTTGCTTATTGACTCCGATTCTGCCTGAGCAAAACTTCCGTACAGAGCTATCATAAATTCAGAAGTCATTGTCATCGTATTGATGTTCTCTTTCTCGAAAATCACTCCGATCCCGAGGTCTTTCAACTGTCGCACATATTCCAAACAATCCACAGTATTTCTGGCAAATCTTGATATCGACTTGGTAATTACAAGGTCGATTTTCTTGTTTCTGCACATACGGATCATGCGATTAAATTCGGTACGCTTTTTTGTCTGTGTACCGCTGATACCTTCGTCGGCAAAAATTCCGGCAAGAGTCCATTCTTTTTTGCGATTTATCAAGTCTGTGTAATATGCGATCTGAACCTGATAGCTGTTTTGCTGTTCCTCTTGTTCGGTGGACACTCGGCAGTATGCAGCTACTCTCAATTGGTGATATTTATCACGGTTTATTTCCGTCTGCGCTTTGGCAGGAATTATCGTTACATTCGATGCTGTGCTCATTATTTACCTCCTCGATGTTTTGAACGGTTTGCGCAGCAAATTGCGGACTTTGTCCGCAAAGGTCAAAACTCGCATTTGAAAGCTTTGCTTTCAAATTGTCCTTCTCCGTTATATTTTTAATTCGCACTCCATTTATGAGTTCAACCTCTATGGTACAAAAATGGCTTATCCAAATTCGTGAAACACACGCTTTGAATAAGCCAATATCCAACGTATTTAATTGTTCGTGATTTTTAAGAAGTGCCTTGATTTCATCTGTTTTCTGCGGACTGTTATTGTAGGTACAGCAATCATATTTCAGCTCGGCAAGCCTGAAAATCTCAGCTTTCACTCTGTCAAAATCAATCTGTGCAGAATCTGTCATCTGATTAATTTCATTTTGCTTACGGATAACATCGGCAGTAGGAGAATATGTGCTTATCTCGCCGCCGTACTCTAATAGGCTTGGATTTGCAATAGCAGTGTTTAAAACGGTCAGCACTGCACCTATTATCATTTGATCTGTCAGTCGATATTCATATTTAAAGCAATCGGGATTTCCGCAGTTCCAATATTCACGTCCCTTGCCGTTAGTTTTTCTGAAAAGCTTTTCTCCGCATTCGGCACAGTATGTAACCTTTCTGATTTCCTGTAAATCATTGCATACCAGATTAAGCGTATTAGCCTTTCTTATCCGCTTTTCATTTGCCTGATTGAAAATATCCTTATCAATTATCTGCGGATATTTGTCAGTTCCCAGATATTTCTCATTTTCGATTATTCTCTTGACCATATTTTTGTTCCAACGGTCAGAATCCTCAGTATATCGTATTTTTTCGGACTCCATTAGTTTTGCGATTTGAAGTAAACTGCTGCCATTCAGATATTCGCTGAAAATCGTTGATACTGCGTAAACTTCTTTCGGAATTGTAGTTATTTCGCCGTTTTTCATGCAGTAGCCGAACGGTATTACTCTGTTTTTGGGCATCTAATTTCACCTCCATGTACAACAATATCACAAACTTCTGCGGAAATCCAGTACCAAAACCGACAAAAATATGCCCTGCAATTTTACTGCAAGGCACTTTCCGTTATATGTTTTCTTTTAACTTCAATCCGCCGATCAAATGAAACTCCAGTTCATGCTGATCTGTAGCAACAATTTTCTCAACTATACTCTCAAATGCCAATTCTTCAAACTCGGTTATCGGATTATCTCGCTTTTCAAAAAAATCAATCAACATTTCAATCTGATCAAGCGTTTCATTCTCATCGTCGGAACGTGTAAGCTTTTTCAGCTCGGATTGCAGTTTATTGATTTTAGCTGTAAGCTCCGTAGTCTGCTCAATGTATTTTGCCTCGTCCAGAAATCCTTTCGTTTTCAGTCTTGCAAGGACATGGGTCTGCTCCTTAAGTTTTGCGATTTCTTTGTGAATATCCATAACATTGGTGTTTCCGCTGAATTTTTTCAGCTTTAAATCCTGTAACGCCGTTTGACAGGGGAGAAGTATCTGTTTATAGTTGTACCACAGCTTATTGCATAATGTTATAAATGCCGAGATGACCTTTTCTTCTAAAATCTGCTTATTTGAACATCTATCAGACTCTGAGTCATGCAGTCGGCATACCCAATAATTTTTATTTTTTCTGCATTTAAACTTAAATGTTGAACCGCATTCTCCGCAGTAAATTTTCTTTGCAAATATATGATCTTGTCGTATTCCTTTAAACGATTTCTTATTCTCCGCTAAAATATTCTGAACCTTATCAAAATCATCTCTTGAAATTATGGGCTTGTGCCTGTCGGAATAATAGTATTGATCTCGTTCGCCTTTATTTACTACCTGTCGAAACGGAAGTGTATCTGTAGTATACTTTTTCTGGAACAGCTGATCGCCTATATACTTTTCATTTCTAAGCATAACCCCAACCGTACTTGCTGTCCAATGACTTGTTCTGCCGAACCTTTCTATTTTGAGAGCATTCAGCATTTGGGCTATAGCCGCCAAACCATATCCATTCAGATACCAATCAAATATCTGCCGTACTATTTCAGCCTCATCAGATTTTAAAATCAAATTTCCGTCAACAAGTTCGTATCCGAAAACAGGAGTACACATTTTTATTGTGCCGTTCTCCATTCTCTTTTTTATACCCCAACGCAAGTTCTGCGAGATCGAAGTTGATTCCTCCTGCGCCAAACCTCCCATAATTGTAATCATCATTTCATCGGTCATGTTGGCAGTATCGATATTCTCTTTTTCAAAAAATATCGTAATTCCAAGTGATTTAAGCTCTCTGACGTTTTTCAGACAATCCCTTGTATTTCGGGCAAAGCGGCTGATTGACTTGGTGTAAATCCTGTCGATTTTACCCTTTCGGCAGTCCTTCATAAGCCGCTGAAACTCGCTTCGCTTGTCATCACGGGTTCCTGTAACACCTTCGTCAGCATATATATCAATTAATTCTTCGGTTTGAGAATTTTCAAAAATTCTGCTGTAATATCTCGTCTGCGCCATGAAGGAATTCAACTGATCTTCGCTGTCGGAACTCACCCTGCAATATGCGGCACAGTGGATTTTTGCTGCTTTTTCTTCTGTTATTGTAGGCTGTATTACCGTTACTGTCGGCATTTCATCAGCTCCTTTCAACCAACAAGGATACCACAAATCCTTTCAGAATGGTATCACCAAACCTGACAAAATTACTTGTCCGAATTTGACATATTTTCATCTGCCTGCTTTGCCGCAGTGCAAAGACACATTATGATTACACCTGCAAGACCGCCTACAAGCAGTCCAATAATAAATCCTAACATATCAATACCTCCTCACGCTGCGTCCCTTGAAGACGGGAACTGACCGTATATATCTTCCGTATTTTTGCTGCTGAAATTCTGTTTTTCGGTTTGTTCAAGAATTTCATCAAGCTTATCGGCAAACACTCTTGCCATAAAATCGCAGTATTCCGCCTGCCCGAATTTAGTCATTTTTATCAACTCCAATACTTATTTTCAAAATCTCATCAATCTCTCTCATAATTTCATTATCAAGTGAACCCACATATTCTCTCAATCTTCTGCGGTCAACAGTACGAATTTGCTCTGCAAGAGCTGTTGAATTTTTCGGCAGTTCTGAACATCTTATCTGAGTATGCACCGGCAAATTCTTTTTTCTTACAGACGATATCGGCACAACGATAACTGTAGGACTATGCTTATTTCCCACGTTATTTTGTACTACCAAAACAGGGCGAATACCTCCTTGTTCCGAGCCGACCACTGGATTTAGGTCTGCGTAAAATATATCTCCACGCTTAATCAGCATTTTCATTCACCTTTTTCTTTGGCATAAAGCCTGTTCTGTATCTTACACATCTATGAAACGGACAAAATAACACGTCCACATTTCTGTCATACCACACACATCCGAAGCATGGATGTTTTTCTGAAAGCTTTACGCACGGCATTTTAATATCAACGCCGAATCTCCTTGATTTTAGCTGAAAGTCAAATAGTTTCGACGTTTCTTTTTCTTCTGATATATCATTCATACTATCAGCCTCCTTCTTGTGAATTTAATATGTAAATGGCGGTCTGCTATAACGCAAACCGCCATATAAACTCGTTTTGCCTTCGTCTGATTCGTTATTTCAGACGATTTTCCGTAATATTTATCCACGATTCCCGTCACGGCGGAACATCGGAAACGATCGGCAGCTTACCGATCTCATGGAAATCTCATCCCTCTATGGTTCTCATAGAGCCGCCCCCATTGCTTGAGTCTGTGGCTGGGCGGAAGTATCATTATCCTCCTGCGTTTCTTCGCCGACTTTGGTTGCTGTCCAAAGGTCTGTGATTTGTCTTTTTCGCTCGCTTTTTCAAGGTCATGGCGGACATCACATTTGGCTGCCGAGATTTTATACCGGCCGCAGGATTAACGTATTTCCGATGCTGTGTATTCAATTTTCAAGATGCTTTTCGGAGCTTAATATTTGCCCCTCTACTTATAGGGATTTGGGAGAGGCGTTTTGAGAGGGGTATTTTACAAAAATTTTTTTAGTTTTTTGATTGCGCCCGCAATCGATTCCCTTACCGACTTATCCGAAACGCCCTCCGCTGCGGCGATTTGACGATAAGTCATGCCTTTGAAATAGTAAGCGTAAATTCTCCGATACTGATTTTCACCCAGCTGTTTCATTGCATTCCTGAGATTTTCTTCTGTCAGCATTTTAAGCACGTTATCTTCAACCGGATTCCTATCCGTATTTCTTATTTTCAAAAACGTACATTCTTCATCAGCTCCGTTTTCATAGTAACCTTCGCCATTGTGATAATTGCGGTGTCTATGTATTTCTCTGATCTCATTACGCAGATAATCGTTGTATGCCTCTGCCATGGGCTTAAATTCTGCGATGCTTAAAATGACCATGTGAGCAAGCTCGGGATGACTTAATGCAAAGTCAGGATCGTCAGTAACAACGATCCGGTTAGGTCCTGTGAAATTATCGTACAATCTGCCCGCCGGAATAAAGTAGTATCCTTTTTTCCTTATGATCTCAATTACATCGTCCATCCGTATTTTTCTGAAATCATTTTTCACTTTTCATTCCTCCGTTTTGATTTTTCTTGTCCTGAATCAAAACGAAGGCTTACGGATATTTGGCAATGCTGCATTGCCATGTCCTAAAAATGGGCATAAAAACAGACCCTCCCGCGGTTAAAGCAAAAAGGTCTGATAAGAAAAAGGAGTAAACTCAAGGCTTTAAAAGCTTTTGTTATACTCCGTAATCTATATTGTTGTTTATTTAATTGTAAACTTTTAATATATTCCTCTGCGGTTTTTAACTGCGCTTACTACACCGCAAATAATCAGAATGAATCCCACCAGACGCTTGGATTAAAAATACGTCATATTCTAATTATTTATCTCCCACTATTCTAACTTTTATTGGAGAATCACCTTTTTCGCAGAGTGTATATCCGCTAATATACGCTTTATTATCATATACATAGACGATGCATTTTTTTGATTTTAAAGCCTCAACATACTTAGCTTGAATTAGTGGGGTTGTTATTTTATCTTTTTCATATAAAACAATCAACTTATAGAAGTATCCTTCTCTTAAAGTACTTTTCCCTATTTTACCAACGATTCTTCCATCATACTGTTGTCCCCTTTGTGTACAGATTCTTTTTTTATATAACAAAATAAGCCCATCTGACAATTTGTATGAATTATATAGAATTGATAAAAAGGCTACTCCTAATATAGCATTGTCATTATGTCGATCGTGCTGAGTATAAAGAAAAACCAAAACAGCCAAAGATATCAAAATAAATAACAAATGGACATACTTTGTTTTTTCTGCGTAATAATATAATCGCTTCATACCGTAACTTAAGCACAATATTTGTAAAGTACATCATTCAAGTGACTTATATTATTTTTAGCATCACTTTCACTTGTTGATGTTTTGTAAACAAATGCACCCTTGTCGATAAACCAATTTTTTTCAGTGATTATATCAATATATTTTTGCTCACTGTACTTTCTCGCAGGAATGATAGAAGGGAGATACATTTTAATAGGATTACAGTTCCATGTATAATTGGCTACTCTATTATATACTCCAGAAGAAGATTTAATATGCTTAGTATTTTCGTATAATATATCTAAACCTGCTTCACTAATTGATTTAGATAAATTTGATGATATTGAGTTTTCTAAATCTGCACCTAATGATTCTCCAAATACTATTCCTCCTACAGCAAGTACAACTGTACCAATTAACCCACCCGTTCCCCATGAAGCGATTGTGTCAGTAACTTTATCTATAAGATAATCTGTACCAAAATCGACTAATTTATCAACAGTTGCGTACGCTGTGGCATCAAATGAATTATTCATGTCACGTAAAAGAGCACTTGCTGCATCTTCTATCTCAGAGAAACCACATGATTGTAAATCCTCTAGAATGAATCTACAACAATCAAGTTGTTTAAGATTGTAATTGTACTGTATTATACTTGAAATATCATCAACAGCAGAAAGCACTTTAAATGTTGTATCTGCCTTTTTAGCAAGTGAAGAACCTTGGTTTTTTAGTTTATCAATCTTTTCATCATAGTTATTTATATCTTTCTTAAGATCCTTTAGAAATTTTTGCATTGTACGATAGTGTTCTGCACCTTCTTTAGTTGCTCTGTCTGCGGATTTTCTGAATGTGTTCATATCTTTTTGAAAATCACTAATTTGCTGTCTTAACTGTTGACCATATGCGAAATCGGCAGCTTTTGTACCACAATCAACAGATAATGTTTTTATGAGTTGTATTGAATCATTAATCGTATCATAGTACTCACTTGCTTCAAATTGTTCTCTTGCGGAATCGGAAAAATCAATCATATACTCTAAAAGAATATCTCTTACACGTTTATCAAGACTAATTTCTCCTCCACACATTACAACATCAAAAAATCTTTCAATACATATTCCAGCAATATCCCAACCATCACCGTCTCCAACATACTCCTCAGCCGCAATGCATGACATATATTTACCGTTTGTACTTAGAAAATTGTAATCATCTTCGCTAATTACAAATGAAACAGTATTATTTTGACTGCCGTTCGCAACCTCTTCTCCATCAGAATATCCGTCAAAATCAGTATCGTATATCGTAGGATCAGATAGAAGCTTAATGTATTGTATTCCATTTTCTTCATAAAGAACTATTTCTTCACCGTTCTTCAAACCGTCATTATCCCAATCTCCATCTGTATCGTTTTGAAATTCGTTATAGTCAATTCCATCGAATAATTTGTTTCCAGAATGAGTCGTGATATCTCCACAACACATCAAATATGCAGTATAATCATCTATTCCATCGTTGTTAGCATCTACAAAATTAAGATTTGATTCAAAATCTAAGAATACCTGTTCTAAGTCTGTATCTATTCTCGCGTAATAATAATGACCTTTGGTTACATCGGAAATTCTTCTCAAATATGTTTCCGATACGTTTCCTAAGCCTACTGTGTGAACAGAAATGTGTTTATTATTATAGAGATCATCAAGGAAACTGGAAGGTACATCGTCGAAAGAAACGCCATCGGTTAAAAGGAATATTGTTTTTACAGTGTTACTATCATCATCTTCAGTCGAACCACTAATTAAATCTCTTGCGCTTTTAAGTGCTTTATAAATGTATGTACCACCAGGATTTCCATACTCTATAAAGCTGTCTACGGCGGACTCTATTTCATTAGATGAATTCGTGAATCCATTAGTGAAAAGCTGAGTATCATTATCGAAACTCATTATTGATATCTTAGTGTTTTCATCCATTCTTGAAGCAAATTCTTTTACCAATTCTGTTCTTATATAGTTAGGGTCATTAGAATTCATGCTTCCAGAAGTATCCAATAAAAATACTATCTGTCTGTTAATCTCCAATTCGTCTCTTTTGTTTTGTATTGTTCGTGACCAGAAAGCTTCGATATCGTCTTTATTGATAACAACATAGATCGAGAAATGTTGTAACGAAACACTAATAGTATTCTTATTTCTTATCTGTCCCTCTACTTCTTCAAGTTTTCCCGTTTCTTCATTTAAATAGTAAATAGTTGGATTGAATGGTGATGAATCTTCGATTCGCTCATTATAATAATTTTCATCAATTGTAAATGTAAGTATAGCTTCATTTACTTTTCCTTCAGTAGAGAAATCATATGCAGAGCCAATAAATCCAGGTATTGTATTGTTAATATATTCATCATGTTCGCAGGTTGACATTTTGAAGGTTGATATTCCTTTGTAGTCAGCCTTTAATTCTATGCTTGGATAAACTGTCTGATCATAAGGCATATCTATGGTATCAATACTATATGTTTTGGTTATTATTTCATCAGGATTATTATATATAAGAGGATTTATTCCATTTATATATTCTTCATAGTCAGTAAGACCATCTTTATCAGTGTCAATTTCATCAAGTTTTGTTCCAATTTCATACTCTAATGCATCAATTAACTTATCTCTGTCAGTATCGGCTGATATAGGATTAGAATTAAGTTCAATTTCAATTGAATTGCTTAATCCATCTCCATCACAATCTTCGTTACCATCTAAAATGCCATTTTCATCGGTATCTGGTGAATTTGGATTAAAATTCAACGTGTATATTTCAAGAAAATCAGACAAGCCATCATAATCGGAATCTGCATTATCCATATCCGTGCCAAAATAAGTTTCAAAGTAATTCCATAAGCCATCACCGTCGTTATCATTAGAATCAATTTGCATATATCTCATATACTTTGATGTATTAACGTAAATAGACAATTGGCTAACGTATTCGATTCCATTTTTATCTATCGCTTTAAGAATTATTTTATTGTAGCCATTAATAAATCCAATTTGATTTATAGACCAAATGGACTGAATGGGAAGAGATTTGTTATAAATGGAAGTGTCATTCTTATCGTAAACAGTACACATGAAACTAACTATTTCTTCAGATTTACCTAAGTAACCATTGAGAGAATCAAATGTATCTGTCAAAACATAAGTATTATTACCACTATATTTTATCCCATCTTTGAATACAATAATCCGTTTTTCATCTTCCGAAAGAGTGCCAACAAAGCGTGATGCATCACAGCTCAGATTGGCGTTTATATTTGGACACTCCAATTTGATGCGATCAGCGATAATAACAACATTATTCAAGTTGAGATTCTGAGCTGAAATATCAATCTTACCATAAGGAGCATAAAGGAGTCCATTCAAATTAACATTTTGACTATCAATAGTAATATCGCCAAACTGAGAAACGATGACTGAATTATTAGTATTCTTGACTTCTCCGTAAAGATTGACATCTTCCAAAGCCTTCAGAGCATTGTTGATGTTAATGTTTCCGGTAAGAGTAGCTTCACCCTGAACCTCAGTCGGCACGTTGATACTTATATTCATTTCATCAAGTGTATAGTCCTCATCATGTTCCTCAACATTTGTAGCAGAGAAATACTGATTATCAATCTTATCAAAAATAAAGATCATACTTTCCTCAGCATTCTCCATCCTTGTCCCATTAACGTTCATATTACCGCTTGATACGATAGTACCGTTAGTAGCAATATTTCCGTTTACACTGAAATTATTTGCATTAACAGTAATTGCGCCCTCTTCATTGGAAGCTGCAAACATTGTATATGGATATGGTTCTACACTAGTCTTCTCTTCGGCGTGAACTGAAACGGTAGGTATGGCACTCATCACCATCACCATACTCAATACACCTGAAAGAAAACGATTGAATTTACTGATTTGTTTCATTTTTCCTCCATTCTGCGAATTCATCGCATTTCACTTGTTTTCTGTACGATTTCTGGGGGTTCTTATTGAATACACTGACCAGTGGTAGAATTCACAGAAGAAATCGTTACAAAAAAGAAATATGTCTGAAATAGCAGACAACGCTTTTCTTGCAATTTTTATCAGCTATTTTATTATCCCCATCCCTTCAAACAGTTTCCTTGTAAATAAAATTCGTAGCTGATAAAATGTGATACATTAAACCCTGCTATTTGATATATATAAATTATGTTATCACAAGTAATCCTTTTTGTCTATAGATATCTGAAATACGGTCATAAATTCGGCGTAAGCGGTAGTCCAGACATATTTTATTGTAAAATTTTACTTGATATTCATAACATTTTTAATTAAAATGAAAAAAGCGACTTCATTGAGTGAAGCCGCTTTTAGTATTTAAGCTTATTTGTTAGATTAATCTTCAGAAACAATTTGTATAAACTCCGCCGTATCAGCATTTACAGTTCCGAAAATGCCGTTAGCAAATTCAAATGTAAACAACTCGGAATTAAAATTCTTGATTGTAAGAATGTCCTCGCTGTCATTGATAGAAATTGTCAGATCGCCGTATTCGTTAATATTGAATGTTACCATGTCCAATGTCATTTCATTAATAATGATCTTGTTTTCGCCGTCGTTATCCTCAACAATATCCGATCCGTATCCAATTCCGAAAATGTATGTGTCGTTTCCGTTTCCGCCATAGAGACAGTCGTTTCCAACGCCGCCGTCCAGAACATCATTTCCGGAACCGCCATTCAGCGTATCATTTCCTCCGTCGCCGTGAATAACAATGCCGTTATCGCTCCATGCTGACATCCAGTCATCGTATTCAGTCGCATGGACCTGTTTCAGAGGATTTTCCTCGCTGTCGTATGCATATCTTGTTCCGTCTGCAAAGTTTACATTGAAGTTTCTGTTTTCCTCAGACGTAAAGTAACTCTGAATGATCAGCTTGTCCTCAAGTCCCTCAAATGTGATAGTAAGATCGTTCCAGTTTGTACGATATGCAGTCATAGCCTCTGAGGTAATTCCATTGCCGAATGAGATCGTATTGATACCCTCGCTGTCGTTAATTGTATCTGTGCCATATCCGATGTTGAAAATATATGTATCGTTTCCGGCTCCCCCATAGAGATAGTCGCTACCTTCTCCGCCGTCAAGGATATCATTACCGCCGTTGCCGTAAAGTTGATCGTCTCCGATACCTCCGTACAGCTTATCTGTGCCGTTTCCTCCGTTAAGGCTGTCGTTTCCGTTCTCACCGATAAGAGTTACCCCTCTGTCGTCCATAGCCACAATGTAATCACTGTTTTCAGTTCCGTAAACAGTTCTTAATGGACTGTTGGAAGCGGTTGCGTGAACCTTAGAACCTCCGTTGAATGTGAGGTAGAAGTTTCTGTTTGCTTCTGAAGTAAAGAAACCCTTGATCACAAGCTTGTCATCAGAATCCTCAAATGTAATGGTAATATCATTCCAGTTTGTACGGTAAGCCTTGATCTGATTTGACGAATATCCGTAAATCTCAATAGTATTTGTGCCTTCACCGTCGCCGATGGTATCTGTTCCATAGCCTTTCTTGAAGATATATGTATCGTTTCCTGCACCGCCATAGAGGTAATCGTTGCCTTCGGCACCGTCCAGAACATCGTTTCCTGCGTTGCCTGTAAGTCTGTCGTCGCCCTTATCTCCGTAGAGATAGTCGTTTCCGTCGCTGCCTACAAGCTGATCATTGCCGTCCTGACCGATCTTGGTTATTCCGTCCTCATAAATAGAGATCATGTACTCGCTTCCGTCAGTACCGTAAATAGTTCTGAGAGGACTGTTCTGAGCTGTTGCTTCTACGACTGTTCCGTCGGCAAATACAAGCGTAAAGTTTCTTGCTTCCTTGCTGATGCAGTAATTCTTTATTGTAAGGGTATCTTCAAATCCGTCAAAGGTAATAAGAATATCATTCCAGTTGGAACGGTATGCCTTTACACCTTCTGCGGTGAATCCGTCACCGAACATAATGGTATTTGCACCCTCGCTGTCCATAATAGAATCAGCGCCGTATCCCGGCTTGAAGATATAGGTGTCGTTTCCGCTGCCTCCGTCAATAAAGTCATTGCCTGAGCCTGTGTCGATAATATCGTCGCCGTCACCGCCGTTGATGTAATCATCTTCGTTTCCGCCTGAGATACAGTCATTTCCTGATTCTCCGAACAGAGAGTCATTTCCGCTGCCGCCGAAGATCACGTCATTGCCGTCATTTGCTGTAATTCTGTCAGTTCCGGAATCTCCGAAGATATAGTCAGATTCTGTTCCTCCGATAATAAAGTCATCTCCGTTACCGCCTGCGGCGATATTGGCTTTGTCGCTTTCAAGAGGTAAATAATCTGAATTCTCTGTACCTGTAACATAGTTATCGATGCCTGTGATATTATCCTGTACGGGCAGGATTTCTTCGCCTATCTGCAGAACGTAGTTTTCGGGAGCGTCTGCAAAATCGGTAATGATAAGCTTGTCCTCTGTATCCTTAATACTGATAATCACATCATTACCAACGGCATTGATCTCGATATCCGACAAAGTCAGATCGTCGGCAAGCTTAACAGTTGACGTTCCTTCGCTGTCATCAATGACATCTGTACCGTAATCTCTGCTGAATACATATGTATCGTTTCCTGCTCCGCCATAAAGTATATCGTTTCCTGCTCCTCCGTCGAGAATGTCATCACCGTTATCACCGTAAATAATATCGTCGCCTTCCTCACCGAAAATAGCGTCGTTATCATCTCCGCCGTAAACAAAGTCGTTTCCGTTTCCTGCGTAAACGGTGTCATTGCCCTCGTTGCCGTAGATAACGTCATTTTCCTTACTTCCGTAAACGGTATCGTCACCGCCGAAAGCGTGCATGATCGAATCATCTACAACTGCTTTAAGAACATCGTCGCCGTTTCCGCCGTAGATATGTCTGAACGGACTATCCTTATCTGTAACGTGCATTTTAACTCCGTCTATTTCAAGGTCGTAATTGCGGTATTCCTCACTCTTGCGGAAATCCTTGATAACAAGACTATCGTTCGTACCCTTTATTGTAATAGTTGCGTCGTATTCATCTGTGCCGTTTACAAGGATATCGCTTGGTTTAATTCCCTTAAATCTGAGAGTATTCAGACCATCGGAGTCTATTATTGTATCGTTTCCGTAGCCCTTTGCGAAAATGTATGTATCATCGCCGTAGCCGCCTTTGAGAGTGTCATTGCCTGTCCCTCCGTCGAGAGTGTCGTTGCCTTCATCGCCAATAAGTATATCATTGCCCGAATCTCCGTACAATGTATCGTTGCCTGATCCTCCGCTAATTGCGTCATTTCCATTGCCGCCATGAAGATTATCGTTACCGCTCTCACCGAAAATGAAGTCGTTTTTGCTTGTACCGTTATATGAATCATTAGATTCTGTGCCAAGATATGTGTTTCCTGATTTTGTAGATTCAACAATATACGCATAATTCTCTGAATAGTGATTACTGTATTCAGTAAAGCATGATGTGCCGTTGATCTTATCATACGACTTGAGGTAAACACCAAGATCGTAAACTAAGTAATCAATATTCTCTCCCTCAGCAGCTTTTTCATCAAATATGTAATTTAAGAAATCTAAGTTTAGATTCTTGTTGCCATTCTCATCCTCGTATTCGTAAGTCGCATTCAGATAGCCGCCAAGACCACAGTACATATTAAGAATATTGTAATACTGATTTTCTATGTTTGTATATATATCCTTTAATATTGAAGCAGCATTAGAGTTCGGATTTGAACCTCCTACACCCTCAAAATCACGCCCCATAAACTGCTCGATCACGTGCAGATCTCTTGCGTCAATATTTCCACCTCGGCTGTTGATTGCGATGTTTTTGGAATCTGTGATTTTGTAAAGAATCTTTTTTAGATAGTAACGTTTCATTACTATATCCGTAGATTCGCTGAATTCATAGAACAATTCAAGTAATTCTCCGCTTTCATCATCATTGACAGCCTGAATTATATTAGGAACATTACCCGCTGTTACCACTCCGTCCTGCGTTGTATCAGATGAATTTACAGGGAACCAGAATTCGCTTATATCCACAGTCGACACAGCGCCGTTTTTGTTAATTGTAACGCTTGCCGATTCTGCAATACGTGCGCCTGTTTCTTCATCTACAATGCTGACTTCAGAATGTTCAAGGCTAATGGAAATAATGCCTGTTTCATTTAAAGTTTTAAGCTCGTTTGAATCGGATTTCCCGTTATGATTAGCGTCTATCCACACTCTTAGATTTGCAAAAGCAGAGTCTTTATTATCGATTATTCCATCGCCGTTATCATCAAGTTCTGCGAGCGCCTCAAATCCGGATTCGGATTTTGAACCGTCTTTAAGAATTACCTGATCTCCAAACAGTTCGCCGCCGTTATCAATGCTTCCGTTACCGTTTCTGTCTAACGCCAAAAATCCGTCCTCTGTACCTATCCAAGCTGTTTTTTCTGCAAAACCGTTATTATCAAGGTCAAAGTTTACTCCGTGTTCAAGTGAACGCAGTTCTATGCCTGTTTCGCCGAGATCTATTATGAGGGGATCACGGGGTGGCTGGGCTTTGCCTGCTTTGTCGTAATCATCAGATTCACCATGAATTTCTTTAATTACTTCATCAATTGTATCCTGATCATCTTCACTCATCACTTCTTCAATATCCTCATCAGACAATTCGATGATATCCAGAAAATCTTTGAAGTAGAAAAATGCTGCTGCTTTTTGGTCTGCGCTCATACTATTTTCTGTGATTAAATAGGCTGTAGTTTCTTTATCTATTTCTTCAGAAAGCGTATTATCCCATCGTGGATTATTTTTTACTTTAGCATTTGAAATTTTTAATGATTTGGCTAAAGCATCTATAGCCATTAGACTGGAAACGGTAATAACTATTTCCCCACGGTTATTCACGATATCACCATTACTATTATAACTATAGGTTTCACCTTCAACTGGAATATGATCAACTTTTCTGTACTCTGTTGCTGTCTGACTTGAAACTTCTTTAGCAGCATTATTGTAGGATTGCTGATGAACTTGTTCTGATTTTGGTTCTTCTTTTTTCTGTTCATCTCTCTTAATAGCAGAGCGGTGAAAATTGTATATGATTAAACCTTGTTCAAGGTGACTGTAGGTAACATCATACGTTACATCTTCTGTCCACGTTTTTCCACCTCGCTCACAATATAGTTCCAAACTAAAAGAAAATTCCCCATCTTCTATATTAGTACCATCAGTGTTTCCACGTTTAAAATTCCCAATGCCATTTTCAATATAGTTATTCAGCTGATCTAAGCCCTTTTGTTTGTTTTATCTGCATATGAAGGAGGTTTCACTTCCCATAAGTAGTCAGCCCCTTTATTTATCTCATATACATCTGCAAAGCCATATGTTCCCTTTGTTCCTTTTTCTGATTCTTTTACATTTTTATAATCAATTCTCAACTCTCCTGTTTCAACATTATTATTAATATTATTCCAAATATCATTCTGAACCCTCTTATGTATTTCGTTATACGGCAGCAAATCATATTTATTTAGCAGATACCAATTATTCTCAGATTGATGAGTTGTATCATAAAAATTAGTCTCATAAGTTATCTCTTCATATATCTCTTCTTCTGCAATGACATCATATTCGACGTTATTTAAACCTGGCATTGGTTCTAACCATATCAATTGGGTTATTGTTGCCTCGTCAGCACATACATTGATGATTAAGTTCGAAGCATTTGGTAAAATAATTCCAATTGCCAGTGCAAAACATATAAGTCTTTTAAATAATCCTCTCATTTTCATATATAATATCCTCCTAAAAATTGTATTTTATGGGTTATTTGTGTTCGCCAAATAAAAAGTACATAGAAAGGGCTTCTATGAATTAAATATGAACGTGTTCATATTTGTCCATTTCTGCCTTAATTGTCTACAAGCATATAAGTGCAAACTGGGTCAACAATGTGCGTAGCACAGGCGTTAGCCCTTGTTGTTGACGCAGTTTGCACTTATATGCTACAATCTGTCAAGGCAGATAATAAATTCACAATTAAGCTTTTCAACTATGATATTTGCGAGCCCTTTTTATGCATTTTCTAAAGACCATAAACAGTTATTAAATATCCACCCCATATGACCTAAGAATCCCGATATTTTTTTCTTTTCTTCGTCTTATTTCTGCCATGGTTTCATCATGCAGTTGTTTATTATTGAGAATATTACCTATATATTCTTTCCTCTCTTTGCTGCTTTGCTTAATATCTTCACATGATTTGACATAGTCAGCTTCTGTAAAACCGTTTATATTGTGTTCTGCTTTATATAATGCACGTTTAATTGCATTTTTCGCTCTTCTGTCGGCAATTTCATATGGGTCGTCAAGCTCAAAACAAAATAACCCGTCGCGATCATCAATATGCCTGTAAAACTGTACATCAGGTCCAAAAATATCGAGCCCGGAAAAATAAAAAGTATAAAGATAATCTATCACATCACTCAATGTTTGTACTTTTTCAAATTCCGGCAAAACCCACTTTTTAACTTCGTTTAACGCTCTTTCAAATGCGTTTATAATACTTTTGCTTTCAAATTTTGGGAATCCAAAATTCATTATGTTACTTCTGTACTTTCCGTCATAATCATATACGTGACTACGTTTGTAGAACTCCGAAATGCCGATCATCCAATTGCAATTCATTCTCGGACTGCAATTAAGATTAATTTCCGATCTGTATATAGTAGCAATTCCAGCTGTTATATTAAAAACATTTTCGCTTTCTTTCTTCAAACCGATGATTTGAATAAAGCTGTTATCAACAAAGCGTATATAATGCGGATATTTGGTTTTTGCCTTAACAAACCCCAACGGTTCAAGAGCTTCACCAAAAACCTGTTTAAAAGCCGCATTTAAAGTAAGCTTTTTCTTGCCGACCTTGGAATCAGTAATTTTCTTTTTGAAAAACATCGGAATAATATTTGTATCCTCGTCCGCTTCGCTTTCAAAATCCTCATAATCCGAAACCATATATTTCGGCTCGATTCCCAGTACAGAAGCTGCTTCATACAAGGTATCCTCAACAAAAACCCCGTCCTTGTTCCATTTTTCAGAGAGCTGCTCCCACGTTTTTCCCGACGCTAAAAGCTGTTCCCAGCAATCACGTTTTCCCTTTTTGGAAGTACCCTCGTCAAATCCGTACCCCGAACCGTCGCCTACGATAACCGTGTCCGCAGCAGACGAATCTTTATACAATTCCAGTACTGCAAAGTCGCTGTCTACTACGTCCATACTGAAACTGCTTGTTTTCATTTCCGTCGCCGTCTGTTTAGCGTCGTCATGAGCCTGCTTAGGGTTGTTACTGTAATCTTCACAAGTCAGCGTCACCCATTTGCCGCTTTCGGAAAATGCGAGAATGTATGAAGATACAGCTTCGTCTTCCGAGCACGGCACAAAACCACGCTTTTTCATCATATTGCTGAATGATTTTATAAACTGTTCCTTGCTATTATTGCTTCTTATTTGTACTGAAGTAAAAAATCTGCCCATAAATTACTCCTTAAATTATTAAATATTTTTGTATGAATTATGTTTATCAAACTCCTCTAAAACATATCATAAACAATCATTTTTGTCTATAGATATCTGAAATACGGTCATAAATTCGGCGTAAGCGGTCATATTTGCTCAGAATTTATCGTAAAAAGGAAATGGCGGACAAAAATTTGCCCGCCTAATGTCAAACAATATTACCGTTGATGCCTACATAAATATCCACTAAATTGCTATTATTAACACAATAATAAAAATCCGTTATTGGCTGATAACACTTCTGAGATAGATATGTCTGAAACTTTTTTCGTGAGTTTATAAGCGTATCATAAGTTCCTGAGTGCCTTGCTCTGACTGCATTGTACAGTTTGATCTGAGGCTTGTAAACATAAAATTCATTACTTTTAAACTCCTTGCCGACAGGAACAAGGAACTCAAGATCGAGTATTACCTCATCTGTTCCGTAAGTATTTTCTTTCAGCGAAAAAATAATATTTCCCGTCTGCTCCATTTCAAGAGATTCCAGACTGCTTGAAATGTGCTCGATCAACTTACCGAGTTTATTGTATGTTGATCTTGTCCTATATGACAGCAGCGACTCAACAGATAAATATTGCTTTTCAATTATTTCCATAACTATCCCATCCCATTACTTGAAAATGATCTGCCAAATGTATCTCCACATTTAATATCCCTCCCCATTTTTTCATTTCGGGAGTAGTATAAAACATTTTCATCGGCTCGTCCATAGATATCTGAAATACGGTCATAAATTCGGTGTAAGCGGTAGTTTGAACGTAATTTTATTGTAAAATTTTACTTGCTATTTAAATAGTTCTATGTTATAATAATAAGCAAGGAGGCGAAATTATGAAGATTGCCGTCTGTGATGACGAAATGGTATTATTTGAAGAATTGTATACACTTTTGAATGAATATTCTGCATTAAAAAAAGAGCCGATATTAACCACATATTTCAAAACAGGCAATGACCTTTTATTGAGTACTGAAAAATTCGACATTATATTTATGGACTATCAAATGGACGATATGGACGGATTAGAGACATCAAAACGCCTGAGATTAAAGAATTCAAATGTTGCTATTATCTTTCTTACCGCCTTTCCGAAAATCGTTTTTCAATCTTTTGAAGTAAATACATTTCGATTTCTTTTAAAGCCGATAAAAAAGGACGAGCTGTTTAAGGCTGTCGATGATTATCTTAATTCTGTACAAACAGACGATTTTCTAATATTAAACACTAACGACGGTTCGTGGAAAGTCAGGTTATCTGAAATTATTTATGTCGAATCAAAAGACAAACACACTATAATACGAACTGCCGACAATCACCTCGAATGCTGCCGGTATATGCAGGAGATTGAAAAAATGCTCCCAAAAGACCGATTTATACGTTCACACAGATCATGTATCGTAAGTTTTCTGCACATAAGAAATCACGATAATAAGACGATATATTTCGATAATAACGAGCGTGCCTCCATAAGCAGAAGATATCTGACTGATTTCAAAAGAGCCTTTCAAGAATACATAGTAAGGTATAATACGAAGGACTGATACAATGAACAATGTGACTTCAAATACAGCATTTATTATTTCCGATTTATTTTTGCTCGTTAACTTGATATTAATAATCAAATCCGTTAATTGGGCAGAGTTTAAATCCGATCTGATCAAATTATTCTCCGTGTCGGTTATTCATGGATTCTACACACTGATTTTCAGTTCGTATTTTGCAACGTCATCAAAATTGATGATGTCGGTACTGCTTGCCGTATATTATCTGCGTTTTTTGTTTTTTCCGTTTATCTTCACTAAAAAAATAAAGTTTATTTCAATATATATGCCGCTTTTTCTGATATCATCAGACTCTCTATTTCAAAGCTTCGCTTTATGGATATTCAAGCTTGCATCCTCGGCTTCAAATGAACCCGCAATAACCAAAATCACATCAATGATATTTCAGCTGTTTGTCCTCTGTTTGATCTGCTTTTTAAACAAAAGGGGGCATTTCAAAAATTTAACATTTGCGTTTGAATCGACATCTAAAGCAGTAGGAATATTAATGCTTTTATGCGTTTTTATCATGGAAGGGGCAGTTACGCTAATTTCTTTTGAAACGGATAATATTTCTGTGCAAAAGGAATTCTCGGAATTCTTTTTATTGATCTTAATAATTATTATGTTTGCAATTATGCTTCTGCTGTTCATAAACAGTATGTCAAAAAAGTATTTTCAAGATACGTCCGATTTGCTTTTAAAACAGATCAATACTCAGCTGAAGCATTATGAGGCTTTGGATAATATGAGGAAAGAATTTCACGCTTTCAGGCATGATTACATTAATCATATGCAATGTGTATCAGCACTGATTTCAGCAAATAAGAACGAGGAAGCTGCCCAGTACATAAATAAGTTATCAAAGTCAAAAGCCATAACAGCAAAGCCGTTTGAATGCGGAAATCATATTTTAGATTCGATCCTTACAGAAAAAGCCTCGGCCGCAAAAGAATGCGACACGGAAATACGCTTGGATGGATTGTTTACGCATGACTTTGATCCTGTCGACCTGTGCGTCATTTTTTCCAACGCTCTTGACAATGCCATTGAATCTTGTCGTAAGATCGACGGTCATAAAGTCATTGATATAAAACTGAACACACAACAGGGATATCAATTTATTTCAATCTGCAACCCCGCAAGTGAAGAAAATAACAGACTACTGACAACTAAAGACGATAAAACACATCATGGATTTGGTATTAACAATATGCGGAATGCTGTTAACAGGCATGAGGGAACATTCTGTATAGATAATAGCAATGGTTTGTTTGCCCTTAATATTACACTTAAATTATAAAAATAGGCGGATTCGATTGCATTAAAGCACGAATCCGCTGTTTTTTACTGCATTGCCATTGTATTCTCCTCTTTTATTCCCATATCCTGCTTTTTCAATCTTATCATCTGTTTCAGTTTTTTATCAACCGTCTGTTTAGCCGAACTGTACCGTTTGTAATAATCATCTTCAATGCACCGACTTAAATTCACAAACAATCCCATAACAGTATTTCTAAGCTGCATATTTTCAAAATCATCAATATTGTTAAGCATATTCTGAGCGTACCCATTACCGTCATTTGCGGACTTCGTGAGCCATTGGGCTGCTTGTTCCTTATCTTTTGCCAATCCCTCCGCACCAAACAAATACAGTACTCCCAGCTGATAACTTGACCACTTATTCATATCCGCAGAATGCTTAAAATGGTCTACCGCCTTTTGAATATCATACTTTTCTTTCTGCAAATATAGCTTTCCGAGAGCATACTGCGTGTACTCGTTATCTTCGGCTGACAGTAAATATTTCTCTGCTTTCTCCAAATCCTGCGGCACAATTTCACCTTTCAGATAAATCTGACCTAACTTAAAAGAGGCAAAATTGTCGCCCTCATCTGCACATTCTGTAAGCATAGCAATTCCTTTTTCAATATCCTGTGGAAAACATTCGCCCGAAATATATTCCAATGCAAGAAAACGCTTTGCATTGGAATTTCCCAATTTAATTGATTTTTCAATACACTCCAAACCCTTATTCAAATCAGCTTCAATGTGTTTTCCCTGAATTAATACTTTGCCATATTCATACAGACCATTCTTGTTATTCATCTCAGCGGAACGTTTGAAGTAATCAATGGCTTTTGAAATATCAGCTTCCGTTCCAAGCCCGTTTTTAAACATAGAGCCAAGTTTGTAATATAGGTTATCGTCAGCCTGACCCTTACTTTCAAGTTCAAGAAATCCTGACAATGCGTCTTTATAGTACCTTTGTGCGGTATCTTCATTTTTAGGAACATATTCACCTTTATTGTACATTTGAGCAACAGCGTATGAGGCATAAGGCTGACCATGTGCAGCTGACTTTTTATACCACTCAAAAGCTTTCTCAGAATTTTTCTCAATACCATTTCCGTAGTAATATAGGTTAGCAAGACTGTATTGTGCGAATTTGTTGCCCTCCTGAGCTGACTTCAAAAACCATTCAAATGCCTTTTCATAATCTTGTTCCGTTCCCAGACCATAGCAATGCATTTTGCCTATGCGATACCAAACATAAGAACGCATATCCGCAGACTTCATATTCTGACCTTCGTATCTCGGCTCATAGGGTAACATGGAATCAGCGTTCGGTTCTATTACCGTAAGAGCATGAAGCGCTTCCCTGTAAAATGAAAATGATTTTTCATCATTCTTTTCTCCGAGCTTTTCCGTGGAATAAAGCTTGCCCAAATCGTGAATCGCAAGAACATTGCCTGACCTTGATTCGTTAAGCAAAAGCTGTTCCGCTTTTTGAAAATCTTCAAGCTTTGATTGCTTGTTGTAAATAATCTTGCAGGCTTCTTTGTATACCGTACTCCATTTGAGATAGTATTTACTTTGAGATTGATAATCTACCGTATCGACTGTTACCGCATTTTCACCACTCCAAATGAAATCTTCGGCTGTCAGATCGTCATTATCTGAAAATGCCACTTTATCATTTTCAGATTGCTCAGATTCATCGAACTGTAGAGGTATTTCTTCTGAAAAATTTTCGAGAATTCCATCGCTGTTTTCCAAAAATTCGGGTTCTGAAATTTTAGAAAAATCATTCATGTCAAGTACAGTTCTGATTATCATATTCCGCACAGGCTGAAAAACTTTGTTATCAACCAATGGCGGCAGTTCTTTTTCCTTTTGCGTATAGCTCTTGTATTTCAAACACTCCAAGCTGCACCATTTTTCATAAAGCTGACGGATATTATCGTCTTTTGCAAGTTCCGAAAAAATGCTGTTGACTGTTTCTTTGACCTCCTGAGGAAGATATCCATATACTTTTTTGCCTTTAACATTCTGTAATTGAGAATATAGTTTGCGGATAAAATTTTCAAGCTGCGGATTTTCAAAATCGCCTTGCTGAATTTTGCTTATTATCTTTTCAAACTCATCTTTTGACAAGGCTTTCAATTCGTCACGGCTTAACGTCTGCTCCTGATATATTGACTGCAAATCATCGTGAAATATATCGTTTGCAAAAGCTGAACGAATCTTATTAATTCCCTCGTTTGTTAAGAATCCTTCCTTTGTATTTTCGGAATAAACAAGCAGATGAATATGCGGATGATGAGTAGTGTCATGAAATGCGGCGTACCATTTTAAATTGCATAATGAAATTTTCTGATTTTTTGCAATATCAGAGATATGCCTCATAACAAGCTGCCGCCATGCTTCAGAGTTATCATACCCCAAACGAATTGCATCTTCTCTGCGCAGAGAAATGACGTGCGACCAGACGTTACCCTTGTGATTTGCTATTTCATTTGCTACTCTGTCAAGAATTATCGGTTCATCTTTTTCATTGAACAATCCGTGATTCCCTCTTTTTTCGACCCCCGGGCGCATAGCCATGTATCCGACAAAGTTTTGACGATTACCGATGACGTCAGCGTTACGCTCAATGATCGTACTGATTAGTTCCGAAGCGTTTTCTACAGTAGGGTTCGCAGTGTAGTCCTCATACTCAAGGTATCTTTTAGCTTCGGGAAAGTCCAAAAGCAAATCGTTTAAAAGCTGTTTTTGATTTTCCGTCACTTCCTTATTCTCAGCAAACTTATTCTGTTCACGTACTTCAACTGTTTCACGGGTTGCGATGTACTTTGTGTAATTTCTGCGCTTGTTTTTACTTTTCTGTGTACCGCTTTTCAGATAGCGGCTTGTTACGATTATTTGCGATAAAGCTATAGTATCTCCTCCTAACCAATATTCAGTTTGTTTCTTGGATGCTTTGTTTTAAGTATCTCTTTTTGTTTTGCAGACGTAACATGTGTATAAATCTGAGTTGTAGTTATTGAACTATGTCCCAACATTCGCTGTATGTATCGGATATCAACATCTTCTTCGAGAAGAAGAGTAGCAAAAGAATGTCGGAACATATGGGGCGTTATATGCATATCTACTCCGCACTGTTTGCAATAGAAATTTATCATATTGCGAACAGACTGTTCGGTCATTCTTCTGCCTAGCTTGTTGACGAAAAAATATCCCGAATCTGGAATCTCTTTTTCAAATAACGAATGATATTTTCTAAGAATACTGAGTACCGCAAAATTTTCAATAGGTATAATACGTTCTTTTGAGCCTTTACCATAGAATTTAACCGAGTTTCCTAACAGATCAACATTATCTGAACGCAAAGTACAAATCTCCGCCACTCTAGCTCCTGTAGCGAAAAGCAATTCGAGAATTGCTGTATTACGAACTGCACTGCGAATCTGATAATCGCTTTTAGCAAACACAATCTGCTGATACGAAAAAGATATTAGTTTAGCTATAACTCCAAGGGGAATGGTTTTCGGCAGCAGCAAAGGCTCTTTTATCGTTGTTTCCAGTTTGTCAAACGGATTAAAGTCGATAAGATCCTGCAAAAGCAGAAAGTGAATAAACGCTTTAAGCGTTGCAAGCTTACGCTTGGCTGTTTTAGGCTTGTACTTTTTGTTGAGATATTCTATGTAGTCCCACAAGGCCTGCTTTGAAAGCTCGTTCGAGAAAACTCCGTACTGCGACAAGTCGATTTTATACGCTCGGATCGTTTTATCACTGAGTTTTTTATGGTAACGGCAATAATTCATAAATTCGTCAATGTGCAATTTGTATTCAAACATTATGGACAACTCCTTTTAATTTCAATGTGAATGATTTTGATATTTTTCGTCAAATTAAACAAATAAGACAAGATCTATTATTTTCATTTAATTCAATTTACATCTATTATACCAGAGTTTTTGATGTTCGACAAATTACGGCAAATTGTGAAAATTCACAAATTTTATGCAATTTAATTGACATTTTAGGGATTTGGTGATATATTTAAAATGAGAAAGTTTAATAAGTGATAACTACAAATTATCGGAGGGAATATTTGATATGAAAGTCCAAGCAGAAATATTAGAATTGATAAACACAGTCATTAATATAATTAATACGCTGATTATTCTTATACCTGCCATAACAATATATCTATATCATAAGCTACATATTGTCGATGTATATATACTTGAAAAAAGCAATTCTGGAATAGTAATTGGCATTCACAATATCACAGCCAAATCATTACTGTTTTCTGATTGCAATCTAATTATAGATAAAAAGAAGAAATCTTTTCGCACTATTAAATTATATGAGTTTTGTAATGATAAGTTTATTAGCATTAAATCCGACGAAATTCATAAGATATTGCTTGATTACAATTTAATGAATATAGAATCGATCCATGATATGCGAATTGTATTAGAAAAAAATAAAAGAAAAATACAGAGAAAGCTTATATGAGGTGACCCTATTGTTTTTTGACAGAGATATTGCAAAATCTAAATTTAATGAAATTATTAGTGTCCCACACCGAGAATGGATTGCCATTATTGGCGATAAAGGAATAGGAAAAAGTTCATTTGTAAAAGAAGTTTTAAGAGAAACTCCAAACTTATATATATGCGAACCCGTCTATGAATTAAAATATTGGCGGGAGTTTAGCAATATCATAAAAAAGTATTCCAACAAACTTCTACCCGAGTTCTTGAATGCCAACATTGATTACAAAGAAGAGTATATTCATGATGGATTCATAAATGATTTAAATCAAAACAAACTTGACCAAATTATTGAAGAGATCGTTAAAACAGAGATAGCCCATGACAAAAATACATTTGCAAAACATGTCGGTCGCTTTTTGTCAAAAGAGTTAAGATACATCGTTCTTGATAATATACATCTTTGTTCAATTGAAGTTTATGAATGGCTTGTAGCTTTAACAAATAGTTTTTCAGGAGATAACAATGCAGTTATCGTAATTTGTGATATGGATCAAGATTGGGAAAGCGATAGCATTAAACGAGTTTTTCAAGAAAGATATTGTGAAGTAAACATTTCTAGTTTTGATGATTCAAAAGCTTATTACGATTTAATAAGGGATAAGATATATTTCAATAACGAAAGATATTTGTCGAATATATCAGCTGATTTATACAATGCATTTCATGGTGATTCACGTCTAATTTTAAAACTGATCGATGAAATCAGTCAGATGGAGGGTCTAGATACTGACGAACAAAAAAAGAAAGCTATTTATGAAACATGCAGTAACTTATTATCTTCTGGTTTGATTAGTTTAAATTCGACAGAAAAAAGTATACTAGCTTTGTTAGCTGCTACTCCTATGTGTTTATCATTAGACCATATATCATCTATCTTAGAACACCCAAAAGAATATATTAAGCCTTCATTAGATGCTTTAATTAACAAGAATCTTATAGAAGTGTCGTATGATATCCATACATTTGCAAGTTTGTATAAAACGTCAGATTATTTTTCAAAAAGCACCTATACAAATCTTGTGAAAAACAACTTCCTTTCGTATATATATTTAAGACTATTTTCACTTGCAAAGCAAGGCATGATTCAAATGCATCCTGAAAATATAATAAGTATAATTCTTGAATATAGTATTACCGGTGGCAGTGAGTATATATATAACTTTTTGACGAGCCCTGAACTTAGTATTTCAAGAGAATATAAAGCCATTCTTCTTAATTATTTAATAAGCAATAATTGGACTCATCTGGATCAATGGAGAAATATCGATACTTTAAATCTATTATATGACTTTGGATATTATGAAAGCGCCAAAAAGTTTATTGGCTCATTTGAAAACATTGAAGAAAACTATTTGTTACTTATGAAATGCGGTGATCTGTCACATTTAACTCTTGACAAGAATACTTCTAATATTTTTAAAAGGGCATCGGAGATTGAACATATATCAACAAGTGAATATTTAAGTGCAGTTAATCGTCAAATTATGGCTATGACTCAGCAAGATAAGCAAGGTTTATTAGAAGCAAGGGTATTATATAAGCATATATTAGATAAATATTCAAAAACGGCTTGCAAGGGATTGGTTGAACTTTATAGGAATGCAAATAACATATTTGAGTATCCAAAATCATTAGAATTAACAATAAAAGGTTTTCACCTTGCAAAAAACCTAGATGAAAAACTTGAAATGATTAAATGTCTCCATAATATATGTATGATTTTATTGCTAAATGAAAAATATGATTCTTCATCAGATTTACCGGACCTTGGTTTTAATCCATCGTTTGAATATGTATATAAAGAATTATCAAACATAGAGAGTTTCCGACATGAAATGGCCTATCCATTACTAGATATGGCTGCATTGAAGATGTTTAAGTTTTCAAAATGTGATGAAAAAAATTGCTTAATTGAAGCTAAAAGTTTATATTCCGAAGCTCAATTATACGCAAAATCGTTTTATGCCAAAAACATAGCTGAAATGGGGTTGCTTGTAGTAAATAGTTATTTATATTCAAAGGATAAAGCTATAAAAAGGTATCGCACTAATCTATTTGATAAATATCAAAAGCAGTTAGCATCTATTAATGACTTTCGTGTGCATAGAAAAATTCTATTTTCACTCGCAACAAGTGCATTAATTACTGGCGATTATGATGAGGGAGCAGGTTATTTACGTTTATCTAAAAAGCATGTATTTGAAAAAGAGATATTGAGGTATAACAAACTTTGTGATGAATTAAATATAGGTAATGAGAAGATAGCTTCTGATTCTATAGGTGATACGACGGAATATCATGGAACTATCAAATTTGTACCATGGCTAATAAGCTTCGGGCATTAATCTTTTAGTTATAGTGCTGACAAGACGCTTGCAGATTTCCTGATAAGTTATGTTATATAGTTTGCAGATTTCACCTATTTCTGAAGATTTGCTAAAAATCGGCAAAGCGTTTGCTTCAATAAAAAATATATCCGAACCATTAATACGAAAATCTAATCGGGCATAATCTCTCATTCCAAGCTCTTCAAATATTCGTTTAGATATATTTATAAGTTCATCTACTGTTTTTTGTGAAAAATAATTGTGTGGGGAAGAATATGTACGATTATGTTGTGATTTATCATGAATAGTTATGATTTTGGATTCAAAATAGTATATTTCGTTAACAGACACTAATAATGGGCAAATTAACTCAAAATCGTCCTTATTCCCAATGAGCCACACAGTAAGTTCATATCCTGGCACATATTCTTCAACAATTACAGATGGAAAAACTTCTAGCAATTTTAAGCATTGTGCAATTGCTTGACCGTATGTTTGACACAACGAGTCATTTGTAATTCCTAACGATGAGCCTTCCGAATTTGGTTTTACCACTAGCGGAACATTTATATTTTCTTCATTAATGAAACGTGTATCATCATTTGTTAGAATCAATAAACTCATAGGTGTTTTATAGCAATTCTTTGATACTATTTTTTTTGTGCAGTATTTATCATTAACTAATAATGAAACAAAAGGATCGGAGCCTGTGTATTTGGCATGGTTCATTTCTAATAATATAGGACTTTGACCTCGTTTAAATTGACTAGGATAGCCATAATTATAATTAATAAAAATAGTATTTGAAACATCTGGCTTATTATTGCATAGTTCCGTTAATTTTGTCATTCCACCTATAAACTCACAATCATACCCTAATGATGAGATTCCTTCGGCCATTTCTATCATACTTTTTTTACTGACATAATCATTATAAATCACATCTTGATTTAAAAGATTATCGTGTTCTTCCCTAACTTCAGCTAATATACGATATTTAATGTGATTTTCTCTCATAGTAACCTCCGATAATTTGTAGTTATCACCACTTGATAAAAAAACAGCTCATCGTATCAATTATAAAGATACAATGAGCTAATTTTATCATCAATTTCTCTGATACCTCACCGCCTTTTCAAAATTAATGATACCATTGATCCTCTTGACCTCATCCGTACACATAGTCCGAAGCTTGATCATAGTATCATCATCAATCTCATGAACCGCCGCAAGCATATGTGATACTGCACCAAGTTCGACAGCAACCTTAAATAAGGCACGGGACAGCCTCTGCTCCGTGCCTTTTACTATGCCCTCGGTTATTGCAGTGATCTGCGGAGCGGCATATTCCGCTGCTACGCTGTCCTTGTTAAGCAGATACCCACAATAAAAACGTATCGCCTTCTCTATAAACTCCGTCTTTGACTTGCAGTTGTCAGCCTCATAAAGCATCTCAATTTTCTGCATAGTCTCTGGGAAAACATAGAGCGGAAATTTCACCTTGACATCATCACAAAACCCTGAACGTTCGCTGTTTTCTGCTGATTTTCTGTTCTTTGACTCCATAAAAAACTCAACCCTCGCTTTATGACTCCATTTTTCAGATCTCTCAAAACTCCCGCAAACACGGCGAGCTTTGCTCGTCCGTTGTGAGCATTTTGGCGGCTTTGACGCCAAAATTTTAACCTGCAATATATTAAATGCCCCTCAAACCCACCCGAAATCATCTGATTTCTACCATTCTCAAACTCAGTGTTAAGGCTTGTCCTTAACGCTCGACAAAACGCCCGAAATTCGCTCCGACCGTTGTTAGGGTAAAATTATCCCACCGACCTCCGAACCTCGCCACACGAGGCGCCACGGTGCGAACCGTGGCGAATTACTGCTCGGACAGCTTTTCCGATTCATCAGGAGCAAGATTCTTCGGCTTTCTCGCAGGCTTTTTCGCCGACATCATGTCAATGAAGTCGCGCACATTCTGCGGCACGATCTTGCCGTAGAGCTGCTCCACATACTTGTCAAGCTCTGCCGCAAACGTAGTGCTTTTTTGCTCCAAATACATTTCTATTGCAGACAGCTTTTCCTCATTGACCGATATTGAAATTGACTTCTTCAAAGCAACATTCCTCCCATCTCAAAATCCCCCGACTCATCTTCTTCAAGTTCTTCATCAGAAAATTCTTCGCTGATATCTTCTGTAAGCTGCTGTTCCGACTTAACAGTAATAGCAGAATACAGTTCCTGACCCCTGCCTGAGATCGCTCCGTAGGAAGTGATCTCGCCCTCCTTGCGTCCCAGAACACTTTGACCAAAGTCGTGCAAGTCTATATCTTCCAGAACAGAATTATCAAAGTTTGTAGCAAGATTTTTCGTCAGATAAGCCTTGCCGAACTCGCTTTCATCGGAAACAAACATATCAAATTCGTACTCCGACAGATGTTCAATGCAGTCCATAGTATCGGAAATATCACATATTTCCTCGCTCTCCATGACCGCTTTCAGCTTTATAAAATCGTGATTTGAAAGTTCTGACAGCCTTTGAGCAAGAACATTCAGTTCGTCAATTCTGCGCATATCGCCAAACGATTCCTCTGTGATCGAAGGAATAGCCGACTGAAAATCATAATAGACCATGTCCTGAACTCTGCCTATGCAAAGGTCTTTTGCAATGTCGTTCAGATTTTCTTTATCGCAAGGCAGGGACAGCCATTGGGCAAACTGCTCGGTGGATTCATCATTTGCCGGCGCAGGCGCGATCAGCAGACGGAAAAAGCACTTATCCGGCTCGCCGATCTCAATATTCATATCCGGTCTCTCATAGCATGACGGTACACAGTAATAGCTGTCCGCAAACATACCGCCGTCACGCTCGCACATAATTTGTCCGATATGCTCACGGTCGAGCAGTTCCAACATCTCATCGGAACAGTCCTCCAATTCACACAGCATATCGTTCTCAATTGCCATTTCGCCGAGTTCGTGATAATCTTCGCAAGGGAAAGCAGGAACAGAATCCAGACCATATGTCATCAAAAGCATATCGTCAAAGCTGCTTTCGGGATTGGCTTTCAGCAGACTTTTAAACGCCTCTGCCTCCGGATATTCCAGCTTTTCATACCTTTCGGCGAACAGGTTAAGCTTGTAAATATCCGCTGAAAATTCTTTACCACACAGGCTTTGCGGCAGCTCTGTGTTTCCAAATTCGGACAGTCTGAACAAAACCTCGCGGCTCTGAAACTTTCTCAGCCTGTCAAGCGTATCACGTATTTCAAATACACTCATTGGGAAGTCCTTTGCTAAAGTGTAATTGCCGTCTTTTAAATATATTTTCATTTAACATCACTCCGTTTCTTCATTTGATTCTTCTGTATTTTCTTCCGTCACATTATTGATTTCATTAATGGCGTTTAGAACCTCCTGCGGATAATCCACTCCCTCATAGGTGCACCAGCTTGTCCAGCTGCCATTTGAAACAGGCTCTTTAGTGACATATCCAAGAGTTTCTGAACTGTAGACGACTTCGCCGTTACCGACATATATCCCGTGCTGACTTCCGTCAAACAGTCCTATTCCTGCGACGTCCGGCATAGTATCAAGACCGCCTTGCTCCGTGTAAACTAGCGTATCGTAATCGAAACCGAACATTTTGTCCGTAGGGTTGTAATTCAGATACCCAAGCATAAGTCCTGCGTTATCTGCGTATCTGATGCGGTCAGTGTCGTTTCTTTCGCCGATAAAACCATTCATATATCCCCAGCCTGAGACATACGCATTCTCCGCCCAAGCCGCGAGATCGGAACAATTTTTAGTAGTGCCGTCCGTAAACATATACTCGTTAATGGTACTGTTCATCACCCAAGTGTAGCTCCGCATATATTCGTCGTAGTCTATTTCCAAACCATAGGTTGAATTTATCGCCGCAATTAAATCACTGTCGTTAGGAGCAGCGGCGAACAGATTTGCATATGATTCGGCATTGAAATTCTGAACCCCGTCGAAGTATGACATATATATCAGCTGCGCCTTTATGGTCTGAGAGCGAACTCCTGCGCCTGTCATAGCGTCCTCGATTGCCTGACCGCTGTTTTGGATTTCGGTTATTTTTGCCTGCTGCTCGCTGTCAAGTCCTGCTATTATTGCGGACTCATTAAACAGACTTTTGTCTATTTCCGGCGGCTCAACTTCCATACTTCCCATGCTTGAAAGTACAGCTACGGGCAAACACATCAAGCCGATAAACCCAACGACGATACTCCCGATCAGCACAAACAGCTTGCCTCGTTTCTTTTCGTCACCAAGAATGTAAATGGCTATCTTTTTAAGAGCCGCCGCTACTGTTGCCGACATTATGACACCTCACGGACTTCAAATTCCGTAAACACACTCTGAGTTCTCATCTCCATACTATGCATATATTCGAGAGCTCCAAGCTCTGTGGAAAACAAAACGGGTTCGCCATTTTTCTGACGAACCCAATCCTCAAATATATTTCTGCTGTTTTCGGCATAGCGAGTTTTCCATATGCCGTATTTTTTCTTCTGCATTTTTATCATACCTCCCATTGTAGTCAAACTAAAATTTCACGCTTATTGCGAACAGTTTTATCTTCCACCAGCCGAACCGAACAGCTCCGCCTTGTAAGCCGGAGCAATGACCTGTAGTAAATATCTCTCATTACCGCACCGATACAGACAAGTACCACGTTCTGGGTATTTGATAAGGCTGTACTCCGATTCTTCAAGCTGCAACGTATCAATAAACGCAGTCGGCGAAATATTACCGGGATTGAACAGAAAATGATGTGACGGAATGGAAAACAAAGGCTTTGTAAACTCCTTGATCTCAGGCAGCAGAAAGTCCTCGATATTTTGCGAAGCTAATATGAAAGAGGATTCTTTTTTACGCACACGCTTCATACCGTTGCGAATATATTCGATTGCCGTCATGTTGGTCAAAAAGAGGTAGAGCTCGTCAACTGCCGCAACAGTATTTCCTCGCCCTAAAAGCTGATTGCTCATATAACTGAGAATGTTGAACAGCAGAGTATCTTTCAACCTCTTGTTGGTGTCCATAAGACCTTTCACTCCGAAACAGATAAACTCGCCGTCCTTGATATTTGTGTGTCCGTTGAAATATTTTGACTCGGCACCCTTACACATACTGTGTAATCCTAAACAGATATTCTGCAGCATTTCTTCCGTGTATAGGTGCTTTTTATCGTGATCGAATGCCATAAATTCCTTTTCTATGAGTTCGTAGAGGTCACTCATAATCGGATAATCCTCGCTGTTCAGCGTACTGAAATCCGTGAAATCATCAATACCGAATCTTGCGTAGAGCTTCATCAGCATAATTTCTATCGTATCGACTTCGGCGTCTGTGAAATCCTTGTACGCTCTGAAAAAGTCCTTTAAATACGATATATGCTGAGATAAACGTGTAACTTTTCTGAACGCTTCGGGTGAATCGGATTCCAATCTATCGCCGTCGCCCCATGCTTTCGGTTCAAGCGGATTGATCATATTCTCACCCGACATCATATCGATATATGTTCCACCCAGGTTTGAACATAAGTCCTCATACTCATGTTCGGGGTCTAAGACTAACACGCTTTTCCCCGCCTCACGCTGATTGCACAGCAAAAGTTTCATCAAGTACGACTTTCCCTGACCGCTGTTGCCGAGAATTAGGATATTGCTGTTTGTCTTGTCCTCAGTACGCTTATCAAAGTCAACCAGAACATTAGACCCGTACTTATCTCTGCCGATATAGAAGCCGTTTTCATCGGTCTTTCCTGAGTAATTTAGAGGGTAGAGATTAGCCACAGAGCTTGCAGGAAGAACACGTTCAAACTGACTTGCGAACACATTATTGCCCGTCGGCAAAACCGATAAAAAGCCCTCTTTCTGACGGAGCAAAAGCCTGTCCACAGATATCTTTGAGCGTGTTAATTCCATAGATATATCCGCCTGTAATTCTTTCAACTTTTCCTCACTTGCTGCTTTCAGTTCAATAAAAACAGCCGTATGCAGAAGTGGTTCTTTATTGCGGCGAAGTTCACTCAAAAGCTCCACTACATCATTGATGTTATCCTGAGCCTTAATGCTCTCGTTCACATCGTTTGTGGTGGTCATCATGTGGTTCTTACGCATTGCCTGCTGAACAATTTTACGCTGTTCCATGCTTGTAACAAGGCGGTTGTAAATGCGAAGCGTTACTCCGTTTCTGTCGGCAAGGTGAGCGAGGATAGCCGTTTCTTCCGTTGAGGTAGGATATTCCGTTACCGCCCAGCAGGACTTGTAAAAGTTGCCGCAGATGTAGTGGTCGGTGTAAAACCGAATCACTCCCGGCACTGTGCGGTCAAAAAAGTCCTTTGTGTCGATTATCTCAAGCTGCTCTGCGGACTGTTCTTTTTTCTTCTGCTTATTCTTCATTTGTTTTCGCCTCCAAATCAAATTCAGTTTCTCCCTCAATATCGGGGATTTCCTCTCCTGAAATGCTTGTTCCGAAATACAGCGCAAGCATACGCTTGATGTCAGATTTGCTCATTCGCCGAGCCGCAAATCCGTGTTCGGAAATCGCTTTATCCACTCGGTTGATGATGTTAAAAATCTGCTCGTCTTTTTCACGTCTGAACCGTACCGCAAACATAAACTGTCTTGCCGAGGACATCTCCACCTGAATCTCGTCAAGAAAATCATAGTCCGCTTGCAGCAGTTTTCTGACCGCCTCGTTCTGCTCGGTCTGCAACCGCTTTTTGACGTAAACCTTGTTGGTATCGAAACACTCGCAGGAGTCCAGAGCAAGTATCTCAAGGTCGGGGATCGTGCTTAACAGCATCATCAGGTGGTGTATCTTCACGTCAATATTCGCCGCAGACAGCACGGAAATATTGGTCGGCTCTACGCTGAAAAATGCAATTTCAGCCTTGTCGGATTTTACTCCGAAACGAGTAAAGCGTTCAAGACCTATCAAGCCCTGAACGCCGTTGTTCTTCTTTGCCATTAAATTTTATGCTCCTTTCGTCCAATAAAAAATCTGCTGTGAGGTCACAAAAAACTTCACAGCATTGAAGATATAGTCCATAATTGCGGTTTCGTCGACCCGAAGCGAGAGAAACGCAAAACAGGCGGTCGCCGCAAAAGGCAGGACGTTCCACAGATTTACAAGCACAATCACCGACAGAATTATTCCGCCGCAGATGATGATAAAATCACGCACGCTCCAGAACCACAGCTTTACGTTGGCTCTCAGGTTTTCGGGGTAGATGTAGGTTTTCATTTTGCCCCTCCTTTCAACATTCCGACAGCCTTAGTCCCCATGCTGACCGTATGACTGACAGACATCATATTGACTCTTACGGAAGTATCAAGCCCATACATCTGCGCAATCCTCGGAACTTCCGTTGCCGACAAGCAAATTCCCACCGCAAGCAGAGCGTGCTGAGTGTAGGTCAGCAGTCCGAGATAGAGGATAGTGGTCTGCAAAAAAGCCGTCAGACAGGTGGCAATAACTTGCTTGCACCAGCTGTAAAATCCATCTGTGTAACCTCTCGGAACTCCAAAAAGATACAGACTTCCCACAGCAATCTGACACAGCATGATGCCGCCACGCTTGATGTTTGAAAACACAACTTTCACTGTACAATAGCCGAAAAGTATGATAAAAAACAGGCTGAAAAGCGAAATATCCGAAGCAAGAGCAATAATGACGGAAAGCCCTGTTCCTGCCACCGACGATGATGTAGCCCCTATAAAACCGCCCAGCAGTTCATGGGAGAAAGTGCCCTGCATCGCCACACAGAATGCGTACAGCCTTTGCGGAACAACAGTCACCAGACTTGCCGCCATAAAGCCTTTCAGCACGTTCAGACAGGTGTTTTTGATGTTTGCCTGCCCCGATTCGTAGGCTATTGCCGTATCGAATACCGCCACAATAAGTCCGCAGACAAACAGCATCCAGGCAAGGCTGTGGAACAATGCTATGAACGACTGCACCCACGACAGAGCGAATATATTGCTTGTGCTTTTGTTTATGAATTCAAATAAGTCGGCAACTGCGCCGTAAATGAGGTTGAATAGCCAGGAAAACATTATGTCCCATATTTCGTCGGTAATTGCGTCCACCGCCGAGCCTACCGTGCTGTCCCAAAGGCTTGATATCCCGTCTCCGATCCAGTCTATGGCGTCGCCGATCCAATCAAACATTCATGTCACCTCGATTTCCCGTTGGAGTGATCTCTCCCTTGATCTTATACAATGAACTTCTCCGTCCGCCTTGTGTGTGGTATCTTGCTTCACGTTCCAGCAAGCCGTTTTCTTCAAGCTCGTTAAACGCCCGAAATACCGTGCATCTGGACAGGTTCAAATCCTCCGCAATTCGACCTACGGAGGGATAGCATTCGTCGTTTTTGTCAGCTCGTCCGCACAGATAGCAGTAAACGGACACAGCCTTGTGGCTTAGTCCTAAGTCGTAAATTCTTCTCGGTAGTATCAATTTGCATCAACTCCCATTCGTTTTAATACTGGTTTTCTTTTTCGGAGGCTCATCCTCGAATTCTTCGTCTTCCGTTATCTCAAATTCCGTTGGAAGAGCCGCTTTTTTCTTCTGCGGATATTTGACCTCAATGTCCTTGATCAGCTCGTCACGCTCCTTGTAGGAAACCGCCCTTGCAGTCTTGTCCGGCAGGCGGTATTCATCCTCAAATTTTATGCCCCATTTGAAGAACAGCTTTAGCTTACTTATCATTGGGTGAGTTCCCGTTTTCATAACAATAAACTGACCTTTGGGCATAGACTTTAATTCATCCACAGTCATCAACGGTCTGCCTATCATCTGCAGCGATTGGGATTTATCCCTGCCGTGCGAAACAGAACCGCTTAACACTGTCTGTTCGCCGAGGGATTTTGACAGAACCTCCGCACTCTGACTGTTTGGGGCAAAACCGCCGAAAACCGTGAGCTGGGTGTTGTCCGTAATGATCTCCATACCCTGTTTTCCGTAATTCTGTTCAAGCTGTGCAAAGGACTGAATTACCGCAATAATACTAATTTTTCGGCTTCTACCTGCGGAGAACATAGCCTCCATACCCTCAATTTTAGGGAAAGTTCCCAGTTCGTCACAATAGAACATTACACGGTTCGGAAGTGCGCCGCCATGCTCATCGGCTATAACTAAAATTTCACGGTATAACTGTTGAATTAAAAGCGATACCATAAAATATTTGCTCGTATCTTCTTCGGGGAGAACAATAAAAATAGCCGATTTTTCATTGCAGAATTTCTCGGCGTCCACGGCTGTTCCGAAACAGAGCATTTGCTCCATTTCCGTATCAAGAAAGCTGTTAAGCCTTGAAAGAGCAGTTGACATAACGGACATCATAGACTGATCCGATGAATTAAGTGCCGCATCCGCAAGCCATTTCGCTTTATGCTCTGAGGGAAGCTTGTCCATAAGTTTTGAAAAATACATCTTAGGCTTTGCTTTCGGCGCAGGCTGATACTTTGCTAAAAGATCTTGTATCAGCTTGAAAACCGATACAATATGACGTTCGTTTTTGTCGCCGAACTCCGCAAGTAAAAGAATAACCGAGGCGAGCAGACCCTCTGCCGCGTCGTAAAAAAAGGCGTTTTGCCCATAGCTTGAGCTGTCACCGCCGCCGATATTGATTATTGTTTTAGCTGTGATTTTGGCATATTTTTCTGCCTTTGCTTTCGCTGAAAGGTTGGTTTTATCGGATAGATAAATGTCCATGTATTTGTTGACAAGATGCAGAATATTGTTCTCGTCTGAGCGTGTGGGATTACGCAGATCAAGAACGGAAACATTGTAGCCATAGTACTTTTTGGCAATAGTTCCGTAGTTTCGTGCTACGTCGCCCTTTGTATCCGTCGAGATAAACGACATTCCGCTTGCGCAAGCAAGTTCAATGTTCGGGTACAGGAAATATGCGGTTTTGCCCACGCCCGCAGCGCCTATCATAAGCGTGTGAACATCGCCGTCATCTACAATAGCCACAGTTTTTTTGCCGTGTGTCCGACAGCCTACCACCGTACCTTGAACAGTCGGCAGGTTCTGACCTTTTCTCCACATCTCCGGCTCGAATGGCAGAGGGATAAAAGTACGCTTTATCTCAGCTTTTGTCGCCCACCTCGCAGTTCCGTGCTGTCCATTGCCGACTTTTTTTGCCTTTATTCCGTTAAGCGACTTGTTGTCAAGCAGATTTACTACCACTAAAAAGGCAATGAAAGCTATGACAAGCAAACCTATTAAAATCATTTGTTTTTCACTCAAAATTTCACTTCCTATCCATAGAAATATGCTTTCTTCTGTATTTAAAAGAAGAGTTAGTTTGTTATCTTAAAGGTATTGCACCGTGAGGCAGAGGGTATCGCATTACCCGAATTCCATACATTGCTCCGGTTCTGAAACAATGTATTCTGATTCGCTTTGCTCTTGTGTAAGTTCGGATAATGTATTTTCAACATTTAGCCGCAAGGCACTATCTGCAAGGCTATACAAAAGCTTTGCCGTCTGAACCGACTGCTCACGGGTTCGGGCAGTCTGTTTCAGATCATGCAAAACCTCCTGCACACAATCCTGCAAAGCCCTTTGTTTCTGCACCTTTTTGCCCTTGTCGGTATAAGGCTTGTACTCATCTTTCAGCTTGAATTTTAACTTTTCAAACATCAGATTTTCGTCCTTTGGCGTAATAAAAAAAGCAGAGCCTGCCAATGCATACTCTGCTAAAAATTTAAACTGCTCGTTTTTTAAAGTGGATAAAATCTGCCCTCTTAACTTATCATATTTGCATTTTAAAAACTGCAAATTATCTGCTGTTTCCAGATATTTTTCCTTTCGCTTATGAGGAACAGCAGGCAAAAATTCCGCTCCGTTTTTTGCCTTTAAATCTTCATTCCAATCTTTAAATTTGGGAGCAAGACGTTTAACGTTTGGATATCCGTTTTCTCTGAGAATATCACTCAAACGGTCAACAGCTTCAATTCCGCCCTCATCATTATCCACGCAAAGCACAATTTCGGACAGATTTGAATGGTTCTTCAAAGCCGTTAAAACAGCATTTTCATACACTCCGTTCATTGCAATGCAGCTGTGTTTCTGCCAATCATTCGGATAAAGCGTAAGAAAGCTCATCATATCTATGGGAGCCTCAAACACATAGAGTCTTTTGCTTTCACCGAAATGTGCAAAGCTGTATCTTGTGTCAGAACCTTGACAAG